>Ga0334884_1006702_pt1 | contig 10235 bp, 8 predicted proteins | sample GraSluR1_MG_7_FD_207215 | JGI IMG/M metagenome (GOLD analysis project Ga0334884, IMG submission 207215) | Sludge microbial communities from methane-producing bioreactor in Wageningen University, Netherlands - Granular Sludge_12_05 R1 | ecosystem: Engineered > Bioreactor > Anaerobic > Unclassified...
GCTCGACCGCAACGTGAACGAGGTGTTGGCCGTGTACGAAGAGGTCCTCCAGACCCGCGGAGGCCCCCCGCGCCAGGCCCTGCTGCGTGCCGCGCGCCCCTTCGTGTGTCGCAGGACGGAACTGCCCCCGACCGCCACCCTCGCGCCGCCGGCACCCGCCGCCGCGCCCGGCCGAGTCCCGTCGGTCGGCCCGGCGGCGCCGATTTCCCCGCCCGCGGCCTCCGAGGCGACGTGAGGCAGCGTCCAGAAAAACACGCTCCCGATCCGGCCGACATGAACGGTGGAATGCCCGGGAGCGATGCCGCGCCCGCCGCGCGAACCCCGGTCACGCCAGCGCCTTGCGCAACCATGCCTTCCAGGCGTCGCCCAGCGGCGGGTCGGGCTCGTCGCCCAGGTAGTCGATCTCCCGGTGGTAGGGCCCCGCGTCGTAGGTCCGCTGCAACACCGCCTGCAAGTCGAGCGGCACCCGGCGATCGCCGGGCAGCAGCGGCACCTCGATCACCGGCAAACGCTGGTTGAGCCGGATCGGATAGACGAAATAGTCTTCCAGGTTGTCGAAGTGGTGGATCGACACGTGGTAGTCGTAGTCGCCGGCCGCCTTGACCAGGCGATGCCGCGGCACGGCCGTAGTGTGTTCGCCCGCGCGCAGCAGGTCGATCTCGACCAGGTGGACTTTGCCAGCGAGAATCTCCCGTTGCTTGCGAAGGTACAGGTCGCGGCCGTGCTCGCCCGGCGTCTTGCTGGCCGGGCTGAGCAGTTCGATCGACGTGACCAGGCGCCGGTCGAAGCCGCGCCCCCGGTAGATCTCCACGAGCGGCTCGCTCCGCTCGTCGTGGGGAACGCGAATCACCAGCGGCCGCTCCGCCACCGCCACGACCGCCACGGCCGAAGCGACCGATTCAGCCGATTCAGCCGATTGGGCTGCGGTCGGCGGCGGCGCAAGTCGCCCCCGCGCGACCTGCACGTCGGTCTCGATGAATCGCTCCGACACCTCGATCCAGGTCCGACGGCCCAGGACGGCGATATACGGCGCCGGCAGTCGGGGCTGGAGGCCCTCACGCAAGTAGGCAACGAAACTGTCATGGAAGTCCGGAAAGATGTCCGGATTCTCCAAGAAGGGGTCCATCCCCGGAAAGGGCGATGGCATCGACGTCCTCCTCCCGCGCAGATCCGGCCGCCATGCGACCGACGGCCGAGCGACTGCCTTCATTGTACCCGGCGGCGCCGAAGGCGGTCAAAGCACGGTGACTCGGCGCATGGGCGTCGCAAGGCGCGGGGGAGAGCGTTCCTTCGTCGACGATCGCGGCGGTGCGGCCTCAGTCGGTCAACTCGAACGTGAGCACGGTTTCCGAGCCGTCCTGGACCTCGGCCGTCAGACCCGATTGGGTCGCGTCCTTGTATTTCGCGGGCAGCATGTCCGTGGCGATATCGCTGGGCTCCTCGCCGTCCAATCCCGGGGCGGCATCCGGCCCGGCCGGTTCGAGAACCGTCTTGGCGATCATCACCTTGTACGAGCCGGGAATCGCCCCATCGCCCGGCTCGAAGGTGGTCGCGGAGAACTTGCCCGAGGCGTCGGTGGTCGCCACGGCGCCGCGCGCTTGCCCCGAGGTGGCAATGAACGTAACCGTCGCGCCCTCGACCGGCTCGCCGTTATAGGTCACCGTGCCGGTGACGGGGACCGTCTTGGGCCGGTTCGGGTCGACCGCCTGCCCACACCCGAACACCACCAACGCGAGCATCAAACACCCAAATCGCCGAGCATTCATGGATCAATTCCTTCGAACAACAGGTAGACCGAGCGCGCCAGCCGGGCACGCGGGCGACGAGTCGCGCCTCGTCACGAAACCAACGTCACGAACGTCACCCCGCCGACAGAAGCGCCGATTCTAGGAACCGCCGTGGCGGGCCGCAATAACACGCCAGAGGCGTGCCTTACCACCCAGTCGGCGCAGCAGGGTCGCGATTTGCGGCAAGACACTTGCAATCGCCCCCGGTTTCGGCGAAAATCGCTGTTGGTTGGGGGGACAGCCAAGGCCGGCGCGGATGGTGGGCCTTGCCGTCGCCCTTTTTTGTGTTTGGCAGTGTGCTGTTGTTCGTTGGTTCCTATGAGTCCTGTTTTCCCTCATTCTAGATGGATAGGAGGTGACTGATGGTCAGGTGCAGGAGACGCGCCGGCTTCACGCTGGTCGAACTCTTGGTGGTGATCGCCATTATCGGCATTCTGATCGCCTTGCTGCTGCCGGCCGTGCAAGCGGCCCGCGAAGCGGCTCGTCGTTCGCAGTGCACGAACAACCTCAAGCAGTTGGCGTTGGCGTGCCACAACTATCACGATACGCACAAAGTGCTGCCGCCGCGACAGACCGGCACCGGTCTCATGTGGACCGGGGCAGACCACGTCAATTCGAACACGGGGCGCGTTTCGGGCTGGGTCATGCTCCTGCCCTACATCGAGCAGCAGGCCCTCTACGGCCAGATCAGCAGCCCGTTGACCGACGGCACGACCACGTATCCCGCCTGGGGGCCAACTCCTAACTCGAATACCCCGTCATACCCGCCGTGGAGGGTGCAGCTCAACGCGTTGCTTTGCCCTTCCGACGGAAACATCATCGCGAAAGGGGCGAACGATGCCGGGCGCAACAACTACCGGTTCAGCGTGGGCGACTCGATCAATCGCTATTGGTCGCGGAACGGACGACCGCCACGCGGCCTGTTCGGACACCACTTCTATCCCGACTCGATCATCTCGTTCGCCTCGATTACCGACGGCACGAGCAACACGGTGATGCTCTCGGAGCGACTCTTCGGTCAAGACTCGATCATGATCCGGCAAGGGTATGCCCAGGCGGGCCTCGAAACCGCGGAGAACGTTCGCATGGCACCGGCTCCATGCCTTGCCGCCGTCGATCCGACCAATCCCAAGCAGTACACCGGCACGGTCTACAATTATTCGGGCAGGCGGTGGGCATACGGTTTTCCGGTTTACGTCGGTTTCAACACGGTATTCCCGCCGAACAGCCCTTCCTGTGTTTCGAACACGTCGAACGAAACGTGCAACGTCGTCATCGCACCGACCAGCAACCATCCGGGCGGAGTGAACGTCGCCATGGGCGACGGCTCGGTGACGTTCACCTCCGAGACGATCGAGTCGGGCGATCCGACGTTGATCGAGGTGACGATGGGTCCAAGCCCCTATGGCGTGTGGGGCGCCTTGGGCAGCAAGGCGGGCGGCGAGGCGGGCGGTCTCCCCTAACGCCCCGCGCGGCGATTGATGGACGAGCGACGATACCGATGGGCCGCAGCGCGCGCGTGGATTCTGGCGGCGCTTGTGGCTTGCGGTATCGTCGCTCTCGTTTTTTCGCAGTGGTATCGCTCGCGCGGTGGCTCACTCGCGTCGCTTCGCGAGGCCGCCGATTGTTCCTCCTTGGGTCGCCTGGACCCCGAGGCCGAGGCGCGGATCGTCGCGTTCTGCGCCGATTGCCACGCCCTGCCCCGGCCCGAGAGCTTCCCTCGCGACCGCTGGCAGCAGGGAGTGCGGCTGGGATATGAGTACTACGCGCGGTCGGGGCGCAACGATCTCGACCCGCCCCCCATCCACCTGGCGGTCGCGTACTTTCGATCCCGCGCGCCGCAGCGCCTGGAGTTCCCCCGGCCGCGGGAGGCCGAAACGGATCCGCCGGTTCGGTTCACCGTCGAAAAACTCCAGTGGGACCGCGGCGACGCGCCGCCGGCCGTCTCGCACCTCGGTTGGGCTCGTCTCGACTCCGACGCTCGTCCCACCCTGCTCGTGGGCGACATGCGCGAAGGTACCGTGGCGGCCGTCGACCTGCACGGCGCGCGGCGCGATCGTCGCGTGCTGGCCCGGCTGGACTTCCCCTGCCGCGTCGAACCGTGCGACCTCGACCGCGACGGCGCAATCGACCTGGTCGTGGCCGACCTGGGCAGCTTCTGCGCGGCCGACCACGATGAGGGGCGCGTGGTGTGGCTGCGACGAATGGGCCAGGCAGACGGCTATGAAGAGGTCGTGCTTGCCTCGGGGCTCGGCCGAATCGCGGATGTGCGAGCCGCCGACTTCGACGGCGACGGCGATCTCGACCTGCTCGTGGCCGAATTCGGCCACTATCGGACCGGGGGCATCCATTTCCTCGAAAACGTGGCGCCACGCGGCGAGCCGCCCCGATTCGCGTCGCAGAAGATCGACCTCCGACCCGGCACGATCCACGTCCCCGTCCACGATTTCGACGGCGACGGCCGGCTCGATTTCATGGCGCTGGTCAGCCAGGAGCACGAGTGCCTCGACGTGTTTCTCAATCCGCCCGACGCGGCATTCCACCGCTACACGGTCTGGGCGGCTCCCGACCTGGCCTTCGGTTCGAGCGGCATCGAGCTGGTCGACCTCGACCGCGACGAAGACGTGGACGTTCTCTACACGAACGGCGACGCCTTCGACAACCTTTATGCGGTGCCGTGGCACGGCGTCCAGTGGCTCGAGAACCTGGGCGGCCTCGAATTCGCCCAGCACCGGCTCACCGACTTGCCGGGCGCGTACCGCGCGTTGGCCGGCGACTTCGACCTCGACGGCGATCTCGACGTCGTCGTGTGCGCCTGGTTGCCCCAGCAGGTGATGCCTCCCGGCCTGCGGGAGACGCCGCTGGCGTCGATCGTCTTTCTCGAACAGACGTCGCCCGGGCGGTTCGCCCGACACACGCTCGAAAAGGGGTCGGCCCACTACGCGACCATGGTGGTGGGAGACTTCGACGGCGACGGCGATCTCGACTTCGCCGTGGGTTCGCACGCCGGCCTCGACGGGCCCAAGTCGGCCCGCGCCATGCCCGACGTGGCCGTGTGGTGGAATCAGGCGATCTCGAACGGCAAGTGACCTCGAAACGCTTCGCGGCGGCATTCCTCGCGCCGCGATGGCGTTCACCGGCCTCCCGAACCCCCGAACGTTGACGCGCGCGCGTAGCGCGCGGCCTCCATGGCTCGCTCGTGGTTGGTCAGCACTCGTTCGGGCTCGCGCGCGAGCCCGCGGCAGTATTGAACGAGATCGACGAGCCGGCTCTCGGGCACGTTCCAGCAGCCCGGGTGGGGACTGCCGGGCATGCCCACGTAGACTCGCAGGTAGATCGACTCCGGTTCCCGTCCCCCCTTGAACGGCTCGTGCACGAGGTCGCGAGGCGGCGCCGGCAGCCCTCGCTCGTCGAAGTAGGCGATCTCCCACGCGCCGGCGCCGTCGTTGCCGTGGCACTTGTCGCACCCCAGGTTGAAGTAGGCCCCTTTTCCGCGAGCGAGCGACGGGGCGTCGGCCGGGCCCATCGGCGGCACAGGAACCGGTTCTCCCGGCGTCGTGCCGAACTCGACCACCTCGCGGACTTCGTCGTCGTCGATTTCTTCGCCTTCGCGTAGCATCGCCCGGATGAACTGCTCGCGAACGCCTTCGCGCCGCAGGCGCAGCACCTCCTCGGCCAGGATTCTTCGCTCGTCGTCGCGGAGGTCTTCGAGCGGCGCCATCGACGTGCCGGGCATTCCTCGGCGGATCACCGCCTCGCAGTCGCCGAGCGTGGGCACGCCGTTGGGCGCGCTTACCAGCCGGTACTTCTCGGCGCGCAGGTCGCGGGGCCTGGGGAACAAGTGCCGCGCGGCACGCCCGTCTCCGCGCCCGTCGTCGCCGTGGCACGCCCCGCAGTGAAGGGCATACAACTCGGAAGCCGACGTCGCGCGGTCCGCAGGCCGATCCGGCGTGGGCCGCTCCGTGCGAGGCGTCGTGCCGTTCGCCCGCGCCGCGACCGGCGCCCGAAACGCCCGCTGCAATTCATCGTGGGCCTTCCGGTCGCCGGGATCGATCTTGAGGCGGGCGCGCAGCTCGTCGATCCGCAACACGCGCCGATACTCGGCATCGGCCCGGCCAAAAAGCCGATCGGCGCGCGGGACTTCTCCTTCGAGGGCCGACAAAGTCGCCGCCGCGCGCAGGAGGCCGCGGTCGGCGGTCGCGTCGAGATCGACGTGGCGGAACCATCGGGCGGCCTCCGCGTAGTCGCCCGATTCGAGCTCGATTTCGCCCATCTCGACGGCAACGGCGGAAGACGCCTCGGGGCGCGAGGCCAGCGGCTCAAGCGCCGCGCGCGCCGCGTCGAGGCAGCCCAGCTTTCGAAGAAGGCGCGCCATGCCCACATGGGCCGCCTCGCTCGCCGCGGAGCGCGCCGCCGCTTCGGCATACCGTTCAAGGGCCTCTTCGAGTCGATCCTGCTCCTCGATCAACTCGGCCAGGGCCGTGCGCGCCAGCTCGTGGCGAGGCTCCCGGGCCAGGGCGACCTCCAACTCCTCCTCCGCCCGACCAGGATCGTCAAGCCACAGCCAGTAGATGCCCGCCATGTAGGCGACCTGCGCCTCGTCGGGAAAGTCGGCCGACCATGCCTCCAGCACCCGTTTCGCCTCGTCGGGCTCGTCGCGCACCAGAAAGCCGTGGACGTAGGCCGCGGCAACCTCGTGCGGCGAAATGCCCGCTTCGGTCATCGGGCCGAGTTCCCGGTCAATCCCCCGGTCGAATTGGCCGGCCTGGATGAGGCCAAGCTTCATCTCCCGTTGAACGCGGGCGCGAGGCGTTCCCAGTCGCTCGGCGCGACGCAGGGCTTCGACGAAGCGCTCGACTTCGCCGAGGTGACGAAAGCAGGCGGCCCGCACCAATTCCGTCTCGCCGTTGTTGGGATCGAGCCGGGCCGACCAGGCCACCCATCGCTGCGCCGCGCTGATCGCTCCCGCGCCGACCCGCCGGGCGGCGACGTGCCGCGCGAACCGTGCCGGCAGCCCGCGTCCGAAGACGGCCACGACGACGATCACGACGAGCAGGGCCAGGGTGACGAAAAACACCTCGCGTCGACGGCGCAATCGGGCGCCGGGCTCTGCGGAATGTTGCGATCGTTCTCGCCGCGACACGTTTCGGCCTCCCGCCCGCGCAATCGCCGGGCGTCAGCGCCAGGCGAGTTCCAGGGGGCGACCGTGGGCTTCGTGCGACGGATCGAGGCACTGAACCGTCAGACGCATGCCGCCGGGCTCGAACCGGGCGTCGACCCAGCCCCGGGGTTGCTTCGCGTCGAACAGCCACGCCAGCGCGGGAAGATTCACCAGATGAAGATCGTCGATCTTGCCGTGTTCCCAGCGGTGGCTGTGGCCGAACACGTAGGCCTTGACCTGCTTGCGAGGCACGATCACCTCGTACAGCCCCGCAGTGTCGAGCAGGGCGCTCTTGAGCTTCGACGGATCGTCGTCGGGCAGGGGATAATGGTGCGCCACGACCAGGGCCGGCTTGTCGGGGCGCCGGTCGAGCTCGCGAGCCAGCCACTCGAGTTGGGCTTCGCCCAGCCGGCCCGGCGTCGAGTTCGTCGCGTCCAACGAGTCGAGCACGAACCAGTCGGCCTGTGGGGCCTCGATCCGCGTCACGTGCCGGTCGGCGACCGGCAGCGGCCTCGCCCGGTGCCCGGCAAAGGCGGCCCAGAATCGCTCGCGGTGATCGTGGTTGCCCAGCGAAAACGTGACCGGCATGGGAATCGGATCGACCAGCTCCCGCAGCACTTCGTAGTCGGCCGCCTCGCCCGTGAGGGCCGCGCAGTCGCCGGCGATGATCACACCGGCCGGACGCGAGGCGAGGGCCCCATACTCCGCGCGCGCCCGCTCGAAGTTCTCGTACGGATTCGTGTCGCGCAGCACCTTCCCGCGGTCGCCGAACACGTGCGTGTCGGCCAGGAGCACGAACCGGTTCCGATCGACCGGGGCGTCGGCCGACCAGAGTCGCGCCTGAAAAAGCAAAGTGGCCGCGCCGGCCCCCAGGGAGCCGGCCAACATCTCACGACGGGTAATCTTCTTTGCCAAAGCCATGCCGAGTTGCTCCGCGAGTCACGAGGTATCGTCGTCCTTCCGCCGCAATTCCATTGTTCCGAGGGCGGACCGAAAGACAACCGCCCAAACTCTCAGCCTACTCGAAACCACAACGCCGCGAAAGACGTCGCATTCTGCGGGCCCCGCTGGGCCGCCCCAGTTTGACATGCCGGCCGGGCCGATCTATGCTCAAAGACTTCGGAGACTACTTCACGCATTCCCGGAGAAATGACCATGACTCGCTGGCTGACGATTTGCATTCTTGCGGCATGGGGATGGGCTTGCGCCTGGGGCGCGGCGGCCTCCGACACGCAACCGTCGGGCTCGGAGGAATGGCGCGATCTGCTCGACGGCAACCTCGGCGCGTGGATGAGCGCGTCGGGCGAAAAGCCCTCGCCCGGCTGGGTCCTGGAAGAGGGGGCCCTGGTCCGCCGCGACCGGGCGGGCTACATCTGGACCAAGGAGCGCTTCGGCGACTTCGTGCTCGACCTGGAGTTCAAGACCGAAGGAAACAGCGGCGTCTTCTTCCGCACCGACGACCCCCGCGATTGCGTGCAGACCGGCATCGAGATCCAGATCCTCCCGCCCGTCAACACGCCCTCGACGCACTCCTGCGGCGCGATCTACGACTGCCTGGCGCCGTCCAAGGAGATGACGAGGCCCGGCGCGTGGAACCGGCTCGTCGTCACCGCCAAGGACAATCGCATCGCCGTCGTGATGAACGGCGAGCAGATCATCGACATGGATCTCGACCGATGGACCGAGCCCGGCAAGAACCCCGACGGCTCAAAGAACAAGTTCCGCGCCGCGCTCCGGGACTTCAAGCGGCAGGGGCACATCGGGCTCCAGGATCACGGGGCCGCCGTCTCCTTCCGCAACGTGCGCGTCAAGTCGCTCGACCGGCCGAAGCCGTAACGAGAACACCAAACCGCAACTACCATGCCCGCCTGCTTTGCCGGATGGCGTCGAGTAGCCTCGCCACTTCTGGATGGTCCTTATAGGGATAGCACGGACCTTGTGGTTGGATCGCGACGAATTGCTCAACCGATTGTGTCGCCAGCTTGTCCGGGTCTGCCTCGAAGTCCACCGAAACGTAACGCCGCACGTCTTCTCCATCCTCCGGCCATCCAAACATGGCCCTCCGCCGAGAAAACGACGCCTCCAAGTCCTGCCAACAGCGAGGCCACGCTCCATTGTGATCGACGACGTACTCTCGTACCACAGCGACCACCAGCAGATTTGTATGCAGCGCGCGTTCAGCCGTTAGTGACGATCTAATCCCGCAGTAGACCACCCCAAGACCGATGGAAACGGCCAGCACGACGCCAGCGATGGCGAGGTACATGACTTGTTGCTTGCGAAGCGGCATACTTCGTCCTCTTGGATATCACCGCGCGCTCCAGCGGAAGACCGAATGACCGGAGCGCAGGTGGCGAGTACGATCGACAATGGCTGCCATCAGTAGAAGATTTGTGGTGGCGGTATAATCGTTGCCGGCCTCAATCCGGTCAGGCAGCATCCTTCGGCTGCATCAAGGCAATCCGTCTGGCAGTTCTCCAAGATTCCAGGGTCTCCTGTCCTCTTGGGTTTCCCACGAAAGCAGGCAAGAATACCCGCAGAACTGGCATCTTTGCACGACTTGCCTTTTGCAGGCCCCCAACGGATCGTCTTTTCCAGGACAAGCGGAGGAACAGAAACAGGCGACGGTATGGGAATGAGCGTCTTGTGTGCACGCCTCAACGGGTAGCATTTCCAGCCCGGCCCGGTCGGAACCGTTCCGCCACCGGCCACAGGTGGGAATTCGCCGCGGCGTCGGTCCCAGCCACTTAATACCAAACCGCTTTGGTCCCCGTAGATGTCAAAGTGGTAGCAGCCGCATGCGCTGGCGCAACATGCTTTGGTTCCTCCTCGCGAATCAATGTCTCGACCACACACGTAGAAATTTTCCAACCCTGTCGGATCAGTCCGCGTGAGTGGCGAGTCACCGACGTACGCGTAGAGGTTCATGCCTCCTTCATACTTGATCGGATCCCTATTAATGAACATCGACAGCGCGGCGTCGTAGTAGCGGTTACGCACCTGGTAGAGGGCGGTTTCGGCGTCGAAGAAGTAGCCGCAGTAGAGGGGGCCGTCGGTTGTGGGGGCGGAGGGGTTGGTCCACTCGTCGTCGTAGACGGTGGCCTTGCCGTAGGCGGTGTAGACGTAACGGTCGACGACCACGCCGCTGGCGGCGTCGATGGTGGACGTGACGTTGTAGTTCGCGTCGCCGGTGTAGTAGCGGATGTTGTCGTCGACGTCGAGCAAGTCGCCGTCGCCGTTGCCGTCGTGGAAGCGGACGATCGGGGCGTCGATGTAGCGGGCACTCC
>Ga0334884_1006703_pt1 | contig 10235 bp, 5 predicted proteins | sample GraSluR1_MG_7_FD_207215 | JGI IMG/M metagenome (GOLD analysis project Ga0334884, IMG submission 207215) | Sludge microbial communities from methane-producing bioreactor in Wageningen University, Netherlands - Granular Sludge_12_05 R1 | ecosystem: Engineered > Bioreactor > Anaerobic > Unclassified...
GCGTTGTCGGGGATGAAGAGGACGTCGAAGGCGATCTGGGCTTTTTTGTGGCGTTGGGTCGAAGCCTTTGGCGTGGGTGATTGGCTGGTGGTGGTGAGTTGTCGGGTGCGTTTCCCCGTGAGCAGTTCAGCGGCGGTGGCGTCGTTGGGCTGGCGGGGGGGGTAGGCCTCGATGGCGTGGAGGGTACCGCCGGCTTGGAGGAGGGCCGCTGCGTACGCCTGGGCGCAGGTGGTTCCATAGGCGTTATCGGGATAGAAGATGGCGGCTTGGGTGGCGTTGAGTTGATGGACGGTGAAGGTGCCGAGGGCGCGGGCTTGGGCCTCGGGGGAGAGGCGGAGGCGAAAGACGCCTTGGGTGGCGTCTTCGCTGTTTTCGGCGCTGGTGAGGAGGAGGATGGGGATGGCGAGTTCCATGGCGCGTGCTGCTGCGGCTGCCGATTCGATTTGTCCGATGGGGCCGATGATGGCGATGAGGTTGGGGTGCATCGTGGCGAGGGTGTCGACGGCTTGGGCGGCGCCTTCCGGGGTGCCGAGGGAGTCGTGGACGATGAGCTCCACGGGCATGGGGAGGGCGTCGCGGGCCCACTCGAGTCCGTCGCGGGCGGCTTGGCCGAGGTCTTTGTGGGGTCCCGAGAGGGGGAGTAGGGCGGCGATCTGCGGCAGGGCGGGGGTCTCGGCGATGGCGCAGTTGGGGGCCAGGCCGGCGATGCTGGCGAGGAGGGCGAGCAGGGCCAGGGTGCCGGTGGCGACGTGCGGGCGTCTGAGGTGTTTAGCTTTCGTAGAGGGCATGGATTTGGTCGTGGAAGGCCTGGCGTCGGGGGAAGGCGTCAGGGGGGCAGAGCGCTTCGAGTTGGCGGAAGCGGTCGATGAGCGCTGGGTCGGTGATTTGGGGGATTTCGAGGCGCCAGTGGAGGAAGAGGTCGCCGCGTTGGCCGCGGGTGTCGTAGAGGCCGCGCCGGTGGAGGCAGGTTGGGTTGTGGCGGAGGGCGGGGGGGATGCGGACTTTGAGGATGCCTTCGAGGCTGGGGACCTCGACGAGGCAGCCCTGGAGGGCCTGAGCGCAGGAGATGGGGACGTCGAGGTGGAGGTGGGGGCCTTGGCGGAGGAAGAAGGGGTGGTCTTGGTAGCGCAGGCGGCAGGTGATGGGGCCTTTGGCGGATTGGAGGTGGAGAGTGCGCGGTGGTCCCGGCGGGATGGTGATGCTTTGGCCAGCGACTCGGCGCAGGCAGCCGCTGATGGCTTCTTCGAAGGCGATGTGGAGGGTGTGGCGGGGGCGGACTCTGGCGATGAGCTTGCCGATGGAGGTGCCGACGGCGGTGGCGAGGGCGGTTTTGCTGGGGAGCTGTCGGTGCCGATCGTAGGCGGCGCGTTTTTGGGGGTCGATGAGGGTGCGGTAAGCGCTGCGGAGCTCGTGGAGATCGCCTTGGGGCAGCTCGGGGTTGAGATCGGGGTGGAGCTGGCGGAGGCGTTGCTTATAGGCGCGGCGGATTTGTTGGGGTGTGGCCTGTGGCGCGAGTCCCAAGCGTTGGTAGTGTGAAGGCATAGGGTGCGCTCGGGGCGAAAGCCTTCGGGTGGCCGTGCCAAGAGGCCAGGTGCAGCACCCGTGCTCAGGCTTTGTCGTCGTTGTTGTACATCATTTCTGCGTACATGGCCTCGGCCACGCGTTGGGCGGCTTCTTCGAGGTTAGTGAGGGATTCATTGAGGTCGGCGATCTCGGCGTTGTCGGGGAACTCGACGAGATCCTTGGCGCGCATGACGGCCTTTTCAATCATGACGTGGTCGCCCTTTTTGAGGTAGGCCGCGTATTCGCGGGCGGACTTTTCGGTGGTGTAGATGAGTCCTTTGACGCGGTTACAGAGCTCGACGCGCTCCTTGCGGACACGGTCGGACTCGCGCTGGGCGTCGGCTTCGGCGATCATTTTCTGGATCATGGACTCATTGAGGCCGCCAGAAGCCACGACGCGAATGGACTGCTCTTTTCCGGTGGTGAGCTCTTTGGCCGAGACGGCGACCAGTCCGTTGACGTCGATGTTGAAGCTGACCTCGATCTGGGGTTGTCCGCGGGGCCCTGGTGGGATGCCGAAGAGCTCGAAGCGGGCCAGGCTGTGGTTGTCGCGGGCGAGTTGTCTTTCCCCTTGGAGCACATGGACGGAGACCATGTCTTGGAAGTCGAGGGTGGTGGTGAAGACTTCGCTGGCGTGGCAGGGGATGGGGGTGTTGCGTTGGATGAGGGGGGTGAAGATGCCGCCCATGGTTTCGATCCCCAGCGAGAGTGGCGTGACGTCGAGGAGGAGGACCTCCTCGACCTCACCGCGGAGGACACCGCCCTGGATGGCAGCGCCAATGGCGACGACCTCATCGGGGTTGACCTTGAGGCTTGGGGCTTTGCCGAAGAAGCTGGCGACGGTTTTTTGGACGAGGGGCATGCGGGTCATGCCGCCGACCAGGACGACCTGGGTGATCTGTGCGGGGCTGAGGCCGGCGTCGCTGAGGGCCTTTTTGCAGGGTTCGAGGGAGCGCTCGACGAGTTTTTCGGTGATGGCTTCGAGCTCGGAGCGGGACATGGTGCGGTTGAAGTGGACCGGCGCGCCTTTGGAGGTCATGAGGAAGGGCAGGGAGATTTCCGTTTCTTTGGCGACGGAGAGTTCGTGCTTGGCTCTCTCTGCGGCTTCTTTGAGGCGTTGGAGGGCGGCGGGTTCGCTCCTGGGGTCGATGCCGCCATGGTTGGCGGCAAATTCCGTGGCGAGCTTGTCGATGATGAGGTTGTCGAAGTCTTCACCGCCGAGGTAGGTGTCGCCGTTGGTGGCGAGGACTTCGTAGAGGCCGTCGCCGAGTTGGAGGATGGAGATATCGAAGGTGCCACCGCCGAGGTCGTATACGGCGATGATTTCGCTTTTGGATTCGCCAAAGCCATAGGCGAGTGAGGCCGCGGTGGGCTCGTTGATGACGCGGAGTACATTGAGGCCGGCGATGCGGCCGGCGTCACGGGTGGCTTGGCGTTGGCTGTCGTTGAAATAGGCCGGGACGGTGATGACGGCGTCGGTGACGGCTTCGCCAAGATAGTCTTCGGCGATTTCCCGCATATGGGTGAGGATCATGGCGGAGATTTCGGCCGGTGCATAGTCGCGTTCGCCAGCGCGGACCCACGCGTCTCCGTTGGGTGCTTTGATGATGGGGAAGGAGGCGAGCTTGATGGCGTGTTGGGTTTCGTCGTCTTTGAAGCGTCTGCCGATGAGTCTCTTGACGGCGTAGATGGTTTTTTCGGGGTTGGTGACGCCTTGTCGTTTGGCGATCTGGCCAATGAAGCGTTCGCCGTCGGGGCTGAAGCCGATGACGGAAGGGGTGGTTCTCGAGCCTTCCATGTTGGGGATGACGACAGGGGCCCCGTTGTCGAGGACAGCGACGCAAGAGTTGGTGGTGCCGAGGTCGATTCCGATGACGCGAGACATAGATCAAGCTCCCATTGCAAGCCGATGGGGACGTTAGTCGAGGCGTGATGCCGAGGCGGTTGGGGTCACTCTGCCGGGTTTTCGTTCGAGCTCACTTCGCGGGCTTCACCGGAAGAGTCTACGGCGATCGCCGTGTCATCAGCAACGGTCTGCTCAGGGGTCAAGGGCTCACTTTGTCCCGATGGCAGCTTGGAAACCACGACGAGGGCCGGTCGGATGAGTCTGTCGTTGAGGAAGTAACCCCGTTGGTACTCTTCGAGGATGGTGTTAGCGGGGAGGTCGGGCTTTTCGATCTGGTGGATGGCTTCGTGGCGCTGTGGGTCGAAGGAGGCGCCGAGGCTGTCGAAGCCGTTGCATTGGTGTTTGCCGAGGGTGGCTACAAACTGGCGTTGGACCATTTGCACGCCTTGGAGGAGGCTCTGTCGGTCATCAGAGGTGGCGGCGTGGAGGATCGCCCGTTCGAGGTTGTCCTGGACGGGGAGGAAGTCGACGATGAGTTTTTCGTTGCCAAAGCGTTTGAGGTCTTCTTTGTCGCGCTCGGCCCGTCGTTTGAAGTTCTCGAACTCTGCGGCGACGCGCAAGAGGCGCTGCTGGGTGGCGCGGAGCTCTTCCTCAAGGGCCACGATGCGGGCTTGCATGGTGTCCATTTCGGCCTGTTGCGGATCTGGCATGTCGTCATCGATTTCGATGAACTCGACGCCATCGGCTTCAGCGTCGTCAACATGCTGGCTGGCCGTGTCCTCGCAAGGTTCAGAGGGGTCCTGCGGTGAAGTGGGCGCCTGGGGGGGGGCGGCGGGTTCCGTCGCGGCGCTGTCGTGGCTGGCTTGGGCCGCTTCGGGCGGTGTGCTGGGTTGAGGCTGCGCGGTGGTGGGTGTGGTTTCCTCGGATGGCGTTGTTTTCAGAAGGTCGTCGGGTCGTGTCGTTTCTTGTGGCAGAGGCCCTTCTTGATCGTCGACCAAGAGCGTTACCTCATGTTCGTCGTCCATATCAAAGTCATCGACTTCGATGGCTTCAGCGCACGCATCGGCATCGTCGAGGTCTCCGATATTTATGGGTGTGTTTTCATCCACTTCGTGAATTTCTTTGATGTCGAGCACTTCCACGTCATCCGAACCCATGTCATCTCCTCAAGCTAGACCGGCAATCCGTAGGCAACGAAGCGCCCGACGCCATGGTGGCGCGCGCCCCGATGGTTGCGGGAATAGCCTGCATGAGTCGGTGGCGGACGTCAATTGCGCAGTGTCCACGGGTGTGGATCCGGGTTGCATTCCCGCTGTTGACGCGCTTTCTGGGGGCTGCGGGTGAGGTGGCAAAGGGGGGGTGGTGGTTTGGTTGCGCCTGGTAGGGTTGGTGAACTAAAGTCGGGTGCGTGCTTGGTAGTGGCGTGCGGCGGCGTCGGTCTCGCGATGCCCCAGGCGCTGGGATTGCGCGGAGCATCCGTGGGATCTAGCGAGGAGAAACACATTGCGTAAGTTATTGGCATTGCTTTTTAGTTTGGGGCTGTTGGCGAGCACAGTGGCCTGTGAGAGCGAGCGCAGATCCCAGAGCGGTGGCAGCGCTCCGCCGGCGCAGGAGGCCGTGGCGGCGGCGGCTGGCAATGAAGGGGAAGGGGCAGGGGCTGAGGAAGGTGTGCCTGCGGCTGGCGAGACGCGGGTCGAGGTGCGGGGTGATCTGCCGCGTTTGGCGATGCCGAGTGAGCTGGAGCAGCGCGAGGGCAAGGCCGTCGAGAGTGAAGCGTTGGCGACCTTGGGCAGCTCAGGGGCGGGTCCAGGTAACAACTGGGCTTTCGACAGCAGTAGCAGCGGTGGTTTTTTCCTGGTCGCGGCGAGCAGCCGGGTGAACACGGCCGGCGGCGATGTGCTGAGGCGGGTAGACTTGCGCGGGGCGCCCCAGGAGTATGATTTCAACCCACACGTGGAGGGTGCTCAGGGGATGCATGTGTTGGTGCCGTCGGCGATGCGGGGGCAGTGGCACGATGCTGATTTTTCTGGCGATGGTCTCTTCGTGGGGCGGATTTGTGGTTTGGTACCGGGGCCAGCGAAGCGGGTCTTTGCATTGGCCGGTCGGGGGGCCTTTTTGTTGGATCCTTACACCCGAGAGGAGGCGGTGACGCCTGAAGCGGTGATCGTTTTCCCCTTTGGTACCAATATTTGTCGGGGGGTCTATTCGGAGTCGTGGCAGAAGCTTTTTGCCATCGATGTGGGTCGGACGGGGGCCAGCGGTGGTCAGCGTGGGGTCTACGTGGCGGATTTGCCGGCGGAGCGCGGCAAGAATGTGCTGTCGTCACTGTATTTGGTTGCGAAGGACTATGGTTTCAATTCGCACTCCAAGAACACTTTCCAGTCGGTGAACCTCTTTGGTGACGCGTTGTACTTGATTGAAGGCAACGCCCGTTTCAATGCGAACTGGGACACGGGCGTGCACAAGGTGCCGCTGAACGTGCTCGGCGAGCCATTGTTCAGCCAGGCCGTGTTGGTGCGTGCCGAGAACCCCATCGACAGGGCGCAGGGATGTCCGTTGAGCGCCGATAATTTGGCAGGCTCCTTGGTGGTGCCTGGCACGCCGCCGACGTTGTTGACGGGGGGCACACGGGCCGTCGTTGCATGGGATCTATCGCAGACCGTGCCGGTGCGGGTGGATATGGATCCTCGCCGGCCGGGGGTACAGGGGGTCGACATGGATCCCTTTGGCCAAGGGGCGGCGCGCATCATGTACGCGCCATCGGGTGAGGCCGTTTATGTGATGCCTCACTGTCGTTCGGGTGGTGTGAAGGTCGACCTTGGCGGTGGCTATGGGCCCCAACACGCGCTGCGTCTGGCTGAGTTGACGCTGGCGGGCGGGACGCCGGCCTTGGCCGGCGACGGTTTGGACGCCGGTTTCGTGACTTTTCTCCAGGAGCTGATTGCCAACGTCAAGCCGAGCTATTTGCCGACCTTCAGGATGACTTATAGGGACATGGCGGTTGGGGTACGGCATGTGGGACTGATTGGTTCGGGCGTGTCGGGTGCGAGCGGCTTGGGCCCGGGCTCGGACATGGTGATCATCGATTTTGCGAGACGCAGCCCACTGGCATTTGCCGAGCCCAGCGATCCGCGGCGGGCGCATGAGCTCACCTACGGGTTTCGCTTCGCGGCAGGTGACAGCGACTTTGGCGGGAAGGAGCAGTCATCTCACGCGATCATGTGGATTCCCTAGAGAGAGTTCGTCTGGCATCGATGCTTGAGATCCCAGCGGGGGGTGGACCTATATGGACGTGATGCAGTGGATGAGAGCGCTGGTGGTGTCGTTGTTGGTGGTGATTGGCTTTGGCCTCGCCGCCCACACGGTGTATTGGCTGTTTCGTTATTTACTGCTGGGAAAGCGTGAGCAACGCTGGGACGGTTGGCGCGAGCGGGTGTGTGCGTTCGTGCGCTACGCCCTGGGCCAGGGGCGTGTGATTGCCGAGCCGGCGGGGATACTGCATTTTTTCATTTTTTGGGGCTTCATCGTCTTGCAGATCGAGACGATCGAGTACCTCATCCGCGGGGTGGTGGATGGTTTTCACTGGGGGCAGTTGATCGGTGCTGGCGCCTACGACGGGCTGATGTTCTCGCAAGACGTGTTGGGGTTGTTGGTGTTGGTGGCCGTGTCGGTGGCATTGTTTCGCCGCTACGTGGTGCGTCCGCCGCATGTGGTTCGCACGCTGGACGCGGCGTTGATCCTGGTGTTGATCGCCGCGTTGATGGTGACGAAGTTTTTGGCGAATGGGGCAGAGATTGGCCAGGGGCATCAAGGTCATGACGCGGCGTGGACGCCCATCGCCTCGTGGGTGGCGGCGCTTCTAGGCGGTGGCGCTGGCGACGGCGACTCGTGGCGCTGGGCGGCCCTCTACCACGTCAATTATTTCCTTCACATTGGGATTGTGGTTTTCTTTGCGAACTGGATCCCCCGTGGCAAGCACTTGCACCTATTGGGTGCTTTACCCAACGTTTATTTTTCGAGTTTTGGCAAGAAGGTTGGGGCGTTGCCTCCCGTAGACATCGAGAGCGCGACAGAGGCGATGATGGATGAGGCGACGGGGGAGTCCTTTTACCTCGGCGCGCGTCACATTCATGACCTCAGTTGGAAGCAGTTGTTGGACACCTACGCTTGCACCGAGTGTGGGCGTTGTGAGCACTATTGTCCGGCCTACAACACGGGCAAGGCGCTCAATCCGATGATGGTGATCCACAATCTAAAGGACGCGTTGAAGGCGCGTGGCCGAGCGATCTTGCGCGAGGGTGTGGCGGCGGACACCTTTGCGCCGTTGGCGGACAGTGTGGTGTCGCGGGAAGAGCTTTGGGCTTGCACGACCTGTGGCGCCTGTGTGGCGACTTGTCCGGTCTTCATCGAGCACGTCAACACGATCGTCGACATGCGGCGCCACCTGGCTTTTCACGGCGAAGTGCCGCAGGAGTTGGCCAACACGTACAGGAACTTGGATCAGAGTGCGAATCCGTGGGGCTTGTCGGGTTCACGGCGCGGGGATTGGGCGCGGGATCTGGGTGTGCCAACGGTGAAGTCTCTGGGGCGTGCGCCTGAGGTGTTGTTTTTCGTGGGTTGCGCTGGGTCTTATGACGAGCGTCAGAAGAAGGTGGCGGCGAGCTTCGTGCGGATTCTGCAGGCCTTGGAGGTCGATTTTGCGGTGCTGGGCGCCGAAGAGAAGTGCTGTGGCGATACGGCACGGCGCACGGGCAACGAGTACCTCTACTGGACGCTGGCGCGTCAGAACATCGAGGTTTTCGAACGTTATCAGATCCGCAAGGTGGTGACGACCTGTCCCCACGGCTACAACGTTTTGCGCAATGAGTATCCGGCGTTGGGTTGTGAGCTCGAGGTGTGGCATGCGGCGGATTTTTTGGCGACCTACGTGCGATCTGGGCGTTTGGGGTTTAGGGCATCGGCGCTGGGTCGGGTTGCTTACCACGATTCGTGTTATTTGACGCGGTGGAACGCCATGGGGGCGGAGCCGCGCGAGATCTTGGCGGCGATTCCAGGGGTGGAGCCGCGCGAGTTTGCCGCCTGTGGCAATAAGGCGATGTGCTGTGGTGCCGGTGGCGGGCACATGTGGATGGAGGAGGACGCGGGCCAGCGGGTGAATGTGGCGCGGGCCGACCAGGCGCTGGAGACGGGGGTGGATGCGGTGGCGGTGGCGTGCCCGTTTTGCATGACCATGTTGGAGGACGGCTTGAAGCACCGCCAGGCGGAGGCGTCGTTGCGTTTGTTGGACCTGGTGGAGATCGTGGCGGAGCACATGGAGGTGCGCGGGGCGGAGTCCAGTCATGGCAGCGTGACGGAGTCCGCAGTGGCGCGAGATTGATGCGATGAGAGCGCTTCCCTTGGGCATTGATTTGGGGACGTCGAATTCGAGCGTTGCCATTTGGCGGGACGGCAAGGTCGACGTCGTACGCGATGAGAACGGGGAATCGTTGCAGGCGTCGGTGGTGTCTTTTTTGGCTGACGGCAGGGTGCTGGTTGGCAACGCCGCCCGGATGCGCGCTGGCGCCGCGCCGACGGAGACGGTGTTGAGCTCGAAGCGCCTGATGGGTCGTCCCATCTATTCTCCCGAGGCGGTGGAGAGCCAGCGGCGCATGGCCTGTGTTTTGGACGAGGGGCCGGGGCGCAGTTGTGTGTTCAGCGTCCATGGTCGGCACTATGCGCCGGAGGAGATCGGGGCGTTGATCCTGGGACGGATGGCCGATATTGCTGAGGAGCATCTTGGGGTGCGCAGCAGGCAGGCGGTGCTGACGGTGCCAGCGAATTTTCGGGAGGCGCAGCGTTCGGCGACCATGCGTGCGGGGCAGCGGGCCGGTTTGGAGGTGCTGCGGCTGTTGAACGAGCCGACGGCGGCGGCGTTGGCCTATGGTTTTGGTGAGAAGCCATCGCGGCGGATGATTGCGGTGTTCGATCTGGGTGGTGGTACTTTTGACATGACCCTTTTGGAGCAGCGAGGGGAGGTGTTTGAGGTACGGTCGACAGCGGGCGACACTTTCCTGGGCGGAGACGACATCGATGAGCGCTTGGCTGAGGCCATGGCAGGTGCCTTTTTGATACAGACGGGGGTCAACCCGCGTTCGGACAAGTCTTTGTGGCAGCGGCTGCGTGCCGTTGGGGAGGCGATCAAGTGCAGGCTGAGCCACGAGACGGAGGTGGTGGTTGAGGTATCGGAGCACCTGGCGGGTGTCTCGCGTCCGGTTGCGGTGACCTTCTCTTTTGACCGGAGCGCCTTCGAGAGTTGGTGTGAGCCGCTGCTGCGGCGGACGCTGGTGACGTGTGATGAGGCGCTGCGGTTGGCTCGGGTGAGCGCCGAGGAGATCGAGGAGGTGGTTCTGGTTGGGGGTTCGACGCGGATACCGCTGCTGCAGGAGATGGTGGCGCAGTATTTTTCGCGTCAACCCTTGATGCGCCTGGACCCGGGTTTGGTCGTGTCTTTGGGGGCAGCGATCTATGCCGGTTCGTTGACGGCGATCAGCTATGGCGATGGGATCGCCTCTTATGCGCCGCCCATCCGATACAGCGGCGGCACGGTGAGGACAGAAGCTTTTGATGGCGCGGTGTTGCCCTTAGATGCTTTGGATGGCTCAGAGGAAGTGGAGGCATTGACGACGTGGGAGCACCCCGAGGAGCCTGACACGTTGCACACGGGTGCCGTGCCAAGTCTGCGGGAGGGGGAGGTCGGGCTGCGGGTGGGGTCGTTGCCGTTGCTCATCGATGTGACCTCCCATGCGATTGGTATCGCGACGCTGGGTGGATTGTTCGACGCCATCAT
>Ga0334884_1006710_pt1 | contig 10223 bp, 6 predicted proteins | sample GraSluR1_MG_7_FD_207215 | JGI IMG/M metagenome (GOLD analysis project Ga0334884, IMG submission 207215) | Sludge microbial communities from methane-producing bioreactor in Wageningen University, Netherlands - Granular Sludge_12_05 R1 | ecosystem: Engineered > Bioreactor > Anaerobic > Unclassified...
GGAAACAAAAAACCTGTAAAAATCATTGGGGAGACCCCAAAGAAGTTTACAGGTATACACAAACCCCAAACATCTTTACATAATCATAATTAAAGACACTTTATGCTTTTAAAAAGTGTCTTTTTTAAATTTTAAATAGAATATATATTTCTTATTTATGCTTTAAAAAATATATAGTTTGTGATATTATATAATAGATAATTTGAGGTATTGAAATGAAAGTATTAAATTTGACTAAGTTAGGTAAACGAAGGGTTTCTTTTTATTTAGCGCTAGAAGAATATCTTCTAACGAATTCTAGTGAGGAATTCTTTTTTTTGTGGGATATAGGGCCTTCAATGGTAATTGGTAAACACCAATTAATGGAAGCTGAAGTTAATATGGACTACGTAAATAAAAACAATTTATTTGTATATAGAAGGCCATCAGGCGGTGGAACTATTTATGCTGATGATGGTTGTTTCATGTTTACTTTTGTTAATAGGATTAAAAATAAAGAAATAGTTTTTAAAAAGTTAGGATTAATTGCTGATGCTTTAAAAAGTTTAGGCTTAGATGTTTGTTTTTCAGGAAGAAACGATTTGTTATTTAAAGAAAAAAAATTTTCAGGGAATGCGTATTATCAAAATCTAGATGGTTCTATTTTGCACGGAACGTTTCTATATAATACTGATTTAGAAAATTTAGTAAAATCAATTACTCCTGACAATGAAAAATTGATTTCAAAAGGAATTGAAAGTGTAAGAGAGAGGGTAATTAATTTAAAAGAATATTTAAATATTTCTAAAAATGAAGTTATGATTCATCTTAATAACTTTATAAGTAAAGAAAAATTAGAATTAACTAAAGAAGAAATGGTTGAAGTTACAGAAATCGAAAAGAAGTTTTTAACTAAAGAATGGATATATGGAAATAGTCCTCCTTATATATATAGAAACAAAAATCGTTTTAGTTATGGAAACTTAGAAGTATTTGTTGATGTGTATAAAGGTATTGTTAAAAATGTTGATTTAAAAGGTGATTTTTTGAGTGTTATAGAGTTGGATGATTTTTTAAATAGTTTTAAAAATATTGGTTTTGAAAAAGAAAAATTTGAAAAAATACTAACTGAAATTGATATAGCTTCATATATTTCTGGAGCTAAAAATGAAGATTTTATTAGTTTGTTATTTTAAAGGAAAATAAAAATGGAAAAAACAGTTTTGTATGAAGAACATTTAAAATTAGATGCTAAAATGGTTGAATTTGGAGGTTTTTTAATGCCTTTAGAATATTCATCAATTGCATTAGAACATAAGGCAGTAAGAGAAGCGTGTGGTTTATTTGATGTCTGCCATATGGGGGAAATTTATATCAAAGGGCTTGATGCTCTAAACTTTGTAAATCACTTGATAACAAGTGATTTAAGTAATGTAGAAGAGTCTAAGATGCTATATGGTTTATTATTAAATGAAGAAGGCACTGTGATTGATGATTTGATGGTTTATAAGTTTAGTGATGAAGATATTTTATTAGTAGTTAATGCATCTAATAAAGATAAAGATTATGAATGGATTTTAAAGCAAAAAATTAATTTTGATTGTACTGTAATTGATAGATCAAGTGAGATTGGCTTACTTGCACTACAAGGGCCACATTCAGATTTTGTTTTAAATAAATACACTGACTATGAATTAGAAAAAATAAAATTTTTTCATTTTACTAAAATGATTATTAATAAAAAAGAATTTTTAGTTTCTAGAAGTGGTTATACTGGTGAAGATGGTTTTGAAATATATGGTGATACTTTAGATGTCTTAGATTTATTTAAAGTTTTAAGTAAAGATAAAGATGTTACTTTATGTGGACTAGGTGCAAGAGATACATTGAGATTTGAAGCTGCTATGCCACTTTATGGTCATGAATTAAGTGATCAAATATCTCCACTTGAAGCTGGTCTTAATTATGCAATAAGCTATAATAAAGATTTTATTGGTAAAAATGCTTTATTAAAGCTAAAAGAAATTGGGGTTAAGAGAAAGTTAGTTGGTCTTGAATTGCTTGAAAGAGGAATCGCTAGAAGCACTTATTTAGTTTATAAAGGAGAAGTAGAAATTGGAGAAATTACAACAGGCTATATGATACCTAATTCTACTAAAGCTTATGCTTTAGCTTATATTAAAAGTGAAAATGCAGTACTTGGTGAAGAGGTATTTGTTAAAATTAGAAATTCGTTTGTAAGAGCTGTTATTAGAGATAAAAAATTTTTAGAGAAGAAATATAAAAAATAAAGGAGACTTAAGAAAATGAGTGAAGTTAGAAAAGATTTAAAATATTTAGATACACATGAGTGGGTAAAACTTGATGGTAATATTGCAACAATTGGCATAAGTGATTATGCTCAACATAGTTTAGGAGATATTGTTTATTTAGAATTAAACCAAGTAGGGGATAAGGTTAGTTATAAAAAAAGCTTTGCTGCTATTGAATCAGTAAAAGCAGCTTCTGACATTAACTCTCCTGTAACAGGAATTGTAGTTGAAGTTAATGAATCTTTAATGGATACACCAGAATTAATTAACGAAGATGCTTATAGTGCTTGGTTAATTAAGGTAGAAATAACTGATGAGTCTAGTTTGAGTGGTTTATTAAATGCTGAGGAATATACTACAATATGCAAGTAAATCATAGATATTTTCCTCATACAAAAAAAGATATTGAGGAAATGTTAACTATAATTGGTAAAAACAAGGTAGAAGAACTTTTTGAAAGTATTCCGAAAAGCAAATTGCTTAATGAAGAACTTGATTTACCAAGTTCTTTGAATGAATTAGATTTATATAAAAAACTAGAAGATATTGGAAATCTAAACAAACGTTTAGTTTCTTTTTTAGGAGCTGGTGCTTATGATAATTACACTCCATCAGCTGTTAAAGCAATTGCTTCACGTCAAGAGTTTCTAACATCTTATACTCCTTATCAAGCAGAAATATCACAAGGAACTTTACAATATATTTTTGAATTTCAATCATTAGTTTGTGAGTTGACTCAAATGGATGCAAGTAATGCTTCGATGTATGATGGAGCAACAGCTACGGTTGAGGCAATTTTTATGGCTGTGGCCCATACAAAAAGAGAAAAAGTATTAATTGCTAATACTATTAATCCTAATACTTTAGAAGTGATTAAAACATATTTAAAATATAAAAATATTGAAATTGTCTTAGTAGAAAGTACTAATTTTTTGGTATCTTTAGATGATTTAAAACAAAAACTTGATAGTGATATTGCAGCGTTTGTGCTTCAAACTCCTAACTTCTATGGGTATTTAGAAGATATCGATGTAAAGGATTTATTAGAAGCGAATAAGAGTTTATATATTGTAAATGCACCTTTATGTGATTTAGCAGTTTTAAAATCTCCTGGTGAAATGAAAGCTGATATTGCATGCGGAGAAGCTCAAAGTATGGGGTTGAGTCTTTCTTTTGGAGGGCCATATTTAGGCTATTTAGCATGCAAGAATTTCTTGCTTAGAAAGTTGCCAGGACGCATTGTAGGCCTTACTAATGATATTGAAGGGCGTCGTGCTTTTGTCTTAACTCTTCAAGCTCGTGAGCAACATATTAAGCGTGAAAAAGCTAGTTCAAATATTTGTTCTAACCAATCTTTGATGGCTTTGCAAGTTTTACTTTATGCAATGTTGATGGGAAAAAATGGTTTAGTAAATTACAGTTATGATTCTTTTAATAAAGCTCATTATTTTTATAATGAATTATTAAAACTAGATAACTTTAAAAAAGTAACGGATAATGAATTTTTTAAAGAATTTGTGGTTATGTATACTGGTGATATTGAAAAATTAAATAATGAATTATTGAATAATAATATTTTAGGTGGCTTAAATCTTGAAAAAATTTCAAACGAATTAAAGAATCAAATGCTTCTTTGTATTAATTACACTAAAACAAAAGAAGAAATTGATAACTTTATCAATATTGTAAGAGGTATTAAATAATGTATGATAAATTAATATTTGAAATTAAGGATAAAGATATTGTAGAGAAAAGTAATTTTACTGAAAAATATAACATAAATAAAAAATATTTAAGAGAAGATTTAGATTTACCTAATTTAAGTGAAGTAGATGTTGTTAGACATTATACTAATCTTTCTTTAAAGAATTATGGAGTTGATCAAGGATTATATCCACTTGGATCTTGTACAATGAAATACAATCCTAAGATTAATGAAACTGTAGCTAGTATGGATAATTTTGTTAAAGTCCATCCAATGCAACCGACATCAACTACTCAAGGTGCTTTAAAAGTATATTATGAAACTTCTAAATTATTATCAAGTTTAACTGGAATGAGTGAATTTACATTCAATCCATTTGCAGGAGCTCATGGAGAAGCTGTTGGATTGATGATTATTAAAGAATATTTTATTAAAAAAAATGATTTAAAGAGAAATAAAATTATTATCCCAGATAGTGCTCATGGCACTAATCCTGCTAGTTGTAATGTTGTAGGGTTTGAAACTATTGAAATCAAATCAAACTCTAATGGTTTAGTTGATTTAGAGGCTTTAAAAGCAGTTTTAGATGATACTGTAGCGGCTATCATGCTAACTAACCCTAATACAGTTGGTATTTTTGAAAAAGATATTTTAGAAATTTCTGCTTTAGTTCATAATAATGGAAGCTTGTTATACTATGATGGAGCTAATTTAAATGCTATTTTAGGTGTTGCGCGTCCTGCTGATATGGGATTTGATGTAATGCATATTAACTTACATAAAACATTTTCAACTCCTCATGGAGGAGGAGGACCAGGAAGTGGTCCGGTTGGGGTAGTAAGCAAGTTAACTAAATATTTGCCTAATCCAAGAGTTGTTTATGAAAATGGTAAATATGAGTTTTTTAAAACTAAGGATTCAATTGGTAGTATTAGTAGTTTCTATGGAAACTTTTCTGTAGTCTTAAAAGCTTATACTTATATTTTAGCTTTAGGAAAAGAAAACATTATGAATGTTGGTAAATTAGCTGTTTTAAATGCTAATTATATAAAGGAAGCTTTAAAAGAAGATTATTTGTTAGCGATTGATTCTACTTGTATGCATGAAGTAGTTTTTGATGGTTTAAAAGATAAAACTGCAACAACTCTTGAAGTTGCTAAGAGATTACTTGATTATGGTTATCACCCACCAACAATTTACTTTCCTTTATTGTTTCATCAAGCATTAATGATAGAACCAACCGAAACAGAAAGTAAAGATACTCTTGATTCTTTTATTTCAGTTATGAAAAGAATCGCAGAAGAAGCAAGAAACTCTAATGAGTTATTAAAAGATGCTCCACACAATACTACTGTAAGGCGCCTTGATGAGGTAAAAGCTGCAAGAAACCCAATTTTAAAATATAAGGATATAAAAATATGAAAGATATAATTGTAATAGGCGGAGGCGCTGGAGGCTTAGAAATTGTTTTAGCCGGTAAAGAGCAAGGCTTAGATGTTTTATTAATAGAAAAATATAAGTTAGGTGGAGTTTGCTTACAAAAGGGATGTATTCCTACTAAAACTTATCATAAGAATGCTAGTATTTTAAAAGACTTAAAAAACTTAAATGAATTTGGAGTAAGTGGTGAATTTAGTTTTGAATTTATAAAAGCATATGAAAGAAAAGAAAAAGTTATAAGTGAATTAACAAATCACTTAGAAAATGCTCTTAAAAAAAGAGAAATTGAAGTTGTTTATGGTGAAGCTAGTTTTGTTGACAAAAACACTGTTTTAGTAGATGGTATTACTTATAAGGCTAAAAAAATAGTTATTGCAACAGGTTCAAGACCTTTGGTTCCACCTATTGAAGGAATTGAATTAGAGGGCGTAATAACCTCTGATGACATGTTAAAACTAACTGAAGTACCTAAAGATTTAGTAATAATTGGTGGAGGTTTTATTGGTGTTGAAATGGCTTCAATTTTTAACTACTTTGGTAGTAATATCGAAATAGTAGAAGCACTACCTAATATAATTGCTAATTTTGATGAAGAAATATCAAAAAGACTTCAAGTTTATTTAAAACAACAAGGCATTAAAATTAATACAAGTGCAAAAGTTATTAAAATAAAAAAAGAAGATACTTTAAAAGTATTTTTAGAAGATGGTAGAATATTAAACGCAACTAAAGTATTAGTAAGTGTTGGCAGACGTCCTAATTTAGATTGTTTGAAATTAGAAAATGCTGGAATAGAATATACGAAAAAAGGTATATTAGTGAATGATAATTTTGAAACAAATGTAGAGAATATCTATGCTATAGGCGACGTTATTGGAAAAACAATGCTTGCGCATTATGCCTCATATAATGGGTATTATTTATTTGATCATTTGATGGGTAGAAAATCTAAGATTGATTTTTCTTTAATACCATCTTGCGTTTTTAGTTTTCCTGAGGTTGCAAGTATTGGTAAAACCAAAGATTGTATAGAAGGAGAATGTAAGGTAGTAAAATATCCGTTTAGAGCAAATGGAAAAGCTGCTGCCATGAGTGAGGTTGATGGTTTTGTAAAAGTGATTGCTAAAGATGATTTAATTTTAGGGGTTCATATAATAGGGCCTCAAGCAAGTACTTTAATTCATGAGGCTGTAATCATTATGAATAAAAAGATAAAGTTAAGTGAGCTAAATAATTATATTTATGCTCATCCTACATTAAGTGAAGTTATGGCAACGGCTTATAGCCTTGCTTTATAAATATAAAAATAATAATAAAATTATTCTTATAAAGGTGATATGAGTGCTATATTAGTCATTAACCCCTTTAAAAGGGGCTGGTATCGGTTTTTGTTGAATTAAGCATAAAAGGGTTGCATGGAATGCTTTTGATAGTTAACAAAGAGATTAATCTAAATTAGTAATTTCTTGAAACTTAAAAAAAGCCAATAAAAGTTAAAGTTTAATTGTTTATATAAATAAGCGTTAAATAAGTTTCTTTTTGTGTTTAAAAAATAAGTTTCTTGTTTAAGTAAGCCCTTGCATTATAATTTATAATGTGATAAAATATTAACATACAAGGAGGTATGTATGGAAAAAACAAAACAATTTAAATTGTTTAAAGTTCTATTTTTATTTGTTGTTTTTATGTTTGTTTTAGTCGTATCTTCAGGATGTGACCTTCCTGGAGAAGATCCTGTTGAGTACACTGTTACTTTTAAAGTAGATGGTGCAACTCTTTCAATACAAACTGTTGAAACTGTTAGTGAATTACAAGTGCCAGCAGATCCTACTAAAGCTGGGTTTACGTTCTTACATTGGGCGTTAGAAGGAGCAACTACTGAGTATAATCTTGCTTCAGAGTTAACTGCTAATATTGTTTTAGTAGCTATATTTGAAGAAGATGTAGTAACTCCTGAAACATTTACTGTAACTTTTGTAGTTGAAGGTGAAGATAATGTTACGGTTGATGTAGAAGATGGTGATCTTGTAGCTCGTCCTGCAACTGATCCAACTAAAGAAGGTTATACTTTTAGTGGTTGGTTTGTGGGTGAATCTGGAAGTGAAGTTGAATATAATTTCTCAACTCCAGTTACAGCTGATATTACAATCACTGCAATATTTGAAGTTATCGCTACTGTAACTTACACAGTTACATTTAATGTTGATGGTAGTGCAACTACATCAATAGTAAATGATGGCGATACAGTGTCAGTTCCTACTGCTCCAACAAAAGCTGGTCATGTATTTGTTGAATGGCAATTAGCTGGAAGTGCTTATAACTTTTCAACTCCAGTTACAGCTGATATTACATTAACTGCATTGTTTGCAGTAGCTGTAACAGTTACTTTCCAAATTGATGGAAATCCAGTACTTGAAGTTATAGCAATTAATACTGCAGTTAGTCAACCTGCAGATCCTGTTAAAACAGGGTTCTTATTTGATGATTGGTATTTAGGAACTGAAGTTTACGATTTCGCAACTTTAGTTACAGCTGATATTACAATCACTGCTCAATTCGTTGCTGCTGCATCTTATACAATTACTTATGAATTAGATGGTGGGACTAATAATGCAAGCAATCCTGCTACTCATTTGAATGATACAGCTTTAGTATTAGCTGCTCCAACAAAAGATGGCAATGCATTCGTTGGTTGGTATGGAAATGCTGAATTTACTGGTGATGCAGTTACTCAAATCGCTGTTGGTAATACAGAAGATGTTACTGTTTATGCTAAATGGGATTCATCTGCTAATGCAACTTACACATTAAATGGTGGAATTATTACTACAGCTGATATGATTGAATTAAGAGAAAGTACATATGTAGAAGCTACTAGATATGTTACAATTGATTGGTCTGGAGCAAGCATTATTGTTGGAACTGCTCGCGCCGGAGCTTATTGGAATGTTATGGGATATAAAGCAACAGCTACTGCTGGTATTTATGAATTAGTTGGTAAGGGCGTCGGATATACTGATGCTGCTGCAACATTATATATTAGTTATCATGGTGATTGTACTTCGCCTTATGAAGATGCTATGATTTCTATGTTTACTAATGCTGTAGTTGGTTCTTTAATCGTTGTTGAAGGATTACCTTCAGCTCCTGCAACTGGTATAAGCATTGACATTTATTTTATGGATGCAAATGCTGCAACTGCTGATGTTACTGCTAAACTTCAACCAAGTGATGAAATGTTAACTCCAGTTCGTGATGGCTATGTTTTCTTAGGTTGGTGTGAAGAATCAGATTTATCAGATACTCCTATTACAGTTTATCCAGGAAATGCTGGCGGAACTGATATTACTTATTATGCAAAATGGGCTGTAGCTAATACTGTTACATATGTTTTAGATGGTGGTACTAATGCTACTGCTAACCCTACATTTATTGCTGCTGAAATTTTACCAATAGATTTAGCAGATGCAACAAAAGTAGGTTATACATTTGATGGTTGGTTTACTGAAGCTACATTTGAAAATGAAGTAACACAAATTACTGTAGCTGCAGATGTTACATTATATGCTAAATTTACTGTAACTGAGTATAATATTACTTATGTATTAGATGAAGGCACAAATGATTTAGCTAATCCTGCAACTTATAACATTAATACAGCTACTATTATTTTAGCTGATGCAACAAAAGATGATTATAGATTCTTAGGTTGGTTTACTGAAGATACATTTGTAACTGAAGTAACTCAAATAGCATTAGGATCAATTGGTGATAAAACATTATATGCTAAGTGGGAGTTAATTACTGATTATAATGTTACTTATGTTTTAGATGGTGGAACAAATGATTCTGCTAACCCTGCTACATTTGTTAATGAAGATTTACCTGTAGCTTTAGCAGATGCAACAAAAGATGGTTATACATTTGATGGTTGGTATTCTGAAGCAGAATTTACAAATGTTGTAACTTCAATTACTGTAGCTGTAGATACTACTTTGTATGCTAAATTTACTATAATTGATTATGATATTACATATGTATTAGATGAAGGAACTAATAATGTTGCTAATCCTGCAACTTATACAATCGCAACAGCTACTATAGCATTAGCAGATCCTACTAAAACTAACTATATGTTTAAAGGTTGGTTCTCAGAAGCTACATTTGAAAATGCAGTAACTGAAATTGAATTAGGATCAACTGGTGATGTTACAGTATATGCTAAATGGGAATTAATAGTTACTTACACTATTACTTATAATCTAGATGGTGGAACTAATAATGTTGCTAATCCTGCATCTCATGCAAACGATACAGTATTAACATTAGCAGATCCTACTAAAGATGGTTATAACTTTGATGGTTGGTTTGATAATGTTGGTCTTACTGGTACACCTGTAACAAGTATTCCAGTTAGCAATACTGCAAACATTGAATTATGGGCTGCATGGATTGTTCCATTTACAGTTACTTATGATTTAGATGGTGGTCATTGGACATATGCTTCAAGAGAAGCATTAGCTGCTGACTTCTTAGCTGATTATTTAGAGTTCTATAATAGTACTGCAACTACTCCAATATCTGTTGTTACTTTATTGATTAGTGGAGATCCTGGATATGATGCATCAACTGCATATGTAGCTAGAAATTCAACTACAGCTGGATCATTAGGAACATTCTTCAATCATGCAAATTATAAAGACAAATGGATGTGGGTTATTGAATATCTAAGAGACATTGCTATAGCTGGACCTACTGATTATGATTTAATTATTAATAATACTTTC
>Ga0334884_1006714_pt1 | contig 10218 bp, 7 predicted proteins | sample GraSluR1_MG_7_FD_207215 | JGI IMG/M metagenome (GOLD analysis project Ga0334884, IMG submission 207215) | Sludge microbial communities from methane-producing bioreactor in Wageningen University, Netherlands - Granular Sludge_12_05 R1 | ecosystem: Engineered > Bioreactor > Anaerobic > Unclassified...
GCCGCCGTTGGCCGTTGTTGTTGGCCGGTTCCCTTGGCGCGGTACAGGCCCGCGCCCTACAAAGCGCCGGCGCCCCGAGCCGTGCGCCATTGCCGTAGCCCTCTCCTGAGCGGCAGTATCGCCCAAGCGTCTCGCAGTGACGCCGGGAGGGAAAGCGGGGCCGAAGGGCCTGCAGGGAGCGGCGCCGTTGTAGGGCGGCGACCTGTGCGCCGCCGCCGTTGGCCGTTGTTGTTGGCTGGTTCCCTTGGCGCGGTACAGGCCCGCGCCCTACAGTGACCGTCCCCGTGCCACCCTCTGCCGCCTACGCCTCGTCCAGCAAAGGCAGGTTCACGAAGGCGCCGTCGTCCATGGACCGGCGGGCGCCGATGGCAATGGCCGCGCTCTCGAAACCCGCTCTCAGCCCCGATACCGGCTCTTCGCCCTCGCGCACCGAGGTCGCGAAATCCGAAAGCAGATCGCCGTCGGCATTGCCGTGCCCGGTGTCTCGCGTCGGGCGCCGGATGTGCTGGTGGCGGCTGTAGCGTTCGGTGATCTGTATGAAGGCCTGCCCTGTATCGTGGTTGGCCTCCACGTCGAGCTGTGCCTTCGTCCCGTAGAGGGTGAAGTGCACCCCGTAGTAGGGGGCGAAGTGGATCTCGGAGTAGGTGGCAAGCCGCCCTGAGGCGTACTCGATGTTGACGAAGCCTGCGTCCTCCACATCGCAGGCCTGCGCGAACACGCAGTAGTCCTCGCCGTGCTCGAACTCGATCCCCAGCGTTGGCAGGCCACCCGTGGCCGAGGCGGCATGGGGGCAGGTGTCCTTGATCTCGCAATCGCGGCAGCGCTTCTCGGCGGGCCTGTCGCCACCGAAGAACAGCAGCCTGCCCACAGCCGAGACCCGTATGGGCGCAGCGCCCATGAACCAGTTGAGCAGGTCAAGGGTGTGCACACCCTTCTGCAGCACGAGGCTGACCACGGTATCCCGGGTGCGTGTGCGGCTGCGGGCGAAGAACTGCGACTTGTCCCGTCCCACGTGGTCGATGACCTGCGCCGCCAGAACCTCACCGATCTCCCCGCAGTCCAGGGACTGCTTCACATGCCGCCACAGCGGCGCCTGCCGAAGCTCCAAGAAGGCACCCACTACCGCTTCATGCTCCCGGGCACCTCGGGCGATGGCCGTGATATCCTCGAAGCTCTGGGCCATGGGCTTTTCGATGAGCGCGTGCTTGCCGTTGCTCAGAGCCTCGAGGGCATTGCCCGCGTGGAAGCGGTCACCGGTGGTGACGAGAACGGCCTCGAGGTCATCCGCCGCCGCCATCGCCTCACCGGAGTCGTAGAGCCGCACTCCGGGGAACTTGTCCGCGGCGATGGCGCGCATCTGAGGGTTCATGTCGGCCAGTGCGACCAGCTCCATGTCGGGGCACTCGCGGGCCAGGTGGGAGACCCAGAAGCCGCGGATGCCCAGACCGACGACGCCGACGCGGAGGGGGTTTGCCAAGACGATCATCTCCTGCCGATATGTGTGGGGCGGGCCGCCGTGGGGAAACCCGCGTCCGTCACGGGGCGTTATGAACCTCGACCGGCCAAACTCAGCGTCGGATGCGACGAGTGTGGAGCGTGGACCATGCATTGTCTGACCAGGTTCCTGGCCAGACGAGACGGCCTCTTCGCGATCCTGGCTTCCGTCTTGCTGGTCGTCATCATCGGCCTACTGGACTACGCGACAGGTCCGGAGCTGGACTTCTCGATCTTCTACCTGCTCCCGATCGCGTTGGCCGCGTGGGTGGGCGGAACCGTCCCCGGGGTGGCGATAGCGCTCTTCTCCACGGCCTTCGCGCTTGTGGACGACAAGCTCACGGCGCCCCCATACGGCCACGACCTCATCCCGTACTGGAATGCGCTGGCCGACCTGGGCTTCTACCTCCTGGCCACCTCGCTGCTGGCAAAGGTACACGCCGCACGCCGCCTGGAGCGGGCCCTGGTGGAGTTCCTCGTCCACGACCTGCGCTCGCCGCTGGTGACCATCGGCATGGCGCTGCGGATCCTCGGGCGCGAGCACTCGGACACCACGGACGGTCACGGCCGTCTCATCGCCAATGCCCGGGCCTCGGCGTCCCGTGCCGCGGCCATGGTCGACTCCCTGCTGGACGTCTCGCGTCTCGAGGGAAGCCGGATGCCGCTGGACTTCCGGCCCACCGATCCGCTGGAGATCGTGCAGTCGGCGGTGGAGCAGGTCTCGTTCTGGGCCGAGACCGAGGGGCTCCGGATCGACGTGGAGGCTCCGGCAGGTCTCCCGGCCGTGCTCGCCGACGGCGCCGCCGTGGGACGGGTGCTGGCCAATCTGCTGGGCAACGCCATCAAGCACAGCCCGGAGGGAGCCGCGATCACCGTGGGAGTTCGGCCCGCCTCCGAGCACACCGTGCGCTTCGACGTCACCGACCGCGGCCCGGGTGTACCGCCCCGCTGGGCCGGGCGCGTCTTCGAGCGGCATGCCCAGGTGGAGGCGCGCGCGAACGGCGCGGCGGTGGGTACCGGTCTGGGGCTGACCTTCTGCCGTCTGGCCGTCACCGCCCACGGCGGCCGCATCTGGCTGCAGAGCCGGCCGGGGGTGGAGACGACCTTCAGCTTCGAGCTCCCGACCGCCCCTCGCCCGGCCTGAACCCAGGACCTCAACCGGAGGGTACCCGCGCAGGCCCCCGCCCCGGAGCCTACCGAGCCGAGAACCGCAGCACCGTCACCGAGTGCGGCGGGAAGCTCCGGGTGAGGGCCTCCTCGAGCGTCACGGTCTCCGCCTCGATCCTCACCTGCTCGGGCGTCTCGAAGGTGTTCTGGGCCATGAAGCTGTCTGCCGAAAGCGACCGCACCTGCACCTGCTCCCGCGCGGGGAAGCTCCCCAACGAGCAGTCCCCCTGCACGGCCTCGGTCGGCATGCGGTTCACCACCGCCACATACAGGGTGCGGCGGTCCTCCGACAAGGAGGCCGTCACATCCAGCGCCGTCAGCGCCCCGGCCCCGGGAAAGTGGAACGTCGGCGCAGCGACCTCCACCGGCACCCCAGAGCCCTCTGCCGTGGGCGCATACAGCTCGAAGGCCTGGTGCAGCGCGGTGCGCACCACCCGGGTCTTGTCCGCGCGAATGACCCCCAGGACGTTGACCAGCAGCGCCATATTGGCCATGGTGACCCTGTCACCCAGACGGTTGTAGGCGTTGAAGAAAAGCCCGCAGAACACCGCGTCGCGCAGGGCGTAGGCACCCCTGCCGGGCACCGCGTTCCACTCGTCGAAGGCCAGGGGCAGGTGCTTGCCGGAGGCCTGCCTGGCCATGTCGTAGGTGTAGGCCAGGGTGCGCTCCATGCGGGCGGGGTCGCCCACGGCCATGCTGTAGCTCAGGACATCGTCGTAGTCCCGGGGCAGGCCCAGATAGTAGTGCACCGAGAGCCAGTCGAACTGCCGGCCGGCGATGCGACAGACCTCCTTGTTCCAGCCGCCGAAGGCATCACCGTCCACCCCGTTGCCGATGAGCTTGATGGAGGGGTCCGCCGCCAGCATCGCCCGGGCGAACTCGATGGCCTTGATGCCGTAGTTGGTGGCATTCAGATGCCCGAGCTGCCAATTGCCCCACATCTCATTGCCGATGCTGAAGATCGGCACCGCGTAGGGCTCCGGATGCCCGTTTTCGGCCCGCAGGGAGCCGAACCGGCTGTCGGAGGCGCCGTTGCAGTACTCCACCCACGCCGCGGCCTCCGTCGCCGAGCCCTCCCCGCAGTTGACACAGATGTACGGGACGGTGTCCACCAGCCGGCACAGGCGGATGAACTCGTCGGTGCCGAAATCGTTCCACTCCCAGGCGCCCCAGGCCCGGTCCCAGCGCGAGGGCCTCCTGTCCCTGTCGCCGATGCCGTCTCGCCAGTCATGGCCGGAGACGAAGTTCCCCCCCGGCCAGCGCAGCACCGGGGGCCTGATCTCCGAGATGGCCCGGAGCACCTCGGCCCGCATGCCCTCCACATTGTCCGCGGGCATCAGCGACACGGCCCCCAGCCACAGGGTCCCCGGCCCGGCGGTGCTCAGCACCAAAGAGGCCTCGGTCTCCTCGCCCACGGCATCCAGCCTGACCCGGCACACCGTCCAGTCGCCGCCAATCTCCATCGTGGCCTCACTCAGCGTCTCGTCTCCCTGCACGAGGGCGGCCTGCAGTGGCGCGGCCAGCCCCTCCTGCCTGGCCACCACCCGCAGATCATGCGCCACACCCGGCCGCAGTCTCAGCTTGTCCTGGCGGATGCCGGCCGGCTCGCCGCCCTCGGCAATCGCCACCCGCTGAGCCTGGGAGGGGCTGTAGTAGATCTCGTTATCACCCGACCGGGAGACCCCCTCGCGCGCGCCGTAGGGTGCCCAGGCCTCCAGTACCCCCTCGGGGCTCACAGCCCCGGTGAACTTGCGGTTCCGGAGCATCTCGGCCCAGATGCCCGGGTAGATGCACTCCCCCAGATGCTCGATGAAGTGGCCAAAGCGCATGGGGCTAAGCGGCCAGGGCTCCGCGTCGGTGTCAACGTCTATGCTCGCCTGCAGGCCCCGGAGCTCGGAGGCAGGAGCCTGGGCCACCTCGACGGAGTCGATGTCCCAGACCACCGCCGGCCCGTCGCCGAAGGTCTTGCCCATGAAGCCCAGCTCGGTGGGCGGCCAGGCGGAGGTCCAGACTCCCGCCTCCACCCACGGCGCCTCGATGTCGTCGCGGACGCTGAACCGGTACTCATGGCCCCGGCGGTCGATGCGTAGCCAGAGGTCGCCGCAGTCCATGGGCCGCACCAGAAGATGGGGCTCGCCGGTGGCCTCGCACCAAACCTCCGGCGCCTCCCTGGGGTTTCCCAGCGAGGGCGCGTAGAACGGCCCCCAGCCCACCACATAGCGGCGAGAGAACGCCACCACAAGCGCCGCGTGGAAGTTGCTGTCCTTCCCGAAGGAGGCCAGTTTGACGTGGGCCCGGACGGAAAAGTCGCCCTCCGGGGCCCCGGTCAGCAGCAGCGGGGCGTCCCCGGCGTTCTCGCCCGTCCAGTGGTTGAACCCGCGGTTGACCTGAGGCATGGTGAGCCGCACGTGGCCGGGATTGGCGGCGCAGTCGGCGGTGGGGCCGGGACGGGGCGTGTACCACTCCCACCGGGGACTGAGGACAGGGGCGTCGAAGTCGTCGACGAAGGCCCCCTGAGCCAGGCACAGCGTAGCCGGCAAGAGGGCGATCAGCACGGCGAGGCTTTGCGAACTGGGCATAGGAACCTCCGAGAGGTGGAAGGCAAGGGGCCTCACGATCACGGGGCGTCGCCACCGCCGGGAGTGGGGCGCCTCTGTCGCACGGAGAAGCCGGGGGCGGCGGCGGCGCGACGCAAGCGTCCCCGCACACCCGGCCATCTATCCTTGCGGCGCCCCTACGCCCCCAGCTTCACCACGCGCCCCTCTTCCGCGGCCGTATTGGCCGCCAGCGAGATCTCCAGTGTCTTGAGGGCATCGCCGTAGGTGCACAGAATACCGCTCGGATCGCCGGAAGCCACCGCCTGGATGAATGCGCGGTCCTCCACCACGAAGATGTCGGGCTCGCCGGGGATCTCCACCGGGTCCTTGCCGGGCTCGTACACCTTGCAGGCGTGGTCCCAGCCGCGGAACTCGAAGGCGGTCTTCTTGGCGAACACGTCCAGCGAGACGCCGCCCCTGGCATTGCTGGCACAGCAGGAGTGCAGGTTGCACACGGCACCCGAAGCGAACTTGATGGACACGGCCATGGCGTCATCGATGTCGTAGCCCTGGACGCCGACATTGAAGCCCCGGGCCGCGAAGGCGCCGACCTCGGTGGCCTCACCACAGAGGAAGCGGACGATGTCCACGGTGTGCGTGACCTGCTCCACGAACTGCCCGCCGCTCTTGTCCTTCTGCACCCACCAGACGCTGATGGGCCGGGAGGGGTCCGGGTTGGGCGAGCCGCCGATCCAGCCACCGGTGACGTACACCGCCGGATCCTCGGCCAAAGCCGCCTTCGCCTGCCGGATGGCCTTGCGGTAGCGGTTCATGTAGCCCGCCGAGGTCATCAGACCCTTGTCGGCCACCGCCCGGGCGATGCCGCAGGCCTGCTCGAAGTCCTTATTGATGGGCTTCTCGACGAAGAACGGCACCTCGCGCTGGATGCAGGCGTGCTCGGCCTCGCCGTGGGCGAAGGGGGGCAAGAGCACGTAGGCGCAGTCGGCCTCGGTGGCATCCAGCATCTCGGCCGCGGTGGAGAAGGCCTTCGCGTCATTGTCATCGGCCATCGCCCGGGCGCGCTCCAGGTTCACATCGCAAAACCCCACGATCTGCACATCATCCATGGCCTTGAGGCCGGGCAGGTGAGCCTGCGCCATGCCGCCACTGCCGATCATCGCGACCTTCACGGGACTGGGCATCGTGTCCATCTCTCCTATCGAATAGTCCTGTCGGTGGGCGACTCTTCGGCAAGGGGGAGCGGAGGACCTTGGGAGGGGAGCCGTGGAGAACGGCAACGTCTGAAACGTCAGACCACGGAGACACAGAGTGCACGGAGTTCCACGGAGAACGGCCGAACACGGAGGACGGCGGAGAACGGCGACTGACGGGGGACGGACACACACAGGGACACAGAAACCCCGAGAACGGCGGAGAGCGGCAATCGAGGGGTGCGGCTGACGACGTAGGTCCCGGAGGCCATTGCAGCGAACTGTGCCTGCGCAATTCGGCGCGATGGCCCAGCGCCGAGGGATGAGGCGAGGTCCATGAAGCTCGTTACCGCCGAGGAGATGCGCCGCATCGACTCCACGGCCATAGGCAAGTTTGGCATCCACGGTCTGGTTCTGATGGAGAACGCGGGCCGCCATGTGGTGGACGCCGTCTGCGAGATGCTGCAGGAGAGACCGTCGGCGCGGGTGGTGGTGGTGTGCGGCAAGGGGAATAACGGCGGCGACGGGTTCGTCGCCGCGCGCCATCTGCTCAATCGCTGTGTGGATGTGCATGTGGTGCTGCTGGTGGAGCCTTCCGCGCTGCAGGGCGATGCGGCCGTGAACTACCGGGTGGCGCGGAACATCGGTGTGCCGATGGACGAGCAGGCCGACGAGAACGCCGTGCGGATGCGGCTGTCGCGGGCCGATATCATCGTGGACGCGATCCTGGGCATCGGTATCTCCGGCGAGGTGCATGGTATCGCGAAAGCGGCGGTGGAGGCCATCAACGAGAGCGGTGCGGCCGTGGTGGCCGTGGACGTCCCTTCGGGCATCCACGCCGATACGGGCGCGGTGCTCGGGGCCGCCGTACGGGCGGACGTGACAGTGACCTTCGGCCTGCCGAAGCTGGGGCTGGTGCAGTTCCCCGGCGCCGAGCACTGCGGCGAGTTGCGGGTCGCGGACATCTCCATCCCCCGCGGCCCTCTTTGCAGCGAGTCCATCAAGGCGAACCTCGTCACCGCGGAGCTGGCCGCGAGCATGTTACCCCCCCGGTTCGCCTCGATGCACAAGGGTGACGCCGGGAAGTTGCTGCTCGTGGCGGGCTCGGAGGGGATGACGGGCGCCGCGGCGCTGTGCGCCCTGGGGGCGGTGCGGGCGGGAGCCGGGCTGGTGACCATCGCCTGTCCCGCGGGCCTCAACGACATCCTCGAGGCCAAATGCACCGAGGTCATGACCCTGCCGGTGGCCCAGACCGAGCGCAGAAGCATCGCGCCGGCGGCCCGGCTGGATGTGTTGAAGTTCGGCGAGGGCTGCAATGCGGTGGCTATCGGGCCGGGGCTCTCGCAGCACGCGGAGACCGCCCAGTTCGTGCGCGACACCATCCGCGACATCATCCGGCCGCTCTTGCTGGACGCCGATGGGCTCAACTGTCTGGAAGGCGATGTCGGACTGCTCTCCGCCCGCACGCGACCGACGGTCATCACCCCGCACCCCGGCGAGCTGGCCCGGCTCCTGCAGACGAGGGCCGAAGCGCTGCAGGAGGACCGAGTCGCCGCGGCACGCCATGCCGCCGAGGTCACACGGGCCGTCGTCGTGCTCAAGGGCGCCGCGACGGTGATCGCCGAGCCCCAGGGGCGGGTGTGGGTGAACCGCACCGGCAATAGCGGGATGGCAAGCGGAGGGATGGGTGACGTGCTCACCGGCATGATCGGCGCCTTCCTGGCCGGTGGCGCGGACCCCGTGGAGGCGGCGGTGGCGGGGGTGTATTACCACGGCCTGGCGGGCGATGCCGCCGCCGAAAGCGGTGCCCGCGGCCTCATCGCCGGCGACCTGCTGGAGGCGTTGGTGGAAGTGCTACCGGACTGACTGCCGACTCAACGGCCTCAACGCCTACGGCGCCGCCAAATGCCGGCCATTGCGGAGCGATCACGATGATCATCGATGCCCACGTGCACATCATCCTCGAGCACGGCGGCGTGCAGGAGCGCACCGACGAGCTCTTGCACTATGCCGACAGGCTCGGTATCAGCAGGCTCATCGCCTGCCTGGGCGACCGGCTCAAGACGCAGCCCACCGCCGAGGACCTCCGGCAGGACAATGACTACGTGCTGGCGGCGATGGCCCACCGGCCCGACCGCATGGAAGGCTTTTGCTACGCCAGCCCGTCCCACGTGGAGGCCTCCCTGGCCGAGATCGACCGCTGCGTGCGGGACGGCCCCATGCGGGGGATCAAGCTGTGGATCTGCCGCCACTGCGACGACCCCCGGAACTTCCCCATCGTTGAGCGGGCCATCGAACTTGGAGTGCCGGTCTTGCAGCACACCTTCATCAAGGCCACCGGGAACTACCCCACGGAGTCCACTCCGTTGCATCTGGCGGCGCTGGCGACAAGGTACCCGCAGGCGCAGTTCATCATGGCCCACAGCGGCGGCGACTGGCTGCAGGGCCTGCGCATCGTGCGGCACCTTCCCAACATCAGCGTGGACGTGTGCGGGGGCCATCCGGAACAGGGGCAGACGGAGCTTGCCGTGGAGCTACTCGGGGCGCGGCGGGTGATCTACGGCTCCGACGCGGGCGGGCGGAGCTTCGCCTCCCAGCTTGCGAAGGTGCTGAGCGCCGAGATTCCCGAGGCCGACCGGCAGCTCATCTTGCACGGCAATATCACGAGGATCATCGGGCTATGACCATCGACTGCAATGTGACGCTGGGCCACTGGCCCTTCCATCCGCTGCGGCACAACACCCCCGAGGCCTTCCTTGGGTTGATGGATCGCGAGGGTACCGGCCGGGCCTGGGTGGCGCCCTTCGAGGCGGTGTTCTACAAGGGCGTGCAGCCGGCCAACCGCGACCTCGCAGCCGCCCTGACCGGGCATGGAGACCGCCTGCTGCAGATTGCGGTGATCGACCCCGCTTTCCCGGGCTGGGAGGATGACCTGGCCGAGTGTGCCGACCTGGGGTTGCGCGGCGTCAGGCTGTACCCGTCTTACCACGGCTACGACGCGCAGCACCCCGGCCTGCTGAGGCTATTGGAGATCGTGGCCGCCGCCGGTGGTTTCGTCCAGATAGTGACGCGGATCCAAGATGAGAGGCTCCACCACCCTCTGGCGCAGGTGCCACCGGTGGATGTGCAGGGGGTGGCGCGGCTGGCGGCGGGGATGCCCGAGCTTCCCATGACGCTTCTGAACGCCGCGACGGCCGAGGTCGCCGCGGCGCTGAAAACCGCCTCGCCGAGCAACCTGACCTTCGATATCTCCCACGTGGACGGCCTGGGCGCCGTGGGCAAGCTTGCCCGGTCGGTCGGCGCCGAGAGGCTGCTGTTTGGCTCGCACGCGCCCTTCTTCATCCCCAGAAGCGCCGTGCTCAAGATGGTGGAGGCCGATCTGACACCCGAGCAGCGGATGGCGGTCCTGCAGGGCAATGCGGAGAGGATTGGCGCACAGAGGTAGCAGCGGCAACGGCCGTGGCGCGTGGCGCGGAACGGCGAACGACTGACGGCACCTCACCCCTGCGACCGCAAGCGGGCGCTGTCGTTTCTCCCTTATTCGCCCAAACGACGGGCGGAACGGGAGGAGGGGACAACGGCAACGGCCGGGGCGCGGAACGGCGAACGACTGACGACACCTCACCCCTGCGACCGCAAGCGGGCGCTGTCCCCTCTCCCTTATTCGCCCAAACGACGGGCGAAACGGGAGGAGGGGACAACGGCGACGGCCGGGGCGCGAAACGGCGAACGACTGACGACACCTCACCCCTGCGACCGCAAGCGGGCGCTGTCCCCTCTCCCTTATCCGCCCAAACGACGGGCGGAAC
>Ga0334884_1006722_pt1 | contig 10210 bp, 8 predicted proteins | sample GraSluR1_MG_7_FD_207215 | JGI IMG/M metagenome (GOLD analysis project Ga0334884, IMG submission 207215) | Sludge microbial communities from methane-producing bioreactor in Wageningen University, Netherlands - Granular Sludge_12_05 R1 | ecosystem: Engineered > Bioreactor > Anaerobic > Unclassified...
TATAAAAGTCCATCAACAAAAAAATGGAAAAGAGAATCTGGCACACTAGACAAAAAATACCACGGACTCAAAAAGTTGCACAAACTGAATTATCAGAGAAGATTGTCAATGCACTTTCAGCTCATACAACGTCAGACATGCTGTCTCCAACGTTTATGACAGACTGATGGGTATTTTTATACGCATTCCATCAAACAGAGTTCTATCAGTACCCTGACGAGCCCAACTATATTATAACTATGTCTCCTAAAGAAACTTAGGTTAGAAACATAACCACGAAAAATATACAGGATAGACTAATTTCTAATAAGGAATCGAGCAGAAATAAAATCGGACGTATCAAATCCGTGTTAAATCTAGCATTTGATTATGCTGCAGAAAACAATGTCCCTTTTAAAGCAATAAAAGAAAGAGTGGGACACGATCAAGGGAGTAAAACAACAGAGTCCATCTATACTCACGTAACCGATAAAATGAAAACTAATATCACAGATGTACTAAACGACTTTAGACTTTAAAGTCGTTTTTTATATCTATGCCCCTTCTGTGCCCCTTTTGTATTTTTTAAAAACAAAAACAACCTCAGAAGCCTGTGGTTGTCATGTTTATAGCACTGAATTATTTAACAGCGTCTTTCAAAGCTTTACCAGCTTTGAATGCAGGAACAGTTGTTGCTGCGATTTTGATTGAGTCTCCAGTTTGTGGGTTACGACCTTCACGAGCTGCACGTTCACGAGTTTCGAAAGTACCGAAACCGATAAGTTGAACTTTTTCACCTTTTGCAAGGAATTCAGAAACTGATGCGAAAACAGCGTTTACTGCTTTTTCAGCGTCTTTTTTAGTCAAATCAGCAGATTCTGCAACTTTTGCGATCAATTCTTGTTTGTTAGCCATTTTAAAAATGTCCTCCAATAATTATTTTTACCCTTAGGCAAACTTTATTATAGCAAGTAACGGCTATTAAAGCAAGTAAAAACGCTACTTCTAGCGCTTTTTAAAGGTTTTTTTACATAAAAATTACCTTTTACCTATTTTTGCATGAGGTTAAAGACAAATTTATAATTTTTCATATCAAGTTTATTAGCCTGTAAGAAAGTATCCTTGGTGATAGCAATTTGCGGTAAATCAATGACAACTTCTTGCTTTTCAGATTTAATCGTGACAAATTTAGGTAAATCGTATGCGCCTTTGATATAATTCAAAACTGTTTTAGCAGGTAAGCTCAAAGTACCAATTGAAATACTCGTCACTTTTAAATTCACCGAACCATCATTTAAAGCGTAGGGTTCAAAATAAACATACAAAGGAATATCTTTTCCAAATATTTTATAGGCTCCTTCAAGTACTGCCTTATCTGATAGGTAGAACTTATAGTTCATTTTGTTATCCTGAAAGTCTCCTAAGTATTTGTTGATAGCTGTATTCAATTGCTCAGTATTGGTTGAGATTTCTGCGACTTTATTCACGCCCTTAATAGTGCTCACTTGATTCAGAACTTCTTGATCGCGATGTTTGGTCACTTGAAATCCGACAACAGCAACAAGTGAGATATTAATTGCTAGTATTAGCAAGAAGAGATATTTCCAGTAACTATTTTTCATTATAATGCTCCTTATAAGCCACGGCTACTGCATCACTCATGATTTGATAGCCAATATTATTGGGATGAAAATGATCTTCTTCAAATAGCGCATCATTCGTAATTGTTTGAATGTCACCATCACTACTTGTCACGCCACGATTACCATCCACCCCTTGATAGAGCAAGTCATTGATTGGTACAAAGTACATCTTCTTTTGCTCCATAACCATCTCCTGTGTCGCTTGGTTCCAATGGTCAATGACATCTTGCATCTCCGTGATATCAGGGAAGTTGAGATAAAAGGGATTATAGATTCCCAGAACATAGACCTGTGCATCTGGATTATACTTTCGGATAAAATCAAAGATTTCAGTCAGTTGTTTCTGATAGGCTTGCGCGGGTTTATCAAATGATCGCTCTGTCAAATTCATGAGCTGTGTTCTAATCACTTTCATGACATCATTTCCGCCAACAGTAATTGTGATGACATCAGCCTTTTTTATCGCTGTCTGAATTTTCTTCTCTTTGGTCATGCGTTTGTAAATTTGTGTCGAAGTATTGCCGGCAACGCCGAAATTTTGAGACACAACATTCACATCTGAGATATCACCGATGGTGTTGGCTAACAGAGGGACAAAGCCTCCTTGGTTGGTTTGGTCACCAATGCCCTCTGTCAATGAATCTCCAATTGCCACATAATCCAAGCGTTTCTGAGTCAGAGCCGCTTTCAAATTCTTGTTAGAAAGTTCTGAACCTACAGGTCGAATTAAAAAATGGCCGATGACGGTAAATATCGCAAAAATTGCCACCACAAAGACGACAATTTCAATCAGCCAACGGCGCACACGCCCTTTGTATTTATTTTTTTTCATAATCTTTCCTATTGCATCGTTCATGCATTAGTTGTTAACTGAGACTTTCAAATAACAAACGACCACCTTATTCAAACTCAATCATGAGCGCCCAAGCACCTGGACCAGTATGAGTCGCAACCGTTGAATTGGTATCTAGGATTGAAATTTTTTTATCGACAAAAGGTTGCAATGTCTCTCTCATCTGCTCAGAGAAAGTCATATTTTCTGCATGAGAAATCCCAATCTCTTTGATTTTCCGATTTTTGATTTTGTCTACAAACTCATCTAACCATTTTTGGAAGGTCTTATTACCACGACCTTTTAAGATTGGGTCTAGTGATGTATCAACTAAGGACATGACCACTTTAATGTTCAAAAGACCACTCAGAACACCCGTTACACGATTGACACGACCTCCTTTAACCAAATTATCAAGGTTAGAAATTCCGATAAAAAGCGCCGTATTCTCTTTAGTTTTTTTAATTGCTGCTAAAATTTCTTCTTTTGTCGCACCACTCGCTGCCAATTTCGCTGCCTCAAGAACTTGAAACTTCAAACCTTGGTCAATGAAATCACTATCAATAACTGTCACATCTGCATTTGATAGCATAGCACCTTGATGCGCAGCCTCTACTGTACCTGATAAAGCCTTGGTCAAATGGATGCTGATGATTTGGCTACCGTCTTCTGCCAATTTATCGTAAGTTTCCGAGAACACCCCAACTGGTGGTTGAGAAGTCTTAGGCAGATTCTTGCTGACCTTCATTTTTGTCATAAATTGGTCAGCTGATAAATCCGTATCTTGATAAAGGACACCGTCAATCAATATTGATAAAGGGACAATTGTAATCCCATATTTTTCAATCAGTTCTGGTTCAACTGTAATTGTCGAATCCGTCACAATTTTAATCGTCATGCTAAAAAACTCTTTTCTGTCGGAAATGACTAAAAAATAAAAAATTATTCTCTAGTAATCTCAAAATTTATGTTATACTTGAGATGAAGTAGTTATCAAAACTAGATAGTGAATTTTGAATTGCTTTCTAAATTATTATATCAAATTTTGAATGAAATTTCTCAATTCATCATGTAGCATTTTAAGTGCTAGTCTCTGATTAGCGAGAAAAATAGAAAAAAGGTCTCTTTTGAAAAATTCTAAAGCTTATATCATTACTAACGAAGTCTTTAATGCCGTTACACACGGCATTGGGTTTGGCTTTGCAGTTGCAGGGCTGATTCTACTTATCCTAAAAGGTGTTGCACATCATGCCACACTACAAGTCGTCAGCTATACCATCTATGGCTCAACCCTCGTCCTACTCTTTCTCTTCTCCACCTTATTTCATAGCCTCATTTTCACCAAGGCCAATCAAGTTTTCCAAGTTTTTGACCACTCCTCAATTTATCTATTGATTGCGGGTACCTATACCCCTTATTGTTTGATTACACTCAACGGTTGGTTAGGTTGGACCTTGTTTGCGATTGTTTGGGCATGTGCTATCACAGGTGTTGTGCTTAAATCTGTCTTTCTACCCAAGTGGGACCATGTCCCACGTCTATCAACAGTCTTGTATATCATCATGGGGTGGTTGATTGTCTTTGCCTTAAAACCACTCTGGCATGCCTTACCACATACTGGTGTCTGGCTCCTCTTTGTTGGCGGGGTGCTTTATACTTGTGGCGCCTACTTCTACTCCTTAAAATTTCCTTACGCACACGTTGTTTGGCATTTATTTGTCATGGCAGCCGCTGTCCTCATGTGGGTTTCAGTTTATAAATTTATCTAAAAAGATACGCCTCAAGTCGTCTGACAAAAGGCGTATTTTTTTGACTTTATTTTAGCAATGATAAATTGATGAAAAATCACCTATAGACCGCTTTATCCACATATCCCGTCAAGCGTTTCAGTAAAATTTCAGACTCGTCCACGTAAATGCCAGTCATTTGCGTCGTCTTTGTGGTTTCATTATACAAAATCACAGGTGAATTGCCTGGGAATTCTTTTAAAATTTGAGCAATGCGCGAATTTTTACTCGTCTCTAAAATCGCTAACCAAAGTTTTTTATCCGTTTCCACAATCTTAACCAAGCCTTCAGCTACCAACTGTAAGCGGTCATTACGCTCTGAAACCTTGCCCGTAATCAGATAAAAATCATTCACCTCAATCTCTGGCAGAAAATGATGATAACTTTCCGGAAACATCGTCACATCAAGTTCATCCTTAGTATCCGTCACATTCAAGAAGGCCATCGTCGCACCATTCTTCGTTCGATGCGTCTTCAAATGCGTCAATTGAACCAAAATCGTTGCTTTTTGACCCGCCGTAAGCTGACTCACCTCAGTAAAATTACCCTGGCGTGTTCTTGCAATACGCATTAGAGGATGTTCAGTCACTGCGACACCCATCAAATCAAATTCCATCTGATATTTTTCAGCATTGCTATAATCTTCATAATCATCATAGGCAAATTTTAAATTTGTCGATGTTTCGGAAAAGAGGTCTGTTTGAAATACTGAATTAAAGTCCAGTAGTTTCTTGAGATTTTCAACTAACTTTCGACGATTCGGATCAAAGTTATCAAATGCACCAACTTCAATCAAGGGTCTGATGACAGTTTCCTTACGATAATTTTCTGGTAATTTTTGAATGAAATCCTGCAAACTTGAAAATTCCCGATGTTCAATGATCCAAAGCGCTAAATCGCGCGGCAAACTCTTAATCGCGCGCATGCCTAAGAAAATTTCACCTTTAGATAATTTATCATAGTATGGCATGCGATTAATTGTCGGTTGTCCCAGTTTAAAGCCTAGATTTTGTGCATCATTAAGTAGAGCAATACGCTTACTATCCCGCAACATAATTTCATAAAAAACATCTGGATAGTGTGCTTTGAAGTAGGTCATCTGAACTGCTAGAGCACCATAACCAAAGGCGTGAGACCTATTAAAACCATAGTTTGCAAATCGTTCAATCAGTTCATAAATCTCAGTCGCTTTTTCTGTCGTATGTCCTTTTTTCAAACTACCTGCAATAAATTCAGCTTTTAACTGCTCAAATTCACTGCCTTGTTTCTTAGAAATAGCACGTCTGAGTAGATCTGCACGACCTAGTGAAAAACCTGCAAAAATCTGGGCAACCTGCATGATTTGTTCCTGATAAATCATAATCCCATAGGTTGGTGATAAAATATCAGCAATTGAATCATCCGGATAAATGACCGTTTCCTCACCATGACGCCGTCTGATAAATTCAGGAATGAAGGCTGATGGCCCTGGCCTGAAAATTGAGGTCGCTGCAACAACATCCGCAAATTCTGTCGGCTTTAATTGACGCAAAAAATTCATCATCTGAGGGTTTTCAAACTGGAAAATCCCCAAAGTCTGTCCTTTTCTGAATATTTCTAACGTTGCATCATCATTGAGATCAATTTGACTGATATCGATTTGTTTTTCATACCTTTTCGCAACTAAATCCCGCATGTCATTGATGAAAGTCAGATTTTTGATACTTAGAAAGTCAAACTTAATCAGACCAATTGCTTCAACATCATGTGCCTCAAACTGAGTAATGGGTAAGATTTCACCGGGTGCTAAAGGCAGGTAATCTGTCAAATCATGAGCCGCAAGAACAACACCTGAAGCATGAACTGATTTCTGACGTGGCATCCCTTCTATTTTTTGTGCATAGGCAAAGATTTTTTGTAGGCGTGAATCGTTAATGATTTCAGCTCTAAACCGGTTATTTTTCTCATATTCTTGGGCGAGATTATCCGAGCGACCAATCATACTTGAAACGTGTGAAATTTCAACTTCTGTCATGCCAAAGACCTTGGCAACATCACGAAAACTCTGTTTCATACCAAAAGTTGAGAAGGTCATAATCTGCGCAACATGACTACTACCGTAACGATTTTTGACATAGGTCAGAATTTCAGCACGCTGATTATCCGGCATGTCGATATCAATATCGGGGAGACTAGCTCGCTCAGGATTGAGGAAACGCTCAAAGAGCAAGTTATTCGCAACAGGATCTACACCAGTAATTTGCAACGCATAAGCCACGAGAGACCCTAACGCAGACCCACGCCCCATCCCTGTATAAATATGTTGTGACCGTGCATAGCGAATGACATCTGCGACAATCAAGAAGTAATCATCAAAGCCCATTTCATGAATGACACCTAGTTCATGATCGAGTCGCTGTTGATAATTAGCTGAAGTTAACTGTCTAGCCTTTAAGAAGTTTTCAGCAATTTCACGCAATTCATCTGCTGCTGGTTTTTCAGGATTAAAGCGTGGTAGGGCGAGTGTGTCAAGCGCGATATCATAGCTGATTTCTGAAACCAGCCGGTTTAGATTTTTTAAACTCTCCGCATCAAATAAAGCGCGAACATCACTTTCTGCCCGTAAATTTTCGAAGTGGTTGCTGGTCAAGCTATCATCATACTTGGTGCCATTTTTGATGTGATGTAAAATTGCTAGCGTCTCTGCATCCCCGGCGTTTAGATATCTTACCGTTAAAAATGGAATTTTCGGTCGCAAAAAGCCTTGTGTCATTGGCTGCGCCAAACCAACATAAACATCATTTTGGGGCAATTGGGAAAGGATACTATCAATGGCTGAGTCAGCGGGAATGATGAGGGCAACATCACTCAAGTGACTTTGCATGTCTGAAAAATCGTTAAAGCCAAAATTTTTCTTACTCGAAATACTATAAAGATTTTTAAGCCCAGTATTTGTTTTGGCAATGAAAGTGAAATTGATAGCAAGACTATTCAACAAAAGTGTCGTTTCATAGCCAATGACTGGCTGAATGTCTGCTGCTTGAGCTTGCATGATGAAATGGTGGGCAGCATGCAGATTATCGCTATCCGAAATGCCGAGCGATTGATAGCCGAGTGCTTTTGCTGCTGTGATATAGTCGGTGAGTTTGACTGTCGCATCCATAAAGCTAAAAACGGTTTTCGTATTAAGTTGGGCGTACATCTGAGCTCCTTTCATGGTCTTTTATTTCTATTAACCAACTTGATTCGGTGGCTTGATAAGTTAGATACTCTCATGAGTTACACCTAGCCAATTATTTTTGATATTTTTTCTTGCAAAATTTCCTTATTTCTATTATACTTTATTTTGAGAGAAGAAACATATCGGGGCATATCTAAAATTATCATTCTCTATTTTAGATAGCCCTTTAGAAAGCAGATGGTGTTATGAAATTCTTCGTTGTTCTATTTTGGTCATTAATTTTAAGTGAAATTGCTGGCTTTGTTATCGGCAGACTCAATGATACAAGTTTCCAACCTAATCTGGTTGCTATCATTGCCGTTATCTTCGCAGTATTCATTTTCATTTTAGACAAAATCGCAATTCCAAAAGATCCACAAGCTAAAGTATCAAAATAAACCTTGGGTTTATTTTTTTGTAATTTCTAGCATTTCAAACATGTCAACAACTTAGTATCGTTCCTGACGATTAAGCAGAGTTATTGACACTTTTTCAAAAAAGTGAACAAAAAACAGGCTATGATTGATTTTTATCATAGCCTGTTTTTTTCTCAGAGACTAATAATTTAAACAATTTAAAATCCAAAACTATTTCTATCTTTTTCTTCGTTCTCCAAACGGATTTGTTCATTAGGGTAATGATTTGCCGCATTCGACCCAATCGGAATATCGTCCAACTTATTGGCAATTCTCTCAGCCTCCCACATCTCACTTAAAACTTTCGCCTCTTTTTCAGTAAGCCCAAAAGTTTTGCTGATTTTTGCCAAATCAAGCGCTAAATCGCCACCTTTTTCTAGCAAGCGAGCAGCTTCCATAGCTTTGTAGAGGTTGACTGCTTTTTTAACTGGAAAATAAGTCAAGAGCAGAGAAAGAAAACTCAACGATTGTTTTGAAAATGATGCGTCTGAATCAAGCAAAGTTTTCACATCATTGACACCGACTAACTCAGCGATAAGCTCTGGGGCTAAATCTTTTAAATTTGCCCAACCAACTTTGGCAATCGCCAAACGTAGATTTTTTGTTTTCTCCTTATCAATTTTACCATTAACATAAACAGTTGGGAAACTTTCGCCCAAACTGTTCATTGTTCATTACTGATCATTTGCTTTTCCTGATATGATAACTTATCTTTTATTTTATAATTCTAAAGCTATTTTTATTTTTGCTAAAAGTTCCTGATATTCTACTTTATCTTCTGGATTTTCAGAAATTTTTTTATCAACGACCTCAACTAAATAATTGTAAAATTCATCAAAATCAATATAGACGTTTTCTTCTGCATTCTTATCATCGCTAATTGTTGCAGGATATCGAGCCCAAAGTAACACCTGTCTATCTTCTATTTTTGATAATTCCTGTTGAAATTCATAAGGGTCATCTTCTAAATATTCTTTAAAGTGTATTCCCAGAAAATCATCGCCATATCCTGATTTTTTTGAAAATTCTTCTAAAGCTCTTGCTGTAATACCATGAAAATACATTTTTGTTAATGTATCTTTTTCTTTTTTATCTGTAATTATTTTTATCATTTTTATACTCTCTTTCTATTTCAGTACAGGAAAGAAATTTGTGATTTTCCCTTCCCTATAAAATCCTTCAAATTTTAAACCATTTGAAGATGTTCCATAAACTTTATAACCAACTATCTCAGAGTTTTTCATAGCCTCTAGTCCCCACTCATATATCTGCTTATCACTAATTAGATTAGGGTCATAAATTGTTTTTGGTCTATCAATATATCTATACTCAGGTGGTACAAGAGGTTTGCCATCAATTCCTTTTTTAGGAACTTCATATACTATTTCTTTAATCCCTGAGATATTTGGATGATATTTCTCTGAAACAACTCTACCGCCAATTTCGTCTAAACTTCCAAAAAAAGCATTAGCATTGTGACCGCCATTTATTCCATCTCTACTAATTTTTTCTACATTCTTCAAATGATTTGCCGCATTAGAACCAATCGGAATATCGTCCAACTTATTGGCAATTCTCTCAGCCTCCCACATCTCACTTAAAACTTTAGCCTCTTTTTCAGTAAGCCCAAAAGTTTTGCTGATTTTTGCCAAATCAAGCGCTAAATCGCCACCTTTTTCTAGCAAGCGAGCAGCTTCCATAGCTTTGTAGAGGTTGATTGCTTTTTTAGCTGGAAAATAAGTCAAGAGCAGAGAAAGAAAACTCAACGATTGTTTTGAAAATGATGCGTCTGAATCAAGCAAAGTTTTCACATCATTGACACCGACTAACTCAGCGATAAGCTCTGGGGCTAAATCTTTTAAATTCGCCCAACCAACTTTGGCAATCGCCAAACGTAGATTTTTTGTTTTCTCCTTATCAATTTTACCATTAACATAAACAGTTGGGAAACTTTCGCCCATACCGTTCATTACTGACCATTTGATTTCAACTTTATCTGCCTTCGACTTACTCCCTAAAAGACTGGAACTAAACTTTTCATTGCTTAACTTTTTCAACCAACTCATATCTGCACCTGCAGGAAAGGTAATCGTTCCGTCTGCACTTGCGCTTGATTGGTTGATGATTGCTACACCTTTCATAGCAGAATCGAAGGCTTTGGCGCTATCTTTAAACAGTGAGTTTGTCGTATATTTAAATTCCTCCAAAGCACGCAATTCATTTTCGCGTGTTGCTTTGATTTCTTTTAAATTATCAAGTTGTTCATAAAGTTGTGGCAGCTCTGCTAAAGCGCCACCGACTTTTTCAAAGCCACCACTTAAAAAATTATTAATGAAATCTTTGTCAGCTCTGAT
>Ga0334884_1006730_pt1 | contig 10199 bp, 8 predicted proteins | sample GraSluR1_MG_7_FD_207215 | JGI IMG/M metagenome (GOLD analysis project Ga0334884, IMG submission 207215) | Sludge microbial communities from methane-producing bioreactor in Wageningen University, Netherlands - Granular Sludge_12_05 R1 | ecosystem: Engineered > Bioreactor > Anaerobic > Unclassified...
TTTACACATGTGCCTTTTTCAGGTGCAGCAACTGCAAGAACAGCTTTAATGGGTGGTCATATTGCATGTTCCACTGCAAGTCCAAGCGAGAATGCAGGAGCAATTGAAGCTGGAGATTTGAGAATGTTAGCGGTTATGGCAGATCAACGTTCCAGCCTATTCCCCGATGTTCCAACCTTAAAAGAATTAGGTTATGATATTCAAACCACAGCATGGTTGGGTTTTGGATGTCCTAAAGGACTTCCTGAAGACGTTAAAAATACATTAGCTGATGCCTTTAAGCAAGGTTTTGAATCTGAAATGTATCAAGAAAAGATGAAGTCCTATGGAATAGAATTAGTATGGATGGGTCCGGACGAATTCTACGAATTTGCTATGGAAGAATATGAGACTTATTCAGAATTAATTCCAGAACTGGGACTTGCTGAATAATCATAATAAAAAACATTACAAAATTTGTTGTTTGCGTATATTTAAGCTTAAAATTTACAAAGGACTGTGTTTGGAGTTTATGAACTTCAAACACAGTCCCCCTTTATTCCATTTATATTTAACTATAGTAATCAATAATTTGAAAATAGGGTTATCATAGTATGTAAATTGTAGCAATATGAGGTAAAAAAGATGTTTAATGCAGATAATATTATTGCATTTTTTATAGCATTTCTGGGAATAATTTTATTTTGGGGAAGCAAGACTCTTCCATCAGGTTATATGCCTGGAGTTCCGGGACCCGGATTTTTCCCACGTTTAGTTTCTTATGGATTGATTGTTTTATCTATAATACTATTTATTAGTGGATTAAAAACTAAAAAGACTTATTTTGAAAAAGGCTTTTTTAGAAGTGAAAATTTTAAGAATTGGGTGTGGATAGTAATCGCGACCACATTTTATGTTTTTGCCTGGATTTTTGAGATAGGTACTTTCATTATTAATTCCATCATTTATTTTTCTATTATTGTTTATTTTTTTGGTGAAAAAAGAATTCCCTACATATTAGCTTTATCAGTAGGCTTTACTTTTTTTACTTTTTATTTTTTCACAAATGTATTGCGTATTTTACTGTGAGCACATACTTTGTTTTTATAAAATAATTACCCAGCTTTTGATACCTATAAATTCTAAATAATGAATATATGGAGAATAAAACGATGACAGCAATTTCAGGGATTGAAGGAATATTTACTTTTCAGGTTTTATTATTTTTGGGTATAGGTACCCTATTGGGGTTTTTTGTAGGCGTTTTACCAGGATTAACCGCGACCATGGCCATTGCCCTGTTAATCCCTATAACATTTTGGCTGCCCTCTTCAGCTGGTTTAGCCATGCTTATCGGGGTGTATAATTCTGCTATTTTTGCAGGAGGTATTTCGGCTATTTTAATCAATACACCGGGAACTCCTGCATCTATTGCTTCAACATTTGATGGCTATAAAATTGTGAAAAAAGGTTATGTACGTCTAGCGGTATGGATTAATACATTTTATTCTGTTCTGGGTGGAATATTTGGTGCTATTATGCTTGCTATAGCTGCTTTCCCTATTGCTCGCTTTGCTTTAAAGTTTGGTCCTGCAGAATATGCAGCGTTGGCTGTTTTTGGTTTAAGTATGATGATTTCTGTTTCGGGAAAATCGGTGGTTAAAGGAATTGTTGCAGGATTTTTAGGATTAGCCGTGACTACTATTGGGTTAGATCCCATGTATGCTACACAAAGATTTTCATTTGGCTCGCCTTTTTTGCTTGCCCAAATCTCTTTTTTACCAATCATGATTGGACTTTTTGGAATTGGTGAAATACTCGATCAAGTCATTACACCTTTGCAACAAGGTACATTGGAAAGTTTGAAAGAAAAAGAAAAAAAGAAACATCTCAGTTTAAAAGAAATATGGAATACAAAAATCCCTATTACCCTCAGTTGCTTAATAAGCGTTTTTATCGGAGCCATACCTGGTACCGGTGGAGATATAGCAGGAGTTATTTCCTGGGATCAATCAAGAAGGATATCCAAGGAAGGAAAAGAGTATGGGAATGGCTCTAATGAGGGTTTAGCCGTTACTTGTGCGGCAAATAATGCCAGCCTGGGTGGTGCCATGACTACCATGCTAAGTTTAGGTTTGCCAGGCGATGCCCCGACTGCTATTATGATTGGAGCTTTGATGATGTATGGATATGTACCGGGGCCATTATTATTCAGAGATCACATGGATATAGTTATAGTGATTGTTGCTCTTATGTTTTTGGCATATGTATATATAAGCTTAATTGGGTTTGCCGGAACAGCTGTATTTTCCAAATTACTAAGATTACCGCGTCCCTGGATTGCTCTTGCTGTTTTTTGTTTTTCTCTGGTAGGTTCTTATGCTCTAAATAATGCAGCACTAGATGTCCTCATTTGTTTAATAGCAGGTATTATAGGGTTTATTTTTAGAAGGACCGGGTTTCCCCTTGGTCCAGTCATTATTGCCTTGATTTTAGGGCCTATCGCTGAAGAAAATATTATTCGAGCTTTATTACTAGCTGGAGGAAATGCACTGGTATTTATTACCAGACCAATTAGCCTTATTTTAATCATTGCTTCTATTGTTAGCCTTTTTCTGTCACCAATTTTAAACAGGGTGATGAAACAAAAAGAAAAGCTGTTGGTTGACTAATTTTTTAATTATTGTTTAAAACAAAAAAGGAGAAATAATCATGATTAACCGTTTAAAAGAAAAGCTTATTCAAGGAAATTGTGTTTACGGCCTTTGGATTGAAACTGCTAGCATTGATAATGCAGAAATTCTTGCAAATGTAGGTGCTGATTTTATTATGATTGATGGGGAACATGGGGCAATGGGTTTTGAAACAGCAGGGAAAATGGTATCACAGATAAAGTATACACAAACTACTCCACTCTTACGAGTCCCATGGAATAATATTTTTGTTATTAAACAATATTTAGATACAGGTGCAGATGGAATAATGATTCCAATGGTAAATTCTAAGGAAGAGGCACAAAAGGCTATTTCTTATTGTACCTATCCGCCTAAAGGGGTTAGAGGTATTGGTGCAGGTCGAAATTGCCTATTTGCCAATAAGCTGAATGAATATTTAAATTATTCAATTGAAGATAAAGGCCTACTTATTATTTTACAAATTGAACACAAGGATGCTGTAGATAATATCGATGAAATTCTGTCTGTCCCAGGAATTGATGTTGCATTCGTAGGCCCTTTCGATCTATCAGCGTCTATGGGTCTTTTAGGACAAATTGATCATCCAGATGTACTAAAGGCAATTGATAAAGTGTTAATTTCATGTAAAAAACATAATATAATTCCGGGAACGATTACAACATGTGATAAAATAAAAAAACATATCAATGAAGGGTTTCGCATGCTAATAGGTGGTATGGATGGACAACTCTTGTTTGAAGGTGCCCAACAAATGGTAAAAGAGTTTAAAAGTGTGGTGGATAATACATAAAAATTATGCATAAACTACATTTATTTAGCCATGAAAAATCAACCTCTTAGAAGGTAGTTAATTAAGTAAATTGTTTTTACTATAAATAAAGATTAAGAAAAGCAGTATGACAATTTTGCAACTTAGTTCTAAAGTGTTTACTTTTGGTTAAATGTTTAGCATATTTAGGCTCCCCTAAATATCAATTATTAAACTAACAGAATGATTTGAACGTGTTTTTTAATGATTTTTGTGTTATATCTGTATATGATTCTTTTATAAGAGATACATATAACTACATAAAATTTATCTAATGAATTAAAAGATAGTATTTTTATACCTACTTTTTTCTTAGATCAATAATCCTTTAATTTTAGAACATGCAAAAATTTAAATCATTTTTTATATATTCGATTTATATTTTAAAATCCCTAATTAATATTCAACAAAATATAAAACATTCTTAAAATCAATCTTTTAAATTACTAGTAGAATGGAAATTATTGCAATAGATAGTAAGAATGTTAAAAAAGTTTTTGTTTTTCTTTAAATTTATAATCTTTATAAAATATAAATAATATGAAATTTCTTCCGGACCGATAATAAAATAGAAATAATATTTCCAAAATAAGCTTTAAAAAGATTAGAATAATGCTATGATATTATTAGGTCGAATGAGTTACCAGAAATGGTAATAAAAATCGGCCAACATAAATTCAGGAGGTATCTGATGTGTTAAATGAAAAGGAAAATATATCGGGTGGTAATATTTTAGAGCTGTTACATCAAAAAATTTTGATAATTGATGGTGGGATGGGGACTATGTTACAGAAAAATGGACTAAAATCAGGAGAATGTCCGGAATTATGGAATATTACTCACCCGGAAATTGTTAAGAGTATTCACACATCTTATTTAGAAGCCGGAGCAGATATTATCTTAACAAATACCTTTGGTGCCAATGGTATAAAATTACTGAAATTAAAACAGCAACAGCATTTAAAAGAAATAAATAAACAAGCAGTAAAAATTGCCAGAGAGGCAACCGGGGAATACATGGAAAAGTATTCAAGGCAGGCTTTTATTGCAGGGTCGGTAGGTCCTACAGGTGAAATACTTGAGCCTATCGGAACACTAAAAAATGGCGAAGCTTATGAAGGATATAAAAATCAGATTACAGTGATGGAATCTTTAGGAATAGACATGGTAGTGCTGGAAACTTTTTATAATATTGATGAAATTAAAATTGCCTTAAAAGCTATCAAGGAAAACAGTGATTTGCCGGTATTTGCTTCCATGACTTTTGATGAAAGCATGAAAACCATATATGGAGTTACACCTGAACAAGCAGTAGAACAATTATTTGAAGAAGAAGCTGATGGTGTTGGAGCAAATTGTGGAAGTGGACCCGAATTACTCTATAAGGTATTAACCAGAATGAGAATTATAACAGATGCTCCTTTGCTAGTTGAGCCCAATGCTGGTATACCCTATCTTGAAAACAATAAAGTCATCTATCCTGCAACACCGGAAGAGATGGCAGAATATGCTGAGAAATTTGTCCAATTAAAGGTGAATATCATTGGAGGTTGTTGCGGAACAACCCCTGAACACATTAGAGCAATTTCCAAAAGGATTAAAGAAGCAACATCATAGAATTTAGTTAAGTGTTTATTTAACCATAAAAAACAACCTTCTAAGAAGATGTTAATGGTTAAATAAAATGGTTTTCCCATAAAAAGATTAAAATAAGCCAGATGATAATATTTCGCCTGAAGTCCAAAGTTAGAAATACTATTGCTTAAGAAAGATTATGGCTAAAGGTATAAATAAAAAATCGAAAGAAAAAGAGCAAAAAAGTTAAACCCCTCTCAGGGGTTCTGAAAACCACCCGCTATGAGGGTGCGATATTTACTATTTAAGCAGAATGAGCATAATTATATATGATTGAAATTATCATTAACCCAGGCCAAAGAAAAATCACTATGCCTGAAGGAATGCTTGTATTGGATGCATTAAAACAGGCTGAAATAATAATTCCAACTGTCTGTGGGGGCAAAGGGACTTGTGGTAAATGTAAAGTCATGATTTCTCCACAGGATACTATACCTGATTCCAATGAACGAAAATATCTCACTGAAGAAGAAATAAAGGCAGGATTTCGCCTGGCCTGTCAAACACGTTTAAACCAGGATACAATTGTTACCATACCTCAAAATAATATTCAAAATAATAATTCTCATTCCAATGCAAACAATAAAATAAAATCACATTTCTTAAGCAATAATTTTAAACCTTCGCAACAAATCAAAAAAATATTTATAAAGTTAGCACCACCAACTTTGCAGGATCAGAGGCCTGATTGGTTAAGAGTAAAAAGTGAATTAGAAAAAATATTACAGGACAATAATTATACATGGGAAATACCTGTTGATATTCTTGCGAAAATACCTCGATTGCTTAGGGATAATGATTTTCAAATCACGTTAGTTTTATTGAAAAATAATATTATTGAAATTGAACCAGGAGATACCAGAAAAGATATATATGGAGTTGCCTTTGATATTGGAACCACAACCATTGCCGGTTACCTGCTTAATCTTTCAACAATTCAGACAATGGCCGTTGAAGCATCTGATAATCCACATCGCATATATGGTGATGATGTTATATCCCGCATTGATTTTAGCATACGAGATTTTAAAGGCAAACAAAAGCTTCAAAAAAAGTTAATAAAAACCTTAAATAAAATAATTTTTTCTTTGGTTCAGGAAGCGAAGATTAACGAGCAATATATTTATATGGCTGTTATTGTGGGAAATACATGTATGCAGCACTTTCTATGGGCTCTACCAACAGAAAATATGGCCATTTCTCCCTATATTCCTGTTACTGCAAATAGTATATTAATGAAATCAATAGATTTGCCAGATTTTTGTTTAGTACCGCATGCCATAATATATACAGCTCCGAGTATTGCTGCTTATGTTGGGGGAGATATTATAGCTGACATGATTGATATCTCTCTCTGGCGCAAAACAGGAAATATCTTACTAGTAGATTTAGGAACAAATGGAGAAATAACCATGAGTGTCGATGGTAAAATATGGGCTTGTGCCGCTGCTGCCGGACCGGCTTTTGAGGGTGCCAGAATCAGTTCAGGCATGAGGGCAGACTATGGTGCCATTGACAGAGTAAGCATTACTCCGAAAAAATTAGAATATCATGTAATAGGAGAATCTAAAGTTGCTGGTATCTGTGGTTCAGGGATAATCGATATAACAGCTGAATTGCTGAAGTTAGAGATTATTCAGCCTAATGGCCGTTTAATCAGGCAGGAAGAGTGTCCGGAATTCATTAGCCATAATATTAAAGAGAGAATTACACAGGGCAATAAATTCTTAATTGCATCAGCCAAAGAATCTGCCTCTGGTCAGCCTGTTTATATCACTCAGAAAGATATTAGGGAAATTCAGCTGGCTAAAGGGGCAGTAGCAGCTGGTGTCCGCATCCTTTTAAGAGAAGCGCAGATTGAAGATAATGATATCGATGAAATTGTACTTACCGGTGCATTTGGAAACATTATTAATATTAACAGTGCAATAAAAATAGGCATTATTCCTGATATATCTGCCAGGAAAATAAAATCAATTGGTAATGCTGCTGGACAGGGTGCGGAAAAACTGTTATTATCAGAAGAATTGAGGGATAAAGCTGAAGAATTAGCAAAAAAAGTCTGCTATGTTGAATTATCCTCACATGATGATTTTCAAAATATTTTTACTAACTCTCTATATTTTTAAAAGATTAATATTCACATATAAAATCAGGATTATTGGATTAGCAATTACGGGTATAGGCATATGAATAAAGCTGGAGTTATAGACAGTATAAAAATTAAACAGCTGAAAAGGAAGTATTAAGATATTCCGGCTATTATAAAGAATCCTACATAAAGACAATTAATAAAGATATAAAAAAAATAAATAAGGGAGGAAATTGCCCGAATTTATCCTTTATTGGAGAGTATTAAAATTATATATTTGACAGAATAATATTCTAAAATAAAAGAGCTCAAACTTTAAAAAAAGAAATGATTAGGAAAAATAATATGCAGTATGAAGAAGCAGAAAAAAACAAACAAGATATTTCATTATTAGAAATTTTTTGGATATTTTTTAGAATAGGCATGTTTACCCTGGGTGGTGGATTAGCGATGTCAATGGTTATGAGGCATGAGCTTGTAAATAAAAGACAATTATTAGATGATGACGATTTTTGCTCAATAGTAGCTATGGCAACAGCTGTTCCAGGGCTTATTGCTGTAAATGTTGGTTATCTGTTAGGAAGAAGACTAAGAGGGTGGAAGGGAATAATACTATCTGTGTTAGGAGTAGTATTGCCCTCGTTTTTCATTATCCTTCTTATTGTAAGTCTGTTGCTTCCCTATTTCTATAACCCGATGGTTGTTAATTTTTTACGTGGTTGTGCAATTGCTGTTGTTGGTCAATTAGCCTTCGCCAGCTATATTTTCAGTAAAAGGTCTCTAAGGAAGTGGTCACATCTTGCTGTATGTGCTCTAGGAGTACTAATTCTGGTAGTGTTTAAGTTTCATCCAATATTTGCATTGATTGTAGTAAGCCTGGTTGGTTATTGGCTTTTTCCTGAGAAAAAAGTTTAGAATTTGTGAAAAAATCTTTATAAAAATAAAATTTCTGGAGATAATATTTTGGAATCATTATTAAGTTTATTTATAAGTTTTATGATTATAGGTATAGGTGCCTATGGAGGCGGAATGGTTACAATACCATTGATACAGCATGAAATTGTTGTCAAAAACAATTGGCTTCTGCTTGATGAGATGGCAGAAATATTTGCCATTGCTCAGATGACCCCGGGACCAATTGCAATTAATTCTGCCACATTCACCGGTTTTCGTATAGCAGGCATCTTAGGTGCAATAGTTGCAACATTAGCAGTTATCTTACCTTCAATATCAATTTTTACATTATTAACACCAATAATTACGCGATATAAGGAAAACAAGCATTTCTGCAGACTAAGAAACAATATGCAGCTAGGTGTGTTGAGCCTTATTTTTTTTGCTGTCTGGAGCTATGGTTCGGCAGTCATTAAAGGCTTTTCAGACCTAGTAATTGCTATTATTGCTTTTCTATTTCTGGTTTACTTTGAAAAAAAATTGCATCCTATTGTAGTAATCTTAACATGTGGAGTCATAGGCTTAATTATTTTCTAATTGCTTGTAAAAAATGCTTGCACTATTTTGTCTTTTCAAAAAAATGTATGATTTGATTGATAGGAAATTAACCATTTCTTATTTGACAATCAGTGAAAATAATGCTATATTTTCAGCAGATATTTTATAATTTACAAAACTCGTATAAGTTTTCGGATAGGGCGAAAACGTTTCTACCAAGTGACCGTAAATCACAAATGGCTACGAGTGGAAGTGCACCTTAGGGATTCACCTGTGAAGGTTATAAAACAGGGTTCGAACCAAGTGGTGCAAAGTATATGTTATGCTACACCGTAGGGTTAAAATCCCAGACGGAGAGGTTCCACTCCTATTTTGGAATACCTCTTGGTCTGGGATTTTTTTATAGAAAAATCTATTTAAAGGAGATATTTAAAATGGATGTGACTATTATAATGGGAAGCACGTCTGATAAGCCTATTATGGATAAGGCAAGTGAAATTTTTCAAGAATTGGGAATTGAGTATGAAATGAGGGCTATATCTGCTCATCGAACCCCGGATTTTCTCTTTCGATATATCAAACAGTTCCCCGAACGCGGATTTAAAGTTGTTATTTCCGGTGCCGGTGGGGCAGCACATTTGCCGGGGGTTATTGCAGGAAAAACAATATTGCCCGTAATTGGTGTGCCTATTAAGACCCAAACATTAGAAGGTTTGGACTCATTGCTTTCAATTGTACAGATGCCTAAAGGAGTGCCTGTCGCAACTGTAGGAATTAACAATGCAGCTAATGCAGCTTTGCTGGCAGCAAGAATTCTGGCTCTAGAAAACACTCAGTTAAAAGAAAAATTATTATCATATATAAATAAAATGGAACAAAAGATTAGAAATCTGGATATCAACAAAGGAATAGAATAAAAAAATCAGGGAAAGGAGATTGTGTATGGGCAGTGTCAAAGATTTAGTTATATTGGCTGCTCCCACTAAAAAATGCCCCGGTCAAGGAAGATTTGTTTTTTCTGACCGTTATTCTATTTTTGATTGGGGTGAAATGCCTGACCATATCCCTCAAAAGGGAGCTGCATTATGTATTACAGCCGCTTATTTTTTTGAAAAATTGGAAAGAGGCCAGATATCAACACACTACCTGGGTTTGGTCGAAAAGGAGCAGGTTAAATCTCTTTCTCAATTAGACCAGCCGGTTGATATTTTTGAAACCAGGCTATATAGAGTTTTATCTCCGGAAATTACCAATAAGAATGAGTATGATTATAGGATATATCAAAAAGAAAAAGGGAATTATTTAATCCCGCTTGAAATCATCTATCGTAATTCTCTACCAAAGGGTTCCAGCATATTTAAACGCCTGAGAGATGGTGAACTAAGACCCGGTGACCTTGGTATAAGGGATATTCCTGAGAAAGAAATAACACTAGAACACCCATATCTGGATGTTTCCACTAAACTGGAAGCCAGCGATCGCTATCTAAGCTGGCAAGAAGCCAGACAGATATCTCAGTTATCTGAAGAAAAAATTG
>Ga0334884_1006744_pt1 | contig 10180 bp, 8 predicted proteins | sample GraSluR1_MG_7_FD_207215 | JGI IMG/M metagenome (GOLD analysis project Ga0334884, IMG submission 207215) | Sludge microbial communities from methane-producing bioreactor in Wageningen University, Netherlands - Granular Sludge_12_05 R1 | ecosystem: Engineered > Bioreactor > Anaerobic > Unclassified...
GGTTAGACATCATTTCTCACGGCTCCTCGACAGGTTTTTGGGTGGTACCTTAACCTTATCGAGGTTGTGGAAATTGGCTAGCCCTCGCTCATTTGTTCAAGTGTCCGGTAGCTAGGTCAGTACTCAGTGATCGGTGGTCAGTGATCAGTTCAGTTGGCGGCGGCGATAAGGGGCCATTACCGATCACCAACAACCAAAAACCAACAACCAGCAACCGATCACTGAGAACTGATCACTGATCACCCACAAGCACAAACACGGAGCGACTGTCATGGGCTTCATCATGGACGGCCTCGACGCCGAGGACTACGACCGCCAGTACAGCGACCGTCAGCTTGTCGTGCGCATCCTGCGCTACTTCCGCCCTCAGGCGGAGCGCATGATCGCGGTTGCCGTCACCATCGTGCTCACCTCGCTGGCCCAGACGGGGTTGCCGATCTTCATCTCGTGGAGCATTGACCGCCTGCAGGAGGACACCAGCACGCGCACGCTGCTGTTCATCACCGCCGTGATCATCGTCCTGGGCAGCCTGGGCTGGGCCTTCAACGCCGTGCGCCGCTCCCTGTCCGCGCAAGCCATTGGCAACGTGGTGCTCGACCTGCGCGAAGACGCCTTCGACGCTGTGCTCAGGCGCGACCTGTCCTTCTATGACCAGTACCCATCCGGCAAGATCGTCAGCCGCGTCACCTCGGATACACAAGCATTCTCGCAAGTCGTGGCCCTGAGCACTGAGCTACTGAGCCAGGTGTTGCTCGTCGTGCTGCTGATCGGCTACCTGTTCAGCGTGAACGCCCGCCTGACGCTCGTCCTGCTGGCGGTTGCACCGGTGGTGGTCGGCGTGGCGCTTGGCTTCCGCAAGATCGCCCGGCGCACGGTCACCCAGTCGCGGCGCGTGCTGGCTGAGGTCAGCGCGCACATCCAGGAGACGGTCAGCGGCATCGGCGTGGCCAAGACCTTCCGCCAGGAACACACCATCTACGACGAGTTCCAGGATGTCAACGCCCAGTCGTACCGCATCAACCTGCGCACCGGCTACGTCTTCGTCTCGATCTTCCCGCTGCTGAGCATCGTCTCGGCCATCGGCACGGCGGCGATTGTCTACCTGGCCGGGCTGTCGGCCAGGGGCGGGTCGCTGAGCACCGGCGACTGGTACCTGTTCGTGCAGGGCATGGGCATGTTCTGGTATCCGCTGACCAGCATCGCCTCGTTCTGGAGCCAGTTCCAGCTTGGGCTGGCCGCCGGGGAGCGCGTCTTCGCCCTGATTGACGCCGAGCCGAAGGTCGCGCAGACGGGCAACGAGCCGCTGCCGACTATGCGCGGCGAGATTCGCTTTGAGGGCGTGGACTTCGCCTACAACGAGAAAGAGCCGGTGCTGCACGACTTCTCGCTGACCATTCACGCCGGCGAGACGGTGGCCCTGGTGGGGCATACCGGCTCCGGCAAGTCGAGCATCGCCCGGCTGATCGCGCGCTTCTACGAGTTCCAGGGCGGGCGCATCCTGGTGGACGGGCACGACATCCGCCGCCTGAACCTGGACGACTACCGCGATCACCTGGGCATCGTCACCCAGACGCCGTTCCTGTTCGACGGCACAGTGCTGGATAACATCCGCTATGGGCGGCAGGATGCCAGCAGCGAAGAGGCGCTGCGCGCTGCGCGGCAGGTCGCCGGCGGCGACTGGCTGGACGTGTTGCCCAACGGCCTGCACACCGAGGTCGGCGAGCGGGGGGCGAGCCTCTCCATGGGGCAGCGTCAGCTGGTGGCCCTGGCCCGCGTCCTGCTACAGAACCCGTCCATCTTCATCCTGGACGAGGCAACAGCCAGCGTAGACCCGCTGACCGAGGCGCTGATTCAGGAGGGGTTGGAGGCGGTGCTGGCGAACCGTACCTCCATCGTCATCGCCCACCGTCTCTCGACGATCAAGAACGCCGACCGTATCATCGTCCTGCGCGAGGGGGCGATCATCGAGGAGGGGGATCACGAGGCGTTGCTGGCCCAGGGCGGGCACTACGCTGAGCTATACAACACCTACTTCCGCCACCAGAGCCTGGAATACATCGAGCGGGTGGGCGAGTTGCTCGCGGCGAAGTGAGAGGATGGGCCAGGGGTGGGGAGCGAGACGGCAGCGCGGAGTGTTGCGACAGTTATCTGCGCATTACTCCTATAACCCCTGGCTCAGTTCTGCGATCAGGGGTGGCAGATCGTGCTGTATCGTCTGCCAGAGGATGTCCAGATTAATGTCAAAGTAGGCATGAACCAATCGGTTGCGCATCCCGATGATGTCTACCCAGGGAATAGCCGGCCACTGATGCCGGGTGCTCTCCGATATCTGGCTGGCCGCTTCTCCGACGATTTCGATCCCTTTCACCAGCGCCAGAACCAGCTTACGGTCGCTGTCCAGATCGGCACGACTGCGCCCCTGGGCGAATAGCACGGCTTCCTGCGCCGCATCCAGCATATGGAGCAGGCGAATCCGATCATCCGTGCTCATACACAAACTCCGTCTCCCTGAGCACATCCTGGCGAAAGTACCGGCTGAGGTCTTCGGCAGTGCGCAGGTCAACCTGGCGACCGCCCAGCAGGACGGACAATTCGCGCTCCATGCGTGCGATTCCCAGCAAGCCCGGCACATGGTCTGGCTCGAATTCCACCAGCACATCCACGTCGCTGTCCGGGCCGAAGTCTGCCCGCAGTACAGAGCCGAAGAACCCCAGCCGCCGGATGTGATTCCGCTGGCAGAAGGCCGTTAGCCGTTCGTGGTCAATGAGGATGTTCGCTCTCATCACACTGCTGCCCGCTCACCCCACGTTGAACGACGATCCGGCGGTGGTCAGGATGTTACCGTCCGGGCCGACGATGACAAGCTGCACCTGGTAGCCGCCAGGCGGCACCCCCCCGCCCATGATGCTCTCCAGCACGCCATCGGTGACGCCATTGCGGTTGCGCCAGTTGTTCACGTCGCCCAGCGTCGTCCAGTCGCCGAACGGCCCGCCGCGAATCTCGACCTTGTAGAACAGCGCCGCCCCGGGGCTGAAGGCCGCCGTGCCGATGATGTCTATCTGCTGCCCGGCGGGGTAAGTCTGCCCTGGCACGGGCGCGCTGATATAGGCGGTCACCCCAGGCGCGCCGCCGCTGGCCTGGGGCGGCCCGGCGGCGAGCATCTGCTCGTTGCAGGCGTATTGCGGCAGGATAGCCACGCCGTTGGATTGCGCCCAGAGCCGCGCGTAGAAGGCGTCCTCCGGCACGGGCGGCGGGACGATGAACAACTGCTCGCTGACGCCGGGAATGGCCCCGACAATCTCGATGGGCACCTGGCAGTAGCGCGGCGGCACCGTCTTGCCCGACGAGTCGGCGGCGGCGATGGCGTTGGCCAGGTTGGACTCGACGGGGAAGACGTGCACGCGGATCAGCCCTGGCTCCACCTCGACCGGCTGCGGGCCGTTGGCCGAGGCGGGCGGCGGGCTGGTCGGCGCGGGTGCCACCAGATTGCCGCTCACGTCGGGGATGGCCGCCGGGCCGTCCAGGAACCACTCGAAGATACCCGGCTGGCAGGTCGTGGCCGGGTCGCGCAGGGCCGTGCGCGAGATGTTGCAGATTTGCCGCTGGTGCACGCCGCCGGGCGGCTGGAGGTGCGCGTCGTCGGGCAGGCGCGATCCTAGCTGGTCGAGCAGGCCCGGCGTGTTGTAGATGCCGGTCATCACCCCGTTCCAGATCGGTGCCGCGCCGTCCAGCCCGGAGATATTGAACATCTCCGCGTTGTCGGTGTTGCCGGCCCACACGCCGACTGCGATGTTGCGCGTGAAGCCGACCGTCCAGTTGTCGCGGAAGTCGTTGGTCGTGCCCGTCTTGACCGAGGTGGGGATGCCCGGCGTGTAGAGCGGGCTGCGCGCGCCCATCGCCGGGCTGCGGGCATCGTTGTCGGCCAGGATATGGCTGATGATGAAGGCGATGCGCGGGTCGAGCACCTGCTGCCCCTCGGCCAGCACGCTCACCGAGCGGTCGGTCAGGCGCGTGTCGGGCGGGCAGCGCCGCTGGTACTCGTACAGGATTTCGCCGCTGGAATTGGTCACGCAGGCGATGGCCTGGGTCGGCACGTAGACGCCGCCGTTGGCCAGCGTGGCGAAGGCGGTGGTCAGTTCCAGCGGCGTGACCTCGCCGCCGCCCAGCGTCAGCGACAGGCCATAGCGCCCCGGCTCGCTGGAGAGGCTGGTCACGCCGACGCGGTTGAGCATCCAGATCAGGTATTCGACCCCCACCTGGCGCAGCGTCTGCACGGCGGGGATGTTGTACGAGTTGGCCAGCGCCTCGCGCAGGCGCACCGGCCCGTGATAGGCGCGGTCGTAGTTGATCGGCACGTAGTCTGGCTGGCCGGGGATGGGAATGCGCGTCTCAACGTCCCAGATGACAGTCGCCGCGTTCCAGCCGTGCTCGAAGGCGGCGGCGTAGGTGAAGGGCTTCATGGCGCTGCCGGGCTGTCGCCGCGCGGTGGTGACGTTCACCTGGCCGTCAATGCTCTCGTCGTTGAAGTCCACGCTGCCGACCATCGCCAGAATCTCGCCCGTGTCCGGGCGGATGACCACGACAGCGGCGTTGTTCATGTTGTGCGCCGCTTTAAGCTGGGCCACCTGGGTGCTGGCGATGCTCTCCGCCAGGCGCTGGATGTCCATGTTGACGGTGGTGTAGACCTGCAGGCCGCCGCGCGCCAGCTCGCGGCGGAAGAGGTCAGCGTTGAGCGCCGGCACGCGGTCGGGCAGGCTTTCGAGCTGGCTCTGCACGTAGACCACGAAGTGGGGTGCGGAGTCCAGGGCGATGTTCGGGCTGACGAAGTTGAGCGGCTCGGCGAAAGCGGCGTTGGCCTCCTGGCGCGAGATATAGCCCTCTTCTACCATGCGGTCGAGCGCCAGGCGGCGGCGCTCCATCACCCGCTGTTGCACGGCGGGGTCGGGATTGAGCGGGTCAAGTTCCGCCGGGGCCTGGGGCAGGCTGGCCAGCAGCGCCGCCTCGCCGAGCGTCAAGGCGGAGGCGGGCTTGCCGAAGTAAGTTTGCGCCGCCGCCTCGACGCCATAGGCCAGGTTGCCGTAGGGAACCTCGTTGAGGTATAGCTCCAGAATCTCGTCCTTGCCCATGCGTTGAGTGAGGATGACGGCCAGCAGCGCCTCGTCCATCTTGCGGTTGAGCGACTGCTCGTACTTGTATTCGTCGGTGAAGAGCACGTTGCGGATGAGTTGCTGGGTGATCGTGCTGCCGCCGGAGACGATGTAGCCGTAGCGCACGTACTGCCAAGCCGCGCGGACGATGCTGGGGATGTCAACCCCCCGGTTCTCGTAGAAAGTGTCGTCCTCCAGGGCGATGGTCGCCTCGATCATGTGCTCTGGAATCTGGTCGAGCGAGATGCGCGTGCGGCGTCCCTCGCCGATGACCTGGTATAGCTCGCTGCCCTCGCCGTCGTAGATGACCGTCGTCTCAAACGACTGGTAGCTGGTTAGCTCTTCCAGCCGGTCAATTTCGTCTTCGAGCCGGTTGCTGTAGTGGTTATAGACCAGAAAAAGGGTGAGCAAAGCGGTGAGCATCAGCACGCCGACGACGCCCACGCACCCCAGGATGATCCCCGGCCCTAGCGCGATCCCGCGCCGTCGCCGCCGGCGGGCGCGATCCGGGCCGCCGTAGGGCGGCTGGCCAGCCATGACCGGCGGCATGGCATAGCCCGGCGAAGGCGTGGCGGGCCGTCGTTGCTGCGCGCCGCGCTTGCTGCGCCGGTGCTGGCGCGGCGGCCCCTGGGGAGGTGGTGGGGTCTGATAGGGCGGGTAGCTCATGGGCGTGTCGCTCGTGTGAGTCGGGAGTGGTGAGTGGGGAGCCGGAAGACTGCCCCTGCTCAGACTCGCCCTAATTTTAACACGCTCAGAGGCACGTTCGCTATGCCGCTGGCCTACGTCCAGCGGACGTTTGCGCGGCGGCGGGGCGGGTGATGTGTGTGATAGGCCGGTTTTGTTCCCCTCATCCCCCGGCCCCTTCTCCTACCAGGGGAAGAAGGGGAGCAAAGCACGGAGCTTCCCCTTGCCCCCTTATGAGAATTGACATTCAAGACGGGAAATGCGCGCAAATATCATGTAGGGGCGGGTTTCAAAACCTGCTCCCACAGCCTCACCCTCGCCCGGCACTAACGTTCCCCCTCTCCACCACGTGGAGAGGGGGCCGGGGGGTGAGGCTCGCAGGGGTGAGACGTTTCCAGGCACACGCTTACGTCGCCAGCCGCAAACGGCGCAGCAACTGCGCGTTGAGGGCCACGATAACCGTGCTCAGCGACATGAACAGCGCCCCCAGCGCAGGGGACAGCAGAATACCGATGGGCGCGAGTACCCCGGCAGCCAGCGGCAAGGCGAAGACGTTGTAGCCGGTGGCCCAGATCAGGTTCTGGATCATCTTGCGATAGGTGGCCCGGCTCAGGGTGAAAATGCCGACCACATCCAGCGGGTTGCTGCGCACCAGGATGATCCCCGCCGACTCGATGGCGACATCCGTGCCGCTGCCGATGGCAATGCCCACATCTGCCCGCGTCAGGGCGGGGGCGTCGTTGACGCCATCGCCCACCATGGCCACGCGCTTCCCGCCCCGCTGCAACCCGGCGACCTGCTGATCCTTATGCTCCGGCAGCACTTCGGCGAAGTAGGCGTCTATGTCCAGTTCCTCCGCCACCGCGCGAGCCACCGCTTCACTGTCGCCTGTCAGCATGGCAACTTCGATGCCCATCGCGTGCAGCCGCGCCACCGCTTCTTTGCTCTCCGGGCGAACGACATCGGCCAGCGCAAAGGCAGCCACCGGCTGAGCCGTGTCTACCAGATAGACCACCGACTGGCCTTTGCGCCCTGCCTCCTCGCTGAAGCGCTGCAACGACGGCGGCAAGTTGCTGCCGAGCATCTCCAACAGGCGCGGGCCGCCCACATAGACCGTCCGCCCGTCGAGGCTGGCGCGGATGCCTCGCCCTTTGATCGCCTCAAAGTCGCTGACCGGGGGCGGGGTGAGGGTGCGTTCCTCCGCCGCGCGGTGGATACCGCGCGCGATCAGGTGCTCGGAATCTCCCTCTACGGCCAGAGCAACCGCCAGCGCCTCGTTCTCGTCCCAGCCATCATCCGTCGCCATCGCCACCACGCCGAATTGACCTTCGGTGAGCGTGCCCGTTTTGTCGAAGATCACCGTGTCAATCTGGCGCGCCTCTTCCAGCGCCAGCCGGTCGCGCACCAGGATGCCGTTGCGCGCCCCCTGCGCCGTGCTGATCGCCACGACCAGCGGCACCGCCAGGCCCAGCGCATGAGGGCAGGCGATGACCAGCACGGTCACCACCCGTTCCAGCACGTCAATCTCGAAGCCGACGGCAACCAGCCACGCCACAGCAGTGACGGCGGCGACCGCCAGCGCGATGTAGAACAACCAGCCCGCAGCTTTGTCGGCCAGAATCTGCGTGTTGGACTTGCTCTGCTGGGCCTGCTCCACCAGGCGCATGATGCCTGCCAGCGCGGTCTCGGCTCCGGTCGCCGTCACGCGCACGCGCAGGCTGCCGTCGCCGTTGATCGCGCCGCCGATCACTTTGTCGCCCGTGTTTTTCTCGACCGGCCTTGACTCGCCGGTGATCATCGCCTCGTTGACATCGGAATGCCCGTCCTCAACCGCGCCGTCGGCGGGGATGCTCGCGCCGGGCCGCACCAGCACCAGATCACCAGTGCGAAGCTGGCCGACCGGGACTTCCTCAGTGCTCCCGTCAGCGGTGACGCGCTCTGCGGTGTCGGGCATCAACTTGGCCAGCTCATTGAGCGCCCCCGACGCCTGGCGCACGCTGCGCATCTCCAGCCAGTGCCCCAGCAGCATGATGTCAATCAGCGTGGCCATTTCCCAGAAGAAGCCGCTCTCCGGCGCGGCAAACATCGCGAAGACGCTGTAGACGAAGGCGACCGTGATCGCCAGCGAGATCAGCATCATCATACCGGGGCGACGGGTCTTCACTTCCGGCACGGCCATCTGCAAGAAGGGCAGGCCGCCGTAGAAGAAAACGACGATGGCGAATCCAGGGCCGATCCAGCGATCCCCGCTGAAGTCGGGCATGGTGAACCCGAACCACTCCTGGATCACCGGGCTGAAAAGCAGCACCGGGATGGTCAGGGCCAACGACACCCAGAAGCGGTTGCGGAACATGACCTCATGCCCGGTGTGATCCACGTACGCGCCATGCCCGGCGTGAGAATGCTCGTGGGCCGCGTGCCCGGCACGAGGATGTTCGTGGGCTGCGCGCCCGGCATGAGGATGTTCGTGCGCTGCGTGCCCGGCGTGAGAATGCTCGTGGGCTGCGTGCCCGGCGTGAGAATGCTCGTGCGCTGCGCCAGGGGCGTGTTCGCCGTGTTCGTGATGTGCGGCGTGTTCAGTCATGGTCGCTCGCCTTCCATGTAACTCTGGTTGGCCGGAGCCAACTCGCCTGCATTCCACAACTCTGAACGTCTCGTTTCATGGGGCATATAGTGAGGATTATAAGAAACGATTTGAGGGATCGGCACAGGCCAAATGGCCCGATCGGGCACAGGCAATACGGCGCAACGAAGCCCGCCGACAGGTGCGGCGGCTGCGCTCTAGAGCGTGTTATGCACTTTTCAACCCCTATCCCCCAACCCCTTTCCCCGCAAGCAGGGAAAGGGGAGCGATTTGTCCCTCCCTGCCAGCGGGGAGGGACTACAAGGTGGGGTCAGGGCGCTACCTATGCGCCGTGCCCTGCACGCTATGCCGAGCGTGCGGAGTTCATAACACGCTCCAGAGTCGGGGCGGGATTTTCTGCACCGCAAAGACGCAAAGGGCGCGGAGAAGAAGCCGGAATATCCCGGTCTTTCCTCTGCGTTCTCCGCGCCTCTGCGCTGCTGCTTTTTCGTCGTGGGCGGGCGCAGCCGGGGGCTACGCTTCGGCGCTGAACATGTCTACGAAGTCGCCGTGCCAGTAGTGCAGCCAGACAGCGCCGCTCGTGCCATTGACGCTCAGCATCCCCACCACCTGCCCATCTTCCAGGATGTGCAGCGTGTAGTAGCCGTAGAATGCTTCGGCCTCTTCGTCGGCTGTCAGCCCCGGATAGGTGGCGTCCAGATACGCCTGAGCCGCCGCGCGAGCGTCCTCGGCAGAGACGGCCATGCTGATGCCATCACCCCCGGCGGGCCTGGTCCAGCGCGTGGCCGGCTGCCCCCACCCGGCGTGCATCCCATAGCGGAGGTTCCACATCATATTGGGGCCTGGCTCCGGCACAACCGCGCCATCCGCCGGGGCGATGAGGAATTCGAAAGCGCCGCGCCCGCTATCGGCTTCCATCACGTCGGCGTAGAAGTGGTTGTCGAACTGCATGACCTCGCCCAAGACCAGGTTGGGGTCGTCCCAGGCGGTGACATAAGCCTGGGCCACCGCCACCGCCTCCTCCAGGGTCAGCCTGTCGCCAGCAGGGGCCAGATCAGCGGGAGGCGTCCAGGCTCCCCAGCCACCCATCATGCCCATGCCAAACTGACCGTAGCCGCCCATCATGCCCATCATCGGGCCGCCCATCATACCGGGGCCGCCCCAGTTCCACCCATCGCCGGCGTAGGGGCAGCCTTGCGGCCCGTACCAACCGCCCATCATACCGGGGCCGACCTGTCCGCAGGGCCAGTTGCCGCCCGGCCCCTGGGCGTATGCTTTCCAGGCGCTGAAACCGATGACAGCCAGGATCAGCAGCAGGGCCACTGTCGAGCCGTTCAACCACGACCGTTTCACCATCAGAAGTCACTCCTCTTGGCCTTGTAGGGCCGATCATCACTGGACTCACCGAGTTCGAGGTCTTTGACGAGCGCGAGATACTCTTCGCGCGAAATCTCCCCTCGTGCATAGCGACGCGCGGCGATTTCGCGGGCAGAGGGCGTCTGCGAACTCCCCTCCGCCCGGCGCGAGCTGGCCACGACCCAGCGCAGCGCCCAGAGGCCCAGCGCGATCACGCCGCCCCAGAACAACAGCATCCACCAGCCGCCGCCCCATGCCATGTCGAACCCATACCCGTGCATACCAGCCAGTCTCCTTTCAGAAGCCGTTTGAGAACCTCACCCCCCAGCCCCCTCTCCGTTTACGGAGAGGGGGAGTAAGGGTGCGGTTAAGTCCCCTCTCTGGGTGTGGAGAGGGGATTTAGGGGTGA
>Ga0334884_1006748_pt1 | contig 10177 bp, 12 predicted proteins | sample GraSluR1_MG_7_FD_207215 | JGI IMG/M metagenome (GOLD analysis project Ga0334884, IMG submission 207215) | Sludge microbial communities from methane-producing bioreactor in Wageningen University, Netherlands - Granular Sludge_12_05 R1 | ecosystem: Engineered > Bioreactor > Anaerobic >...
CAAGCGATCATGAGCATCTTTGAAGGTTTCTTCTTTGGCCCGAATTTCGGCTGATATACGCATCCCATCTTTGTTATTTCCGGTAGCTGGCAAGCCGGTGTATTGACAGTCTGCAGTTACGCTGAGGCCCAACAGGGGAGCTGAAGTCAAGTGATCTAGCTTTTTACGATTTGCTTTCTCAAGGGTGGCCTTCACCATCTGAGATAAGACTTCTGTCTTCCAGTCGAACTCTCTGCTGTGGGCAATGATCAATTGCAGTCCAGGAGCGTTTAGGAGAGTGCGCCTGGTCAGGCAGCGAGCAAACTCGTGCGCAGTTTCGGCGGATCGAAATAGTAGCACGGTATTACCACCGCCTGCGTATATCAATTCAGAAACCAAATCGTCGTGTTCGATCGCCGCCTGGCCATCGATGCAACCATTGAGATCTACGTTGGTAGCCCCTAATCTTGTTAACTCCTGGTAGACCCAATCCTGAGTTGCACAGCGAACCAACTCAGATGCCCCTACGTTATGCTTCAGGATGTTACTTCCAAAAATGTAACTTTGGATTCCTGTCGTATCTATAGCCGTGACTATCATTTAGATCCACCATTCATTTTGGTTGAGAGTTGAACCACTCCCGGAGGTATTCAGATAAATTCGGCAAATGTTCGGCTCCGAAGACCTGTAATTTGCCTTGAGCGTCCCAAGTTTCTTCGATTTCACTTTGAATCAGTTCCGGATTGTTCTCTGGGTTATTTTCGGGAGCACAACAGACCAATCCCACACGGGCCTCATCTCCACCCATCTGACGGGCACGAACATAGGCTTCAAACAATTTGTCTTTTAGCAACCTTTTGTTGCTTCCTGTGGTACATGATATAGCAAATAATTGGTATCCGCGCATTGCAGCCACATCGAACTCAAAATTCCGTTCCTTCGGCTCAAAGCTCATCCCACACTGATGAATTTCACATTCAGTGGCAATTTTTTGCAATGCCCAGAGCGTGTAACTTTCAAGCCACAGCCCATCTAGCCACCTTGAAAGATCCTTTACTTTAATATCCCATTGTGCAGATAGGTCACCCAGAGTCTTGCAACCTTGCCAATGAGACGCCACCTTATCAAAAGGTGGATCTATTGGAAGAAGAATTGGTTTTAAATCTTTCTCTTTCTTCTTAAGAGAATTTTTATCATCACGTAGATGGTTGTCACACCAATTTCGCAATTCATCACAGGGAATCTTCACCAATTCAAGGCATACCTCAGGCTTAAACGGATGACAGTTCGGATCGTGTTCGAGCGTGTAACCATGCAGTGCAAGTAAATCTTGAATCTTGGGCTTGATCAAAAGAGACACCGGGAAATCCAGACATGGTTGATCTCTTCGCTCTATTATCATTTTCATCGACCTGGCATCCAGATAGCTGAATACGGGATCGTGGCATAGCTTCTCAACTGCTCGATAAGCATGGATGACCATGGTCTTGGTGCCGCCAGTGTAATTTAAGCCAACTTCCTGTTCCCCCAAATTTTTACATATATTTGCTACTTCATTAAAAACATCATCTACATCCGACTCTATGACTGGAATGAAACTCTTTGTTTCATTGCTTAGACCCAACAATTCGGCTAAGCGTTGAGCTATCTCAAGAGTCTCGGCGGTGTGGATAAAGTAAACCTTCGCATCAGGCTTTCGCAACAACTTTGCAGCGACATAGTTAGGCAAAGGATTTGCTCCGATTAGCAGAATCAAGTGCTTGGATTGAAAATCCTGCAGATTATTCATAATAAAATCACCTCAGTAAGAACAATATTTTGTCGACTATACCAACATGCGGGAGTTATCATTCGATTCTTATATATCTTTGCGATCAAATTGAGATTAGTATCAATTTCTTGTCGCCTCTCGGAAAACTTCAAATCTCCTAAGTTAATCGGCGTAAGATCACACTCCAATGATCGATTCATCTTCAGAATTCTCAATTCTGTCAATCATGAAAGTCCCCATCCCAAAGTGCGCCCCGTACCCCACCGCCACCGGCCCCCGGACGGGCTCGGCAAACTCGATCCGAAAGCCGTATCCTGCCGACCCCGCCCTCCTCCCGTCCCCGCTGTTTCGCGCCCGCCGGAAGCTCGCCCATCCGACCCGCTCCCCCGCGATCTCGGTGGAGGAGACCGCCTCGACGGCCACCGGCTCGGGAATACCCGCCAGGGCGAGGAGCCGCAAGAGCTCGTGTTCGGGGCTCCCGATCTGTTTGCCGGAGGCGTCGAGCTTCGGCGCTCCCGCCCGGGTCGCCTTGGGGTATCTGGTGGGGATGAAGGGGGTCCGCGAGACCCACGTCCGGGACTCGGCGAGGAGGGGGGACTCGCCTCCGGCCGCGTCGCTGCCGCCGAAGTCGCCGGGGTGGCCGAGGGCGAGGAGGGTGAGATCCGCCCCGACCCCATCGCCCCGGACCTCCCGGAGGGATTCGAGGGCGGCCCTTTCGCGAGAGCCGAAGCCCGCAGGGGCGTAGACGGTGACGGAGGTGACCTCGCCCGCCCTCCCCCGGCCCAGGGCCTCGACCGACTCGGGGAGGATGAAGGCGTGGTTGTGGCCGACGAGGGGCCGTCCCTCCCGGTCGCAGCCTGTGAAGGTCGAAGAGCCGTCCGATAGCTCCACCAGGGCGGCGTGGACCCGCTCCGCCAGGATGATAGAGTCGGTGAGCTTCGGCGGCCTGCCGCTGAGGGAGAAACGCGCTGTAGTGGGAGTCAACGGCGGGGGATCAGACTGGACGCCCTGGTGGGCTTCGGGGCAAAAACCGGTTTCGCTATAGCCTGATGTCGCCTCGATAAGAGGGAGCGTTATGGTTGGTAAGATCTCGGATCTCCCTTCAAAACTGCACTCGTTATTGGTTTTTCACCGGATTCAATTCTCCCTCCCAACTGAATGAGGAAAATGATCTACGGAGGTAGTAGAATATCTCCCTCTCATCGATCGAAATAGTGGTGTGTTATGAGATAAAAGTCTAATCCTGGATCTGCTGCAATTAACCTGAAATAACTATAACAACCCCTCTAATTCAATCAGTCTCCCCACCGAATTCGCGGGCATCCCTGAGATATTCTTCCAGAAGGCAGCTTCCAGAGAGATCTAAAGCTTCCAAGGAGCCTACGCCCCAATTCGCAAATGATAGAATGGGAAGTCTAACTGGCCATTATTTCCATGAAGCTAAAGATTGGCCACAATTCCTCATAGGCCTCAGAGATATTTACTAGTAAATGCATAAGAAATTCACCTTTTTAGAAGCTCACCTTTTTATCAGACATCCAGGTCGCCGGGACTAAGGAGGGGCGAGGGCAAGCATCTGCTTGTTTCCCAGGTAAACCCGGTTAAGATGCTTTTTTGCAGCCTCAAGGCATCTTGCTGCCTGGGATCGAGGTGTTATGGTAAGGTCTCTCATGCAGAAGTCGGGGTGGAATATGAGGAGAGAGTAAGGTATCTCGGAGCTCAGGCCAGATATGAACTCGGCGATCCTTTCAACCTCTACCTCATCGACGTAGCCAGGAACAAGGAGAGTCGTCGCTGTGATGATCGGAGCATCTCTATCGTCGAAAAAGTTCTCTGCGATCATCTCGAAGTTCTCAAAGGCTCTCCTATTCGATACTCCTGATAGGGCTAGGCTCAAATTTTCGTCGAAGGCCTTGAGGTCGAACTTAACAACACCTCCGGACTGAAACGAGAGCTCGGTTGCCCGTCTTACCAGAGCCGGATTCCCGCAACCGTTCCACTCCCAGCAGATCCTTGGAAGGGCTTTGCCTCTCCTGCTGCTCTTATCGACGAAACCTCCGTCCTCGGTACCATCTCCCTCATCTAACAACTCCACCAACCTCTTCGATGCTCTCAGAGCGAAGGGGAGCTGGGGTTCCGGGCTCCCGCCGAAGTAACAGACGCATTCCGCCTTCGGGTTAGACTTCACCCTGGAAACGAAGGCGTCCAGACTGACGAGAGGAGGGAGACGAAGTTGCCTGTGGGACTCATTCTGGCAGAATAGGCAATCGAAATTGCAGCCGTAGAAAAAAACGGCTACGTTCACCTTCATCTCTCCCGGCAGGGCAAGGGACCCAGGACAAAACCATGAGGCGCAGCAGTTTGTCGGGAGTAGGTCCTCATAGGTCATCAAGAGGCCCTGTCCTGGAAATGGGCTTCCTATTCGGTCGCCTAGGTTCTTTCGAACCCCGCAGTAACCGACCTCGCCGGGCGCGATGATGCACTCGTTTGAGCAGAGGACGCATCGCCTTGCTCTGGGATCGGAGGATCTCGGGATCTCGGGAGGTAGAGAGTAAGGCTCTCTGGCAAGACGGTGAGCCTTTCTGATCAGAATTTCAGCATCTTTGGGACTCTCGCGTATACATGACAGACAGACACCGAGGATATCGGCAGCCTCGCCATGGCCGCAGATGACGCACTTCAAGTTAATCAACCTTAAAATATTGCATATTCAAGGGACCCCACCAAATCGGCTTCGATGCCATTCCTTTCGCCTCTATTAATTATACGATCCCAACCTCTGACTTGCTAACCTAGAATTCGCCCAGTGTGAACTGATCCTGAAGCTGGATCTCCTTGGACTTGTGTTCGATCAGGAGCATGTCCATAATCTCGAAGGCGTTCCTCACCGCCTTGGCTCTGGCGTGGTTGTTAAAGAACATCCTGACCTTAGCGGTCTTCAATTCGGCATCCTTTATCCTCGGGACCCATCGGTCGAGTTGATCTTTGTTATAGAGGTAGTCATACCGATCGAGCCTATGGTCATCTTCTTTCTCTCTACCGTACCAGATGTCGTAGTTCCTGCCATGAAACCGGATATAGGCATGATCCGCAGTCATCATCCCAGGGTAGTGACCTGGACCATCGATCAGGACGTTTGCGACGTTCCTCTCCCTCAGAACTTCCGATGCCTCTGGATCGATCTCCTTTCTGCCTTCATCCATCCAGCTTCTGTGCCTGAACTCGACCGCCAGATCGTAACCTGGCGAGGCAAGAGCGTCCAAGACCTCGGCCAGTCTGCTTAAAGCTTGACCTTCGTTCTTGAAATGAGGAGATAGCTGGAAGAGGACGCCGCCGAGAAGGTCTGCCTCGTCAAGAGGGGATAGGCATGTCTTCTCAAATGCAGTTGTCCAAAAGAGGGCCCTCTCCTTGTCATCTTCCACCAGGGATTGATGGGTAACGAGACCCGGCATCTTCACTGAGTACTCAAAACCTCCCTCTAGATCCTTAACTTTCTTAATCCAGGATTGGACCTGTCGCTCTCCAGGCGGATGGTAATAGGTGCTGTTGATCTCCACCGTATTGAAGAACTGGGCGTAGTATCCGAGCCACTCTCCCTTTTTCTTCGCCAGTTCTATGGGGTAGAACCGACCCACCCAGTCGTCATAGGACCAGCCGCTGCAACCCACCAGTATGGTCATCGCGGATCTCCTGGTTGTTCCATGAAAGCTGAGAGCGTTCCGGTCCTTGAAAGCGTCATCTCTTCAATTCTATTGAGTACTCGCAATACGGATCTCCCGTGCACATCCTGCTGAAGTATTTCATGGAAAACGCAGGGTTCAGACCCTGGACGCCGTTTTCGCAGAAGGCCGAGCAATGAAGATGGGTTCCTGAGGTTGGAACTCTCAACTCCCTGTGAGCATTGAGCATGGGGCAGCCTGTAATCCTCCCCATCACTCTGGACTCTGAAGATTCTGTGACCTCCGTATCGAAGCCTGGACCCAAAAGGATCGAAGAAACGACTCCAAGAGCCTCGTCAATCTCAATCGCATTTCCTGAGGGCATTCCCAGGGCTGTCGCGATATCTCTAACCGACCTCCCCCCTTCAGCCCAAATGTTCTGCTCAATCTCATCAATTCTTTCATCGTTACCAAAGACCCCTCTTAACAGGGCATCCTGGGCAACAGAGACGAAATTTGCCGACCTTGTAGCGATCTCCCATCTTGTTTCTGCCGGTATGTCTTTTATGCCGACCATAACTACCCTCCAATATAATGCATTGAAAACATAAAAATAAAAATTTAGTACTCTTTAGAGAGAACCCGGTCATTTGCAGAATTTACACCCATAATAATCGCTCCTGGGGTAACAATATTGGCAGCGCCAGTTGAAGGATGGATAGCCGTCACAGAATGGGAAGCATTCAGGGAAGAGACTAATCCGGCTATACCTTTGATATGGAGCACCTATATATATGGACGGCGGATATTCTCTGTAAATTGGGGAGTAATGAGGATATCCATAACACCATGGACCCCAGCAGGGAGGATCACCACCGATCCATGGAGGGCCTCTGCCCTCCTCGAATCGCTTTTCCGCCTCAAATTCTCCTGGCCGCATAAAATAACCCGATGCTGCGGAGCAACCGATCAGAGAGATGATGAGGACGATAGATAACGGAATCTTGTTCATCACCGATGCACCTCGAATTGCGGTTTCTGCTTCTCCAATCAATTTAGAGAAGTTACTTCTCTTATCTTATGAGATAGGCACAGTATGGATAAAAAATTATCCCTGATGAAGATTGGATAAGGGATCGACATGCTTATCATAAGCGGCTCCTCTATCGTTCTATCTTCTTACAACAGATTGTTCATCATTAAACATCATATGTGTCCAAGGATATCGGTTTATTCTGAATTTAGGATTACAACAACCTATTAATACAAAGAAAACTATTTTGCATGTTAGAGGTGAATATAGTGAGGATTAGGGTCGTGAGTTCAAAAGATGAGATACCAGAACTAAGCCCCAACGAGACGATGGTCCATATAACTTTCGGGCCTTCTGGCGTCGATCTTATGATGCTCATGAAGACCTGCCCCAGGCTGAGAGCGATCCAGTCTCCTCCATCCTATGTAAATACATTATCGAAGGCGACCAGATTGTTCCTCGAAATGCAGGGTGTGGAGATTCTCTCGGGCGACGTATGGGGGCATCGAAAAGATATTGACGAGTATTATACTATTGATAATGATCTCATTAATGAGATAAAAAACTCGGTCACGGGCGGAGAGAGTATAGATGAGCTTGTGGCCAAGATCACGAATCGCACCAAGCTTTCACCAGACATGATCAGGTATATCGCCAGGCAAAAGATGGTCATCTGAAACCAGCTACAAGTCCATCTCGGACTCGCTCCACCTCCATTTTTTCCCAAGAATACAGCAGTTATTTATATTAGAAATATATAAGAGCATTATAATGAAGGGGTATCTGATATGAGAGCGGGAATAGCTGAGGTGCTGGACAATTCTAGCCTTGAGTTTGCAGAACTATTGCAAAGCCTTGGAGTCCAACGCAGAGTAGCCAGGCTGCTTTCTTATCTGGCAATAGCAGGTGAGTCTACATCGAGGGATATCGAGTGTGGGACCGGGTTGAGACAGCCAGAAGTCAGCATCGCCATGAGGACGTTGCGGGCCGATAACTGGGTCACCGAGCATGACGTGAAAAGCACCGAAGGTAAAGGTCGCCCTCAAAAGGTCTACACCCTGATCACTCCCATAGATGAGATCATCAGGATCATCGAGGAGGAGAGGCGGAAAGAGGCTACCAAGGCGATGGAACGGATACAGAAGCTGAAAGACCTCGCTTCAATCTGAAGCGAGGCCCATATAGTTTGGAGAGGATCCTCTTAGCTGGATTGGCGTCCCCCACTTTGCAGTGTCGACCTTTATCCTCAGTATACCAGCTTATCACATCCAGATCAGTTCCTTTCAATACGGTCGAGCCGTTTAGAACTTATTTATAATTTAACAAGATCTAAATAACTATGGCAAAGGAGACCACTAGGATGACATGAACACGAATCCCGATCGCTCTCTATATAAAGGCCGATAGCCTCTCGGATCTTTCCACCAATCACCATGTAAATAGGTTGTCTGATGGTGAGCGTAGTAATATGTCGGGTACATAGTGTTGTCCAAGAATGATCGCGCGATAGGATACCATTCATCATGGATCAATCTATCATCAAAGAATCTCAATGAGATGGGATAGCGATATGGACCATAGTATATGGCATGAGCTAGGCCGGATGAAAGCCAGTCAGGTGTCAGCCAATCTGGTCCTTCTTGCGGCGATATGGTTGGTGCAGACCCTGGAGGAACTTGTGGTGGCGGTGGTGCATATGCAAGAGCTGAGGACGATGCAGTGAGCAGGACTATTAGCAAGGCTGTGGTCCACCTCGATATCTTTGACTTTTTCATCTCACTAACCCCCATTAATCTTGGCTGCAATGAGCCAAGGGGAGGACTATCGTCCCCCCTACCCGTAGGCGGGCGTGGCCTAATTGCCTTAGGTCCCCGCCTCCAAAGCGAGATAAATCCCCTGGGCTTAAATGGTTATTTTTCATGTAGACCTTATGTTGGACTGATGTGCAGTCTCCACGGTCCGTCCGAAAAAAAGCACTCCCTTTAAGTGCTCTCATCGATGGGAACCGTTCTCAGTGGTGAGCCTGATAGTCGTCGATCAAGGTTATTAGCCAGCTCAATTTAGAAGGGAGGGGTCAGGAGAGAGCAATGAAGGGGGCTAATTGTTGTGACCTCTCCTGACCGCAGGACAGATCATAGGTAAGGAATGGTTTGCTGCCCTACAGATGATGAATTGTACGACCTCGCAGAAAAGCTAGAACCTCGTGGCGCGAAAGTATTCCCGCTGGTTCCTCTAGCCGCATCTTCCTTCAATGGACATGAAGACGAAAGCCGCCTCGTCCCAAGCCTTGTCGATTAGCATCCCATAATAGTCGAGATCGAACTCAGAGGTGTGCCGCTCTGTATCAATATCCCACCTTCCCGCATCGCGCACCATGTAACTCACCGTCATCCCTGGCGAGACCTTCACACCTCTCTTCCGATAAGCATCGATCGCTGAAGCTTGGACGCACCTCTTCTCGTAGCTGAGCTTGCTTATCCGCCTATGGATGACCATCTCCGAAGGATCTGCCCCCTGTAGTCCTCGACGATATTTCTTAGTGATCTATCGCGCCTGGGGCTTTATTCTGCCCAGTTCTTCTATGCTCCGAGCTTCACCCATCTTCTCGATTGACCTCGATCTGCATCCGCCGGACGGACGCCGGGGTGTCCCTCCTCCGGTCCGCTACACCTCGTATCTTCAGTTGGCCGCTCGACATACGACCGAAGTAGCGGTTATAAGCTCCGAAGCCATAAGCCTCGACGCCAGGATGATACCTTCGATCCCGCTTTCCTGATATGTGAAGCTGTTCTCTGTATTGATGAGAATCCTGCCTTCCGGGATCACCGCGCCGTGCTTATGCTCCACCTTCCAGTAGCTGAAGTAGGACTTGGATGCCATGGTCCTGAACCATTCCGTCCTACTTAGAGATGGATCGAGCCCGTACTTTTCAGCTTTCGCGACGATTCTGGGAACCCACTGGTCACCGTCCGGGAAGAGGATGATGTCATCTCAATCCTCAATTTGCGTTATATTCAGATTAGGTGGCATGACATAAATGTGCGAGAAGGTGCAATCTTTAGCAGCCCCGTGCCAGTGTTTTTCTCCCGCCGGAATGAATATGATATCCCCAGGTCTGACGGTTATTTCTTCTTTATCTGTGGCGACGATACCTTCGCCTTCGGTGACGATGAGTATTTGTTCAGTAGAGTGGCTATGAAATTTATTCCTCACACCCTTGCTGAAGTTGACCTGCTGTATCAAAAAGTTTTCACTCAGATCTCTTCCAATAATCGCTTGCAAGGTGACCGGCCCAGTAAATAATTTATCTTCCCATGGATCCTTAGCTACTTGGTCTACTTTTATCAACTTCATGATTATCGCCTTCTTTATGAGAAATTGTTACTGCTTTTTTAATTCATGAAGCTTTCCATGCCTATTCGATAACATGCGCAGCTCCTCATTCATTGCTTTCAAGGATGAATCCAACTGTGGACGCTATCGATACGAGGAAGGTAACAACGTACGATCGGAGGCTGCATCTGCTCTCGGCTGACATCGGCGATCCAAGGGCGATTTATGCGTTGTACAGCGCGGATTCGAGTGACAGGAACGCGGACGTTCGATCAAAGGCGAGGTAAGCTTTGGAGAAGATCCGGGCGGGGCTGTGATACCGGTGACGATGTTCGGCTCGGTGCGCCAGCCGTAAAATGAGGATCATCGTGTCTCCGGAAATGCCCGGATTCTTGCCAGTGT
>Ga0334884_1006751_pt1 | contig 10173 bp, 6 predicted proteins | sample GraSluR1_MG_7_FD_207215 | JGI IMG/M metagenome (GOLD analysis project Ga0334884, IMG submission 207215) | Sludge microbial communities from methane-producing bioreactor in Wageningen University, Netherlands - Granular Sludge_12_05 R1 | ecosystem: Engineered > Bioreactor > Anaerobic > Unclassified...
TATCCTGGTCAAGTAAAAATCACAGTTATCAGGGAGACCCGTTCTGTAAGTTTTGCAAAATAAAATTGTATGACACATAATAAAAACCGGCATGGTACACCAATTCCATGCCGGTTTTATTATTAATAATTAGGATGATTAATTGAACAACACCTTGTAATCGTATTCTTTAAGTTTATTTACAAGATCCTCCGGAACAAATTTCCAGTTGTCCAATTTCTTTGCCTCCAAACTACCTTCCTTGGTAAGCTTTTCATACATTAAACTTCTAATATCTGCATGTTTTGCCAAAAACCTTTCTTCTACTTCATGTTTATCAATACCCGCTCCCATTAGAAGCATATCTCCCCCACCACTAGCCCTGTAAGAAGACAAAGCCACACTATATCTTTTGTCAAAATCAAATGCAGAGCCATCTGCCATAGATAAAATTGTTACCCTTTTGCCGTTACCTTTTGTTATATCCACTTCGTACACCAGACCTGCAGCTGCATCAAAATTGAAGTATATATTATTGAACTTTCCTCGTTCTCCAGTACCATCTGTTTTGATTTGCAACATATGTCCAGTTGGAGATGGATATTTGTTAACCCATTTAGAATAGGAATACTCTAAATAATTTTTTATCTCATTGCCAGACATAGATATCACATATAATTGGTTTTCATATGGATAAATATCCAATAAATCCTGGTACTTCAACTCCCCTGCATTTTTACTGATTGCAAAAGAGAGTGGAGCGGCAAAGGAGACATCTGCACCGGATACTTCCAATTGCACAGAGTGTATCAAGTCTATAAATGAAGACGAGCCAAAATAGGCATCCTTGGTAGAAATATCATTAAGTAACTTACCTACTACAGCATTTGTGAAGCTTTTCACAGTCAAAAATTCTTCCCTGAAATGATTTGAATAATCCTGGTCTGGAGAAACATCAGACATATCAAGGGTTTCTCCATCAATCACCAATGAGGTGACCTCTCCATCCCTGACTACAATATCCAAATATGCTGCAGAAAGGAAAGCCCCCCTGGAACCTCCTTCCAGTAAAAGAACCTTTTTGCCATTGTTCTCAATAAACTCCCTGGTAACTTTATGGTCGTGAGCTGCAAAAACAATATCCAATCCATCGATATTCTTTGCTACAAACCTTGATGCATTCTCTATTGTTGGAGTTTCAAGAAAACCCACACCCGAGTGTAATGCAGCAATAACCACATTTGGAGACTCGTTCTTTTTTACATAATCTACCCAATATTTCAAATTATCTTCTATCGGCAAGAATTCCATCCCCTCCCAAAGATGCTTTGACAACCAATTTGGAATGTTTGGATTTGTCATTCCAATAACAGCAATTTTTAATCCATGTCTTTCAATTATTGTATATGGCTTAAAATAAGGTTTTCCATCATTGACTCTAACTGCATTGGCTGCCAAATATGGCATCTCCATCTCTCCTACCAACTTGTCATAGACGACATGCCCAGCCTCAATATCATGATTACCAACAACCACTGCATCATAATCCAAATAATTTACAACCTTGGAAAAGATATGGGAAGATAACGTATCCACGAAATTATAGTAAAAAACCATGTTGTCACCCTGCAAATGATCTCCAACATCCAATAAGATAACATTCTCCTCTCCTTCTGACTGCCTTATACCCTTAATGGCTGAGGCTATCGAACCCAATGAATATGGGTGCGTTTGTGTCGAATCCTTAGCTACAAACAAAGAATCAAAAAAACGACCATGCAAATCGTTAGTGGCATAAATCTTTATACGGTATTCACCATCCTTGACAGTATCAAAACCACACGAGCCAATGAACAGCAGCGTGGAAAACAGCAGAGAAAAAAATATAATTGTCTTTTTCATTATTTAAAAATTTCAAAATTATCGGCATCTTTCCATGCCTGGAAATTGTTTCTGAATTGTTTTAGTTTATCCAGGGAAATATCCACTATGGTGTAATTGCTCCCTTTTTTTTGCACAGGAACCTTTTTCCCCAAATAATCATAAACAAAACATTCTGCATTATAAGAATTTTCAGCATCACTCCCACTTCTGTTAACAAAAACGTAATATGAAAGGTTTTCTATTGCCCTGGAGCAAGAGATCGGCTCTATAACTGAAGATCGTGTAGAAGGCCAGTTTGCTATATTAATCAACACATCATACTCCAGATTCCTATTCCGGCTCCAAACAGGGAACCTCAAATCATAACAAATGTTCAGGCAAATATTGAAATCCTTGAATTTAGTAACAACCCTTTCATCCCCTTTGGAAAAATACATGTTCTCCTTTCCATAAGAGAACAAATGTCGTTTGTCATAAAACACATAGCTTCCGTCTGGCTTCACAAAGTAGGCCCTGTTGTACCTCTTGCCAATATCCAAAACAGGCATGGAGGCTAATACTGCACTATTGAATTTTGAAGCTACTTGTGACATCCAAATAAATGTCTTCCCCAAATGTTCCTCAGCCAAGTTACTACCAACAGAGAACCCGGTAGTGAAAAACTCAGGGAAAACAATGATATCTACATTATCCGTGTCATTATCAAAAATCTCATCCAGCAAAGCAGTATATGCACAAAGATTTGCTTGAGGATCTTCCCATAGGATATCAGTACTCAGTAACAGTAATTTCATTTGGTGTAATTTTTGCAAAGATACAACCCTATTTAGATTATATTTACAAAAAACATTCAATTCATGTTTAAAGTAACATTTTCCATCCCTTATGAAACCGAATTTGGTCAGCAATTAATAATCAGTGGTTATGAACAAGATAACACAAATGAAAAGAGATGGTTTTCAAAAAAAATGATTTACAACAATGGGATTTGGGAATTTACAATCAATATAAAAAACAATACATTTTTCTCATACTCTTACTCTATAGAAGACTCTCAAGGTACTCACAAAGAAGCTGGAGCACCTCGAAAATTGACATCTTCACACAGGCAAGAACAATATATTTACGATTTTTGGAGAGCCAGGGACAATAACTCTCCATTCCTTTCTACTCCTTTTCTGAAGGTTTTGAAAAAAAACAGAGGCCAAATCCATGAACAAATATCCGGCAACTTTAGAATAAGCACATTGGCACATAACATCCCAGATGATTTAAATATTTATATTGTTGGAAATTGTAAGGAACTTGGAGATTGGAATCCTGGTTTGGGTAAGAAAATGAATCTGCTACAAGACGGTTCTTGGGCTATATCTCTGGATATAAAACTATTGCCCAAACATACAGAATACAAATACATATTATTATCAGAAGATGACAAGATAATAATTTGGGAAGAAGGAGAAAACAGGGTTTTCACAAAGCCTAATGAGGCAGAAGGAATAATTACTACTGTAAATGATTATCCTGTCAAGGTTAGCTTTCCCAAGATAAGGCTAGCCGGAACAGCTCTCCCTCTTTTTGCTATCAAGTCGGAAACAAGTTGCGGAATAGGCGACTTTGGAGATTTGGATAAATTTGTGAACTTGGTAAAAGAGTCGGGTATGAATGTTCTTCAACTTCTCCCCATAAACGACACAACCCACTCTTATACTTGGAGAGACTCATATCCATACTCTGCAATTTCAGGATATGCGTTGCATCCGGTTTATATGGACCTTGATGCACTCGGGAAAATCAAAGACCGTGAATTCAGGGAAAGGCATTTAAAAAAAAGAGAGAAGTTGAATAGTTCAAAAAAGATAGAATGGGACTCTGTAATAAGGACAAAATGGCTTTATATCAGACAAATATTCAACCAAGAATGGGAAAAAACATCCAAAACCAAAGAGTTCAGGACATTTTACAAAAAAAATGAATCCTGGCTTTTGCCATACGCAATGTTCTCTCACCTTAGGGACAGGTACAAGACATCTGATTTCAGATTATGGCCAAGATTCAACGTATATAAAAAAGATGATATAATTGAGATGCTTTCAGAGAAAAGCAAATGTCAAAACGAACTGCATTTCTACTTTTTTGTACAATACAACTTGCACAAACAATTAGACCAAGTGCATAAAAAGGCAGTAGAAAAAGGCATAGTTTTAAAAGGAGACATACCAATCGGGATTCACAGGAATTCAGTTGAAGCCTGGACAGAACCTCATTTGTTCAACTTTAACATGAAAGCTGGAGCTCCTCCGGATTATTTCTCCAGTAATGGTCAAATCTGGGGATTCCCTGTATACAATTGGGATAGCATGGAAAAAGAGAACTTCAGATGGTGGATTTCCAGGTTGGAAAAAATGTCAGAATATTTTGATGCTTTCAGGATAGACCATATTTTGGGGTTTTTCCGTATATGGCAAGTTCCTTTAGAATCAAGCAAAGGAAGTTCCGGATATTTTGAACCATCCATACCATATTCAACAGAGGAGATCCATGCTTTTGGTTTTACCGAATCTACCAGTTCTCCACTATTCATCACAGACTCCAACAATCCTGCAAAATTCCATCCTGCAATCAGCGCAAAATCTACTCCTGAGTATTCAAATCTGGGAAAAAGAAATCGCCATGTATACAACCAATTGTACCATAACTATTTTTACGAAAGAAATGAATCGTTATGGGAAAAAAATGGCTACAAAAGATTACAACCAATAATTTCATGCACAAATATGCTTGCTTGTGCAGAAGATTTAGGGATGATACCCGATTGCGTTCCAAAAGTGATGGGAAAATTAAAAATCCTATCCCTGGAATTAGAAAGGATGCCAAAAGCTGCCAACGGGATGGATGGAAAACCAGACAAATTCCCTTATTTGTCTGTAGCAACTACAAGCTCCCATGATACCGAAGGAATAAGAGAGTGGTGGGGAATTCAACATAACACATTAGAGAAAACACATCAAGGAAATACCACCAACGACACCCCGGCAGATATTTGTGAGCATATTGTTTTAAGACATTTGCTTGCTCCATCCATGATGGCAATATTACCATTCCAAGATCTTTTGTCCATATTCCAAGATCTTAGGCATCCCCAACCCTGTCAAGAACGAATAAACAACCCCGCAAACCCGGACAATAACTGGAACTATAGACTACATATTAGCATTGATTCTTTAATGGACAACAAATCGTTTACTTCAAAAATCCAAGAAATAGTAAAAACATCCGGCCGGAAAATTTAAAGATTGAGTTTTTCTCCCTCTGAATGTGCAACAACTACTGCAGCACAAGTATCGCCGTATACATTCACCGATGTCCTTATCATATCACATAATTGTTGGACGGCAAGTATTAGCCCAATGCCTTCCAAAGGCAATCCAACTGCTCCCAATACCACTGCAATCATAACCAAACCTGCCATTGGTATCCCTGCTGCACCAACAGAGGCAAGAACAGAAGTTAAAACAATAACAAATTGTTGTCCAACTGACAAGTCAATACCATATGCCTGAGCAATGAAAATTGCTGTCACCCCTTCGTAAAGAGCAGTTCCATTCATATTGATAGTGCTCCCCAAAGGCAACACAAAACTTGTGATTTTGGTGGAAATGCCTGTTTTTTCCTGTGAATCCCTTATTGTAAGAGGCAAGGTTGCTCCTGACGAGCATGTAGAGAAAGCGGTCAAAAGAGGAACTGACATTTGTTTGATATGTTTGTATGGGTTCAACCGTGTAAATCCGTAAACCAATCCGGGCAAAACCAAACCAGCATGAATAATGCAACCTCCCCAAACCACCAATGTGTATAGACCCAAACTACTTACAATTGAATATAACTTTTCGGGATCACCTTGTTGATCGGCAACAATATTGGATACAATAGCAAACACACCATATGGGGTGAATTTTACTATTGTAAGGGTCATCTTCATAAACACCTCAAATGCAGCATCAAAAAAATCACTAAGTATGACTTTATGCTTATCGGTTGCTTTTGTAATGAAGAATCCAAACAAAATTGCAAAGAAAATAACAGGAAGAAAATTACCTTTGGATAAATCGGCAAAAATATTGTCGGGCACTATAGAAACAATCTGATCTGTGAAGGAGAGCGATGTAACAGCCAAATCATCAACAGACTCGGAAAGATTAAGGTCTGCCCCGATTCCTGGTTTGAGAATGTTTACAGCAACTATCCCTATAGTTGCAGCAAGGGCTGTTGTAAAAACATAAAAAGCAAAAGTTTTTCCCGCAAGTCTCCCAAGATCCTTGTATCCTCCTAAACTGGAAACCCCCATTACCAACGAAGAAAAAACAATAGGTATAGCTATCATTTTAAGAGCTCGGATAAATATATCCCCAATCCATTTTATTGACGGAGCATACTCATAGAAAAATATACCAAAGGGAACCGAGAGTACTATGGCAATCAGTATTTGCCAGTGAAGAGCAATTTTTTTCATTATAATTTATTTACCTTTTTAGATATCACGTTCATTATCATTGCTATTGCCCCATCGCCAGTAACATTGCAAGCCGTACCGAAACTATCCATGGTAATGTACAATGCAATCATCAAACCAACCAGAGTTTCATCAAACCCCAGCATTGATTGTAGTAATGCAACTGCGGCCATAATGGCTCCTCCCGGCACCCCTGGTGCGGCTACCATTGTAATCCCTAGCATCATGATAAAGCCCCCAAACAAATCCAACCCCGCATCCATTCCTGTCATGTACATTATTGCAAACGCACATGCAACAATCTTCAAAATACTGCCAGAAAGATGGATAGTTGCACACAAAGGAACTACAAAATCAGCAACATCTTCATCTACACCGTTTTTCTTTGCCTGCATAAGCGTCACAGGAATAGTTGCAGCAGAAGATTGTGTTCCCAAAGCTGTCATATAAGCCGGAAGCATGTTAATTAAGGCTTTGAAAGGATTCTTACGTGCGATGGATCCTGCAATGACAAACTGGAAAAGGAGCAACAAGACATGCATTCCAAAAATCACCAATATTACTTTAAAGAAAAGACCCAAAACCGTCGAGACCTGGCCCTCTGCCCCTATTTTCAAGAATATACCAAATATGTACAAAGGCAACAAAGGGATAATGACACCTGTAATGATCTTTGTTATTATCTCTTTGAATTCTGCAAGGGCACCCTTAATTCCCTTGGAACCCGTATATACCACACCCAACCCCAAAACGAAAGATAAAATAAGAGCAGTTGTCACACTCATCAAAGGAGGCATCTCAATTGAAAAGAATGAACCGATAGTTTCATTAAAAGCAAGTTCCTTGCCTTTGTCCAATTGATGGGCATCCAAAAGAAATGGCATTGACCACCGGGTAGTGAAATACGAAAAGAAACCGGAAAAAATAGTAGAACCGTACGCAATCAAAGCTGTAATTGCCAATAATTTCCCTGCTCCTTTACCCAAATCTGAAATTCCAGGTGCTACCAAACCCAAGATAATCAATGGAATAATAAATGAAAGGAAATTACCGAATATACCGTTTATTGTAACAAAAAACCTGACGGACCATAATGGAGCAATAAAAGAAAAACCAATACCTGATATAATTGCTATAATTATCTTGGTCAATAACCCTGGTTTGAATTTCATTTTTATTTTAATTATTTATGTTAAAGACCTTTTCTTCACCTTTCAACACCCCAACACCATACTCGCCGTTGGATTTTGCCCATGCCCTGTGCATTAGTCCGGTATTGAATACCAAAGATATATTGCAATCTTTATCAACAGCAATGATACCTCCACCAGATCCACCCATTGGATCTATCTTGCCAAAAATAACCTCTTCTGAGGCTTGTTGCAAAGGAACTCCCCTATACTCCATAATTGCACAAATATCATATGCAACCACCCTTCTTATCCAATATTCACCATGCCCTGTACCGGAAACAGCTGCCAAACCATTTGCATAAGTTCCAGCTCCAATAACAGGGACATCTCCTACACGCCCCCATTTTTTTCCAGACATGCCTCCTGTAGATGTGGCAGATGCCAGTTTACCATCCCTGTCCCTTACAACACAACCTACCGTACCTCTGGGGTCTTCGTTTTCTGCATTATTCACTATCCGTTCAAGTTGTTCTTCCCTTGCTTTTGTAGAGAAATATCCATTATTTACAATATCCAGATTCATTGAAGATGCAAATGCAGAAGCACCTTCTGCAATAAGGAAGACATGTTGTGTACTGTCCATAACCAGACGAGCAGCTTTTATGGGATTTTTCACATCTTTCACCCCGGCAATGGCACCCGCCTTGAGGTTTGACCCATCCATTATGGCCGCATCCAGTTCGTGATTCCCTTCAATTGTTTTGACTGCTCCTTTTCCGGCATTGAACAATGGACAATCTTCCATGTAAACAACAACAGACTGAGCAACATCAACAGCAGAAGAACCATTTTCCAGCATTCTTTGACCTATCTCCAACGCTTCTAGTAAATGTCTCTCGTACAAATCTTTCATATCTTGAGACATGTTCCCGGGGTCACCTCCTGCTCCACCATGCAATGCTATTGCCCATTCATTATCCTCTTCTTGTATAGCTTGGCTGCAACCAAAAAAAGAGAAAATAGATACAAAAAGTATCAGGATTATACGATTCATAGTTTAAGTTTTCAAGTTTAGGCAAATATAAGAAAGAGGGTGTCAATTTTCAACAAATGACACCCTTTTTATAAAAAAGTTTTTATAATATATTCATTATCTAACATCCAACTCTCTCAGCACATAGTCAGTTGGGGAATATTTATCTAACAAAAACAATATGTATCTGGCATCCACAGTAATTGAACGCGATATTTCCGGATCATACCTGTAATCAGATGCAACACCCTCCCATATCCTGTCAAAATTGATTCCTACCAACTCTCCATTACAGTTTATAACAGGAGAACCCGAACTACCGCTAGTTGTATGGGCATTTGTCAAAAAGTTGATGTAAAGAATACCGTCTTGGGATTTATAGGATCCATAATCTTTATTAGAATGTAACTCCCTTACTTTTTTGGGGATATAAAAATCTTCATCTTCCCGGCTGTTATTGAATTTATCCATTACCCCATCCATGGTGGTCAAAGGCTCGTATACCAATCCGTCTTGTGCTTTTGCACCAGCAACTGTACCATAGCTTATCCTTTGTGAGTTGTTGGCATCCGGGTACAAATTATCTTTACCAATAAACTCCATGTAGCCATTTAAATAGGCATTGTTGAGTTCCATCAACCTCGCCTGCAACTCACCACGTTGCCGGACAATACTATTGACATTCACCATATAGTAACCAATAGCTATCTGGTACAAAGGATCTTCTTTGATAACCTTTTGAACATCCCTCTCTTGTTCATTCAAAAAAGATTTCAACCTCTCTTTGCTTGTGAATATTGAATTCTCAAATACTTCTAAAGACAATTTCTCGACATCCCCATTGTATTGGAACAAGTACTTTACCATGGCTTCCGGCTTGAATTTGTCCGGCATCGCTTCATAATACCTAACCATCAGGTTTCTGAAAAGTTTCCTGTCAATTTCATAATCCCAATTGTTAAAGAACTGGTCTGTCAAAGCAACAAGTCTTTTTGCCTCATTATTAGCGCTCTTCAAATTTGGTTCTTTACGAGAATATATAGCTGCCAATTTTTCAAACTTTCCAATAAATGGGACAATCTCAGAACCGTTCAACCCGGCTTCCTGGAAATAGGCCATTGCCAGATTGTACTCTGCCACCTTTTGGTAATGCTCTTCCATTTCCGATAAAATAGTCCCATATTTTGCAGAGCGTTCCTTATTTTCATTTGCCCATTTTACAAATTGCTCCTCCTCCTTTCTTTTCTGATTTACCAGTCCCATCCTGGACACACCCATAATCTCTCCTTTCCATCTCAAATAGCTATTTCCTATTGAAGATAACCGTGTTGTGTACCTATACTTCAAAGAGGGGTTTTCTGCAACAGCATTATTGATTATGTTCATCTTCTCTTCCCTTATGGCCGTCTTATGTACGTTTTCTGTATATATGATTTTCTCCAATGCAAAAGAAGGAATGTATTGCCTTGTAGAACCGGGAAAACCAGCTACCATGACAAAATCACCCTCATTAACTCCCTTTGCAGAAACAGGCAAATAATGCTTAGGATTATAAGGTTTGTTATTTTGTGAAAAAGAGGCAGGTTGGTTTTGTTCATTGGCATAAACCCTTAGAAAAGCAAAATCACCTG
>Ga0334884_1006754_pt1 | contig 10167 bp, 5 predicted proteins | sample GraSluR1_MG_7_FD_207215 | JGI IMG/M metagenome (GOLD analysis project Ga0334884, IMG submission 207215) | Sludge microbial communities from methane-producing bioreactor in Wageningen University, Netherlands - Granular Sludge_12_05 R1 | ecosystem: Engineered > Bioreactor > Anaerobic > Unclassified...
AGCGGGGGTAACGGCGGGGATGGGAACTACGGGACGGCAAGAGACGGCAGGGGGTGACTTCGCTGCAGATCGAAGTCAAACAGCTTTCGAAGACCTATGAGGGCGGGATCCGGGCACTTCAGCCACTGGACCTGTCCATCGGCGACGGTGTCTATGCGCTGCTGGGCCCCAATGGGTCCGGCAAGACGACCTTCATGCGCATTCTGGCCACCTTGCTGGAACCCACCACGGGGACGGCGCACATTGATGATCTGGACATCCAGCGGAACCGCCTGGAAGTGCGGCGCATGCTGGGGTATCTGCCCCAGGACTTCGGCCTCTACCCGACACTGACGGTGGCCGAGCAACTGGACTACATGGCGGTTCTGTGCGACCTGGGCAGCGTCTCGCAGCGCAAGGGGGCCGTGGACCGCTGCCTGCAGCAGGTGAACATGGGACAGTATGCCAACCGGAAGGTCGGGGGCCTGTCGGGTGGGATGCGGCAGCGGCTCGGGATCGCCCAGGCGCTGCTGAACCAGCCGCGACTGCTGATCATCGACGAGCCCACGGCGGGTCTGGACCCCGAGGAGCGCATCCGCATCCGGAGCCTGCTGGCCGAATTGGGCGGCCACGGCATCGTCATCCTCTCCACCCACATCGTGGCCGACGTGGAGGCCACGGCAGACCGGGTCTGCGTCCTGCGGTTCGGGGTGAACCTGTTCACCGGCACCGTTGACGAGCTGGTGAGCCGGGTGCAGGGCAAGGTGTGGCTGCTGGACGTGGAGCCGGCGGAGCTCCCCGCCATCAAGGAGCAGTACACCTTCACCGGGGTGTACCGCACCCAGGGCGGATTGCAGGTGCGTGTACTGGCCGACGAGGTGGCCCACACCGGGGCGCGGCAGGTCGAGCCCAATTTGGAGGACGGCTACATCGGGGAGGTGGAGCGCGCCCGTGCTGCTGCGGCTGAAGCATAGAATCCTGCCCCTGGCCGGCTATGAGATGCTCACCTATCTGCGGGGCGGTTCCGGCCTGGCGGCCCTGGTGCTATGCTTCACCGTGGGCATGGTGATCGGGGCCGCGGACGGGGCCACTGCATCTTTGGTGGCGTACCGGCTGGGGCGCTTCGGGGCCATCGGCCTGGGCTTTCTGGCCCTCCCGCTTCTGGCGGCCGGGGCACGCCGAGACTACACCTCCGGAGCCTCCGACGTGATCCAGTCTCGGCCGCAACAGGCCCACGAGCTCATGCTGGCCCGCTGGCTGGGGGGCTTTCTGTTCCTCCTGGCTCTGCAGGTGGCCGCGGCCGTCGCCGCCTTCACCTTCCTGCTGGTTCTGGGAGACGCCCCTGCCGACGGCACAGGACCTCGCGCGAGCCTCCTGGCGCTGGGCCACGCGATCGTCGTGGGCGCTCTGCCGCTGCTGTTCTTGTCGGTGATCGGTTACTGCGTGGCCGATCTGCTCCAGAACGTGCTGGCCGCGGCGATCATCGCGCTGTACTGGCTACTGGTCCTCCTGGGTCGCGATTACCTGTCGCGGGTCTTCGACTTCTCGCTAACCCAGAATGCTCTGGCCTATGTGCTGATCTCCGCGGGCGTCCTGTTCGCCGCCATGGCGGTGGCGCGCTATCGCCAGAAGCTGGCCAACTACAGACGCCCCAATGTGCCCGTGCTGGCGGCGGTGTTCATCGTTGCCGGTCTGGGCCTCGCCGTGCGTTTCGTGCTCGTCCGGCACGACCCGCCACTCCACCTTCACCCGGTGGCGATCAAGGTGGCTTCGCAGACCATCCGGAGCGAGCGGCTGCCCGGGTTCTGGCTCCCGGACCAGTTCGGCAAGCGGGTGCAACTGGCCGACTACGCCGGTGCCCCACTGGTGGTGGGCTTCTGGTCCCCGGCGGAGCCGGAATCCCTGGAGACTCTCCGCGCCCTGGCCCTGGTGCATCGGGAGTACGCCGACCGGAAGGTAGGGGTGATCGGCATCTGCATCTCCGACGACATGTGGGTGGGCCGGCGTGTGGCCAGGGAACGGGGGTACGAGTTCCCGATGGTGACCGACAGCGGGACACACTGGGCGGAGGACCTGCAGACCGCCTCTCCCCTGACCGAGGCCTACGAGGTCAGTTATCTGCCCGCGGTGTTCGTGGCCGATGGGGGTCGCAATCTGGTGAGGAAGCTGGAGACGGTGCCTCAGAGTCTGCTCCCCGCCATTCGGACGGAGCTTGATCGCCTGCTGGGCGGCGTCGCGACCGGCGCCCAGGGGCGCCCGGGGAGCTGAGTGGCGAGAACATGATCGACAAGCTACGCACGCAGTTCCAATACGACTCCAAGATTCTGCTGACCAACAGCTACTGGCTGCTGGTGGTACCGCTTGTTGCCAGCCAACTCGTGGTGCTGTGGCACATGGCGGTGGCCGCCGTGGTGAAGCCGGGTACGGTGGCCTCGGCCTGCGAGCTGGTGGTACCCTTGATGGCGGCCTTCCTGTGTGCCCACGTGGTTACCCCCGAGCACCGCCACCGCGTGGATGAGCTCACCTTCGTGCGGCCGGTGTCGGCGCTGCGCACGGTGTTTCTGCGGCTCATCGCGCTGTACACGCTGACGATTCTGCTGGCCGCGGTAATGCTGTTTGTATACAAGGTGGGTCTTAAGCAGGAGTTCGCACTGGGGACGATGGCCCTGGCGTCCATCCCCCCGGTGGTGTTCCTGTCCATGCTGAGCATGGCGTTCGCCGCCGCATGGCGCACGCCGGCGGCGGGGATCGGGGCGGCCTTCGCCTACTGGATCGTGGATGCGGCCTGGGGCGGTCGGCTCAATCCGCTGTTCGGTCTGCACCAGTATTCGGTGGCTCTGGATAGGGCCGAGGACGGCTACGCGGTGGCGAGCGGCTCGTGGCTGGCGAGCAAGGGCGTCCTGCTGGTGCTGGGTCTGGCCGCGGCCTGGGCGGCCGGCCGGGCACTGGGCCGACCGGCGGCGCCCAAGCGCTGGCGGGCAGGACTGCGGCTGGCCGGAGGCACTGCGGCCTGCGCGGTCCTGTACCTCATCAGTGGCGCTCTGTGGCAGTTTCAGGTCGCCCGCGAGCAGGCCCAGCAGGACCCGCTCCGCGCCCGCCAGGCCTACGCGGACGTGTTCTCGGCCTACGGCCCAGTTCCGGTGGCGTACCTCTTCGGTCCCGACTTCGCCGCCTACTCCGCGGGCGCCCCTGCCGGTGGCGACGACTTCGCCGCCATCACCACGCACAAGGAGGAGACCATCGAGCGGCTCCGCCGCGTGGCCGACCGCTGGCCGGAAGGGCACTGGGCCGACGACGCGCTCTTCGAGGTGGTGCGTCTGCGACCCGTGACAGGGGAAGACACCCCGGAGGCGCAGCAGGAGAACAGGCTGACTTTGGCGCTCTCCAATGACTTCCTGGCCCGCTACCCCACCAGCCGCTACGCCCCCTATGTCGCGGCGCGCAGCGTGATCCTCGCCCGCCGACTGGACGATGAGGAGACGATGATGGCGGCCTATCGGCGAGTGACCGGTGTCTACGGCGGGAGCCCGGCGGCCACCGAAGCGGCCGCCGAGATGCAGGCCTACTATCTGGAACGGGGCGAGGAGGACCGGGCCATCGAGTGCGCCCGGTTGGCCGCCGCCTCGGCCCCGCCCGAAACCAGGCCGGATGCCGAGTTGTCACTGGCAGACTTCCTCGCCCAGCACGGGCACCTGGACGAGGCCCGGGAGGTCTACACCCGGGTGCAGGCCTCCGTCCAGGCCAAACTCGAGGCCCTCGGCCTCGCCGTGCTCACCCCGGAGACCGCCACCGAGGAGAACCTGGCCAGGCGCGCGGAGATCATGAAACTGCGCAGCCGGGCCCGGGACGGCATCGCGGCCCTGGACACGGCCTCTCCCCCACCGGCCGCCTCCGAGCCCGCCGGCTGAGAGACCGGCGGGCCAGGTCGGCGCGTAGCGCGAGGCGGCGCCGCGACCGGTGCACCGCCGCCATTGTCGTTGGCTACCCCCCTCGGCGCGGTACTGGCCCGCGCCCTACAGGGCAACGGCGCGAACGAATGTGGCGCGCGATAGCGGTCTTCCGGCTCCTCGGCGCGGTACAGGCCCGCGCCCTACAGGCCGCCGCCACGGCAGGGACGAGACATGCGCCCGGCCCTCAACTCTCGCGCCTGGTCTCCACCTCAGTCGTCATGTCCGTCATCGACATGTCCATCTGCATCTGCTGCCCGTCGGGGCCCTGCATGGTGCTGGTATTGCGCATGGTACCCAGTTGTTTGTTGGTGGCCTGGCCGTAGGCGATGATGCCGCTGTCCATGGACCGGTACTGGTAGGCGCTGGTGGTGAGTTTGACGCCCTTGTTCTCGAGCTGGGCCCCGGGCCCCATGGGTACGACGCCATCCGGGATGGCGGTCTCCATCGCGATGGACACTCGGTGGTACGGCAGCCCCCCGACGGTCTCGACGCCGTCATAGCGGAACTTGACCGGAAGGACCATGGGAGCGGCGGGAGCGGCGGGCGTCTCAGCCGGAGCTCCGAACGGGGCCGCCGGGGCCGCCGGGGCCGCCGCCGGGCCGCCAAAGGGACCGCCGGCGGGCGCCGGTGCCGGAGCGCCGAAGGCGGGAGCCGGGGCACCGAACACATTGCCGGCAGGTGCCGGCCCAGCGCCGAAGGGGCCCGCCGGAGCCGGTGCGGGTGCGGGTGCGGGTGCGGGAGCCGGTTGCGCCGCAGGCATGGGCGGGTCCCAGGTCTCTCCGGGGTTCACGGCGTTCTCAGGGAACGGGATGAACAGGGCGTCGAGCAGGGCGATATTGGCCACCATCGCCGCCCCCGTCTGGTTCAGCGCCATCATGTACTCCTCGATACCCGTGATCCCCATGGTGATGCCGCGCTCGTTCATCGTGACGGTGAAGCCGGCCCGCAGGGCCCCCAGCGATTGCTGCGGGAGCTGCTGCTGCTGAGGGGCCTGGCCCGCCATGCTCTGGCTCATCGTGCCGGCGTCCGGGTCAAACACCGTCTCCGTCCCCTGCATACCCCCCATGGACATGGTCGCGGTGATCTTCCCGAAGCGCAGGGCCACCTGCCCGTAGCCCTCCGGCGTCACACTCGAGACCTGCCCAAAGACCTGGGACACCGTGTCAACCACCGGCTGCATCGGAGTGCCGCCCTGGGTCACCGTGCCCTGCTGCCGGCTGGTGATCGTCCAGACGTAAGTGCTGCCCTGCGTCCACTTGTACCTCAGAAGCTGCGCCTGCTGGGGCTCCTGGGCCAAGGCGACGGCACAGGATGCGACAAGCACGACCACCAGCCCAAACGCCTGTTTGTCGAAGCGTCTCACGTCTATCCCTCCTGTCGCGGTTACGTCGGTTGATAGCCTGTCCTGTCGCGGTCCGGAGCGCCGTCCACCCGGATTCCGGGCCGGCGCGGGTACCGTTTCCATCAGGCGTCTATCGGTTGAGGCTGCGGGACGGGCCTGCGGCCTGACGATGGCCGGGAACCGGCGGACCCGAACCCGCAGGCGCGGCCGAGAAGTCCTGCCGGCCCGGCTGCTGCCATTCTGAGCGTCAATCTCGCGCAGCGAGATAGCGAGGAATCTCATTGAATGCCAGGAGACTCCTCGAGCTGCTCTTGCCGGGAGCGGACGCTCGCCGAATGACATACACCGCGAAGGCGGGGTTCCCGGCCGCGCTGCTAGGGTCTCCGCAGGCGGTAGAGGCCGCGGGGCTCGGCGGCGAAGGCCGTGTCGGCCCGCAGCGCCCGGCTCTGCACGGCCTCCCAGTCGCCCTGCGCGTTCCGCCGCTCCACGTTCCAGCGGCCCCCGATGCGCAGGCGCCCGGGGTCCTCGAGCCCCACCTGCACCTGGATCCCACGCTCCAGGGGCGCCGCCTGCAGGCTGCAGGGTCTCTGGGCCCGCACCCGGACGGCGCCGAACTGAACTTGCTCCCCGCCCACCACCGAGACCACCCCGGCGACCTCATCCGCGACGGCCAGCGCCCCGCGGAACGAGAGACCTTCGCAGCGCCCGCCCGTGCCGGACTGCGAGAAGAGCACCAGGCGCGGGCCACCGGGAGTGTGGAGACGCAGGGCCGTCATTGCTCCCCCGGCGTCGAGCCAGGTGGCCTCGGTCCGGCCCTCGCCCGGCACGAGGCACGAGGCGAACACGGTGCTGGACGCGCGCCGGCGCAAGATCACGGTGGGCATCAGCCGTTGCGGGGAGTTGGTGTACCCGTCCCCGACGAGCAGCTCGTCCCCGGGACCGGCCTTGAGCCCCAGCCATAGCCGGCGCCCGCTGTCATCGACCCAACTGGTGCCCACGGGCCCCTCCGCCCGGCCTGCCCGGACGTTCCCGATGTGCTGATAGCCACACCTGTCGCCCAGGGCCCCCTCGACCGCCCGCAGCTCCAGGTCGGAGGCCGCAAGCTCACCCGCCACATGGAGCGGATAGTCGTACTGGTGCTCCGCATCGCTGTCCACGGAGAAGAAGTCCACGGCCGCGTCGGCCACCACCGCCGACAGTCTGCGCAGGAGCACTCCGCTGTAGACGCCGTCACACTCGGCCTGCCCGGCCTTGACCAGTGAGTCGGCGTGGAACCAGTTCAGCCTGCCCACCGCCCGCCTGGTGAAGCTGTCCGCCGGCCAGCCGAAGTCGCTCCCACCGGCCGGGTACTGGCTCACACCGTCGATCACAACGGTATTGTGGCTGATGGTGTGGGAGGTCCATTGCGCCTTCTCGCTGGATTCGTAGGCGCAGGAGCCGAAGTCCGGCACCCACTGTTTGCCCTCGGCGTACAGCACAATCGAGAGCTTGTCCGGGTGGCCGTGACCTCCGCCGTAGGGACCGTAGGTCATGGTCAGGCAGGTGGCCTCCCGGGGCGGCAGGCCGTCTTGTGCCAGGCGGTCGCGCAGGACGATGAAACCCGAGCCGGGGTACAGCGAGCTGCCCTCGTGCAGCACCCCACTTTGCGCAAAACCCGTGCCCCTCAGGGTGAAGGCCGCCTCGCCCGGAGTGGGAGCCGAGTACATCAGGGCCTCGATGCCCGGTCCGGCGGCGGCGTCGGTGGTCACCGCCGAGCCAGCCCCGATGCGCGCCGGCCGCACACCCAGAGCATGCCACTTGTCGATATCGGCGTCAACGCGCCATCCCTCGACTCTGGGGGCGATCAGCTCGCGCTCGCCTCCGGTGGCGGGGCCGTCGAAGACCAGGCGCCCGCCCTGGCCGGTGTCGTAGCGATCCGAGGTGGAGGCCCAGGCGAGCATCTTGTCCTTGCCGGTGGCGCCGGTCCTGCTGTCGGAGTCATAGAGGACGAAGTCCGCCGTGATGCCCGTTCCCGCCGCGGGCTTCAGGCCTTCTCCCTGCTCTTGTGCGGTGGGCCGCAACTCGGACAAAGGGAGCGCCAGTTCCAGGCGGTACCCGCCGTCCACTCGCAACACCCGGTACGGTCCGCCGCAGGGACTGTGGGCGATGGCCCCGAAACGGTTGAAGCAGACCGCCGCCGGAGGGACATCGGCTCCATCGCCCGGCGACAGGCCGTAGATCACGTCATAGGCGGACCCCTCGGCCTGCCAGTTGAGCCCTACCCACAGCAGGTCTCCGGCCCAGACCTGCTCGGGCTCCGGATGGCTATTGCGCACCACGTTATCGCGTATGTCCGCAGCCAGGTACAGATATTCCCCGTCATAGCCGGCAAAGACGGAAGCGGAGGCATCGCCTTCGCCGGCCCAGAGCGCCGCGGGGCTCTCGCGTTCCGGCTCTCTACCACCCAGCAGCAGCCAGGCGTACTTGGGGTCCCGATAGCGCTCCCAGCCGGCCCGGTGATAGGCGGCGGACCTCAGCGGGCCGGCATTGCTGTCCCCCACATTGGCATAGGTCATGTCTCCGTAGATCGCGTAGAAAGGGGCATCCAGCATGGTGCGGATCGAGCGTGGCCCGTTGTCGCCATCGCCGACGGCATAGTTCAGCGAAGGCTCCAGGTCCTCGTCGTTCCCGTCGGCGACCCGGAGGGCGTAAAGATCGAGGTTGCAGTGGGAGGCCGCCTCCAGGAATGGGTGGAGGGCAGAGAGAACGAAGCCGTGGTACCCCAGGGACCGCTCCCAGAACAGCCCGTCATCGCGGACGTCGTGGCCCAGCAGATGCTTGAGGCCGTAGGGCCCGTCGATGGCGTACTCCACCATGTCGGGGTCTTGTAGCACCAGTCCGGTCATGCCGACACAGGAGATGAACCAGGCCTGGAAGTTGTAGCACTTGTAGTGCAGGTCACCGGGCCTGCCATCGGAGGGGTCATTGTAGTCCTGGACCCAGAAGCGCTGGGCGGCCAGGCGTAACAGATCCTCCCGAACGTGCCGGTGGTCGGCCTCGGAGTAGACCTCGGCGGCGGCGGTGAGATCGTAGGCCAACAGCACCGGCTGATACCAGACCGCCTCATACAGGCCCGAGGCGGTGCCCACGATGCGCGTCCGGCCATTGCCGGCGATGGGGAGCGTGGGGTACAAGTCGGCATAGCGAACGATGGCATCGCGGACCCAGGCGGCGAACCGCGGCTCTCCGGTGAGCGCGTAGGCCAGCGCCACTCTCTGCAGCGCCGGCACGTGCCTGCTGTGCTCGTCGCTGGCTTCCTGCGGGATCGGGAGCGGTGTCTTGATGCTCGCTTCGGCCTGCTGCCGGAGGGTCTCGAGGGCACCCGCGGCCGCGGGGTCCTCGGCGGCCCTGCGGCGGGCCCGGGCGATCTGCTCGGCCGAGTACAGCAGGTACGGATGGCAATGGGGCACAGCGGGCCCGTCCCCGGTTGTAGGGACCGAGGCCTCAGCCCGGACCGCGAGCAGCGCCGGCCGCCGCCGGTCGGGATCGTTGATCCGGATGGCGCAGTGCCGGGCGGCCGCCGGCGGCAGCACAGCACTACCCCTCTCCGCCGACAGACCCGTCAGCGCCGCCTCGGCCGCGCCCGGTTCGACCTTGTCCGGCTCCCGCGGGCCGCGGAGCAGGTCCACCGTGCCCGCCCTGGCATCGGGGGCCAGACGCCAGCTCACCCGCGCGGAGCCGTCGATGCGGAGTCTGGCCTCCGCCGCCACCGGTGGCGCCGGTGCCGGCAGGTCGTCGGTCACCAGAGACAGGGGTTCCGAAGCCCCGCCGGAGGCGTCGCCGACCCCGGCGGCGACCACGAAGTTGTACGTCGTCTCGGACCGGACATCACGGTACAGAAACTCACCGCTATCACTGCTGCCGATGAGATCACTCCGCGCGATGCGCGGCCTTCTGTGGCGCGCCGCGTAGACCCGGTAGCCAAGCAGGCCCTCATATCCGACGGGCACTCGCCAACTCAGCCGGATCGCGCCCGAAGGCAGCACCTCGCCATCGAGACCGCGGGGAGCGGGGAGGCGCTCGGGGTCCAGAGGCGCAATGTCGATATCGCGGTACCGGTAGTGGTAGTTGTAGTAGTGCAGGAAGCCCACACGCCCCCGTGTCGGTGGCTCACCATACGGCGTTGCGGAGGTGCGGGTGAGCTGTCCGTCCACGAAGAGCTGTACCCGCCCGGCAAGGACCACGAGACGTATGCGCCGCTCCTGACCCGGTTGTGCCTGGTCCAGGAAGATGGAGTTGCGGTTCGCGGGGTCCGCGGGGTCGATGGCCCAGACCAGGATCGCCCGCCGGCGGTCGCCGCCGGCAGGCAGATCGGTCATGGAAAAGCTCAGCACGAAATCCCGGTACGAGGCGGCGCTGAGCAGGTAGTGGTCGCCCGTGGACTCGCCGCCGTCCGAGGCCGTGACCGTACCGTCTTCGGCCAGCGAGTACACCTCAGGCACATTGTCAAACACAACCGGCTCGGCCCGGCCCGGGGCACACAGACTCACGGCAAGCACGGCCAGGATGCAGGGCATGGGATGCCTCCGAGGCAAATGCGACGTCGCGCAGCATTTCGACCGCCCGCCGCTATGGACCTGCCGAGGCGCGGAAGGCAACGGCCGCCTCACCCCCCTGCCCCCCTCTCCCTTACGCCCGCAAACACCGCGGGCGACGGGAGGAGGGGGGTGAACGGCGGGGACGGCCCCGGGGCGTGGTTCGTGGCGCGGAACGGCGAACGGCTCGGCACCGCCGTTCTGTGGGGCGCGGGCCTGTACCGCGCCGCCATTGGCCGGTGGGACGGCACCAACGGCCACCTCACCCCCCTGCCCCCCTCTCCCTTACGCCCGCAAACACCGCGGGCGACGGGAGGAGGGG
>Ga0334884_1006760_pt1 | contig 10164 bp, 9 predicted proteins | sample GraSluR1_MG_7_FD_207215 | JGI IMG/M metagenome (GOLD analysis project Ga0334884, IMG submission 207215) | Sludge microbial communities from methane-producing bioreactor in Wageningen University, Netherlands - Granular Sludge_12_05 R1 | ecosystem: Engineered > Bioreactor > Anaerobic > Unclassified...
CCAAAGCCCCCTCCTTTGAATCCTAAAACATTGTCTTTCTGAGCGTAACAACGTGGAGCGAAGAACCGACCAAAGGGAGCTCACCGGAGGTAATCCCTAAGTCCAGGAGCAGGTTTTTTCCGGACAACAATGTTTAATTTTAAATGTTGCTTTAGTTGGTAAAAGGTCCATTGGTAATTCCTTTATCAACACCATTACCATCTTCAGCTTTGCAGCTAAAGGTTCCTGAGATTGACTTTTACTCTTGGTCAAATACAATAATTACAATTTCACCAGTGGGATCGCCTAACATTAAGATTGAATATGATCCACTTACACCCAAAATTGAGGCAATAACAGGGATACCCTAAGACTCGGTAATCTTCAGGGTTACGGTATTTGACTTAGTAAATTAGAACATTACTCCGCATTTAAGTTTTTTAGCCTGAGGAATGATTTTATCTTTTCACACACCGGACAGATAACCCGCTAACTACTATTGCTGTAGGTTCAGGAATATGATAGAAAGCTCCTGTAGCATCTCACGACAATTTCAGGATTCTTTCTAAGCATTTTGAAATAACTTGTTCCATAAAGTTTGCATTCTCTTTGAAAAGAACAATGATACAGCCAGCAATAGTGAAAGAATAAGACCAAGCGCATTGAATGGACTGATCAGGACTAGAGTTAGTACAGGAATAAACCCTAATATCAGCAGTATCCGGGCAAGTTTAATAAATCTCTTTGTTCCGGTAAGTGCACAATAGAGCATGTAGCCAGAACTTACCGGAATCAGTAGCAACCAGATGGCAAGTATTTTGGTGTCTCCGGCGATATTCACATTATAATAGGTTTTTACTAAAGTTATTCCGCTAAACAGCCCTCCCTGCGACACAAATCCCATTTGGCCAAACCCCCAGAAAAAGATAAATAAAAGCAGAATAACTGCATTTGCTATAAACAGGTGAGTGGTAAACTTCTCACGATTTTCGCTGGTCAAAATGTTGCTCGTTTCCATGATTGTTTTGTTAATATTTCTTCCTACTCGTAAGGCTTTTCGGAGTACGCCATGTAATTTAATGTGATTTCCTGCCTCTACGCCATGCCTTTGCCTGTTACATTGATTACCAGGTTTTATCATAACCTTACCTGCTTAAACAATTAAGCCAAATCACTTACCCTCATATTCCTCTTTGGTAATTAATCTGATTTTTGCAAAATCGCCCATGTCATCAAGATTGCTGATTAGCCATTTGTTAACCAGTTCAATTTCCATATCGGGCTTTAGTTGGACAAACTCGTTTCTTGCCACATATTTCTTATTGGCTATGACATTACCATCTTTATCAATCGGGCTGTAATAGGCATACAAATATGATATTATCTCTTTTTTCGCGTATTCAGTAACTGCCTCGGTCGTTTTTACTGAAAAGGTAACATTCAGGCTAAGACCATCGTTGGCTTTAGAGATTTTAATCCCGTTAATGGTGTATGGCACACTTTCTATTGGCTCAAACGGCAATGGTTTTAAAAGGCATTCTGCGAAATTCTTCTCAATAAGATTGTCCCTTTCCACTTTAAGTTGCTCAAACTCCTTCCTTAACTTTAATGACTTGTCATGGTCGGTACATTCTTTAATCTCAATTATTTTTTCGTCAATTTTTTGCTTGTATTTTTTGTTGATGGATGGCACTTCACCAAGAAACTCATTTTTTGTATAATCTTTACCTGAGGAACTTTCAGGGTTTGTGTTGCAGCTGCTAAATATAATGGCGGCAAGAAGAAGGCAAACAAATAGAGATTTTAGTTTCATGTTTTTTGTTTTAAGGCATTGCAGTTAAGTGGATTAATAATGTTTAACAAGTTTGTCCAAATGCATTTGAATCAGTTTAAATCAAGGGAACAAAGCCCTGACACCATATGCCAACATTTCTTTAATGATTGACCGGTAGGTTCAATACGAACGCACGGATTTGTTTCGCTCTCTTGCAAGTTCATTATACCTGTCCTGAGTTATAATTTGTACTTTGGCGAAATCCTGAAGTGTCATCAAAACATCCGCATCCCATGTTCCGGTTAATTCCAGCGCAGAAGCTGCTGGCAGTTCCTCTTTTAAGATATAGGATGCTGCCGGCATGATAGAAAACACAATTGGTTCTCCTTTTGAATCCAGCCCGACAAAATACAAGGACACCCTCGCGGAGAAAGTTTTTTTTATTGTTTCATTGGTTGTCAGATTGAAAATCAACTTTAAAATTGATTTTTCAGATTGAAAACTGACATCATTCACAGTATACGGGAACTCACCACTAACCTCAAATGGCAAATTGCTATTGAGTGATCCTGATTTCATATATTCCTGGAATCTTTCGGTATAGTTTTTATCAAGATCAATCAATTCCTGATTTATCCTTTCTCTTTCCGGCCGTTCAGTGGTTGTCGCCTGTTCATTTAACAACTTTTCCCTGTTCTCATAGCGTTGCCTGGACATTTCAGGGATTTCTCCCAAAAGTTTATTTTGCGGCATCTCATTGTCACATGCTGTCATCACCGTGGCTGCAATCCCAATGCATAAGCAAAGTCTGATGTATTTTTTCATGATTTTCAAGTATTAAATTGTCAGGTTCCTTTTTCTTTTAGTTCTTTCTGTTGTCAATATACTTCACGCATCTCGCCGATGCACCCTCAGCCTTAGCCTGATTTGTTCTTCTAACACCGTGATAAGAGGAATGCAGATGCCTGGCTATTCCATTTAATTCGTCTATATCATCGGATGCCCAGATATAGTTCCAGTTTGTGCCTGTTCCAAATGTTCCGCTAATGTAACTGCGACCTCCGGTTGGTATAGCTGAAAATCCAAAATAGTCAGTTTCGCATCCGGGGAGTGATTGAGTCCAGATTCCTCTGGCTCTGAGATTACAGCCGGCATCAAAACCACGCCATGAACCCTTGTTCCATTCAGTATGACCCACTCCAAACTGAGTATCAACAGTTCCTTCCAGTATTTTCCAATCTTCATCAGTCGGGACATGCCAGCCCACCGGACAAATGTTGCTGCTACTTGCTGCATACCAGTTATATATGCCCCCCATACTCTGCTTATAGGTAATTTCATCGTTGTTAAACCAGCAATAAGCAGGTAATGAATAATCTACCCAGGTAGTGTTATCAGTAATGAGAGTCAAAGGCGATCCATCGGTGAAACTGGTAGTTTTCAGGTATTCTGCCATCCATAACTGTGTACCTATGGTCGTGACAGGATAGTAATTCCCGTCGCCATCCACACATGGAATAATTTCGAAGTTTACCAGTTCATTTCCGGCAGGTATTATGCTTTTAATATGGATGTATGGCCCGGCAAAGCTTTTAAGCAGTATCCTTTCTCCGGAATGATAGAGCATTTGTATAATTGACCCCGCATTCTTGTCATCTGTTGGCAATGATTTGAAACTGACCGTTGAGTTTTTTGTCAGCTTCACCGGTCCGGAGCCGCTGCCGGCAGCAATAAGCTGCCCCGAGTATTCCTCTGAAGGGCTATTAATTCTGATCAGATAATTACCCTGCCTGAGCCCTTCGAGCGTGAAGGTATTATCACCCTGCTCAACCAGGAGTCCTTCCTGATAAATCAATATACCCGATGTATTGTAAACCTGCAGCACTGCCTTTTCTGCCCGGTAGCAAAACAGTTCCAACCTGGAACTGTTAGCGGTAGGATTGGGATAGATATTTATGGGCTTGTGCCTGGAAGGCTGCCCTATTCCCAGATTTTCAACCAGATGCAACGTGTCATTTCCCTGTAGAGTCAGACTGATATTCTGTTGAAAGTTATAAACGATAACACTGTCGATCACGGTTGTTTCCCCTGAACCGCTGAAACTGATCATGTAGTTCTGCGAAAACAGACTGAATGCCGGCAGAAGCATCAGGAATAATAGTGAATTATTTTTCATGACTTAATTGCTTGGATTAATGTTATTGAGAAACAATAAATTCATTATTCTATGTGCCATCTCAAATAGCTATTATGCAGCCAATTGAGTACGGTTGTATGGAAACTAATGATTATCCTGAAGGCATCAAATATTCAGGACGGAGATTGTCGATGAAATGAAAACGCCTCAGAACTAACCAACTGTTTCCATGTTTTTATCTGATAGTATTAATCTTTTACACACCGCACTGAATATCCTGCTTTCAGGTTATACCAATATCGATTTATACTGCTGCTCTCGTTGCCGATTCCCCGGGGAAATACCTTAAGTGTTTGCGGATCTTTGGAACTTAACCAGAACCCATAATTTCTGATTGCGCTAAAGGGACCTCCATCGGTTCGCCAACCTCCGGGCAAAGCTGAAAAACCACCAACATTGGTTGCGCCGGTGTTTGGCTCATTCCAATGCAGGAATCCTGTTTCTTTCAACATTCCGCCGGCAAGACTATCGGGACCAAAAAAGTCTGTCAGGGAAGTCCATTCGCTTTCAGAAGGTAAATGCCAGCCAGCAGGGCACAAATTATCAGTTTCCACAATTAAGCCATTATAAAGGGCCCCATAAACAGAACCATAAGTATCAAAGTCATTCTCATACCAACAATAAGCTGGCCCGGTGGCATTCAGCCACTCTGTATTATTTGTAATAAGTGGCAGTTCAGTCCCGTCACTGAAGTGGATTGCCTTCAGGTTTTCTGCCATCCATACTGACCGGCCAATTGAAACAACGCTGTAACTGTTTCCGGATGCATCGGTGCAACTGACAAACTCAAAATTAACTGTTTGGTTTTCAGTAGGCACAAATGTTTTAACAGTTTTGTAATCTGAAGAATAGGCAGTCGTCATCAAAACTTCGCCATCATTATAATTCATGGAAACGACGCTTCCCAAAAACTTTTTGTAGATACCTTCTTTTCCGGCTTCTTGTTTATTCCCTGCCTGATCAACTTCTTTGAAGGAAGGATTAAACTGAGAATTTGATTGTATCAGAATTCTCTCCGTACTGAGAATGCCATTTATGTTAGCTGAAATGATATAGACACCCCTGTTTAATCCCGACAAACTAAATCTTTCTCTTCCGGTATTAAGTTTTAGAACCTCATGAAGTATTGGCCTGCCCAATAGGTCAGTAGCATTAAGCTGCACATAAGAATTTGGTGCGGCATTCAACTCCACATAGACCCATTCACTGGCGGGGTTAGGATAAATGAACATTTGATCCGGATTGAGTCGCATCTCAGAAATACCAACAGTACCGCCCAGATGTAAAGTGTCCGAACCATTTAAAGTAAGTGCAGTGCCTTGTGAAAGATTAAAAACCCTTACACTGTCAACAATTGTGCTTTGTCCGGAACCACTAAAGCTGATCATGTAATTCTGCGCAATCAGACTTGATGCTGATGAGATCATCAGGAATAAAAGTAATTTTCTTTTCATGGTAAATAATTTTGGTTGATTAGGAAAACTGTAACAGAAAAAGTATGTTGTTTTTGCAAAAGGCACTTAACTAACCTGTCTTACTCTTCGCATTCTTTAACGTACCGATTAAAAAGTGTGTTGAATTTCTCCAGATCTTCTTTATCAGTGACCTTTGCGAGGGCTTCTTCAGAAAGATCCCGCTGTTTGCTTCTGAGGTCTTTGAGGTGCTCTTTTATCTGTGAAAATTCCATACCTGCGATTTTTGTGTTTCGCAACTCATTGTTTACTTTCTTAATCTCACAATGGAGTGCGGCCAGCTCATAGGCATAATGATCAATTCCACTTCTACCACAACCCGGAATAAGCATTATGGCGAATAAAACGCCTGAGTATAAAATAATGAATCTTTTCATATCTTTATATTAAGGGTTTATAATGGTATTAATCAACATGAAATCATATAAGTGCCAGAAAATGAACATCAAAACTTTGGTTGTTCGAGCACAATCATTTCTTTACCTGATTTATCAATAAAGCCTTTGGTTGTTTTTTTTGTTTTTTCATCCCATTTTTCAAAATAGGCCATTCCGCCTGACACAGGCCTTAATTCACGATACAGGAAATTCACCGTTACATTGCCCTTTGTGTCAATAAAACCTTTTTTATACCCTTTTGAAGCTACTGCACAACCTTCGTTGAATCCGGATAATATTGTGATGGTTTCTTTATTGTTCACATTCTGGGGATATTCACGGACTACCTTTCCGTCGATGTCAATAAGATAAAATGTATTCTTCCATTTGTCATCCATTTTACTAACCACCGCAATGCCTGAACTAAACGGGAAAACCTGGTCATAAACAGGTTCAACGATCAGGTTTCCGGTGGTGTCGATTACTCCCCATTTATTGTTCGACCCCTGCACAAAAGCCCTGTAATCGCTGAACGATTTTGGTTCATTTGTAAACTGAAACGGAACTTTCACATTTTCAAGCGTATCAATAAAACCCCACTTTCCATAATTCAGTTGAACTGCAGCCAGGCCGTTTGAGAAACTCTGCACAGCGGTATATTGCTGTTTTACAGCTTTTTCACCTTTTCTGTCAATGAAACTCCGGTTATCGATCCTGGCCCTGTTGTTACTATAACCGGAGATGAAGGAACACCTGAACCTTTCGGTGATATTCTCTCCTTTCTTATTGATCAGCACTTTAAAGTCAGAAAAAACAGTTGGCTCAACAAATGCAATTCCTTCATGGAAATTATAAGCCCTGATATATTTCTGGTCAAAGGCGATTTCACCTTTCTTATTAATGTAGATCATTTGTTGTGATGATTGTTCGATAACCGCTGCCAACCCTTCACAAAATGACGGGGCTTTGTTAACAATAAAGCTGGAGATAAACTGTGGCGGTATGACAACATTCCCAAGGGTGTCAATAAACCCCCATTTTTCATCTACCTGGATGGCCGCCATTCCTTCTTGAAAATCTCCGGCGCTGTGGCATATGACTTTCTTTTGAGCCATTACTTCTGCATGGCAAATGGCGAACAGTAGAAAGATTAAAAATTTATTTTTCATCTTTTTCTATTTCATAACATGTTGCAGGGAAGCGAAAATCAAATTGTATAAGAAAATTAATTGTTTATTCTTTCTATTTGTTCTGGTTTATCAGTAGTTTGTAGCGACTTATGATAATTTACACAATTAAAATTAATGATTGTTTTTTTGGTAATGCAAACTATGTTTGACCTGTTTTATAAATCAGGACAATAAGTCAGGGGTTTACTTTTCCTGTTCAATATCATTGCTAAATATTGATTTACTATACCCGTGTTCTTTCAGGAAGTTTGCCGGTTCAAGATTTTTAATAAAATTTCCTGGTGTAACGCCTGTGATGTTTTTAAATGCAACATTGAACGCAGATCTAGAATGAAAACCAACTGCATCTGCAATGGCTTCAAAAGTATGGTTTTGGAATTTTTCCTGAGCCAGCATAATTTGGGCTTCCCGCACCCTGAATCTATTTATAAAATTCGGAAAGTTTGTTTTGTAATGATCATTGATCAACCTTGATAAATATGTTGTATTTGTATTGAGTAGTTTGGCCAGATCCATCAAACTTAACTGTTTACGGGCAAATATGCGTTCCTCTTTTACAAGTCTGTCTATTTCAATCAGCAAGCGGTTTTTCTCTTCATCGTTTATATGTGTCTGAACTCCTGCTATAGATATTTTATCAGCGCTTCCTTTGTAAAGAATTATTTTCAGGTTTTTGCTGACCAGCATTTTATAGGGCCATTGCTTCTGAATGTATAATACGGCAATCGCAACTGTTGCGAGAAGCGTCAATGCAACTACTCCGATCAGGCCGAAAAGTACATTGCGGTTTCTGTTTAACCTTGTTTCAATTAATTTGTTTTTTTGCACAAGAAGTTCAACTTTTTTATGTTGAATTTCATTTTTATACTTTGCTTCCAGTTCAGAAAGCATTACTTGACTTTTTATTGAGAATAGAGAATCTTTGATAGACTGATACTTTTTTAAAGCGTCAAGAGCCAAATCAGTCTGGCCGGTTTTTTCGTAAAGAAATCCAAGACTTCTGTATGTTTTCTCAAGTACTGGTAATGCTTTCAGGCTTTCTGCACAATCAATCGCTTCCAATAAGTACTTTTGGGCAGATTCCAAATCACCTATGTCAAGATATACATCTCCAAGTTTCTGAAGAGAGCTGCAAACAGAATTTGAACTTCCTAAACCTCTGCCGGTTTCAAGTGAATTTCTCAGATAGATGATCGCTGAATCAGACTTGTCGATCTGATGAAGTAGCATTCCGTTATTGGTGAGCCTGACAGCAGCACTTTTTTCGCTTCCATTCCCCAGCGTAATCATAAGCGACTTCTCGTAAAGCAAATGCGCAGAATCATAATTTTTCTCCTGCTGAAGGGCATTGGCCAGATTGGCCATTGTTGTTTCGGTGCTTGCAAGATTTCGATTGCGCTTATACAATGCCAGGGCGCTTCTGAAATATTGTTCGGTCATTTTGTAATTCTTCCAATGAAGATAAATCGCTGCAATGTTATTCATATCAGTGGCCATGGATATGCTATCGCCCAAAGCACTTGATGTTTTTAAAGCTTCTGAATAATTTTCTAAAGTTTTACTGTAGCATCCAATGCTGTTATAAACGAAACCCAGGTGTCCGTATGAATCAGATAATTTCGTTTCAAATCCTGGCAATTGGCTTAAACTGATTAATTTTTTAAGGGTATAAGCAGAACTGTCATAAGCTCCGGTTTTTTCATGGATCTGAGCCATATTTGTTAAAACGGAAGACAGGCTTTTATCATCGCCTGTCTTCTGAAGTATATGTACAGAATTGTATTGGGAATAATTTGAAGTCGGAATTATAAGAAGGAAAAGGGCAATAAACTTTTTCATATAGCTTATCATTTCCGAAAGATTGTTTTATTCTATTCTATTAATGGCAGATGTTCTTGCTTTAAAATGCTGAAACTATTTCTGAGAAGAACTTCATATTTTCAACTAATATACAAAGAATTTAGCTTAAAAACCAAACATTATCATATTTTATACTTATTAACTTGCAATTGTATATCATTAATGGTATCAACGATTAGTTTATCCGGTTTTCAGTATTAGCATTCATCTTTACGTTTAAAAGGATATTTATACTAAACAGAGTCTGATAATTGGATTGAGTGCCCATTCTATTTCTGATTTACTGTTCCTTTTCTTAGTCAGTCGCACAAAGCATTTTGTGATCAGGATTGTTAGTCTTCGCATTGAGCCCAGTAAAGCTTTATAATTCAGTTGACAATCAGTACTATAATAAAATATTTGTTTTGCAGTATCCGGAAAGCAAAGTGAATGAATATGGTTGATATTTAAGTAGCATGAGGAAGTTGAGCGCGGTTTTGATGCATAAGTTGAATAAACGGCAAGAGTATCTCCCGACGCTGTTTATTATCCGCCAGGCAGATTTCGAAAGTGAATCAGTTGCTAACTAAGCATTTTAGCAAATACCGATTTTTTTTGGTGTTCAACTTCTCTGTCGGTGAAATCATTATTGTTATTGTTCCTCATGTATCCTACCTGATTGCCGGTCAGCCCCTCAGCAATCCCTTGTCCGGGTAATGATGTCTGTAAAAGTACCATAGATTCAGTCAGAGCTTCTTTCTCAGATAGAATAGCAGTTTGTATCATGATATTAAGTAGAGAAATTGCATTGTCAACTCAGTTCCCTGAAACTGTATCTATAGTAAGTTTTAAGTGATCAGGATGAATTTCTGTTTATTCGCGATAATCAACGGAAATCCGCCCTGACCCAACCGATGTTAATCATATCAGGTTGTGGAATAACTCATAATATTTGAGTTTTACCGTTCGTATATGTTGACTGAAGGAGATTCAGGTCATTTTGCAATTAGCGGGATTGAATCAAATGATCATAGCTGCATCGCATAATGGCAATGGCTGTGGTTGTTTGGGCATTATTCTGACAATGGGCAAAAAGCGTACCGGCTAACTCAGGGTCTCAGCGAAAAATACATTCAGGCTTTAATGGTTAAAGTTGCTACTTATATTGTTTCCCACTTTTAGACAGACATAATATCACTACACCGATGGACTGTTTCATCCGGTGCCATCATCACTTATTTCGTACCCGAAAATGTGATGGCGCCCCTGAAAGCGGTGTTGTCACGGCTCAGGTTAATTCCTTCGAAACAATAACTGTTGGCTCCCGTTTGGTTGC
>Ga0334884_1006766_pt1 | contig 10159 bp, 6 predicted proteins | sample GraSluR1_MG_7_FD_207215 | JGI IMG/M metagenome (GOLD analysis project Ga0334884, IMG submission 207215) | Sludge microbial communities from methane-producing bioreactor in Wageningen University, Netherlands - Granular Sludge_12_05 R1 | ecosystem: Engineered > Bioreactor > Anaerobic > Unclassified...
CCAGAAGTCGGCGTGCAGCATTGGGCCGTATGCGTGGTCCGATAAAATGTTGCCATCTAGACATATTCTGCTGATCAATTAGGCACCACTCTGTATCTAGGAAGGATCACCCCAATGCTAGCGACCGAAACTCTCGTGGGCTTGCTGTTCTTTCTGGCCATTGCCGTGGCCGTAGCGTTGCGATTCTCTCGAAACCGCCCATCAACGCTGGTGCTTCAGAAGTTCACACTTGCCGCATCTCCCTTGCCGGCTGCATATACCACGGTCGAGATCGTCGGGCGAATGCAGGGCGTCGTTGCATTCGTGCTGTCACTAATTGGTTTTAGCCCAATCACACGCATAACAATTGCCGGAGGCGCGTTACGGTGTCAGTCATCCAGTCTTTTTGGCCAACATACCCACTTCATTCCATTGCGCTGTATCTCGAGTTGTGCGGCAGGAGTGCATAAGCCGATCTCTGCCATCGTGTGGGCAGTCGTCATCCTGATCGCCGCAGTCTACGTGAGCTTCGAATCTGGAAGCTGGGCACCAATCGCCATCGGTCTGGTGATTGCGGTCGCACTAATGGCTGTGTACGTACTGACGAAGAAGTTTTTCATCGAGGTACATCCTCACGGAGGTCCTGCGATTGGTCTCCTATTCAAGCCCAATGTTATCGAAGGGGTCCCAATCGACGTTGGCAAGGCATTGGCCGTCGTGGCGTTGATTCGTGACATGATTGTTCATCAAGGCGAGACAGCTTCTGCGAGCGTGGTGTCCTCAGGATCTGATCACCAAGCACGTGAGGGACAGCCGCCTCGTTGGGCGGCACCGGCCGAGCCCGAAGAGAACACGGAGGAAATTGCCGAGAGACGCTTGGCCGAGGCGAGAGAGCTAGTTCAAGGCAATCGCCGGCAAGAGGCTATATCGCTCTTGCAGGAAATAGTCCAGCGGTACCCCGAGACAAATGCAGCGCAGCAGGCACGCCGGAGCCTCCAGAGGGTCGGTATTGAAGCGTAGCTGCCAGAGAAGTGTGCACAAGCACATTCTTGACGACGGCAGAAGGTGTGAGTAGGCCTCCGGAATGGGAGGGCAATGCTAACCACTACGGGCGCCGGAGATGGGGGGACGACGCGGAAGGCAATCTCATCGGCATCAACACGTGGACCAACGACAAGCGATTCAGCGAGCGGCTGAGTGGCACCATCGCCAGCAGCGCCTGCACGGCATCGAGCATTCAGGTTGATCTATTTCGGTCCCCAAGGACCGTGCACGATTCGTCCTTCGTGGGTCGTCATTTCGCCCGGCCTATCGTCTCCCAAGCTTTTCGATCGCCTCGGCCACCTGGGCCCTGCGCGCGTGGATCGGTCGCGGGTCGGTCGTGAAGGTCGTCATATTCTTGGTGATCGACTCGGGCACTTCGAGCAGGGCTTCGTAGGCTTGGACCTCGTCGGGCGCAAGCCGGTCGCGCTTCTGGTCGATGCGCTCGCGGAGCAGGTAGAGGTACTCGTAGTCTTCGATTCCCTCGCGGAGCATTTCCCAGCGGATGCTCGAGACGGGCGGCTCGACGACGGGCTCGGGGCCCGCGATGCCCGGCGCGGCGGCGGCCAGCGGCGGGTAGATGAACCGCCCGTCGCCGTTGCCCCAGTGGCGCTTCACGCCGCGCGGCGTCGAGTAGCCGCTCACGTAGCCCATGGGGTCTTCGTAGGGATTCTGCGGGCTGTCGGGAAAGGCGGCGCTCGAGGTCCAGTAATTCGACTGCCAGACCAGGGTGCCGACGATGTTGCGCTGCCACGTCTGCCAGAGCCACACGCGAAGCTCGGTGGCCGGGTGGTCGATGAACAACGTGCAGTAAGGGGCCTTGGGCCCGGTGCACACGTACCACCAGATCCGCTCGCCCCGGGCGCGCCGCTTCTCGGCGGCCTCGTGCTCGTAGTTGTGGCTGACCGGGCACCAGATGTCGATCGGCCCGGCCAGGGCGTCGACCGGCTCTTCGGTGAGCATGGTGCGCAGGCCCGGGGCGTACTTCTTGAGCCGCTCCATGCCGTTGCGCACGAACTCGTAGTCGCGGGGGGCCGGCTCGTCGAACCAGTAGACGTAAGCCATGTCGAGCCACCCCTTTTCGCGCAGGTGGTCTTCGAGCTGCTTGACGTAGCTGGAGAACATGGCCTGATACTCGGGCGTATTCTCGCCGAACTCGCCAATCTTGGGATCGTGCCGCGCGTGGAACGTGCCTCCACCCATGCCTTGGATGGGAAGGCGATACCCGGTGAAGTGGAACTTCTCGACGACCCGGGCCATCTCGCGATCGAAGGCCGCGAAATCGAGCTGCGCTCGGGGCGGATCGGCCTCGGGCAGGAACTTCACGCCGATGCCGTCCAGCGGCACGGGATCGTAGGGGCTGATGCGGTGCTCGGCGAAGCACTCGAAGTACATGTCGAGCACCTTGCGCCGCTGGTCGTCGGTTTGGAGTTGGTGGTAGCGGAAGACGTTTCCCGCGCTGAAGCCGAAGGCCGTCTCGACGTGGTTTCGCTTGGGCAGGGCGAAGTCCCACACGCGCAGCTTCAGCGGCACAACGGCCGAAAAGCCCTCGGCTTCGAGCCGGATCTGCCCGATGTAATCGCCCGCGGCCGCGCCGTCGGGCACGTCGACCAGGATCCACAGCGGCTGGTTTTCACCCGCCGCCACGTCGAGGGGCGCGTCGAACGGCGGCAGCGCGTCGGGCCACCAGTCGCGCACGCCCGTCGCGTCGGTCGGATGATGGACGAAGTGGTAGTAGACGCGCAGGATGCGAATTCGCTCGGCCGGAATCGTCGCTCCCTCGGGCCCGGACAGCGGGGTCGCCTTGGCGGTCAGTTTCGTCAGCGACTCGCGCGGCCGCACCACGATCTGCACGGCCTCGCGGTCGCCCCGGGCGGCGGCCAGGGTCGCTGCCTCGGCCTCGGCCTCGGGCGCCGGCCGGTTTCGGGCGACTTTCCATCCCGCCTCGCACCACCACACCGCCGTCGCGCCGTCGACCCCCGCGATCCGCTCGCCGTAGTCGGCCCGGTAGAACTCGGGCACGGTGTACGCGAGCCGTGCGCGCAGGGGCTCGGCGCCCGAGTCGGCTCGGCGAAGAGCAAGCCGCATCTCGTGCCGGCCGGGCTCCTGCATCGGCAGCGGCACGAGAAGATCTCCGACCGCCTTCGAGTCGACCCGCACCGTGTACTCGGGCAAATCGAGGCTGCGCCCTCCTTCGAGGGCGATGCTGCCGGTCAAGGCGATCGGCCCGGGCTTTCCGTCGGCATGGCGCGCGGCTACCCGCAGGCTCGTGGTGCCCGAGGAATCGTCCTTCTGGAGAACCATCTGCCGAAGCTCGATGCCGGAGCCGGGCGACTCGAGGTCGGCGAAGATCGTCTCGCCCACGGCGTCGGGGACGGCCCGATCGAGCTTGCCTTGGAACTCCAACCGGTTCACCTGGAACGAGCCCCGCGCGTCGCCCGCGCGAAGCCGCACGAGAATCGCGCGGGCAGGCAACAGGTCGGCGGGCACCGCGACCGTGGCGGTGCTCACGGCGTCTTTGGTCGCCACGGCACGCCACTGCTTGCCGTCGGTGCTGACCTCGGCCGTGCATGCGCCGCCCGTGTGGTGGTTGACGTTGAACCCGAACTGGGCCGAGACGAACCGGCAATCGGGCAGCTCGAAGCGATAGCGCACCTCGGCGCCCGCGCCGAAGGTCCAGCGGTTGCTGTTGAAGCCGGCCGTTGCCGCGTCGAGCGTGCGGTGGTAGTTGCTGCCCGGATAGTCGTAGTTGCCCACGAACGCGTAGGTGCCGTCCTGGATGGACTCCCCTTCGCCGAGCACCATGCCGTGGACCAGCCGGTGCACGGCGATCGCGGGGGCGACGCGCACGGCGTCGAACTGGACCGATCCGGTGGCCTCCCACTGTCCCAGCCGGAGATAGGCGCCCGAGGTGTTTTCGGGTGCCCGGAAGACGTGCCCGAGCCACTGCCAGTCGCTCGTCACCCCGTACTGGTCGCGGTTGGCGAAGCTGGGGCCCGAGATGACGCAACCACGGCCGCTGGGCCGGCGCGCGCGCATCGCGAAGTGGTAGAGCCCGCCGGGTCGGAACGCGTACTGATCGTTACGCCAGTAGTTCGAGTCGCTGCCGGAGCCGGTCACTTCGAGCACGCGGCGATCGACCCAACGGCCCTGCCCGCCGCTGAGCGTCCAACCCGCGGGAGCGTCGTCGCCGCGGGCGAACTCGGTCGTAAAGACCGGCTCGGCCGCCGAGGCGGGCAAGGTGCACCATGCCTTCGAGCAAGCGGCCACGATCGAAACAACGACGAAAACGGAGACGGTGGCAAGTCTCATGCGAGCACCTCTTGGGGAGTGGTTCCTTTTCCCGGTTCTCATTTCTTCGCGTGCGGCGGCACGGCCCGCTCGGTACCCGCGCCCAACGCGACGGCGGGAACGACCGAGGCGGCCGCCTCTTCGGTGAGATTGAAGATGGTGAACCCGGCCGCGCCCAGCGAGCGGGCCAGGTAGATCTGCCCCACGGTGCGGTCTTCGGTGAGGCGCCAGGCCCCAATGCCCGGATACACGGCAATGCGCCCATCGACCAGCCTGAGCTGGTTCTCGACCAGGCCCACGAAGTGCATGTCGCTCTGGGTGTAGTCCATGGGACAAAGGAAATCGAGATACCCGGCCTCGACCCAGGCGACCCAATCCTGCCCGACCGACTGGCGGCATTCGGGATAGGCCCCGAACACGGCGGCCGAGATCTTGATCGCGGGCTTGATCTTCTTGGCCTCGCGGTGCACCGCGGCCACCAGGCGCGTGATCTGGTCGCATCGCCAATCGTGGTAGGCGTCGCGCAGAGGGCCCGACCGACAGTCGTCGGGCCAGCGTGCGACCTTGCGGCCGGTCTGGGCCTCGAAACGCTCGCGGCAGCCGTCGCAGTAGCAGTGGCTCCCGTCGGGATAGCGGATGTAGTCGAAGTGCAACCCGTCGACGTCGTAGTTGCGGGCGACCTCCAACATGCTGTCGCGCTCGAGTTCGAAGTTCTCGGGATGGGAGGGGCAGAGCCAGTTGCGGGTCTCGCCGCCGTGGCTCGCCTGGAGGCGGTTCTCGGCCCGGAGCTTCTCGACGAACTGCTTGGGCGCCCCGGAGAGGTTGTAGTTGACCTTCCAGACGTGGACCTCGATGCCGTGCTTCTTGCAGGCGGTCACGCACTGGGCGATCTGGTCGCCAAGCTCGTCGAAGGTCGAGCTGCGGGGCAGCACGTCGCTGGCGTAATGGGCCCGGCCCGCCCAAAGCAGGTTGGGGACGACCATGTTGAAGCCCGCGTCGGCGAGTTCCCTGGCGGTCCGCTCCCAATCGCCCGGATAGGCGCCCGTGCCCGAGTGGTTCCAGAAGGCCCGGCCTTCAACCTTCGGGCTCGAATGAGATCGCAGGTACGCTTCGGCCAGCCGATCGCGGGAGCGTCGCGCCAGCTCGACCGCCTCGGGATAGGCTCTGGCGGCCAGTTGGCTCTCGGCCTCGCGGCGGGCGTCGAGCGCGGCCTTCAGGCGCTCCAGCGCCGCGGGATCCTCCGCCGCTTTGACGAAGCCGACCACGGCCTCGATGCCGTCGAGATGCCCGACCTTGGCCGTGCGTTCCAACTCGCTGCGGGCCATCTGCTCCCAGAGCGGCGGGTGGAGCCGGCCGAGAACCGCCGCCAGAAGCTGCTTCTTGCCCGCGCGGTCGTCGGGCATGACCAGGTGGCTGAAATACGCACCCTTGTCGCTGAGCAGCATGGCCGCGTGGCCGGTCGGGTTTCCCTCGGCATCGTACCACTTGCCGATGATGCGGGCCTCGGGACCGGCCGACTCGGGAGCGGCGATGTTCCACGACGACTGGCGCACCGACTCGGGTAGTCCCGGCACGTCGTCGGCCTCGAAGCGGACTTCGGCGAACTGGCCCGGCCGCTCGCGCCGCGCGTACTGGGTCCGGGCGACCCCGATGGCCCGAGCCAGATTACCGGGCAGGCTGTAGCAGGCGAACAGCTTGCCGCCGCCCTCGACGAACTGTTCGAGCACTTTGGCCGCCCCTTCGTCGAGGCGCGGGTTGTAGGCCAGGATCGCCACGTGGCGGTTGCCCAGCGCGCCGTGCGCCAGGGCCGCGTCTTCGATGGCGTCGGAGCCCAATCCCAACTCGGCCAGCATGCCGCCGAAATCGTCGGCCGCGTCGAGCGCGGCCTTCACTTCGCGGTCGTCACGATGGGCGTAGGCGGCCGGGATCACCAGGGCCACGTCGCGCCAGGTCGCCGACAGCCGGCGCAGCCGCACGCGGGAGTCGACCGGCTGGACCCGCCAGATGGAGATGCGCACGCCGTCGATCCGATGCCATCCGGCCGGCTCGCCCTCGGTGCGGAACGACGCCTTCGAGATCCGCACGGTCTGCCAGCCTTCCCCGGTGAAGCCGCCCCCCGACGTGTACCAGCCGCCGCCGCTGCGAAAATAGACGGACAGGCGTCCCACGGTCTTCGGGTTGTCGACGGCGATCTCCAGCTCGAACGCGCCGACCGCGGCCAGGTCGAGGTCGACCCGGCGGTCGAGGATCGTCCGCTCGAGGTCCGGATCGGTCGCGAACGGCGTGCGGAACTCGAGCACCGTGCGGCCGTCGTCGTCGACGATCTCGACCGGCGGGGTGCCCGAACTCGACACCCACGCCTGGCGGGCGGCCTGGGAGTCGGCATACTCGAAGGCGTCGATGATCTGCTCATTGGCAGCAGCGCCGAGGCTTGCCAAGACGATCAGCAGGGGAGCGGCCATGGTCGAGTCTCCTCGGGGTTGGACATGCAGGGTGCATTCTCTGATGTGCCCCGCATTCTAACGCCCGAGCCGACCGCGCGAAAGCATCCCTCAGAAGTCGTACCAGATGGCCAGGCCGATCTTCTCTTCGTGGTTGTCGTAGAACTCGTACTGGTCGCTTTTTCCGACGTAGTAGTGCAGTCCCGCACGAAACAGGTGGCCTGTGGTCCCTCGCCACTGCCAGCCGGTCTGGACCACGAGATTGCCGCCGAAGTCGACTTCTTCCCGAAGATGGCCGTTGATCGCGAAGAAGGGGGCCCCGCCGAACCCGATCGGCTCCAAGGGGCTGTAGTCGATGCCGAACTGGAACTCCCAGGGTTCGGCGCGGTCGCCCGCGTAAAACGACCAGGCCGCCTCGGCATACAGGCGCAGGTCTTCGTTGGGATAATACGAGGCTCCCAGCACCAGGGCGTCGCGCACGTAGTTCAGGCGCAACGTGTCGGGATAGCGCAGCAGGTACTCGTCGCCCAGGTGGGAACACAGGTGGTAGTAAGCGAACTTCCACCGCCACGGACCCATGCCGTAGGTGAACGGCACCCCGGCGCGGAAGTCCATCGAAATCACGTCCCGGTCCTGCTCCAAGTCGAGGCGGGGAAGGACGCCCCCCTCGAAATCGACCTGCCAGCCTTCCGGGCGCAAGGGGTCGCGGTTGCCGTAGCGAATCAGCCCCACGCGCCCCCCCAAGGCGGCATCCCAGACCCAGCCGTGATCCATCTGATAGACGAACTGGCTGGCGAATCGCGGCTCCTTGACCCCGGCCAGGTAGGAGCGGTAGATGATCCCCTCGGGCAGCGCCTGCCAGGTCCACTCCTCGCCCGAAGCGCTCCATCCCGCCCACGACGGCGCCCAGGTCGCTGAGAACCCCGAGCGACCCTTCTGCCGCGGCCAGGCCGACACGGGCCCGTCGGGCGCGTCGACCGGGCCGGCGCCCGATACGGACAGTTCCGACGCCACCAGGGCCGGCAGCCCACCGGGAATCCACATCAACAACCAGGCAACTGCCCAAAGGGGCAGGAGATCTCGGTGCATGTTGGCCTCCATTCCGGCACGTGGGCAAAACTCCCCGGCATTGCCGCGGGAGACGGGAATTGCCCGCTCTGGCCGTTACCTCGTCCGTGGCGCCTCGTTGGGTGTTCGGGTGGTGCTCACCAGGCTGCGTCGAGACCTCCGTCGTCGGGATCGTCCCATTCTTTGAGGGGGGTCGTTGCTACCCAATCCGATGACGCGCGTGTCGTCGCTGCTGGCCTGGCAGCCGTCTCGGTCCGACGCGTCGGCGAGCGACCATTCGGCGGCCAGGTGCAGGCGGACCTCGAACCCGGTGCGCCCCACGCGCAACCGGTTGCCGTCGTTCAAATCGCACTGTTCTTGGACGCGACGGGCGTTGACGAACGTCCCGCCCCGGCTATGGAGGTCTCGCACGGCGACGCCTTCTTCCTCGACCATGATGACGCAGTGGTGCCGGCTGACCGAGGGATCGTAAAGCCGGAGGTGGCAGTCCTTCGCCCGGCCGATGAGCAGCCGGGAACCTCGAATACGCAACTCCCTGCCGGCATATTCCCCGTTCGTCACCACGAGTCGAACAACCATCCGCGATCCACTCCCGAGCCGAATCGATTCGGGGTCCTCTTTTGATTATCGGGTCGGCGGCCGTCCGCCGAAAAACTTCTTCAGCGTCGCGTCGGCCGCGTCGGAGGGATTCGACGACTGGGGCTTGAAGCGGCTCTTGCTCCATACGCCGGCGACCTTGACGGGCCCGTCCCCCTGCTGGACCTTGTCGCTCCCGGGGCGCGGGGATGTCGTCGTCTCGGCGGCGGTGACCGTGTCGTCGACCAGCGCATCGGGATCGTGCAGCCAGCGATCCAGGTCGAGGTCGGCGTCGACCGCCGCCTTTTCGCCGCCCGCCGCCTCGAAACGGACCTCGAACTCGAGCGGGCCCACGCCGATGCGGTCGCCGTGGTGCAACTCGAACCGGCTTCCCACCCGGCTTCCGTTGACGAAGGTGCCGTTGTGGCTTCCCAGGTCGCGGACAATCGCGGTGCCGTTCTGGGTCACGATGACGCAGTGGTGCGAGCTGACCGTGTCGCTGTGCGGGCGCACGTGGCAGTCCTTGGCGCGGCCGATAAAAAGCCTGGGGCCACGAATCGGGATCTCCTTGCCCGCGTTCTTCCCCGACGTCACGATCAACTTGACTTCCATCGGACTCCTCTTGCCAAGAGCATACACGGTAGGTTGCGGATTCTAATAGTCTAATTTGCGGGCCGGCGCGATTCCGAGACGGCCGTCGCTTTCTTGCCCCGTCGCGTGAACAAATCGTAGAGGATCGGCACCACGATCAAGGTGAGCACGCCGGAGACGAGGATCCCGCCGGCCGAGGCAATGCCCACGCCGTTTCGCATTTCGGCCCCGATGCCTTGCCCCAGGGCCAAGGGAAGCATGCCCAAGACGGCGGCCACCGTGATCATGACGATGGGGCGGAATCGCTCGCACGACGCCGCGATCATCGCCTTGTGCCGGGGCAACCCGTCGGCCACGTGCACGTTGAACTGGTCCATGATCAGGATGGCATTGTTGACTACGATTCCGATCATAATGACGATCCCCATAAGCACGAAGATGCTGAGACTCTCGCCGGCCAGGGCGAGGGCCCAGACGGTTCCGATCAGGGCCAGGGGCAAAGTCACGAGGATCAGGGCCGGCTGCCGGAACGACTCCATGATGGCGGCCAGGGTAAGCACGATGAGGATGATCGAGATGACGCCCGCCTCGGCGAGCCCCTCCTGGGCTTCGCCCATCATCTCCACCATGCCTCCGAAGGAGTAGTCGTAGCCCGGAGGCAGGTTGCCTCGTTCGTCGATCTGTTGACGGAGTTTCTGGACGGCCGTTCCCAAGGGCAGGCTGTCGGCCAACTGGGAGGTGAGCTTGGAGATGCGGCGTTTGTCTTTGCGCACGATCTGGACGGGTATCTCGCCCTCAACGACTTCGCCCAGGCTGGCCAACAGCACCGGTTGCCCGTCGGTGCCGGGGAAGAGGAACTGGTGGACCTGATCTTTGCCCTCCTGTTCGGCGAGCTTGACGACGATGTCGTAGTTGCGGGCGTTTTCCTTATAGGTGCCGGCCTCGATGCCCTCGAGGTTGGCTCGCAACGTCAGTCCCAGCCCCACGGCCGGGGCCCCCAGGTCGCCGAGCACGGCCCGGCGGGGCTCGACGCGGATCTGGGGCTTGCCCGGGCGTACCGTCGTGTCGGGGTCGAGAAAACCGGGAGTCTCCCGTGCAAAGGCCAGGGCCTTCGATGCCAGGTCGTCGAGGGTCGGCAGGTCGTCGCCGGCGATCTCCAATTCGATCGGGTT
>Ga0334884_1006767_pt1 | contig 10159 bp, 6 predicted proteins | sample GraSluR1_MG_7_FD_207215 | JGI IMG/M metagenome (GOLD analysis project Ga0334884, IMG submission 207215) | Sludge microbial communities from methane-producing bioreactor in Wageningen University, Netherlands - Granular Sludge_12_05 R1 | ecosystem: Engineered > Bioreactor > Anaerobic > Unclassified...
GGAGTTATTTTACTGTCTGTCTTAAGTATCACATTTTTAGATTCGTTTGCCGGAAGAAGAACGTTAAGCCCGGGAGTTATATTGCCGGTATTGTCCTTAAGGTAACTCTGCACGTAGGAAGCAAGGTTGAATTTGTAAATATTTCTTACGGTATCGGCCTTCCCTCCGAAATAGGATGAGCTGATTGTATAATCCGGAACCAGGTTCAGCTTCCCGTCGCTGGTCCGGTAGGAAAGGTAAAGCTGAGTTGGCAGCGTCGCAGGTGTATATTTATCGTCATCGTAGAAAACGGGTATTTTCAGGACGGCTTTATTAATGGCAATATTATCAAAGAGGGGATTATTTTTAATAGAGTCAAGACCGGGCAGGAAGACCTTTGCATAGGTACCGCTGAGGCTCTGCACATAGGAGACCGTATCGCTTATGCCGTCGTTGATGTGTTTTATCCTCGTTGCCGGGTCAGCAGCCTCAAAATCGTGCTCAAACCTGTTATAACGGGCATTGACTGATACCGCATCAAGTATAAAATAGTACTCCCTCGTCTCATTATCATCATTATGATAGAAGACCACAAAATAATTGTTGTAGAAGGCGGCATTCGAAAGAGAGGCCAGCCTGAGGGTCAGAAGAAGAGGATCGCTCTGATCTGTCAGTCTGAAATAGAGACCCCTGAAGAAATCCCTGAAATCCGGCACACTGTTGCTGTGGAACAGTTTTGAAGTGTCCCTCAGGAGATATTCCCCGAATTCAACCGGCAGAGGCAGGACAATCTTGTTTATTGTATCCGGCTTTAAGACCGGGAGCCTTATGTCCGTAACATTGTATCCGGTCAGCTGAACGGGTTTATCGGAATAATAAACAGAATCGACATGCAGTAACTCTGAAATTTCAGACATTCTCAGAACGGGCTGAGACTCTGCATTCCCTTTGGCATCAAGAAAAGTGAGAATCAGTTTTACCGAATCGACGGTAAATGATCCGCCGGGCCATTCACCGCCAAGCCTTACCTGTGTGACAAAATCGGCTGTTGTAATCCCGAAATAGGGATCATACATCTTTCCCAGATACGCGATTGTTGATTCGTCGGATTTAACAGAACGGTCATACAGAGTGAGGGACCTGATGCTTATTGTATCAGTCGACTTAAGTACAACAAAATCACCTTCCGGCAGGATCTCCGATCCTATCTTTGTCGCTCCCTCTTCGCATGATACGGCAACAAGGAAAAGGAACAGGATCAGTGCACCGCTGACTCTTCTGAAAAAATGATATGTGAATATTGATTGCCTGATTCCAGGCTTATGATCAGGACAGTATATTATCATAGAATTCGTTGTAGGCGTCAATATACTCGTTCTCTTCGCGGAACCCGAGAACCGGTTTATTAATTGTTTTAACATAAGTACTTAACTCTTCGTTGATTTTATCACTTCCAATAATGACACCGTCAGAATATCTTATAGCCAGTTTGGATATGCTGACATAATCGGGATTCTTAACCATCTTGAGACTGTCCCCGTCTATGCCGTCAAACCGCAGCTTGTCTGCAAACGTTGATCTAAACGGCGTTTTAAAATCATTATTGTAAACAGAATAGATAATTTTCTGATTCTGAAAGAGCGGATCATCGCTGTAAATGCTCTTCAGGTAAACAGGTGCGAGTGCCGACATCCACCCGTGGCAGTGAACAATATCGGGTGACCACCGGAGTTTTCTGACCGTTTCAATAACCCCCCGGGCAAAGAAAAGAGCCCTTTCGTCGTTGTCTTCAAACTCTTTTCCCGAAGTATCGGCTACTGTGAATTTCCTCTGGAAATAATCATCATTATCAATGAAATAGACCTGCATCCTGGCCGACTGTATGGAAGCAACCTTTATTATGAGCGGATGATCGGTGTCGTCAATGATAAGGTTCATCCCCGAAAGGCGTATCACTTCATGAAGCTGGTTTCTCCTTTCATTGATACAACCGTACCGTGGCATGAATGTCCGGATCTCCTTCCCCCTTTCCTGAATACCCTGCGGAAGAAATCTCCCTATTTTTGACAATCTTGTTTCCCCTAAGTAAGGAGTTATCTCCTGTGAAATGAATAATACCTTCCTGCTTTCCATGAACCTCCCGGTAAATACACAATACCAACCTCGTATCCAAGGTGCAAAGATAACAATTATTAATGAAATAATTAAATAAGCTATCCTTACATAGCCGTTATTAACTGAAAAGAAAATGGTTAAATTAATTAATTGTTCTACGTTTGTAATCAGGATAATTCGATAATGAAGGTAATAAATAAAGTAATCAGGCTCAGGAAACGTATCGCCAGGTTGAATCTCAGGCCGGTAGGTTTTGTTCCGACAATGGGGGCTCTTCACCGCGGTCATCTTTCTCTTGCTGAAAAGGCAGTCTCGGAGTGCCCCCTCGTGGTTGTAAGCATTTATGTCAACCCGTCGCAGTTCAATGAAGCTGATGATCTGAAAAACTACCCGAGAACACCCGAAGAGGACCTTGAGCTTCTCTGCAGGGTCCTGAGAAAAAATGACCTTGTCTTCATGCCTGACGACAGGGAGATCTATCCCGCTGAAGACAACAGGGTCTTCAGTTTCGGCAACCTCGACAATGTGATGGAAGCACTGCACCGGCCCGGACATTTTAACGGAGTTGCAAAAGTTGTAACAAGGCTGTTTGAAATTGTTAACCCCGACATCGCATGGTTCGGAATTAAGGACCTCCAGCAGCTTGCCGTTATCAGGAAACTTGCCGTGCAGACAGGAAACAGCGTCGTGATAAAAGGAAGTCCAATCGTGCGGGAATCCGACGGATTGGCAATGAGCAGCAGAAACGCCCTTCTTGAACCTGCTATCCGTAAAAATGCCGGCGTAATTTTCAGGACCATCTCTGAAGCATCTGAAATGATACATGACCATACCATGGATGAAATAAAGGAGTATGTAATCAATAAGATCAGTGAGTGTCCGGGGTTCAGTGTGGAATATTTCGAGATTGCCGACGATACCGACCTCGTAACCCTCTCAGAAAAATGTGAGATGCAGGAAGGAAAGGACTATTTTGCCTGTATTGCCGTGAGGGCCGGGAAAATAAGGCTCATCGATAATATCGGTATCAGGTTGTGAGTATTGAAAGGATGATTAACTTTGTACTGAAAAACAACACATCTGTTATCGATGTTAATTGAAGTACTAAAATCAAAAATCCACAGGGTATCCGTAACTGAATCCAATCTTAATTATATCGGCAGTATTGCCATTGATGAGGATCTGATGGATGCCGCCGGCATTATTGAGAATGAAAAGGTGCAGGTCCTCAATCTCAACAACGGGGAGAGGTTTGAAACATATGTGATCAGCGGTATAAGAGGATCAGGTGAAATCTGCCTGAACGGTGCTGCAGCGCGCAAGGTACTGGTGGGGGATATTCTGCTTATAATGTCGTATGCCCTGATGGATCCGGAGGAGGCCAGACATCACAACCCGGTGATAATTTTCCCCGACACAACCACAAATAAACTGATCTGACATTGAGGAAAGGTATTTTACAGGTCCTGAAGTTTCTTGTATTCCTTTCAGCCGGAATAATACTTCTGTGGCTCTCCTTCCGCAATATCGACTTTAAAAGCCTCGCCGACGGGCTAAGGGAAGCAAATTACGCATGGATATTATTGTCACTTGCCTTTTCATTCATTGCATACGTCAGCAGAGCCAGAAGATGGATACTTCTGATAAGGCCCCTCGGGCACAATCCGTCACTTATCAATACATTTCATGCGGTGATGACCGGGTATCTCGCGAATCTTGCCCTGCCCCGGGTAGGTGAACTTACACGATGCATTGCCCTCGGCAAGAAAGAGAAGATGCCTGTCGATCAGTTATTCGGAACGGTGGTGATAGAGCGTACCATCGATCTTATCTCTCTGCTTGTGATAATGGTCATAATGCTTCTTTCAAGCGGGGATGCAATAGCAGGGTTCCTCAGGGAAAGTATTTTCATTCCCCTCCAGAACAAGGTGTTCTCTGCTATCGGATCCACATGGATATTATGGAGTGTGCTGGCCATCCTGGGTGTTATATCATTGATCTCTCTGATCAGGTACAGGAAGAATCTTCGTAAAATTCGGATCTTCGCAAAGGTTTTTGATCTTGCCAGGGGTGTGATTCACGGACTTAAAACAATCACCACCCTGAAGAGAAAGATGGAATTTATTTTTCTTACCGTCCTTATCTGGATCAACTACGCCTTAATGACCTGGGTGGTGGTGTTCGCCCTTGAAAACACCTCACAGGTCACTCTGGGGGAGAGCATCTTCCTTTTGGTCATCGGGGGTCTGGCAATGTCAGCACCCGTTCAGTCGGGCCTTGGTGCTTATCATTATATAATCTCACGAGGTCTCGCATTTCTAGAAGGAATAAGGATTGAGGACGGCCTGGTTTATGCAATCCTTACCCATGAGTCACAGCTTCTGCTGATTGCGATTGTCGGAACTGTCTCATTCTTTATTATCTTTCGGAAGCGTTCGCCTGCGGCTGATGCTGTGGATATTTGAATCTGCAGGTAGGGGCGTTGCATGCAACGCCCTTACCACAATTGAATCATGAACAATATGTCTAAGAGCAAAACTGTCTGGGTATGTCAAAACTGTGGTGCCGAATCCCCGAAATGGATCGGCAGGTGCCCTTCGTGCAGGGAGTGGAACACTTATCACGAAGAGATAATCTCCCCTCCCTCTTCCCGCAATGAGATATCGTTGATTACCGGTGAGAAGAAGAAAAAACCGGAACTGCTTGACAAAATAGAACCAGCTCATAATGAGCGCATAAAGACAGGAATACCTGAACTTGACAGGCTTCTGGGAGGAGGTATGGTGGCAGGCTCTCTCATTCTGCTCGGCGGAGAACCCGGCGTGGGCAAATCAACTCTTGCCCTTCAGCTTGCACTGGCCCTGAAAGGGACCCGCATCCTATATGTATCGGGCGAGGAGAGCGAGGAGCAGATCAGCATGAGGGCCAGAAGGATAAGAAACAAAAATCCCGAATGCTATATCTTCAGCGAGACAGAACTTGAGAGTATTGTTACACAGTCGGAGAATCTGAAACCAGGTCTTATAATCATTGACTCCATTCAGACAATACGGACAAACCTGATTGAGTCATCAGCAGGTTCAGTCTCGCAGGTAAGGGAATCAGCCGCCCTTCTGCTCAAGTACTCAAAAATAACAGGGATACCGGTGTTACTGATAGGCCATATTACAAAGGACGGAACGCTGGCCGGGCCAAAGGTTCTGGAACATATCGTGGATGTTGTTCTTTATTTTGAAGGCGACAACAACTATGTTTACAGGATCCTCCGGTCCGTTAAGAACAGATATGGATCAACATCAGAACTCGGGATCTTTGAAATGGGTGAATCGGGGCTCAGGGAGGTAACCAATCCATCGGAGATGTTTATCAATCAGCATAACGAATTACTGAGCGGGATATCAATAGCGGCAACCATCGACGGACTGAGACCTTTTCTTATCGAAACCCAGGCCCTGGTAAGCAGTGCCGTTTACGGGACACCCCAGCGCAGCTCCACAGGATTTGATATCCGCCGGCTCAACATGCTGCTGGCCGTGCTGGAAAAAAGAGCGGGATTCAGGCTGGGAGCAAAGGATGTCTTCCTTAATATTGCCGGTGGCATAAAAGTAAACGACCCTGCAATGGACCTGGCAATAGTCAGTTCGGTCCTTTCATCTAACCTCGATATACCGGTAAGCAAGGAAGTCTGTTTCTCCGGAGAGACAGGATTGTCGGGAGAGATCAGGCCCGTCTCACGAATTGAGCAAAGGATTAGTGAAGCTGCAAAGATGGGATTCAGAAAAATATATGTTTCAGGCTTTCACAGGAACATCTCCCTGAAGGAGCCCTCCATAGAAATTGTACGGGCAGGAAAGATAGAGGCCCTTATAAAACTGTTGTTCAGCTGACAGCTGTGGAATTCCCGGTATCTGTTATTGAAATGATTTTCAGTATCTCTCCTGAAGATATCTGTCTGTCCTGACAGATTCCCGCTTTATTTTCTCACAGTCGAGTTCCATACTGAAGTTTGCAGGTACCTCAAACTCTTCTGCCTGAAGTATTCCCAGCTGCGGATCATCATATACTTTCTTCAGGAACAGGCCCAGGATCGGCAGAGCCATCTGTGCACCCTGTCCTTCCCCAAGTGTTTCAAAATGAATTGACTGATCTTCCCAGCCGCTCCAAACACCTCCCACAAGGGTCGGAGTCACTCCCATGAACCAGCCGTTGGCATGGTTCTGTGTTGTTCCCGTTTTGCCTCCTATCTGGCTTGTGAGGCTGTATGGTTCGAAACGTATCCTGCGCCCCGTGCCGGTATTCACATTGTTTTGCAGCAGATGAAGCATCAAATACGCATGCTCCTCGCTTAAAACTTCTTCTATCCTTGGAATGAATCGGGATATGGTGTTACCGTCCTTGTCGTCGATACGTGTAATATACGTTGGTCTGGTATAGACTCCCTTGTTGGCATAGGTGCAGTAGGCTCCCACCATTTCTTCCAGCTTCAGGTCGGAAGTTCCCAGGAAGATGGAATAAACAGGGTCAATAAAGCTTCTGATCCCCATCTTGTGCATAAGGTCAACTACAGCCTGGGGCCTGAATTGTTCCATCAGCCAGGCAGATATATAATTCTCCGACTGCGCCAGGCCCCATTTTAATGTGACCATCCTGCCATGATACTCTCTGGGGCCCGAGCTGCGCGGTGTCCACGGTATAGAGTCACCCACGTCGAACGAACGCGGTATATTTTCCACCTCATAGCATGGCGAGTATCCGTTCTGAATGGCAACTGTGTACAGAAAAGGCTTTATGGTACTGCCTACCTGCTTTCTCTGCTGTGATACCGCATCCCATTTGAAATACCTGAAGTCGGGACCTCCCACATAAGCTTTTACATGCCCGTCGCGCGGGTCAGCAACCATGAAGGCGGACCTGATGAAATATTTATAATATCTTACCGAATCGAGCGGTGTCATTACAGTATCAATCTCACCTGCCCACGAGAATACCTTCATCCGTGCCTCTGTATTGAAAGCCAGCATAATGGAATCCTCAGGAACACCCCTTACCCTCATCAGGTAATACCTGTCACTCTGCCTGACCGATTCCATTATCCTTTCTTCAGCCATCTGCCTGGTGATGTCGTCTGAATAGGGAGGGTTCCTGAAACTTTTTGCCCTTCTGTAAAAACCTGGCTGAAGCTCCTGCGACAGATGCTCCGCAACCGCCTCCTCGGCATATTGCTGCATCTTGGAATTTATTGTGGTATAAATTTTCAGGCCATCCTTGTAGAGGTCGTAGTTTGACCCGTCGGGCTTGAAATTTTTGTTGCACCATCCGTACAGGGGGTTGTTTTCCCATTCCCAGAGCGCCTCATCATACGATGATTGCCTGACATAGGCTGCCCTGTTGGGTTCGGGCCTCCTCATTATATTACGGATATACTCTCTCAGGTAGGTGGCAGGCCCTGTGTTATGATCCTCAACCCTGAAATCAAGTTCGATGGGCAACGCCTTTACCGAATCGGCAACCTGCTCATCGAGATAACCGTACTTAACCATCTGGGATAATACCACATTCCTTCTCTGGAGCATCAGTTCGGGATTCCTTACAGGATTAAACCTGGCAGAGTTCTTCAGCATACCGACCAGAACCGCAGATTCCTGCAGATTAAGCGAATCGGGGGTTGTGTTGAAATAGATGCTTGTTGCCGATCTGATCCCTATTGCGCTGTAGAGAAAGTCAACCTTATTTAGATACATTGCTATGATCTCCTCCTTTGTATAGCTTCTCTCAAGCTTTACGGCTGTCTGCCATTCCTTGAATTTTGTTATACCAAGCCGGAGGCTTCTGACAACAGGTGAAACACGTGACGTATCTCTGGGATAGAGATTTTTTGCCAGCTGTTGTGTAATTGTGCTCCCTCCTCCTGTCTCCTGCCCCAGAAGTATTGTACGCACAAATGCACGTGCAAGTCCCCTGATATCGATACCCGAATGCCTGTAATACCTTATGTCTTCAGTAGAAATAAGAGCGGCAACAAGATATTCAGATAACTCTGCATATTCCGTCCATGTCCGGTTTTCGATGCTGATCTTTCCAAGAAGGACCCCATCCTCTGACCATACCTCTGCAGCCAGGTTATACTCCGGGTTCTCCAGCTCTCTGAATGAGGGCATTGGCCCCAGCATACCTGCGGAAATAAGAATAAAAAGCAGAGCAACGATCAATAGCGGGAAAGCAAATATTGACCAGAACCAGACGATAAATTTCCTGTTTTCTTTAACCCCCTTCATTAACATGACAACTTGTGCTCAAAAATAATAATTAATAAAGAATCTTAACGGTTTATTTTGAAGTTTGGTGCCTAAATGATTTACTTTGTCGTGTCTTTAACAATCTAAACCTGTTCTGATATGATCGAAAATCTTGTTATTGTTGAGTCGCCTGCAAAAGCCAGGACCATTGAAAAATTCCTGGGCAAAGATTTCCGTGTTGTATCGAGTTTCGGCCATATACGGGACCTTTCAAAAAAGAATCTGGGTATAGATATTGAGAATGATTTCAGTCCCGATTATGAGATCCCTAAAGAAAAAGCCAAAGTAGTGAAGGAACTTCGCAAGGCAGCCTCCGGGGCTAAAAATATCTGGATAGCCTCCGACGAGGACAGGGAAGGGGAGGCTATCGCCTGGCATCTTGTTTCAGTACTAAAGCTTGACATTGAAAAGACCCGGAGGATCGTATTTCATGAAATAACCAAGGAAGCAATATCGCGTGCCCTGGAGACTCCGAGGCAGGTCGATATGAATCTTGTCAACTCACAGCAGGCACGGCGTGTACTCGACCGCCTGGTAGGTTTTGAAATCTCACCGGTGCTCTGGAAGAAAGTACAGCCGGCATTATCAGCCGGCAGAGTACAATCGGTCGCTGTAAGGCTGATTGTTGAAAGGGAGCGCGAGATAATCGGCTTTAAAACGGAATCATCCTTCAGGGTCAGTGCGCTCTTCAGCACCGGAGATAAAGCAGGTGCCAGTGCCCTCATCAGGGCAGAAGCCTCAAAGAGGTTTCCCCGGGAGGAAGAGGCAAAGGAGTTTCTTGAGCTCTGCAATAATGCCTCCTTCAGGGTGGGAAATGTCGGCATTAAACCCGGGACCAGGTCGCCTGCGCCACCCTTCACAACATCAACCCTTCAGCAGGAGGCCTACCGCAAACTGGGGTTCTCGGTTGCCCAGACAATGGCTGTGGCCCAGAGGCTCTACGAAGCAGGAAAGATCACTTACATGAGGACCGATTCGACCAACCTTTCAAAACTGGCCCTGGCAAAATCGCGCGATATCATCATCTCCTCCTTCGGGGAAAAATACTCGAGAACACGGCAGTACAAAACCCGCTCAAAAGGGGCGCAGGAGGCTCACGAAGCTATACGCCCTGCATATCCCGATACTACAGAGATTTCCGGTAATCAGAATGAGAAAAAGCTTTATGAGCTGATCTGGAAAAGAACTATAGCATCACAGATGTCGGATGCCGAAATTGAGAGGACCACCATCTCAATCGATATGAGCAACTCACCTGTTTCATTCACAGCCACAGGAGAAGTAATCAGGTTCGACGGGTTCCTGAAGGTTTATGCAGAATCGACCGACCAGGAGAACGGGGAGGATGAGAAGAGCATTATACCGCCTGTTAAAAAAGGGATGGATCTCTTCTCCGATAACATCAGTGCCACTCAGAAATATACCGTACCCCCGCCACGATACACCGAAGCAAGCCTGGTCAAGAAGCTTGAAGAACTCGGGATCGGCAGGCCCTCAACTTATGCGCCGACAATATCGACCATACAAAACAGGGGCTATGTCCAGCGTGAAGATCGTACCGGAGAAAAACGCCCTGTGAAGATACTTACACTCTCCGGCGGAAAAATAACTTCAACCGTTAAAACAGAGATGGCAGGGAAGGAAAAGTCAAAGCTCTTTCCGCAGGATATTGGAATGATAGTGAATGATTTTCTCATGGATAACTTTTCTGACATTGTTGATTATCATTTCACTGCAGATGTTGAGCAGCAGTTTGACGAGATTGCCAT
>Ga0334884_1006769_pt1 | contig 10152 bp, 16 predicted proteins | sample GraSluR1_MG_7_FD_207215 | JGI IMG/M metagenome (GOLD analysis project Ga0334884, IMG submission 207215) | Sludge microbial communities from methane-producing bioreactor in Wageningen University, Netherlands - Granular Sludge_12_05 R1 | ecosystem: Engineered > Bioreactor > Anaerobic >...
TTTACGGGTGAAGACGGAGAGGTGGCCGGCAGAGCGGTTTGGGCTTAACCGGCCGCAGCGCAGGCAAACCGGTAAGGCCCGAAGCGGCCAGAACCAAATCTTTGCGGGCCCTGGTGCGGTTTTGGCTGAAGGGCAACGCAAAGTTTTGGCCACCCTATTCAAAGTAATCTATGTTAAATTCGCTGATATGTCGTCAAGTCTTTTGCTGAATTCTTCTATGTTTTCTGGTGCTCTAACTATTATATTGAAATGCGGTGGCTGAACTTTTCCAGCCTTCAGCAGATTGCGATCTATTGAAGCAAGCGAATGTAATATTTCCATAAACTCATTTATTGCTCTTTGAATCGGTTCTGTCCAGCCATAGGTCATTTTATGAAGATCGACGAAAGGTTCTCGAGGAACTATTTGGAAGCATTCAGCTTCGTACTTCATTGTATGTTCATACAGGCGGATTAAAGCCGATACTTTTATTTTAAGTTCCCTTAGTTTTGTTTCACTGTCATCCATATCACCTAACAGTGCAGGAATTTCATCGGTGCACTGAACCATGACAACGTGGTTCAATCTCTTGAGAGCCTCCGGCCGCAGTTCCAACCAGTTATAGTATTCATCAGCAGTCATATTTACCGGCTCTATGAACTCCACCCCTTTTTTTATTCTCTGTAGTGTTAAATCAATAATACTAATTTTATCGATCAGCATTTGTTCGGCCAGAGCAAACTGCCAGCCACAATTTTGTTTTCTGTAAATGATTTTTGCGGCTTCACTTTCCTCATGCAGCACTTCCGGCGTATAGTTTTTGTACTTAAGCCATACCTTGTACAACAGCACCAGCACAGCCGTTATAATTACAGGCAAAGCCAGACCGCCTATTGAGACCTTGTTGTCCATCGCTTCAACAAGAACATATAGAAACCCCCAGAGTGCTGCTGTTAAAGGAAAGATGTCTGCAGCATCTTCTTTAAATAATTTATAATATTCTATTAGACGTTCATGTAATCGCTTTTCCGTAAACCGCATCATGTGCCCGCCCTCGTATAGCCCCTTTTCGCTTTCATTCACGGTTGGCTCGCCTCCTCAGTCTGCAGGTAATTTTTCTACTATGCCTTTCTTCAACCGCCTTTCAAAACCCTCTCTGCCGAACGCATCAGTCTTGCCGGGTTATAATTATAGCTGTAATTTCCTGAAAAGCACGAACGTTTGCGAATACGTTTGTGTTTATGTTTGCGTAATAGTTTGCTTAACTGTCACCTGATCACACCTGTCCGGCCGGGCCTGTACCGGCACCACAGCTTCTGCTCTTTCTTCTGCTCATTAGAGCAACTTTGCTATGCTTTTATTGGCCTCCTTGATACAATTCACCAGCTCCTCGAGCTTCTTCTCAACCCGGATCAGCAGATAGAGGCTGACCACGATGGGGAAACCCAGGTTAGCTATAAGAGGCGTCAGTTCTTCCATCATCAAACCACCCTTCCTTCAAAACAATTTAGATTTACAACGCCTTTAAAAACAGGAAAGGAGCGCCGACATGCACAGGGCAGGCCGCCGCTCCTTTCTCTATCGGTGAAGGGTAATGCCCTTATTGGCCGGTAAAATCGCCGAGGACATTCACGCCTCTTGATACAACTTCAGCACGCACCTTGGCTTCGATTTCACCGCCGGTAGTCATAAACACATTGCGGTTGACGATGCTGTCCATCACTGTTTCAACTTCAAGCGCTGTCAGTTCCGGATCGGGATCGGGAAGGTTAATCGAAACAAGCCTTCCTTGCTGGTTTCTGAAAACCATTCGCAGAGTTTCCTGCATACACTGCCTCCTTTCTCCGCCTTTAAAAGGCGATCAATTTTTACCTGAAATGAGGTTTAAATTGCATTTTAGCTTTCTTCAAGCTCGTTTTCATCCACTTTACGCACGGATTCAAGGGTATGGACCTGAAGAACAGCCATCTCCTGGGCGAGTTCATGCAGATCGGTGATAGATGAACTCGGCTTAATGTTGCTCCAGGTACGGTTGCGATAAACAGGGTTGAAGTTTTCATCAAGACCCGTGTTAAGACGCAGGACCAGCCTTGTAACGATGGGAATTGCAGTTACAGGCATGCAGTGAACCTCCTTTATGTTAAATTTGCTTGCGTTTTAATCGTAGCAGGGCAAGGCGGGGCTGTTAAATCTGAAGGGGAGACACGCTATGGATGCATACCTGCATTCTGTAGCCACCGCAGCCCTTAGAAGAACTGCCCCCGCGGAGCGGAGAAGTCAATTTATGTGCCCGCCGCATACTGCCGCCAATGACCTCTCTTTTTAAATTAAATTTTGGATTTTATAAAACCACAAAGAGAGGAGATTGCTTCTGATAGAGATCTGTTTATGATAAGGCATTTTTACTGTTTAGCCTTTTGATGCCGAAACCTTGCCTTTTAAGATTAAAGCTACACTTCGAATCGCTCCAGAAACAGCTCTCGCAGGAGGCAGTCACAATCGGGCATTTTCTCGACCAGATCGTCGCGTTTAAGGCCGGAAAAGCGCGCGCCCCTGCTGCGTCGCTGCAGGAAATCGCGGAGAACCTTTTCACCCTGTTCTAGACGCCGATTAAGCTTTTCTGCCGTGTTGAAGGTTGCAAGCGCCGTTCCGCTGTTAAAGGTAACCACGGAAAGAGGCGCATCGTTGCCCTCATCACCTTCAACCTCACAGACGGCAATCTCTTTAACTTCCTTCAGGTTGATGTAGCCGATAGTAATATCGCCTGCAGCAAGGGCCTTGCGGGCCCTGATTGGCAAAAGAACCAGATTTTCGCTCATCGGCAGGGAAATGTGGTGCTTTAAGTTCAGTAGCACGCCGCACCGGCGACGGAGTGAAACCAGATCAAGGTCATAATGGGAAGCAAATTTTTTAACCAACCAGATCAGACTGCGTGGTTCCATCCGCCGCCCTTTTAAGGTCAGGATCACCGTTTTGCTCCCTTCCTCGTAAACCGGGATCACCGCCAGCAGGCCTTCTTCGAGATAACCCTCCACACTATTGTTTTCAGCAGCCAACAGGCGCCACCTCCGTCTGTTTAAAACTCAGTAATCGGTTCGATCTGCTCTGTGTACATGCGCACATCCACTTTTTCCACAATAGCGCCGCCGGTATAGGTGTAGAAGGTGTTTGATGCAATAATCAGATCCATCAGCTCGTCCACATCGGCTAAATTAACCGGTTCGGCCGGCGGGTTGATCGTAAATGAGACTATACGCTCGTTGCTGTCGATGAAGCGCATTACCAGACGCTTTCTCACTGCCATCTAACGTGCTCCCTTCCCAATCAGTCTTCCTGACTGTTGCTTTCTACCAGCTCAACATGCATAACCCGGTAGGTGTTGACCAGCTGGCCTTCATAGAGCCTGGCGAAGGCGACGGCCAGATTTCGATACTGTTCATCTGTTGCGCCCGGCCGGCCGCGCGTATAGCTGCGGGCTCGCAGCAGACGCTTTTCAGGGTCGTCAGGATCAGGCCCAAAATCAAAGCGCAGGCGCAGGGTATCCTGATAGTTTATGCGGGTTACAGGCATTGCTTATTTCTCCTTTACTGTTCTTGCTTTGAGCTGATTGTAGCAAGCAGAAGGTACCATAAAAAATGCGCCCCGCGGCTGCGGGGCCACCGGGGCAGAGATGTCCGGGAGTGTGCAGGTTACTGGCTGGTAAAAAGGGGCAAACCATCACCAGCGCCGCAGCAGAAGAGGGTCAGGGTAAGTCCTGACCTGCAAAAGGCCTTTCTTTACCGGGGCGGTTCCTCTTCATACTCCTCACAGAGCAGGTTGTCGTCTTCATCAATTTCTACCGGATTGTTGTAGACTTCTGCAAGTGCTTCTTCGTTTTCCACCGTCTCGGCCAGCGATTTCATCATATCAAGCTGTTCAAGACCTCCGTCGTCTCCGTCCAGCTTGGTCAGGGCCCTCAGGTTGCTCATGCAGATTTTATGCCTTTTTACCACTGCGCTGAATTCGCGCACATCGTGATCGCGAAGCGACCAGCAGAGAATCCCGCCTTTGCCGGCAGTTGGCTCACAAAAATGTGACAGTTCATGATCGATTAAGGCCGCCTGCCCTTCGGCGCTCAGGTTTTTGTAGATGACTTCGCTTAAAATCAGCACCAGGTCACAGCCGCCGACAAAGCGCCACATTTCGGGGGCAACAAGGGCTTTACCGGTAATAGTGCGCCCTTTGTTACACCAGCGGCCGGCCTTAAAGAGATAAACAATATCAGCTTCTTTCAGGTAAGGGTGGTGTTCTTCGATAATCCGGGTGGCCAGCTCCGCCACTTCCGGAGCCATTTTATAGCCGCCCGGGGCAGCTGCTTCATAATGATGTGGCGCCGGCAGCGTTGTGCCATTACCTGCCTCTGCGGTACCGCTTCTTTTGCTGTAAAGCTCCATTAAAAAATACCCCTTTCTTTTTAAAGGTTAGCTGGTTGTTCCGGAGCCGGGTACCCGGTAGCGGACGATGAAGGCGTCAATCCCTTTAGCCCTTAGCCGCTGCCGCTGTCTTTCCGCATTCTCCGGATTGCGGAAACTGCCGGCCACAACCCGGTGCCAGATAACAGGTTCCGCATCAGCTTCCACTTTTTCTCCCACTGCCTCGCGCCTGTTTTCTTCGGCCAGCGCGGCAATAACCCGGTCGAAGAAACCGCGGCCGGGGCAGTACCAGCGGTCAACTGAATCGATTTCAAAATGGCCGAAAATGTAAGGGCGTTTGAGCGGAATGTTATATTTTGCGCTCCAGTATTGCAGCACTTTTAAAGTTCCCTCCAGCTGTGCCGCAGTCCAGTTGTTCTGGTTGGAGCCGGTCCGGGCCAGGCTCAAGGTGTAAAGATTGGGATTAACGCCCTGCTTTAAAAGAGGCCAGGTGGACCGATTAATGCGGCCGTGAGAATAGGCCGCGTTCTGTTCCGGCACCAGCTGCACCACGGTGCCGTCGTCTTTTACCACCGCGTTATAACTGGCATTGGCCGCCGGGTTCATCATCCAGCTGTAGTTGCTTTCCCACTGGGCTCCGGTTATGTGCAGTCCAATGCCGATTGGCCGGTGACCACCGCGGCCGAAGCTTCCTTTCGGGTAGCCAAAGTTAGGCGAGCTGTAGATCTGGTCATAAACGGCCATTTTCTACCACCCCTCGCCTGCATTTTTTATTTTACCGCTCAGGGCGTTGATAATAGTGAGTAGGTCGTGGATCACATTGGAACCCAGGCCGATGGCAATGCCGGTCAGAACAACACCGGCTGTCGTTACGCCTTCGCTCAGCTCCAGTGCAACCAGCAGATCAAGCTGCAGGGAAATAGAGGCAGCGATAGAAAGCACCGCCGAACCAAGCAGTTTTGTCTGCAGGTTGATTTTTTCTTCACCAATCAGCTGCAGTAAATGTTCCCAGACACGTTCAATGATCGCCGCTATAATTAAGATGTTATAGAGCATATAAACCCTCCATTGCAAGGTAATACTAAAATTATAAGGCGGGGGCCTGTAAATTAAAAAAGAACAGCTTTATGCTCTGGAATATTTTTCTTGACATTTATTTATGTTACAGTGTAACATAAATAAAATATTATATAATCTAAAAAGTTTCGTCCACTTGTTGCTCTTAATTGAATGTAGCCAATTTTATGGGCAACTTTATATTGATTTTGACGGCAGCCTTATAATAAATGGCCGCTGAAGGGTAAGGCCGCCGGCACAGGTGACAAATATCATTTAAAGGGAGGCGATATGATGAGTACAGCCCAGGCAAGACAGGAAGGAGAAGAAAAATCAGTCCGTCAGGGGCGGCCACGTGCGGATCTTGATGTTAATAAGATTATTCAGCTCTATACTGAAAAACGGCTTTCTGTCCGGCAGGTGGCGAAAGAAATGGGGGTTTCCCATACCACGGTAGCCCGCAGGATTGCCGAGAAAAACGGACACTTAAGGACCTGGAGACTGCCGGGTGAAGAATAAACCGGTAAGTTAAGCAAAGGTGGTGAGTTAAAATTAGTGAGGGCACTGTAAGGTTTGCTGTCGAGAAAGGTTATTTTGTCTGTGAGAATGAAATTTTTACGTTACCTTTACCCACTATTGAGAAATTGACCTACCTCGCCCTGACCCGTTATGCAGGAACCAATAACAGGGCATGGCCGGCCTATGAGACTTTAGCCCGCGATGTTTCCTGCGGCCGAAAAAGAGTTATTGGCGCGGTTAATAAACTGGTTGAATGTAAGCTGGTTGAAAAGCAGGTCCGTGGGAACCGATCAAATGTATACCTTGTTTACCCTCCGGAATATTTCTGTGAAAAAGATAGTGAAAACCCTCAGGGTGTCGAGAAGACACCCCGGGAAATTGGCAGGGTGTCCGTAGAACACCCTGAGAGTATCCCAGAGACACCCCAGGGGTGTCCACAGGACACCCTGAGAGTATCCACAGGACACCCAAAAAGTACCAATATAAGTAACAAGGAAAATTCAACACTCACAATCAACAACAACGACGTTGAAGAGAGAGAAATATTTAAAAAAGAAATTGTTGAGGAAGATCTGGAACAGATCAGAAAAGCATTTAAAGTAAAAGGGGTAAAAGTTACCGATAAGATGATTCAAGATCTTTTAAAAAGTCACGATTCCGATGCTGTAAAAGCAGCCATTAAGTGCACCGATTTTAACGCGGCCAGAAACCCGCTGGCTGTAATCAAGTGGATGCTTTCAACGGGAACCTACGTTATGCCGGTGGATCGAGAGATACCGGTACTGAGTCCGGAAGCGCCAGTTCTTGATCCCGGAGAAGAAGAAACGGTCAGGCAGATGATTAAAGAAGCCCGGGAAGGCTTAAAGCAAAAAACAATGCAGACGGTTTAATATTATCCTGCATCAATCAAATGAAGATATTCCTGACGAAGCATTAAAGGAATTTCTTCTATATCACAACAAATTCTTTTTACACCGGGTAAAACAGAAAGATGGGCATCTGCGAGACCGGTCTGGGTAAAATGAACCGGATCTTTAGCAACCAAAAAAAGCTCCTGGCAGAGAGTATAAGCTGTTCCAATTTCAATATTGGTGCTTGCTGTTCCAGGAACTATAGCAATAAAAATATCAGATCGCGAAATAGCATTTAAAGCTTTCGAAATAAGGTTTTTATGAATAAAAGCATCAGTGTGAAATGTAGTATGCGGCCATTCCCAGGATGGAGTCCAGCCGAAAGAGAGGCCGGCTTCAAGTAGATTTTTATACTGTTTATAGGCCAGGCAAGAAGGTGAAATGTAAAACGTTGTCATTGTATTAATCCCTCTTTTTCTATGTTTTTTAAATACTTCTAAAGCTCTTTAAAGCGCTTTCAAGCTGTTCATCAACAATATGGGTGTAAATCATGGTCGTAGCTATCGAAGCATGGCCAAGTGCTTTTTGGACAAGGCGAATATTCCCTGTTTTTCGGAAAAGATCAGTGGCGAAAGAATGACGCAGGGTGTGCGGATGCACATCTTTTTTTATGCCTTTTTTAAAAGAGTAGCGCTTCACAAAATCACGGATGTAGCGGTCATTCATGTAGCCGCCTTTTAAGGGGCAGAAAAGATATACACTGTCTACCGGTCGGATGGCGAGCCAGCTTTTTAAAGTTTTAATGTCTTCATCGGTCAACCAGAGAACCCGATCTTTTTTCCCTTTCCCCTGGCGGACAACCAGCTGCCCGTTGGACCAGTCAATATCATTAACTTTTAAATTAACAGCCTCTGCTACCCGCAGGCCGAGATTTAGAAAAAGGGTAAGCATGGCGTAATTGCGCAGACCGGTCGGTGCCTTAAGGTTTGGTGCAGAAAGCAGGGCTTCCTGTTCTTCTCGATTTAATACCTCGGGTAGCCTTTTTGCCTGTTTCGGCTTAGATCTATTTGACGCCGCTTTTGGATGCAAAAATAAATTAACCCCCTGCAGAGATTAACTCCGGAAAAAGATAAAAGTGGAGTTATAAACGCTCCTAATATCTGACAGATTAAGAGGGCGGCCGCAGATTGTAAACGGCATTATATTTTCATGAGAATATTTTAAAAAGAACACGCAAAAAGGATAACAAGAAGCCTTAATTATTGCAAACGGGCAAATATTAAAAGGGTTAAGTAAATAAAGTAAAAAAGGAGGTCGGGGTGGGTTAACTTTCAGAAAACGCTCTCTCGTCTAGCTGGGCGGCCTCAGAGCGATTTTATTGGCCCGGGTAAGGGTTAGGGTAGGGGAAAATAGAAAAATTGAAAGGAGGAGGAGGAAATTAAAAGCTAAGGGAGAATCTTATACTACAGTTAAGTGTAGGATAAGATTTGAAGATTTAAAATCGATGGGAGGAAGAAATAGATGATAGAAGCTTTAAAAAGCGAAGCAGATAATCTTTTTCTGCGCGAAAAAGACGACTACCAGCAGCTGGATGTAGTGGAAGGGACGGATCTGTGCCCTCAATGCCAGAAATACATGCAGCTGGGCGAAGCAAGGCTCTGCCTTTCTGTAGAAAATGATGAACTGCAAATAGTAGAAATAGTCGGTTGGGCCCCTGGTGGTTGCGCGGCCTTTACAAAGGCGGTAAGCCCATTCGAGACAGAAAGTTATTGAAAACAGGTAAGGTAGAAGAAAAAGGTAAACGAAATCGGAAACAAAAGCGAAAGCACAAGCGGTTACGTTTACGCAAGCGAATACGCAAACGTTTGCTGTTTGCAGGTGGCCTTAAGGCCCGAAGGGCAGGCGGCCAGCATCATCGGGCATTTTACCGGGTAAGGGGTTTAAGCCCGTAGAGGTCAGCCGCCGGCCGGACAGGTGACACCTTTAGTATAGCACTTGAAGGAGGCTTGTTGCAATAATGACAGCCGGAGGAAGGGGCAGAAACAGGGGTGGAAAAAATTTAAGCGGCAGCGAGTCGACCGAAACAATAAACGGGTATGCAGTAAGCTATGTGCAGAAAAAAGTAAAATGCAGCAAACCCAACTGTAAAAAATGCGGCCAACCTGATGGCGGCCATGGCCCTTACTGGTATAAAACTTATCGGACCGAAACCGGCAAGGTGGTGACGAAATATTGTGGGAGGGCAGAAAAGAACGATTGAGTAGAGAAACCCTGTTTGTCGCGACAACATCTGGATAATAAGGTTTAGAATATATATAATAATGGGGAATGTTGAAAAAATATAGATGGCCGGAGGTGTATGGTGTATTCAACAATAGAAATTAAGATTAATACGTTACCCGAAAATTTAGAGGAGTCGATGATTGAACAATTAAAAGTAGGCCTTGATATCATATTGTTAAGCGGCGAACTTGAACCTGGTCTTGAGAGATCTGCATATGATTATATTGCAGGAGAAAAGCAATATGATCAACTTCTTTTAATTTTGACGACACCAGGGGGGAGCGCTGATACTGCCTACGCCATAGCGCGTAAATTAAACAGATTATATGATAAGTTTTCCATTCTAGTTAATGGTTACTGTAAAAGCGCAGGCACCTTATTAGCACTTGGCGCCAATGAGCTTATTGTTACAAACGATGCAGAGTTTGGGCCGCTGGATGTTCAACTTTTCAGTCCAGATGAATTTTTGAAGCGCTCAAGTGGAATGACTATTACTCAAGCGATGAAATGGGTTAACGAGCAGGCTTTCGAAGCTTTTGAGCAAATATTCCTTAATCTGCGCAGCCGCAGCGGTGGCGTAATTACTACAAAAACGTCGGGCGATATCGCCAGCAATCTGGTAGGGACGCTTTATGGTGCTATTACGGATAAATTAGACCCTGTTACCATAGGAGAGATGCAGCGTGCAGTAGATATTGCCGTTGAATATGGAAAACGATTGGGAGTGCCAAGTGCTATTGTAAGCCATTTAGTAAAAAATTATCCATCGCACGGATTTATTATTGACTATGAAGAGGCCAGACACCTTTTTCCGAATTGTCGCGTTGTTGAAGCAGGGGAGTATGCGATGCTTTGTGAAATATGTTCTATTCTAGCCCAGGAATTTAATGCCGACTATACAATCGAACCGCACCATGAAGGGATACTTGTAACAATTAAATTTAACAGAGAGGTTGTTGAGCAACATGAAGGCAAGAGTAAGACAAAAAACACCAAAAGCAAAGCTGGGGTACAGCTTAAAAACGATAAAATGGAGCAATCCAAAGATGCTC
>Ga0334884_1006771_pt1 | contig 10151 bp, 4 predicted proteins | sample GraSluR1_MG_7_FD_207215 | JGI IMG/M metagenome (GOLD analysis project Ga0334884, IMG submission 207215) | Sludge microbial communities from methane-producing bioreactor in Wageningen University, Netherlands - Granular Sludge_12_05 R1 | ecosystem: Engineered > Bioreactor > Anaerobic > Unclassified...
GTGCGCAGGTCCGGCTCAAAGACGCCGCCGCCTACCGCAACGTGGACATCGCGGGCAGCCTGCACACCGACCTCTACGCAACGGGATTGGTCACCATCCGCTCCACCGCAACCTTCACCGGCAAGATCCATGCAGGGCGGCTGGTGGTCGAAGACGGCGCGACGCTGCTTGCTGATATAGATGTCGGCGCGGACGGCCTCGCCGACGCGGAAAAGAAACTCGCTTCGTTCAAGGAAAACACGCCGCCCGGCTTTGCTTCCGAACGCATCATCGTCCCGCCCCTGCCCGAACCGGACGAGGACTCAGACCTGCCCAGCCCCGCTCAGTAACAGCCAGAGACTCTACGGCTAGCAGTGCAACACCATCAATAATCCTAACCGCTTTTATTGTAATTTTTTGTTGCATGTTCACGTTAATCATTTACCATTGTACTCAGCTTGTTGCTGACCGACCGGAGCGCTTTCTTTTTTTGCCCTGTGCTGAGAGCGCTCTCAGTGCCGTTTAGTGGAGGTCTGTTTATGCGTACCATTGCAGTCGTGTTGTTGATTCTTTCTCTCATCCTCATCGCACCGGCTAACGCGAATCTTCTGCAGAATCCAGGATTCGAAATCGGATTCCTGCAATCCGTCGCGTCATGGAGTCAATGGGGCAACGCAGCCATCGAGCCTTGGGCGGCGTATGAAGGAACTAACGGTCTTGCTTTCTATGGTTGGACGACGGACGGCGGCGTTTACCAGGACATAGAGGCTGCAGGCTATTCGAACTACTTTTTCACCGTGCAAGGCTTTCGCGACGACAACTTCTCCATTCAGTATTACATCCAGGCGCGCATCGAATTTCTCGATTCGAATGGCGACATGATTGACTTCGTGCAGAACGTCGTGCGCGGCACGAGCCAATGGGAGGCTGTCACGCTCTCCGCGCCGTCCCCGCGCCGCACCGCGCGCGTACGCATCGTGATGAGTTTCAGCGGAAGCCCCGGCACCGGCGGCGCGTTCAAGTGGGACGAAGCCTCGCTCACGTCCTCACCGTACACAGTGACACCCGACACCCACTACTGCTCGCCCACCGGCTCGATGGTGTACCCCTACACCAACTGGCAAACCGCGTCGCGCTCCATCGTGATGGCCGCGCGCGCGGCGAACGCGGGCGACACGATCCTCGTGGCCCCCGGCACCTACGACAGCACAAACCCCGTCGTCGTGGACGCCGCCTTCACCATCCTCGCCACAGGCACTGCCGAGGAGACAATCGTTCGGAACGACACGCGCAACAATCGCATCTTCCTTGTTACCGACCCCGGCGCGGTTCTGGACGGCCTGACGATCCGGGATGGCTATGCGTTCGGAAACACCAACGCCAACCGCGGCGGTGGCGTCTACTGCCCGAACGGCGGCACCGTCCGCAACTGCCGCATCTGGGGCAATACGGCCGACGGCTACGCCGGCTCGTACGGACACTCCAGCGGCGGCGGAATCTACATGGCCGGAACGGGACGCATCGAGAACTGCGTGATCTTCACCAACACCGCGCGCGGCGGATACAGCTCCGGCGGCGGACTCGCCTGCTCGGGCAGTGTCGTGGTCTCCAATTGCGTGATCTACAGCAACCTCTCGGATGGCGGCGTGCACTGGTTCTATTACGCGCAGCCGGGGGCCGGAGGCGGCGCTACCCTCGAGGCCGGCGCGCTGATGGAGAACTGCATCGTGAGTGGTAACACGGCCAAGGCGGCCGGCAGCATGTACCCCGGCACAAGCATGGGCGGCGGCCTCTTCGTGGGCAGCAACGCGACCGTCCGTCAGACCATCGTCGCCCAGAACCTGGTTCGAAGCGGGTTATGGGGAACGCGCGGCGACGGCAAGGGCGCAGGAGGCGGCGTCTATCTCGCGTCGGGCGGGCGCTTGGAGAACAGTCTCGTCTGGAGCAACCGCGTCGAGTCGAGTTTCGTTTACGGCGACGCGTTCGGCGGTGGCGTGTACGCGGCGGGCAATGCGACGATCGCGCACTGCACGATCATCGGCAACGTGGAGCAGGCAGACACCGGCGCTGATATCCGCGGCGGTGGCGGGGTCTACGCCGCAAATGGTCCCGTGATCGAGGACAGCATCCTGCACGGCAACCGATCCTCCCGGCCGGGCGCCGAGAACTGGTGGTCCATCGGCACCACTACTTTCTCGCGCTGCTGCACCACGCCCGCCGTCCCCGGCGATGGCAACCTGAACGCCGATCCGCGGCTGGCCGCCCCCGGCGCAGGCGACGCGCACCTCCTGCCCGACTCGCCGTGCATTGATCGCGGCGGCGTCCCAGCAAGCGTAGCGATAGATTTGGAAGGCGCATCGCGGCCGCTCGACGGCAACGACGACGGCGATGCCCGCGCCGACATCGGTGCGTACGAAGCGCCCGCCGGCACAGCGACGCCGAATCTCCTCATCAACGGCACATTCGAGACGCCGAGCGCGTGGGTATTCATTGACGACTCGCGTCTGGAGCCGTGGGCCGCGCGCAACGGCACGAACGGCCTCGCGCACTACGGATGGACAGCCGGCGGTCTGGTCTGGCAGGACGTCGCCGCAGCCGGAGTGTCCAACTACACGTTCTCCGTGTGGGGGTTCCGCGATGCAGACTTTGCGGAGACCCTGTCGGTCGAGATGAAGATCGAGTTCCTGTCGGCAGACTTCACCCCGCTGGTCGTCACGCAGCGATTCCTCAACGGCTCCGCCGAGTGGACCTTGTTCTCAATTACGGGCATCTCACCACCGGACACTGAGGTTGTCCGCGTGGTGTTGGCGTTCAGCGGAACGCCGGGCGATGGCGGAGCGTTCAAATGGGACGACGCGGTCCTGCTCTCGTCGGAGGCTGAATTCCACGCCCGGTATGTCGCGGCGGGCGCCGGCCACATCCATCCGTACACCAACTGGGCGGGCGCGGCGACGAACCTGCAGGCGGCGATCGCCGCCGCAGATGCGAACGACACCATCCTGGTCAGCAACGGCGTCTACATGGGCGAGGTCATCGTGGACAAACCGCTTTCCATCCGCGGCATGGGCGATGTCCAACTCGTCGGTGCCTTCGCCTACCCCTACGAGGATCAGGTGCGCGCACTGAGCGTCGCCCCGGGCGGCCGGCTTGACCTCCGGAACGTGACCATCATGAACGGTCACGCCAACCAGGGCGGCGGCATATTCAACCAAGGCACGCTCGTGCTCAAGGACTGCACGGTTGTCAGCAACGAGGCCAACCTCATCACCGGGCGTGGCGGCGCCCTCTACAATGCCGGCACGGCGACCATCGAACGCTGCAATATTTCGTGGAACAGGGCGACGGGCAGCGGCACGCCCTCTGCGGGTTCGGGCGTCGGCGGTGCCATCTACTGCGCCAACGGCTCGGTGCTGATCGTGACCGACAGCTCCCTCGTCGGCAACCGCGCCTATGGCAACGCCAACTACAACGTAAGGGAATCCGGCTCGGGCTCCGGTGGCGCGATCTACACTTACGGCGCAGTCACGCTCGTCGGCACCACAATCGCCGACAACACGGCCGAGGGCGGACAGGGCGGCTATGTCGGCGGCGACGGACTCGGCGGCGGCATCTACGCACACGGCCCCGTGACCTTGCGCTCCTGCACAATCGTGGACAACGCTGCCGTCGCCGGCCGCAACGCGGGAGGAGTTCCGTCGTACGAAGGCCTAGGCGGTGGTATCTATATCGCCGATGGCACGCCTGCGGTGACCATGGACAACACGATCATCGCGCGCAACACGGCTTCCACAGTCGGCCCGGACTGCTGCGGCACGCTCGATGCGGCCGGGCGGAACCTGCTGGGCAATGTCGCAGATTGCGCGATCATCGGCGAAACCGCAGACGTCATCGTCACCGCCGACCCCGGCCTGACACCGGTTGGCCCGCACGGCGGAACGCTCCCGCCCTGCGTGCCGCTCTACGGCAGCCCGGTCATTGACCAGGGCAGCAGCAACGGCGTCACGGCCTTCGATCCGCGAGGCGTCGCGCGCCCGATTGACGGCGACTTCGACGGCATTGCGCAGTACGACATCGGCGCCTGCGAATACGACCCCTGGACGACTGACTCCGACGGCGACACGCTGTCCGACGCCGAGGAAGTACTCATTCACGGATCGAATCCCCTGCTGATGGATTCCGATGGCGACGGCATGAGCGACGCAGGCGAGGTCCGCGCCGGAACGGATCCAGCCAACAATACCTCGGTGCTGGGCCTGGAGGCCGCAACCACGGATTGGAACGGCGGCGGGATCGTCGTGCGATGGTCAAGCGTGGGCGGAAAACAGTATTCACTGTGGCGCACCACCGAGCTGACAAACGGATTCAGAGTGCTCGACGCGCCAATCTCCGGCACGCCGCCGCTGAACACCTACACGGACACGACTGCAACTGCAGAAGGCCCATACTTCTACCGCGTCCGGGTGGAGTGAAACAACCGTCCAAGGCGACTGAAGCCGACGTAACGTTTAGCTCACGCCCAATGGCGGCGGCGCTGCATCCAGAACAAACCGATGCCCAGCACGACCAGCATGGCCGTGCCCGGCTCGGGAATCACCGTCGTGGAAAAGCCGTAAAATGTGCCCGAGCTGTCTGCATAGGCCCCGACCAATGTGGCGCCGTCAAAACCGTTGATTAGCGTGCCCTGTCCTGAAGAAGTGCCGGCGTTGGGATGGTTGATGTCGGTCCAGACTGCCCCGTTATAAAGGAACCCGTGGTGAACCCCTGAGGAATCGCTATAGTAGCCGGCCAGCGTGGCGCCGCTGATGCCGAAAATGCGGGTTCCCTGGCCCGCGCTGGACCCGGCGTTGGGATGAGAAAGAACGGTCCAACTTGAGCCATCATAGACGAATCCACTATACACCCCACCAACGCTTTCCAATCTGCCCGCAATGTAGGAGCCGTCCACAGCAAACGGTTCGGTCTGCAACGACGAAGAATGGCTGAATGTCTGGTAACTGCTGCCATCGTAGAGGAACCCGACAACAGCAGTATCATGATAAGCACCGACAATGTTCCCATTATTGTGATCTATACCATTAGGGGACGTGCTGCCGGCTCCCGCCGACAGGACGGTAAAAATGCTGCCATCGTACGAGAAGCCGACCGTCAAGCCGGCGACGTTAGCCCATCCCACATGCGAGGACCCCTCCGTGCCCGTCAACATGGTCATGTCGGCCCCTGGATACTGCACATCCGTGTAGGTGGATCCATCGTATACATACCCGACCCAGCCCGCGCCGGCGTTGTAGGAGCCAACGATGGTCCCCCCGGAAACATCCGTAGCCATCGAGAACACAGCCCCCGGAGGAACAACGGGAGTGAAGATAAAGTCGGCTCGGATATTGGAAACCGACAACAGGAAAACAATCAACAGCACTACCATCGCAAACAGTCTTCTCTTCATGATACGAATCCTCCATCGCGTGTTCATGAAGAAAGCGGATACGCTGATGCGGGGTGATGTATGCATACCCCGGATGGGTGATTTTCAGGGGATGGGGAAGAAGGGGTGGTTGGAGATTGGGGATTAGAGATTGGGGGATCGAAAACTTTGCATGCCAAGCCCTAGCGTCTGCGCGGAGGTTGGTCGTGAGCTATATCGAAGCGGGATACGGGATGTCCACGGCGGCTGAAGCCGCCGTCCGGCTTCCGCGTAAACGCGGAACTCCGGCACTACCAACAGCGCGCAGACCCGAGTAACGCCAAGCCCGCCAGAGTTCCGCCTTTAGGCGGACAGCCCTCTTCCGGCTTCAGCCGGGAGTCTGCCGTCCGGCTTCCCGTTTTTCCCCTCAAATCACGCCCAAGTCCCGCGCCTTCTTGAGCGCCTCCGAGCGCGACGCCGCCTGGAGCTTCTCGTAGATGTTCTTGATGTGCGTGTGGACGGTGTGCGGGCTGATGCTGAGGGTCTGGCCGATTTCCTTGTACGACCGGCCCACGGCAATCCCCGAAAGAATGTTCTTCTCGCGCTGGCTCAACAGCTCGCCCTCCGGCTTCGAGCCGGGCGACTGCATTTCGCCGATCACTTTGCGCGCGATCTTCGGGCTCATCGGCGCGCCGCCCTGGTAAAGACAACGTAACGACTCAACGAGGTCCCGCGGCGGGCAGCCCTTAAGCAGATACCCCATCGCGCCCGCTTTGATCGCGGAGAACACGGTGTTGCGGTCTTCCGAAATCGTATAGACCAGGATTTGCAGCTTTTCATGCTCGGAACGGATTCTGCGAATCATATCCACTCCGGAGATGCCGGGCAGATCAATATCCGCCAGCAGGATGTCGGCATCATCCCATTGCGCCTTTTTCAGCGCTTCCTCGGCGGACGAGTAAACGCCCGTCACCGAGAAACCCGGCTCACCCTCCAGCAGAATCCGCAGATTCTCCAGGAGAGGTTTGTTGTCCTCCACGATACAGATTTTCATAACCGCCTGATCAAGAAGCGCGTTCACGCCTCCACTAATTACGCCGAAGCCTCGTTTTCATTTATACCCTGTTCGGGTGGTTTTATGGGTAGAGGAATTTCAAAAACAAGCTCGGTCCCCTGCCCTGCATGGGTTTCCATGCAGCCGCCCAACTCGCGAATACGGGCTTCCATATTCGCCAATCCCCTGCCTGACGCGGAGGATAACCCCACCCCCTTGCCGTCATCGCGAATGGTCATCTTGAAAAGCGTGGGCTCAAAACGCATGAGCACATCGACGCGCGCGGCCTCGGCATGCTTCACCACGTTCGTGAGCGCTTCTTTGAAGACGCGCAGCAGCGACATGCCCGGGAACAACCCGGGGCCCACCACACTGCTGTCGCCTTGGATATCCATCTCGAACGCGATCCCGTGCGCAGCAAGACGCAGCTCCCCCTGCCGCCTGCACTCGACAATAAAGTCCGGCCACTGCATGTCGCGCGTCTCCAACGAGCTCATGAGACCGTGAACTTCCGCTGCGCCCTCCGACGCCAACTCTGAGATCCGCTGGAAACCGTCGCGCGCCTTATCTTCTTTCGTATCGCGGCGCCCGATCTCCGCCAGGATGCCGACGTTCGCCGTCAATCCGCCGATGCCGTCGTGCAGGTCGCGGATCAACTGCTGCTGCTGACGCGCCTGCTCCTGGAGATCGCGGCGCACCTTCTGCTCGAGCTCCAGAATCTGAAATCGCGATTGGTCGGCCCGTTGCCGGATGTCCCGCACGCGATCCGCCATGGCAAAAAAGAACAAGGTCATGCTGATCGCAATGCTGACGATGGCGGGATACTCCGGAATCGTCGGCATGGGCAACACCCCCCTGAAAAGGAGAAAGGTCCACACAAAGAGAACCCAGAATACAACCCAGCCGAGGAAGTAGAAACGCGCGACACGATTGCCGCGCACCCAGAAGACCAGAGCCACGCACATGGAAAAACCCCCGAGGGCCAATGCCTGGAATTGCACAATCTGAATCGAGATCCTGTAAGGCCCGGCCAGAAGCGCCGCCGTGAGCAACATCGTAAAGATAATCGAAGGCCGGACAACCCATCGGTCCAGTCGAGGCGCCGCGGTCCCCAGATCGAAGAAATACCTCAGGTACACGAGAATCAGAACGAACGTGGTTTCGACTGCGATGATAGTGCCCGCGTGATTGGCCCATGCAACCGCCGGCAAACGCAACCACGCATAGTAGCCGCTGTTGATGAAGTAGTTGAAGACAATGCTGACCAGCGAAAGAGAGTAAATCGCGTAACCCCAATCGCGCGTAAACAGGCTCAGAACCAACGAAAGCAGCACCAACGCTGTCATATATCCGAAGAATGAGGCGAACAACGCTTCACGGCGCCCTTGCGCTTCGGCGTACGATACAGGGGTCCAAACGCTCAGTGGGATGTGCAAAGACGCATGCGAGCCCACGCGCAGAAAGACCTCCACCGTTTCACCCGAAAGAAGATGCAGCGGGAATACAGGATACTTGTGATCCAGCAACTCGGGATTGCGCGGCCTCCGGTTGCCTGCTTGTAAACGACGAACGAATCCGTCGTTGCGCATCTCGTACCAATCCAGCTCATCCATCCGTGCCGTGCGTAACTCGACAAGCCAATCACTCGCACCGGGGGCTTCAGACCGGAACTCCACGCGCACCCAAACCGCGTCGGGTGTAAAGCCGAACTGCGGCCACAGCCGTATGGTCGTTTCGAAACGGCCGGCGGCAAATGCTTCGCGCGCCTCGACCATCGTCATCACGCCGGACGGGTCGCGGAGGATGGACAGGAAAGGCGTTGCGCTTTGTCCCGCGGTGTTGCGACCGAGCCACATCGAGCCACACGCGGAGGAAACCGAAAGAAGCGCAACACCACACCACACCACCGCGAAACTCTGAAAACGAGGCCTTCCCATGCGCGGGAGCATACCCCGGCCCGAAGATTGCGCAAAGATGATTCCTTCCTTCTCGTCCTACAGCACTCCCATACTCCAGCACTCCATCACTCCCTTCGGCCAGCTACTATTCAAGCGACCGGAGTAATGAGCGTACGTACGAACCCACCCCCACACGGGTTGAACAGTTTTCTGCTTTACTATGACCGCTGCGAAACTTACAACAAGGGTTCAATATGAGCCCGATTCTACTTATCTGAAAAATCAGAGGGGAAGGCGACAATGTCCAAAATTTACGACAGTCAGCACGGTGGATCATCCTGGTTCCTGAAAACAGCCGACGGCAACGTGTACGGGCCGCTGGATATCAGCCAGCTCCGCGAATGGGCGGACGATTGCCGCATCGCTCCCGGCAACCAGGTTTCCAAGGACAAGCAGCAATGGGTTAATGTCGAAAGCCTGCCCGAGCTCGAAATGTACTGGATGGTCGAGCTGGCCAATGGAAGAATCTTCGGGCCGATCAACCTGAGCGCACTGAAGGATTTCGTGAAATCCGGGGCGGTCCTGCCGCAGGCAAAACTGGAGAACCGTGAAACGGGTGAAACGTCAACGGTCGAGAAGCTCGTAGCGCCGCTCATGAGCGGCGCCGCAGCAGCCGCGCGCACGGTCGTGCCCCCGAGAAGCCGACCGGCAACCCCCGCCGCGAAGGAAACGGTGCCGGGCGTTCGCCCCGCCGCACCGGTGGAAGAAAAGAAGGTCGAGACACCCGCCGCGCCCGCCCCCGGGAAGAAGGCGGAAGAGAAAGCGCCGGAAGACCAGTCGGCCATCGTGCGGGATCTGCGCCAACAACTTCAAAAAGCGGCGGGCGAAGCGGATCAGCGCGTCGCTGCGGCACGCAAGGAAAGCGAAACCCGGGAACAGGCCTTGCAGGCGGAGCTGAAGAAATTGAAGGCCGACCTCGCCGCGCGCGAAACCGCGTCGCATACCGCCGCCGATACGCATGTCAAGGAACTCGAAGACGAAGTGACCGCCCTGCAGGAACAGATCGAATCAACAAAAGAAACGGCGAACGTGGCCGCTTCCCTCCAGCAGGAACTCGAAAAGGTACGTGCGGAAAGCGCGAAGCGCGAGGCGGAGTTGCAGGAGCAGATCGCCAACCTCGCCAGCCAGCAGAGCGAAACCGCCGCGACGCGGCGTATCAAGGAACTGGGCGCGCAGATTGATGAACTCACCGACAAGGTTCACGTCGCCGAGGGCATGATCTCCGAGAAGGATCAGCAGCTCGAACAACTGAAGGTAAAGACGCGCGAAGTGCAGGAGCAGGTCCGGCATCATGAGCGCGAGATGGAGCAGGATCTCCGCCGGCTTACCGCCGAACTCGAAGAGGCGCGCGCCGCGCAGAAGGCGGAAGAGCTCGAACAGCAGAAGATCCTCTACCTCCGACTGCAGGAAGAATCCTCGTCGAAAGAACGCCAATTGACGGAAGACCTCCAGGCCCTGCGTACGCAGCATGCCGAATCGGAACATCGTGTTCGCGAGCTGACCGAAAAGGCCGGCCAGGCGGCGTCCCAACTGCAGAACGCGAATGCCGCCCTCTCGGACAAGGAAGCGCAGATCCAGCAGCACCAGGAACGCATCCGGTTGCTGGAAGAACACGCGCAACGCGTCGAGCAAGCGCTCCAGGAGCGGGCTCAGCGCGCCGAGGCGGAAGCGCAGACGCTTTCACAAAAAGCGGCCGACCTTCAGTTGCAGTTGGAAGAGCGGGTCCGCGTCGAAAACGACGTCCGCGAGGCCGCGCAAC
>Ga0334884_1006772_pt1 | contig 10150 bp, 9 predicted proteins | sample GraSluR1_MG_7_FD_207215 | JGI IMG/M metagenome (GOLD analysis project Ga0334884, IMG submission 207215) | Sludge microbial communities from methane-producing bioreactor in Wageningen University, Netherlands - Granular Sludge_12_05 R1 | ecosystem: Engineered > Bioreactor > Anaerobic > Unclassified...
TTCCCTGGGCCAAATCAAATAGTTTAAGATCAACAGCAACATCCTTATTTTCACACACATCCAACATTTCTGGTGAGTTATCCAATCCATAAATATTCATACCAGCTTTATAGAAGAGATATGAACTTAATCCCGTGCCAATACCAATATCCAATAACATTTGTCCCGGTTGAATGTACTCATAGACCATTCCAAATATTATCTCTGCTGAATGGGATTCTGCTTGACTGGCTAGATTATCATACTCATCAACATAATCAATTTCAACATGTTCATTGGATGTAAATTTTCCAGACATAATACTAAATATCCCTGACTTTTTATTTAGTTTATCCTCTATGGAACGAAGGGATAAAATATAAAACCCTACAATAAACTGGAGGTCGATCTATATTTCATAGGGTCGATCATACATCTTCTTTATAACTGATTTATCCTTAAGGTGACCTTTCCACATCCTACCACCTAAAAATCTCATTCCCCATTTGGCTAAAAATAAGGGCATTAAAGGTTTAGAAGCAATTTGGATAGCATTAGGGGGGATTTGATTATTTTGGGATAGAGAATCAACTATTAAATCCATCCCTTTTCTTAAGTTTCGGGACATACCCCCAGAATCCTTAACTTGCAGGGATTCGAAGGCGGCACCCATTCCAATAGTTATACCCCCTACCCATTCCATGTTGGTTTGCTGTGCGAAATTTTCACACATCGCAACAGCAACATCGTTATGATGAGGTTCCGGGAATCCGGAGTTAAATATTGCCAATAATTTTTGTTTTTTCGGATTTTCAGAGTCTTTCCTGGAATTTTGGTATAAACAGAACTGTTCCATGAAGTTTATGGTAATAGCTGGGATGCTGTCAATGTAGAGGGGATTAATTAATACCATTAATTCACTTCCTGATGCTTTTTTTACCAGTTCTTCCATTTTCTCTGGTTTCTGGTGTCTAACTATGTACATTTTATCAGTGTCAATACCTTTCATACTGAATTTATCTTCTAAGTAAGATGCAAAGTTATTCGATGCACTACTCTGAGCTTTGGGACTTCCAATAAGAATTAAAACATTATTTAAATTACTCATACTACCATCTCCACCGCTTTTAGGAAATTAGAGATTTTATCCATATCCATTGATTGATCATCCCCCACCACAATTTCAGCAGCATAACAGGGGGAATGGAAGTTTATAGCGTTGCGTTTTATAAGTTTCTTGAATATCTCTTCGCTTTTTTGATCCTTGTCTCTTAAGTAACCAATGGCTAATATGTTAGGATTTTTATCATATCTGGGCTGGTGATGTATTTCTCCATTTACCATGGCAAAAAATGGGAGGATATTGGGTATGAATCGGTCCACAATCTTCTTTAGATGGTAAGAGTAACCACCGAAGGTAATGGAGGATAAAAGTATTACTAAATCTGATTGGATCACTTTTTTTGCAATTTCCCGGCCTTTATCATTAATTATGCATTGTCCTGGTGTTTTAAGCCAGCAACCAAAGCATCCGGTGCATGTTGCAATTTCTTCTTGACAGAGCTGGTAAAAATTAACTTCCCAGCCGTTTTCTTCTAGTTTCCGGGTTAAGATATCCTTACCAGTGGGATTTGTAATGTTCCTAGAACCGTCTAATATTACAGCTTTCATAATTAAAACCTACAAATATTCATTTAAAGTTTTTTTGTTGTCATTTGGGGATTTTTGATTATCATTTTGGGAAATTTTCTTTTCATTCTTTCTTAATGGCTGTTGGGAGATGCCAAGAGTCATCAAATTCAATGAATGTTTTATTAATTCTGCTTTTTTCACCCCTAACAGATTTAAAACATCACTTGTAGCTTCTGATGATCTTAATACTGCTATGGTTGATTCTGCTAAGTATAGGGCGGTTAGGAATGTGTCAATATTCTCTCGGATTGAACCATCCTTTTTCCCAGTTTCTATGGCTCCACACATTATTCCCAAGTAATCCTGGTCATGTTTTCTAATTTTCTGAAAGTAAGGTGCATCCATACACTCAGGGTATATGTTGCGTGCCTCCAGCATTACCATACAATGATCATGATACTGATCATAAAATTTCCAGAATGCATATCCGGTGGCTAAAATTTTCTCAAGGCCGATATCACAAGATTCAACTTCTTTTTTCATCATTTTACTCAAGATTTCATTTCCACGGTGGACAACTGCAAAGAACAGATCCTCCTTATTTACAAAATACCTGTAAAGAGCAGGTTTAGTGAGTTCTAATTCAAAGGCGATCTCATCCATGGTTGTTTTATCATATCCCTTTTTGCAGAAATATTTTTGAGCAGCATCAATGATTTCATTGGTTTTTCGTTCTCTTTCTCGTATTCTTCGATTGGATAATGCCAAAGGACCACCATTTTAGATTTTTGGATTTTTTAAAAGGTTTGATTGTGTTATGCACAAATATGTTACCATAAGTAACTAATGTTACCTTAAGTAACATATTATTTAAAGTTATCCTTTATTGCATTCAAACATTAAAAAAAGGAATTAAAGCAAAAAAAGAGATAGAAAAAGATTTTTTGAGGATTATTCTAATTCAACAAACGCTGGTACAGTTAACGAGATAGTACCGCCCTGATATGAATCATCTCCTTCCATATCGCCACTATCATCACTGTCTCCACTATCACTGCCTCCATCTCCACTGTCTCCACCATCTCCTCCAGGCATGGCACAGCCAGAGACAAGTACAACAGACACCATCACTATCAAAAACAGCATAACTACCTGTTTTTTCATATAACATCCCTCCTATCCATTTTGAAGGCCTTGGATTACTATCCTTTAGGCTTTAATAATATATGTATATATGTCCCAAGTTGTATTAATCATATTTGGTTAAAATCATATTTCAAAACAATCAAAAATAGATTACTAGTTCAAATTTACTGAAATCTTTATAAAATACTATTTTTAACATTAATAACTCGTCTTTTGTTGTTCGTCTTTACTTTTAAGGCCAAGTGTTAGAATTGTCATGATTAAGGCTACAGATCCCATGAATATAAATGCATATTCATAACCTATCAGCTTACCGGCATAAGATCCAATAACTGCTCCAATAAGAGCTCCTCCTATCAGTTGCCCACCGCTGGTTATTAAATTTATCAGGGCCTGGCCAGAGGCTCTCTCTTTAGGTGGGCTTTCCACCAGCATGATGTAACGTGGTGGTGAGCCAATGGCAGTGCTCATACCAATCCCAACAAGAATGCTTCCAATGATAAAAGGATAAAATGATTCTGAAAATATGCTAATTATGAAAAGGCCCACTATCATGATAATTCCACCTACAAACATTATATTCCTGGAACCAAAACTGTCCAGGAGTCTCCCTATAATAGGAGCACCCATAGCCATGGTCAGGACAACGGGGATTAACATCAAACTGGCATCAGATGAGCCGAATGCCAGGGCAACAATAACCAATGAAGGGATAAATACGGTGGCTGCCTGGATTAGGCCGGTGCCGATCATATAAGTGGAGACTAGTTTAACCTCTTTACTGCGGAGTAAATCAATTTGAATCAAAGGATCCATAGAATTCATTTCTACTTTTAACAGAATGGGTATTAATATTAAGCATAACACTATAAATGGCCACACTGAAAATGAGAGGAAACTGGATATCAGGTGACTGGTGTCTATTTGGTTTATTCCATAGGCCAGGAATGAAACCAATAGTCCTAAAACGATTATTCCCGGCCAGTCAAATTTCACATCCGGATTTTTATTACTAATAGGGAGAATGTACAAGCTTCCCAGGAAAACCACCAGACATATGGGGATGTTTATAATAAAAAGCCACTTCCAACCATAACTCAAGAGTAAACCGCCGAGAACAGGGCCCAGCACACCTGATAATCCCCATACTGAGCTGAGGATTCCCAGGGCACCGCCCCTTTTTTCTGGGGGGAAAATATCTCCAACGAATGCGTTAGCTACTGGGAAGATGCCACCTGCACCCACACCCTGTATGGCCCTTCCCATTAAGACCATTTCAAAGGACACAGATACAACGGTTAATACGGATCCTGCTAAAAATAAAAGAATATTAACCAAATAGATTCTACGCCGACCATAAATATCCGATAATTTAGCCATTAAAGGGGTTCCTATCATGAAAAATAGGATGTATATGGTGAAAACCCAGCTCAATAACCTGTCATTAACCCCAAAATCTATTCCAATTGATGGGAGTGCTGGGCCCACAATCCCAATATCCAGGGATCCCATAAACACACCCACCAGTAATATGATGAGGATGCGGTTTTCAACTTGGTTTGCCATAACCAGAATTTAGCATAAAAACTAAAAAAGATTTTCTTTATTATCAAAGATTCTTCTTCAATCCAATTCTCGTGCATCTTATAATTAACACTTTTTTGTTACTTGAAGTCGTCTAAAAAGCTATTTATTAAAAAAAATATGTCCTGAGGAGTCTCCACTGGTAAATTATGTCCTACACCCTTCATGATTTCAATTTTTGAGTTAGAAATGCGGTTATTAAGTTCTTCTGCATGGTATGGGGGAGTAAATACATCCTTTAATCCAGCAATAATCAGAGTTGGAATGTTTATTTTTATGAGGGAATCCTTAAAATTGATCTTAAGGCATGCTTTTATAGATTCCTTTAAAGCAGGAATAGAAGTTGATTTTGCCATAATATCCATTACTTCTTTAAATAATTCCTGATTCCTTGCTTTAAAGTCAGGAGTATATGTTAGGTTAAGGCAGGCATCAAAAAAAGCATTAAATCCTTCATCATCTAAGATTTTCATAAGATCCAGTAATCTATCTTTTAAGTGTGTGTCTACAGAACAAAAGGATGATATAAGGGTTAAACTTTGAACTTTATCAGGATAATCCAGTGCCAGTTCTTGTATTACAGCCCCACCCATTGAATGACCAATAAAATGGGCTTTATTAATCCCCAGTGAATCTAAAAGCCTGACAATGTCACTGGCGAATAAGTCCATGTTATATGGTCCTGTTGTCTTGGTGGAAAGCCCATGACCACGCAAATCAACAGCCAGAACACAATATTTATCTTTAAGTAGGTGGATAAGCCCTTCCCATACAGTATGATCACTGGCCATACCGTGTACCAGAACCACAGGATACCCTGTTCCAACATCCTGATAATATAACTCTAAATCTTCAATAGTTATACATTTCATAGTTTTTACTACAACTTTAGGATGATTCTACATTATAATAGATTCTATGTATATATTTTTGGTCTTGTTCAGAGCCAGATAAGATGTATACAATGTTTTTAGCATTTTCTTTATTTAGAGATATACCTGATTGTAGATAGATCACTTTAAGTGTACCAAAAATCAATATTATTATGTACTTAAATTTGTGAATAAGTCGCTTTTTTTTAGTATTTATTAAAAAATATATTTATGGAGCTGATTTTTACGTTAAATATTACAGGATATATTCCCCTAATCTCCACTATTTTAGGTGTGGTTATGGGTTTAGCATCCGGTGAAATAAGTAATTTGCGCAGGGATAAGCGAAGGAAGAAAAGGAAAATAAACTCTGCCCGTACCTTAATTTCCCTTGAAAATGATAGGAATATAGAACTCCTTAAGGATTTCTGGTATAAATTAAACAAAGATGAAGAAAGTATGACTGTGGGGGATGATTTAAAGATTACTCTTGCCCACCGATTAGTTAAAATGCCAATGCCATCCTGGAATGAAATAATGTGGAGAAACCAAGCATCATTACTGGCAATAACCTTCAGTGATGAGGAAATAATATCTATATCATCTTTTAATAACTGTTTGGAAATTCTTAAATCTATTTATTCTAAATTAATAGATCTGGATGCTAAAGACAGAGAATATAACAGTAGATATGCTTTAAGCGGAGCAAAAATATCTTCCCTGGCACGTTCTAATCGTTTTAAAGAGGAAGCACCTGGACTTTGGGATGAATTTGAGGAGATAACTCTCACTCTCTTGGGGAATGGTAATCCTCTCACCCAGAACAAATAGTATTACATTAGTAATCTACGATATATTCTAATCTGTTTAAAAAAGAAAAAAGTGGGGGATTATTTTATTCTTCGTGGTGCCATGAGTCCTCCAACTAGCATTAAACTTGCCAGAATTAGTGGTAGTAATGGTAGTCCTGTTTTTTGCATTCCTATAGTCTGTGCATTTACTTGAGTACTGGTTGCTGCGTGGATTGTTAGGGATTGTGTGTCGCTGTTAAGGGTTGGATCATAGGTTGTGGTGGTTAATACTGGGTTTAGGAGATAGTTACCTGCCCTGACAATGCGTAGGCTTAGCCATAGGTATGGATCACCCACTGGCACTGTTCCCAAGTTCCAGGTTAGGGTACGGGTGGCAGGGTCATAGGTCCACTTGTTACCAATATCATCCCTTGCTCCCACAAACTCTAAACCTTCCGGTATTTTGTAAGTCATAACCACGTTCTCAGCTGCATCTGGACCTCTGTTACCAACCTTCAGGGTGTAGACTACAGTATCACCAACCACAGGGTTGGTTTTACCGGGCGTTATGGTCAGGTAAACACTGGATTTAGGGTTAATGACTACATCTGTATTCAGGGTTTCTAAATCAGTGGTTGCACTAATATGTGCAGTACCTGCCAGTTCATCAGCGTTCAAGGTGGCAGTTGCGATTCCCTCGACTGTGAATTTGTCAATAGTTTTACTACCAACAGATCCTAGGTCTGTTTGGAAGTTTACTGGAGTTAGATCGGGTATATGTCCTGCTAAAGGCTCTGGCAGTGGTGTGTAAGTGGTTCCATCAGATGAGTAATTGTTGAAGTTAACAGTTATCTGGCTGGTTTCTCTATTGTTGATGGTGGTTGGATTGGCAGTCAGGGTCATGAAGAGCCATGGAGTGTAATCCACTGTAGAGGGTCCTGAAATTAAGTTAGCAAAATTTGGATTGTTCAGACCCCACCAGTTATACTCTGCATTGGCTGAACCACTCCCGGCACTGAATATGGCATCACCAGAGTTATCAGCAGTGTTGCCAACAATACGGTTGAAATTCACCGTACTCGTAGAGTAATTAGGCCACCAGTAGAAAGCACCACCGTCCTGATAAGCATGGTTATCGGTGATATGACAGCCAGTCACTGTAAGAGTACCTTCACGATTGTAGATTGCACCAGCATATGTTGCAACATTGTTTTTGAATATACAATCCTCAATAACAGTCACACCCCAGTTGAGTATAGCACCTGCATTACCTGCTGCTAGATTTCCATCGAATACACTACCAGTCACAGTCAAATCACCTGCAAGGTTGTATATAGCACCAGCATCTTCATTAGCTGAATTACCAGTGAATGTACTGTCTGTAACTGTTACATCACCTAAAAAGTTGTATATCCCAGCACCATTAAAATCTGCAGTGTTTCCAGTGAATGTGCTTTCTGTTACTGATACATCACCCAACCAGTTGACTATTGCACCACCAGCATTGTTTTTGAAAATGGTTTCGGTTATGGTAATTCCACCAATGTTGAAGATAGCCCCTCCATCAGAGGCGGTTGCATCATTGTTTTTAAATTTACTACCAGTTATGGTCATGGTGTCCATGTTAAAGATAGCTGATCCTCCCAAGAGAATGTCAGCTGCAATATTACCATTGAAAGTACAATCAGTAATGGTTGCATCACCCTCATTGAAAATAGCACCACCAACGTTTCGTGCTTTGTTCTTTTTAAACAGGGAGTCAGTCACAGTTAGTGCGCCGTTTTCATGGTAAATGGCACCACCATCACGTCCTTTGTTTTTCTTGAATATGGAACCAGTTACTGTCAGGTCACCTTTTTTGTTGTAGATTGCTCCCCCATCTTTACGTGCTTTGTTCTTCTTGAATATTGAGTCGGTTACTGTTACATCACCATTTTTACTATATATTGCACCACCATGGCGGTCAGCATAGTTACCCTGGAAAAGACAGTTAGTAACTGTTAAATCACCACCATTGTTGTAGATTGCACCACCGTCATAGCCATTATCGACATAATTGTCAATGAAACTGCAATCGGATACTGTGACTGATGATCCTTCGGACCAGATTGCTGCACCATCATCCCAGTCAATGTAGGAATTCTTTAAAGTTAATTGAGAGAATAATACAGTAAGTCCTGGGTCATGTACATCGAATATCCAGTCAACACCTTCAGCATCGATTATGGTGCCTGATTGGCTCTGTCCAATAATAGACATACTTCTGGTAATCTCGATTACTCTATTACCGGTTCCAGTGTAGAGTCCATCTGCAATGTTCACCACTCCATTGGCGGTTACGGTGCCTGTGGCGTTTTTAATGGTGAGTTTAGGCCCACTTCCAGTTACAGGGTCGAAAGTGGCACTTTGACCATCGTAGTTATCATCCCCTGTGTCATTATTTACATATATGATACCAGGATCTGCAGAAACCGTGCTTACACATAATATCAAAGAAAAAATTAGAAGTACTGAAGAAAGGAGAATTTTAGACTTGTTTGTCACTTTTTGCATAGTTTTTCACCTCCTTTATGATGGATAAATGAATTATGTATAATAAATATTGTTAGTAATAAGCAATATACTTTTCCATTATATTTTAGTAAGAATTAAACAGGGAAAGTTCACCTAGGGATCATAAGTGAAAAAATTAATAAAAAAAGTATTTTAATTCAATCATCATTTAATAGATTATTCAATCGGTCTGAAGCTTCCTGATTTAAAGGATTAATTTCCAAAGCCTTATTATAAGCCTCAATAGCCCCATCTTCATCACTCATGACTTCCCTTGACATGGCCAGTATACACCAGGCGTCATCCCAGTCACCCCTAATTTTAATGAGTTTATCTGCAATTTTTTTACTCTCCTGATAATCACCACTGTGATAATGGGAAACTGCCAGATAATAGAGGGTTTCAGGATCATCTTCCACGATGTTAAGGGCTTTTTCAAATGATTCAATGGCCTGGGAGTGGTTATCTTGAATCTGCAGGATCATGCCCTGATATTTCAGGGCTGAAAGATTTTTCCCATCCAATTCAAGTGATTTCTGGAAACATTTCAATGCTTCTTCATAGTTACCGTTAATGTAGAATGATTCACCCTTCCGTGTGAGATTTTGAGGGTTTTCGAATTCCTGGTAGCCTTCAGCACCCACTATGGCTGGCTTAACGGTGGGGGGAGTGGTTTCTATGTGGTTAACAACCAGATCTTCGGCCAGATCAACACTTTCACCTTTCATCATTTTCAGCATAGCTTCCAGTATAAAGATGGTCCCCTTCTTATGCAGAGGCTTGTTATCATTACCACACTTCGGAGAATAGATGCAAGTTGGGCAGCCTTTACGGCACTGGCAACTTTTAACCATGTCCCTGGTGACTTCCACCAACTTTTCCATGACCTCCACTGCCTTCTCTGCCAGGCCAATACCACCCTCATAAGCATCATAAATAAAGATAGTTGCTTTACCAGTCTGAGGATGATAATTAGTGGATAGGCCCCCAATATCGAAGCGATCACATAAAACAAGTAAGGGAAACATGGATATTATGGCATGCTCAGCCCCGTGCAGGCTACCAGCATAGCTATCCTTTTTAGGGAATATGTTCTCCAGGCTATCGGCTACAATTCCGGGTATGGTGAACCATAAACCACGGGTATGATATTTTAATGGAGGTAGATCCAGTTCATGGGTGGCCAGGGCTTTACCATAGATCATTTCCTTGTACTTATAGAAGTCCTGGGTAACCTTAACCTCACCAAAGGAAACCCTGAAGTTCCCAATATCCCTGGAACTTATTTCTTTTTCAATGGAAACATCCACATTCCTAAGGGCCTGAGTATGGTAATCCACATCCATCTTCTTAACATTGATAGTCCTTTTTTCCAGGTTGAAGGAGTCTACTATGTAGGTTTCACCCTGATTAATGAGCACTGCCCCCTCATGAGCCTCACTGTAGGCATGCTGCCGGTCCATGGTCTCCATCACACTTTTATTATGGAAAACCTTGAAATTGTCACTGGATATTTGGTCGAGACTGATGTTCATGGCCGGGTCTTTACGTCCAACATAAGTCAGTCCCAGTAAACCTTCTGTGACCATCATA
>Ga0334884_1006778_pt1 | contig 10142 bp, 9 predicted proteins | sample GraSluR1_MG_7_FD_207215 | JGI IMG/M metagenome (GOLD analysis project Ga0334884, IMG submission 207215) | Sludge microbial communities from methane-producing bioreactor in Wageningen University, Netherlands - Granular Sludge_12_05 R1 | ecosystem: Engineered > Bioreactor > Anaerobic > Unclassified...
ACAGTCCGCAGGACCCTCTACCTCCTCTACGAGCACCGCCTGGCGAAGTACAGGCGGGAGAGGGATCCCGAAAGCGGCTGGCTCACCTACCTATGGACTTTATGCTCCGATAACCTCGATCGAGCCCTGGAGTCGGAGGCGAGAAAGCTTTTGAGGAAGCTCGAGGAGCGGCTCGCCTATGAGAAGGAGAACATATTTTACGCCTGCGTTGGCGGGTGCGCCCGTTTCGTCTTCGATGAGGCGAGCGAGAACAACTTCATCTGCCCCTTCTGCGGCGCGGGGCTCGAGTACATGGAGAACGATCGGATCGTGACGACCCTGGAGAAGAGGATGGGGGAGCTCTCCGCCGTCCTGTGACCTTGGAAGCCGTCTAGAGCGCCTCGGGGTCGTTTTCCATCACCGCCGTCCACCACCAGCGGGACATGTCGGCGAGGTCCCGGCTGAACATCCCGGAGAGCCTGTACTCCCCCGATCGGACGGCGATCAGCCCAGCCCCCAGAAGCTTGTTTCTCATGAAGTAGAAGGCGGACCGGGATACTCCGAGGTCTTCCATCATCCTCTTCCAGTCCCTGGTTTTGAGGGGTTCGCCCTTCCTCTGCCCCTCCTCCACCATGTTCAGAAAATCCCTGCCCCGGCGGGCCGTCTTCTCGTCCTGAAATAGGCGGAGCATCAGCTCAAGGTAAGGATCTTTCGACCGGCTGATCCAGTACTCCGACTTGGATCTGATCTTCAGGGTGGTTGCGGTTCTCGGAGCGTTCTTGACGTGGGTCATGAATCGCTGGGAGCCGGGAGGGTGGCATTGAGGACGGATCTGACCAGGTCAGCGTACTCCTCTTTCAGGACGTAAACCGTTGGCAGCCGGTAGGATTTCTTATGTGCGCTGAGGATTCCCAGCTTTGAGCAGATATAACCCAACAGCGACGCCACTACCTTGCGTGAGGTCTCAAACTGCTCTTTGACCGCCTTGTATAGAGAGCTTACTGTGATTTCGCCCGCTTCCAGGATCACTCCCAGAACGAAACGCCTTCTCCCATCCGTGTCCAGGTCCAGGAACTGGACAAGACGGCTGGCGATCTCAGATTGCATCGAACTCATATAACATCACCACCGTCCGAGTACATCCGGACAGCGCATTGAGGCCAGGCAATATATATCTTGCCGTGACGGAGCCGCCCTTCTGCCCCCCGGAGGATCGCGGCGGAGGAGCCCCGATCCGGGGACGGTCCGGGGCGAGACCGAACTCTGCCCCAACTATAAATAACCATACAATATCATAATATATAAGCTATTGGTCTCCTGGAACAATTTGGAGCTCTGAACATCCCCCTTCGGGGAGATCTCCGGATGAATGGGCCAAATAATATCGCAACAGCTCAGGGATGGGACGAGGATGATGAGAGGGGGTCGGGACGGTTGAGACCATCGGTGGAGGGATCCGGGTTCGAGGAGGAGTTCTCCGATCTGATCGAGCTGAACGGCTACAAAGTCGCCAAGGCGGCGAGGTCCGAGGACGGCGGGTCGGAGCTCTTCGCCTCCAGGACCGACGAGGTGGGCCACCAGGTGACTTACGTCATCCACCTCAAGCCTTCCGGCGCGGCCGTCGACGAGGCGGCGGTCGAGAGGGCGGCCAGGGCCAGGGATAGGCACCCTGGAAGCATCTCCGTCGTGGTATCTCCCTCCTCGGAGTTCGCGAGGTCGGTGGTGGACCTCGCCGACCGGCGGGGGGTGAGGCTCTGGGGCGAGGAGGAGATCCGCCGGCTCCGCAGGAACGTCGCCGATAAGCGGGGGCTCCGCCGGAGTGATGCCGCCGACGGCTCCGATCTGCGGGGCCGGAGGAGGAGTCGATCCCGGGCGAAGGTCGCGGTCCTCCTTGGGGTCCTCGCCGCCGCCCTCCTCTACGTGAACTTCTTCGGGACTGGAGCCGGCCCCCTCCGGATTGCCCTCATCGATCTCGGAGATCGGGCGGAGGAGATCTGGAGGGTCGGGGCCCCACCCCTCCGGGACGGCCTCGTCCTCTTCCGCGACCGGATCCAGGATCTCCTCCGGGGATGAGATGAGGAGGGGATGAGATAAGGCTTAACAACGTGGCGGGCGAGAGGTCTGGAGAGGGCCGAGATCAGAGTCTCCTCATCGTCGGCTCCGGGGGCGAGGGCTTGTTGGATCCTGACTACTGGTACAAGAGGGGGGCCGCCGACTATGGTTCAGGCCTCTTCGAAGAGGCGGCAGATAGTCTTGCGAGGGCTATAGAGGCCGACCCCACCTTCTTCGAGGCCCGCTACCTCCTCGGGGAGGCCCTTCGGAAGATGGGCCGCTACCAGGCGGCGATCGAATCTTACGAAGCTGCCCTGGATTTGAAGCCGGACCACCCCCGGAGCTGGAGAGGGCGGGCGGTGGCCTTGAACGAGCTCGACCGGCACGAAGAGGCCCTGGAGTCGGCGGATAGGGCCCTTGGTCTCGATCCCAAAGATGCCCGATCCTGGATCGTCAAGGGATACGCCTTCCACGCTCTTGGAAGTTTCTCCGAGGCGGCCGAATCCTACGATAGGGCCCTCGAGATCGAACCCCTGGGGCCGAGGGCTGGCCGGGCGTGGAACAACAAGGGCGCAGCCCTCGACAATCTCGGCCGCCACGAGGAGGCCCTGGAATGCTACGACGAGTCGATCCTCATCGACCCCTTCGACTTCTACACCTGGAACAACAAGGGGGTCTCTCTCATCGCCCTCAAACGGCCCGAAGAGGCGGTGGAGTGCTTCGGGAAGGCGGTGGAGCTCTTCCCGGGGTACACCACCGCATGGCGGAACAGGGCCCTCGCCCTGAAGTCCTTGGGGAGGGAAGGGGAAGCAGAAGAGGCCCTCGATAGGGCCCGGGACCTGGAGGCCCGTTAGAAGATCGCCCTCCACCGCCGTCTACTGGAGAAAATCCGAGATCTCCCAGAGGCCGTAAGGATCGCAGCCCCCCGACCCCAGGAGCCAGTTCTTCTCCTCTTCCTTCTGGTCGGAGGTGGTCACCTCCGACGGCTCCACCGCCGGGACGGGCCCCGCCGGGCTCGCCTGGACGAAGGCCCACTCTTCGCCGCCGTCGGGGTACCTGGACCAGCTGTTGTTGTCGTCCTCCCCATCATCGAGGGCCGGGGTTCTGTCCACCTCCATCCCTGCGCCGTCTCTGAGGGTCACGAGCTCGTCATCGTTTCTGAGCCAGTAACCGTCGGCCTTCACCAACAGAAAACCCCCGCCAACGAGGATCGTCCCGGGAGATATGCCGACGACGGACCCCCCCGCCGTCGTCAGGTTCCAGCCCCCTATGGCGGCCTCCTCAAACCCGTCGTTGTAGAGCTCCACCCACTCTCCTCCCTCGTCGCTCCCCGGGGGGTTCGCTTCTACCTCGTTGATCACGACCCTGACCCCTCCTCCGGCGGCGTCCGCCTCGCCCCTCTGCCACCATTCTCTCGGATCGAACTCGTCGGCTTCAAGGTCGCAGACCTCGGCGAGCCCCGCCTCCACCAGGAGCCTGTTGAGGGGGTGGGTGAGGTTCAACCCTCCCGTGGGGTCAGAGAGGTAGACGACGGCGAGGAGCCTCCCCTGGGGGTCCCGGCCGGTTTCGGTCCGGTCGTCGATGTCCAGAGAGACCGTCCTGTTCTTGAGGAGGGATTCGGCAAACGTCCTCGCCACCTCCCACCCCTCCGATCCGTGGGGGGGGAGGGCCACGTCCGCGACTCTCACCGTCTACCATCCCAGAACCCGTCCGGGGGTCTCCCCCGCCGATGGCCACCTCCAGGACGTCCCCGGCGATGACGGCGATCACCGTGCCGTTCGCCTCGTTGGGGGCTGCCGAGGCGATAGCCGCCGCCAGGATCAGCATTATGGCAAACTTCGTCGTGATTCTCATGGTCCGCGCCTCCTCAGGGATCTGTCAGCGAAGATTATCAGCCTGTTGAGGGGCGACGAGAGCGGCTCTCGATGGAGCGCCCTGCCCTTACCCCCCAGGTTCGATAGGATCCCTGCCGCCAATATCGCAGCGATCACCGCGACGGTCCTCCAGCCCGAAAGCTTCTCGTTCTTCGTCTCATCGTATCCACCGCCCTCCGAGGTGGGTGGGAACCTCTTCTCCGTCTCGACGTACATCCTCTCTCTGGAAAGGGCGAAGGCCTCTTCCGTCTCCTCATCGAGGGTGGGGACGAGGAGCCCCCGGTTGTACCAGGCGTACTCGTGGAGCGGATCGATAGCTATCGCCCAGCTGTAGCTATCCTGGGCCTCCTGATATCTGCCGAGCTGGTGGAGGGCCGACCCCTGGTTGTTCCATAGGTCGGGATCCTCGGGGTCGATCTCGATCGCCCGGTCGTAGCAGGCCAGGGCCTCCTCGGGACGGCCGAGCTGGAGGAGGATCGCCCCCTTGCTGTTCCAGGCGTCGGCGTCCTCCGGGTCCATCGCCAGGGCCTTATCCGTCGAAGCCAGGGCCTCCTCGAGCCGCCCGAGGCGGGCGAGGACCGTCCCCCTCCCGTTCCAGGCGTCGGGGTCCTTCGAGTCGAACTCCGCCGCCCGGTTATAGCTCTCCAGCGCCTCTTCGTACCTGCCGAGGCTGGAGAGGGCGGAGCCGTGGCCGAGCCAGAGGTCGGGGTCGAAGGGCTCGATCTTCGCCCCCCGCTGGTAGCATTCCAGCGCCTCTTCGTACCTGCCGAGGCTGGAGAGGGCGAGCCCCCTGTTGTACCAGATGTCGGGGTTGTAGGCGTCCAGGGCCGTAGCCCGGTCGTAGCTCGCAACCGCCTCTTGGTACTCCCCCCTCCTGGCCTGGGCGTTCCCCATATCCGACCAATCCTTGGCGGAGAGGTCCTCGCCCACCGCCCCCAGAACCAGGAAGAGGACGAGGAATAAGATGATGGATGCTATCCGGCATCCAACCTTGAACCCCTCTGGGACGGCGACCGTTTCGGGCTCCATATATCCTCCTCTCCTCGACCCTTCCCCGCCGGGACGGCTCCTCGGCGATCAGCGGAAGCCGCTTGTGGGGGTCAACCCCAACCCCTGGCGGAAGTTCGATTCCAGATCGATCTTTTCAAACTCCATTATCATCACCGGTCTCTGGGTCCCGTTCTTATCTATCCCCATCCCCAGCCGATTCGCCGATCCGAAATTCTTGAACTCGGCATCGATAGCGATCCTCCCCACCGAGAGGTTTGAGCCGATCTCGGAGCTTCCATTCAGCTCGTCGGCCTCCGAGGGGGTAGCTACCACCGTCATATTCCCGGGCGGCACGCCGTCACCATCGACGCCTATCAGGTCGGCCCCCGAGGGGGCTTCACCCACCGTCATATCCGATCGGGTCGCCTCCCGGAAGAGGAGCTTCTTGACCTCCTCCACCTGGGCCCCCATCACCGGGGCAGGATCCTCGGGAGCCAGCTCCATACCCAAATCGGCCAGGCCGGGGGGCTCCAGGGACCCATCGGAGATATCCAGTTCCGGCGATGGGGGAGGTGACGTCGGCTCCGGTCCGGCGACGAGGTGCCCGGCCTCGCCCTCCATCCCCGAGGCCTCCGCCGGGGCTGGGGGAGCGGTCCCTTCCTTCTCCGGGTCACCGACCTCCTCCGCCCCCTTCTCCTCCGAGGGGAGACGCCTCGATGTGCTGGGGGCGGTCCTCTTCTCCCTGGCGACGTCGATGGCGGCAGATCCGGCCACCTCGGAGGAGGTGGCCGATTTCGGGGCGGGTCCCGCTGCCAGATGGCCGGGGTCATCGGATCCTCCGCCCTCCTCTGGGGCTTCATCCAAGGCCTCCGGTTCGGCTCTCTCCCCAGTCCTGGCGGAGGGGGTCACAGATCCGGCCACCACTGGTCTCGAAAGGTCCGGAAGGGGCCTCTTTTCAGCCACCCCTTCAGAGGTCGTCTCCACGGATGGCCCGATGGCGACGGCTTCCTCCCCTGCAGGCTCCGGCCCAGCCGCCGGGGCCTCCGGCAAGGCCCCGGCCTCTGGTCCGGCGGTGGTATTGGAGGGGCTTACCTCGCCGATCCTGGGGCGATCGCGGGCGGATCCGGCCTTGTAGATCGTCGGGGTCTCATTAGCCTCGGGGGGGTGATGGTCGGGACCTTCCCCCTTCGAGGAGCCGCCGAGATCGTCGCGGACCCCCTCCTTCGCCTCGGCGGAGGAAGATCCTCCGCCACCCCCTGAAGATGCCCTCTTGCCGCTTCCTCCCGACGAGGCGAAGGCGGCGCCTCCCCCGAAGGCCCCGGACCGCCCCTCATCGACGGTCTTGGGGGTCATATCCAGCTTCTCCGAGGGGGGGACCAGGAGGGGGCTCCCCGGGGTGGAAGGCCTCAGGCCCGAAGGGGAGAGGTTGCCAACATATCCGGAGCCCCGATCGCTGGAGAGGAGGAGCCCCAAGCCAGGCGTCAGGAGGACGAGCCCCAGGACCATCAGGGCGCTCCAGACCCGGACCTGCTTTTTTGGGGGGACGTTAAGCCGCCTCAGCACCTCCATATCCCGGAGCTTACGGCTCTCTCCCCTCCGGGCGGCGTGGATCTTGTATGCGGAGTATCCGGTCAGGATAGAGCCGACGATGATGGCTGCCAGGGCTAACATAGCTCCCTCACCTATTTGACCAGTTGGATGATATATATTTTAGTTATATATCAGTTACGCATAATGTTATAAAAATACTTTTCGCAGGTTGTGGAAATGGTCAAACCTTTAAATCGACCTGCCTCAATAATGCCGAGGCCTTTAGCATGAGAGAAGAAGAGAAGTTCCAGATCATATGGGAGAACGCCCAGAGGATGCCGGATATGGAGAAAGCTCTATTCTACGAGCTTGAGCGGAAGAAGCCTGTGGTGGGACTTTTGATGGTCCTCCTCCTCTTTGCGGGGGGAGGTCTCATCTACGGGGGGAGGGCTGTCCTGGGACTGATGCTGGTCCTCGTCGATATCCTCCTCCTCGGAGCCCTCCTCGCCTTCCGCGGATTCGGACCCTTCGTCCCCGGCGAGGCTCTCCAGGCAGCAAGCCTGGTCCTGGTCCCTCTGATCTTGGCCCTCTACCTCTACGCCGGATGGAAGGCCCTCACGACGATCGAGGATTATAACGAGCGGCTGTACGTCACGGTCTTCGACCGGTCTCCCCGCTGAGGCTACGCCTCCAGAGGGCGGGCCCCTGGGGCTCGGGGATAAAAAGAGGGTGGATCGGAGGCGAAGAGATGCCGCCTCCGCCCCAATCTCCAGATCTGGGGTCCAAGCCCGTTCAGGCCACCAGGACCGTCACCGTGCTCACAGTGCTGCACCCTGCGACGGTGGAGCTGACGGTGAAGGTCTTGGGACCCGCCGATCCGAACCGGGAGTCGAGGCTGTAACTTCCCGTCGAGACCTTCCGGAGGGTGCTTCCGGTGAGGTGGGCGTCGGCGGGGTTCCAGGTCAGCCTCAGGCTGGAGGGGTCGACGAGCGCCCCCGAGGGTCCGTAGAACTTCACAGTGAGGGTGTAGGGGCTGTTGGCCCTGGTGGCGCTGAAGTCCATGGACGACCAGCAGCTTGCCATCGATTCGAGGGAGGCTGCCGGCTGGACGAAGATGTTGCTCCCGGTCCCGTCCTGGAGGACGTAGGCCGCCCAGAGGAGGCCGTCGATGGGGCTATAGGAGAGGGACGGATAGACCTCGTCCCCCGGGGTCCCGGTGACCCTCGCCCTCTCGATGAGGGTCCAGCTGGGGCTGTATCTCTCCAGGTATAGGTCGTAGCTCCCACCTTCATCGGAGCTGTAGATCAGGTTGAACTCGCCGCTCTGCGCGATGAGGGATGGGTAGTCCTGGCTCGATGGGCTGGTGGTGATCCTCCTCTTCGGCTCGAGGGGGTTCAGGCTTCGGTCGTACTTCCTGACGAAGATGTCCAGGTTTCCTGACTCCTCGGAGGCGTAGGCGACATATATCCTGTCGTCGCCACCCAGGGCCAGAGACGGCCGGTCCTGGTAGCTCGCCTCGGTGGTCACCCTCACCTTCCGGATCGAGGTCCAGGAGGAGGAAAACCGCTCGATGAAGATATCCCCGCCGGAGGACTTCCCCGTCTCCCAGGACTGGTAGGCGAGGTAGAAGTCCCTCCCCGCCCGGATTAGGGATGGGCTATCCTGGTCCGCCGGGGAGGTGGTCAGCCTCCTCGTCTCGACGAGGTTCAGGCCGCCGTCGTACTTCTTGACGAAGATGTCCCAGTTTCCCGCCTCGTCAGATACGTAGGCTACGTAGTAGTACCCGTCGGCATATATCGCCGACGGGGTGTCCTGATATGCCGTATCGGTCGTAGCCCGGACCTTCTGGAGCTGGTTCCAATAGAGGTCGAACCTCTTGAGGAATATGTCCCCGTTGAAGCGGGGGCCCGCCTCCCAGGACTGGTAGGCCAGGAGGTGGCCATCGGCGGAGCTGACGAGGGAGGGCCTGTCCTGGATCGCGTCGCCGGAGGTCAGCTGATAGATCCCCCAGGGGCTGATGAGCTGGTAGCCGCTGTATCCCACGGCGCTGTCATAACGGGTGGCAGGCTCGTGTTTTCCGTCCCGGACGTAGACGTAGAGGCTATATTCGCCGGCGTCGGCGGGAGCCGACGTCCACGTCCAGGCGCGGCTCGTCGACCAGTCCTGGACCACCTTCCAGGCGTTCCCGGTGGCGGGGCCCTTCAGCCAGAACCGATAGAGGATGGGGTCACCTTCCGGATCGGAGGCCGTCGCCGTCCAGACTATCGTCGATCCCGCCGTCTGCGGGCTCGGCCTGCTGGGCGAAAGGGCGGTCGCCGTCGGAGGCCTGTTTACCGTCACGGGCGGGGTCAGCTGATAGCCGCTGAAGCCCACGGCGCTGTCGTACCGGGTGGCAGGCTCGTGTTTTCCGTCCCGGACGTAGACGTAGACGTCATAATTGCCGACGTCCCCGGGGGTCGAGGTCCAGCCCCAGGTCCGGCTCGTCGACCAGTCCTGGACCACCTTCCAGGCGTTCCCGGTGGCGGGCCCCCTCAGCCAAAACTTGTAGAGGATGGGATCGCCATCCGGATCGCTGGCGGTGGCCGTCCAGGTTATCCTCGCGCCGGCGGTCTGGGGGCTCGGCCTGCTGGGGGCGAGGGCTGTCACCACCGGGGGACGGTTTACAAGGACGGGGGCCGTCAGCAGGTATCCACCGTATCCTTTGGAGCTGTCGTAACTGGTCGGTGGGCTGTGCCTTCCGTCCCGGACGTAGACGTAGACGTCATAGGGGCCTGCGTCGCCGGGGTGCGTCGACCAGGTCCAGATGTTGCTGGTGGACCAGTCCCTCACCACCGTCCAGACGTTCCCGGTGGCGGGCCCCCTCAGCCAGAACTTGAAGAAGAGGAGGTCCATATCCGGGTCCGCGGCGAAGGCCGTCCAGGTGATCGTCGATCCCGCCACCTGGGGGCTCGGCCAGCTCGGCAGGAGGGCGGTGGCCACTGGAGGCTGGTTGGGCGGCCTGATGGCGATCAGGTGGTAGCCCCTGTACGCCGTGCAGTCGTCGTAGCGGCCTTCTGGCTGGTGCTTGCCGTCCCTGACGTAGACGCAGAAGTCGTACTGGCCGATCTCCCCCGGGGAGGTTGACCAGGTCCAGGTCCTGCTGGTGGACCAGTCCCTGACGACCTTCCAGACGTTCCCGGTGGAGGGGCCCCTCATCCAGAACCGATAGAGGATGGGGTCACCGTCCGGATCGCTGGCGGTGGCCGTCCAGGTTATCCTCGCGCCGCCGATCTGGGGGCTCGGCCGGTTGGGGGTGAGGGCCGTGACCGTCGGGGGCCTGTTGGGCGTGGGCGCCGGGTTCACCTTGAAGGGGGTGATCTTGTACGCGTCCCAGCTGTCAGGTCCCGCGTGCTTTCCGTCCCTTATCCATACGTTTACCTCGTAGTCGCCCTGCTGGGAAGGCTTCCAGTCCCACCAGTTCTTGGTGCTCCATTCCTGGACGACCTCCCATGCGCCTCCCGTCGATGGTCCCCTCAGGTGGAACTTGAACTGGACGGCGTCCCCCGGGTTCGGGTCGGTGGCGTCGGCGGTCCACCTGATCGTCGCCCCGACGTTCTGGGGGCTCGGCGGGTTGGGCGTCAGCGAGTTGAAGACCGGGATTTGGTTTGGTGCCGTCACCGTGTAGTCTACCACTTTGTAGTCGTCCCAGCTGTCAGCGGCCGCGTGGTTTTGGTCCCT
>Ga0334884_1006787_pt1 | contig 10139 bp, 10 predicted proteins | sample GraSluR1_MG_7_FD_207215 | JGI IMG/M metagenome (GOLD analysis project Ga0334884, IMG submission 207215) | Sludge microbial communities from methane-producing bioreactor in Wageningen University, Netherlands - Granular Sludge_12_05 R1 | ecosystem: Engineered > Bioreactor > Anaerobic >...
CTATACATAAGCTGCATGCAGCCAATGATGAAGGTTCAGCATGTACATTGCTTCGCATTGCTGCTCATATAACAAATCGTTGGGAGAATTGGAAACCGGTTAAAGTACTTTTGAACAAACAAGGAAAATTATGTGCCTATTTTGTTCCCAAAGTGGTTGATCGTGAATTACATGTTGACGAAATCGCCACATTGGAACCAGATGTTTGTGGGCCGCTGTTATATGCATGTGCGCAAGAAGCCAGAACCTTCAGTTTACCCCGTATTCGATTTAATGCCCCGCCAAATTTCCCTTTTATCCGTTATTTACTTGAGTTCAAGTCAATGCACGAGATGTGCCTGGAACGGAACAGTGGTGGCATGATAGCCTTTATTGACCTGCCGGAAGCTTTGGAAAGTATGATTCCAGAATGGGAAAATCTATTACAGCACAGCATTGCACGTGATTGGCGTTGTGAAGTTACTTTATGGGTCAACCAGAAACCACTTCGAATCCGTGCAAACATGGGAGCCATAGATATCGCTGGCATTAGTGGCAAAAACAAAGTAAGTCTTGGGCAAACCGAATTAATGCATCTACTTACAGGGTATCGCTATTGTGACGATATACTTGATGCGTGCCATCGGATTATAGATTCACAAGGTAGAGCACTACTGGAATCTATTTTTCCAAAGCGTAACCCCTATGTCTGGAAACTGGACAGGTTTTAGAATCATACAATTATATTGTCTGGTTCCAATAAGGGAACACCTTGCGCGCAAAGAGGACAATCTTCCGGTTTCCAACTTTCAAGGTTTAGTTCTGCCAATGCGACATGTGGGTAACTGAATGCTGCCCTGCCATTGCTGCGATCAATTAATACTGCTACGCCGGCAATTTCCGCTTCCCGTTCCACCAGGTGATCTATAGTTTTCTGGACTGAGCCACCTGTTGTGATGATGTCCTCCACGATAAGTGTTCTGGTACCGGGCCGCAACTTAAATCCCCGGCGCATACTCATGCCACCATCTTCATCTTTTTCGGTGAATGCAGCCCGGCAATTCAAGTGTCGAGCTGTTGCATAAGCCAATATAATACCACCGGTTGCCGGCCCTACCACCAGCTCAATGTTTTTGTCTTTAAATTGCGAGGCAATGGCACCGCACAACATCTCTGTTATTTCGGGGTATTGCAGAACACGTGCTGCCTGAAGAAAATGCCTTCCATGGCGGCCACTTGCATATATAAAGTGATCATCCAGTAGTGCGCCAGATGTTTGAAACGATTGAATCACATCTTCTTGTGTCATTGATTTAACTCCTCCATTATCAATTGTACTGCTTCTGCCGGATTGGCATGATTGAGGATGGGCCGTCCCACGACAACCATGGAACTGCCAGCTTTGGCAGCTTCTGCCGGGGTCATAATACGTACCTGGTCATCGGTGCTTGCCCATGCTGGTCGAATTCCTGGTGTAACAATGAGCGGTTCGGGGCCTATAGCTTCACGTACACGTGTTATCTCCTGTGGAGAACAGACAATGCCATGTGCCCCAGCTTCTATTGCCATACAGGCCAATCTGGGTACTGCTTCTAACGCTGTTTCACCTAATCCTATTTCATTCTTCAATGTATCTTCCGAATGGCTTGTCAGAATGGTGACTGCGAGAATTTTTGTAACAGTACCCTCTACTGCTTTTCGTGCTGCCGACAGCATGTTGCGCCCACCCAAGGCATGTACTGTAAACAACCCCACATTCATTGCTGCAGCGGCTTTGGCTGCATGCGCGACAGTATTGGGAATATCATGAAATTTTAAATCTAGAAAGACATGTTTGCCCATCGCCTGAATTTGTTGAACGATTTCAGGGCCACAGCGCGTAAATAGTTGACTGCCGATTTTGTACCAGTTGCAACTACCACAAGCATTTACAATAGAAAGTGCTTCACCCTGGGTGTCAACATCAAGGACTATGATTAATTCGGTTTTTTTGTGCTCGTTCAAATTACTTTTCACTTCCTGTTTTATGCTTGCTGAATTTCCATCGCACCGACAAGGTCGGTAATACGTGCGACATTATGGCGATGGCAATATGCCTCGAGTCCCTCAATGACTTTCAAAGCTGCGTCGGGTTGGCGAAATGAATAACATCCAACTGATACCGCTGTGGCACCTGCCAATATGAATTGCATTGCGTCACCGCTGGTGCATATTCCACCCATGCCAATAATTGGTATTTTCACTGCCCGTGCCGCATCCCAAACCAGTTTTACGGCGATCGGGCGAATCGCCGGGCCACTGAGCCCGCCGACTATATTGGACAAGATAGGTTTTCGCGTTTCAGGATTGATGCCTATGCCCTGTAATGTATTAATTAATGACAAAGCATCGGCTCCTGCCGCTTCTGCTGCCAGAGAGGACTCGGCAATATCAATGACATTGGGAGACAATTTAATAAATATTGGCAGCTTTGTTGCGGCTCGAATAGCTTCGGTATACAGATGAACCTGTTCCGGGTCTTGTGCAACCAATGAGCATCCACGTGCCTGTCGTGCGTCATGTACATTGGGGCAAGACAGGTTCGCTTCAATGGCATCGGCAGCGTCTTCCTGCTCCAGGCGACTCGCCAGTTCAGCATATTCTTCTGGTGAATACCCATAAATGTTGCCAATGATAGTGCAGCCGTGTTCTCTTAGCCAAGGAGCCTTGTCTTTTAAATAAGCTTCTATACCGACATTCTGCAGGCCAATTGCGTTCAGCATACCGGAAGGTGTCTCCACCAGTCGGGGTGGTTTGTTCCCTGACCGGGGCAATAAGCTCAGACTCTTTGTTGTTACGGCGCCGAGACGCGATACATCAAAATAGTTGTTATACTCCTGACCATACGCAAACGTTCCTGAACCCACGGTAACCGGGTTCTTCATGCGCAGACCACCGACGTTTACTTCCAAGCTTGTATTCATGCCATGTAAAACCTTCTAACCTTACAAAAAACGATATGCGAGAAATTTACAACTTATTATAACGCTTACGCTGAACATATGAGCTGGGGACGATGCTTCAATAAGCTTCCCAATATATCATGCTGCTTTCAAAAACCGGACCGTCACAACAGACCCGCACCATGCGTTCGGCTTCTATTTCTACGTTCGCTTCTACAACGCATCCAAGACAAACCCCATCACCACAAGCCATTTCTGCCTCCAATGATGCCAGACAAGGTATGCCTTTTTCCGAGCAAACCATGTGTGTAGCTTTCATCATCGGCATGGGGCCACAACAATACACGATAGAATCGGAACCAGGATTCAAGTCTTCCAATACTTGTGAAGCGAACGCTTTTTGTCCCACAGAACCATCATCGGTTGCAAGATGAACTTTACAACCCATCTGATGAAATTCATCTTCGCATAACAACAAGTCTTCATTTCTGGCCGCAATAATGATTTCAGGTGTTTTGCCCAGTTCACCGATGATAGCTTCTGCCAGTGCTGGAAAAGGCGCAATACCGATACCCCCTGCGACAATTATATGCCGGTCAAAGTCAGGGTTCAGTGGGAAAGGTTTCCCCAGTGGTCCCTGTATATTTATGCTTTGCCCCGTGCTGAGGCGGGACATCAATCGTGTACCTTCGCCTTCAATTTTGTACAGTATGGATATGCTGTCTGGATAAATACGCTCAAAACACATGGGCCTTCGTAAAAATGGGTAAAGCCCTTCTTGAACTTCCAACATGCAGAATTGCCCGGCACGTGCGGCCGCGGCAATCTCCGGAGCCTGGGCAACCATACGAAAATGATGGGGTGCTACTTCCTGGTGCGATATGATGTCACAATTTGATATATATGGCATTGTAGATTATCTCCGATCGTCCAGAGCAAGCTGATTGCGAAGTAGACTTATACTGACACGTATGCGTTCAGCAAGTACTTCGCCAACACCATCAACTTCCTGGAGCTCTTCCCGTGTCGCTCGAATGATGTTCTGTAAATTACCGAATCGCTCAACAAGATTCTCGATTACCGTTGTGGGTAATCTGTGGGTCATATGTAGAACCCGGTAGCCTCTAGGCGATAAATAGGTGTCAATGTTCCGGAGATTGGTACCATACCCCAAAGGGTGACTGATATTTCCCAAAGTAAGAAGTTCGTCTTCACTGAGATCAGACAACACCTTTTGTACGGTCATGTTATTAACTCCCTGACGATCACGATAGTAATCGCGAACTACCAGCAAGGACTCACGCACCGGCAATATCAGCTCTTGCAGTTGAAGATCGATCAATCTGCCTTCGGTTCCCAGTTCTACAATGTAAGGTTCTATTTCTTTGGCAATGTGTTGCACCATTTCAGTTCTTTGAATTGATTTGCATACATCGAATATGGTTACTACATCCTGGAATTCCCGGGTGGTCAATTCTGTCATGGCTTGATTTAACACGGTCATGTATTTTTCAAGGGTTTGTATAGCTTGTTGTGCTTTATTGACCAATGTCGGTATGTCGTCAAGAAGGTGCCTGCGTTCATGAACATATAATGTTACACTGGCGCGCCGTTGAGACACTGCAATCACAACACACTTGGCTTGATTGGCCAGTCGTTGTGCGGTTCTGTGACGTGTTCCGGTTTCTTCTGAAGGCGTTTTGGCATTCGGCTTCAGAAAACGGTTGGCATATATAATCCGTTCGCCCTTGGGAGTCAAAATTATAGCACCGTCCATTTTCGACAGTTCGTATAGCAATTGCGGTGTCGCCACAGCGTCCAGTTGGACGCCACCCTCTGACAAATTGGAAAGCCGTTTGTTGTCGCCAAAACACAGTAAAGCACCTGTACCGCTTTGCAGGATGGCATTCAAAGCCTCACGGAGTGGAGTACCTGGTGCTATCATCTCCAGTGCATCACGATAAGCTTCTAAACTGCTTTTGGGTTTTCTTGAGGGCACGCTCATGTCTCCATAGCCAATTCAATGGCTTCGGTTATCTCCGTAACAGGATACACCTGTGCTTCCTTTTCAACCAAATCCTTGGCGCACGCACGTGGTAATATACACCGTGTGAATCCAAATTTTCGTGCTTCAGACACACGTTGACGGGCCATATCTACTGCACGAACTTCACCTGCCAGTCCGACTTCACCAAACACGGCCAGGTTTGCAGACACAGGACATTCTCTAAAACTTGATACCAGCGCCAATGCGACTGCCATGTCAGCTGCTGGTTCTTCCAAGCGCACACCACCTGCAACATTCACAAAAACATCTCGATCCGAAAAATGTAACCCTGCCCGTTTTTCTAACACTGCAAGCAATAACGATATACGATTTGGATTTACCCCTGTTACTGTTCGACGGGGGGAACCCGCATGGGAATCACCAACCAGTGCCTGGACTTCCACAAGCAACGGACGGGTGCCTTCAACACTGGGAATTACTACAGAGCCGCTGACTCCTTCAGGGCGTTCGTTCAAGAATAGCGCACTGGGGTTTGGTACCTCGTGCAAGCCCGATTCACGCATTTCAAACACACCTATTTCGTTTGTTGAACCAAAACGGTTTTTGATTGCCCGCAATATGCGTAGGGATTGACGGCCTTCGCCTTCGAAATACAGTACTGTATCAACCAGATGCTCCAAAAGGCGGGGACCGGCTATGGTGCCATCCTTGGTTACGTGACCGACCAGAAAAACAGGAGTGCAGGAGCCTTTGGCTAGACGCAGGAATTCATTGGCACATTCTCGGATTTGACCGACACTGCCCGGTACTGCTGCCAATTGTGAGGTGTAGACAGATTGAATCGAATCAATGACTACAAATGCATAATTTCCTGATTTAATGTAGGAAGCAATTGCGGATACCGAAGTTTCAGTGAGAAGATGGAGCTGATCGTGTAATGTGCCCAGGCGATTACCACGTAGTCTGGCCTGGCCAAACGATTCTTCTCCGGAGACATACAACACTTTGCCTGTAGACTTTGCGAGGTGGTGTGATATCTGCAACATCAAAGTGGATTTGCCAATTCCAGGATCACCTCCAACCAAGGTCAATGATCCAGCGACTATACCACCACCTAGAACACGATCACATTCTTTGCTGCCAGTATGGAGCCGTTCTGGTGCTATAAATTCGTTATCTGTGATAGGTGTTGGTATGGCAGAAGACTGAATGGACGGGCGGAGGTGAGTTCCTTCTGATTCTATAATTGCTTCTTCAAGTGTGTTCCAGGATGCGCATTCCGGACATTTGCCTTGCCAGCGCGGTGTTATTGCGCCGCATTCCTGGCATATGAAGTTCGATTTAACCTTGGCCACGGTTTTCCTGGTTATGCAATTTATACGCCGAGATTGTGAATGGTATAAAAAGTCAATATGAATTCAGACAAAGTAGCAATACGTATTGTCGCTGACATCTACGTGATATACCTTTAAAAAATTTTCATGATTTGTGTTGGTATAGCCTAGCACAGAACCATTGCTGAGCGCAATCTGTGCTTGATTTTTCCCGTAAAAATACATAGAAATGCACGGTAAAACAACGTCAAAGAACCCATACACTAAATAATTTTGAATTCCAACACGTTGTGAAGTGGATAGGAAAAATTGACTACTTGGTGAGTGTGGTTTTTCCGAATTTTTTGGGATTGAATTTACATCCCCAGGCCACCGTCAATACTCAGTACAGTTCCGGTAATGTAGCCCGCCTCATCTGAAGCAAGATACGCAACTGCATGTGCTACCTCTTCAACTGTACCTGCACGTTTTACGGGGATTTGAGAAATTATGGTTTCCATGGCATTGTCACCCAATGCAGCAGTCATATCGGTTTCAATGAAGCCTGGTGCTACCACATTCACTGTAATGTTTCGCGCTGCAACCTCTTGAGCGTAAGCTTTGCTGAAACCAATAATACCTGCTTTGGCTGCTGCATAATTGGTCTGACCGGCTTGTCCATGCAAACCAATCACAGAACTCATATTGATGATGCGCCCTCGGCGCTGTTTTAACATCCCGCGTGCTGCTGCCCGACATACATAGAAAATACTGTCCAGATTTGTATTGATAACCTCATGCCATTGTTCATCTTTCAATCGCATAAGGAGACCATCGCGGGTGATTCCTGCATTGTTTATCAGCGCATAGGGTATACCCAAATCGGTGGATACCGCATCAATAAAAGCATCAACTTCGGCAGAATTTGAAATATTACAGCCGTAACCTTTGACATTGGAACCAATGGAAGTAGCAACTTCGGCAGTGGTTGCGGCATCACGTCCACATATGGCCACCTGGGCACCCTCTTTTGCAAAAAGTTCGGCACACGCTTTGCCTATTCCCCGAGTACCCCCGGTGACAACAACAACCCTATCTGTAAATCGTTCCATCGGAATTCCTCCGTAATTAATCTAACTGTATGCTTTTTAAAATAAAGTTCGTGTTATATTTGTCAACGCAAGCAAATATGAGACGCAAGAGACATGAGATTCGCATCAGTTCTGATTGGTTCAAACATGGTTAAATCAAGCAGTTGATAATGCACACGCTTCATCCCAGGTACCCATTGTCTGTACGAGGGGTGCATCAGGTGTGCGTTTGGCCAATCCCTTCAGCACAGAACCTGGCCCAACTTCATAAGCTGGTTGCTCACCTATGGTTTCCATAACCTGTGTCCAACGGATGGGTGAATATAATTGCTGGGCTAACAGTTCACGAATCTTGTCCGGATCGTTCTCAATGGCTCCAGTCACCGATGAGATAAATGTACAGCGTGGGGGAGTGAAAGGTACGTTAAGAATTATTTCTGAGAACTCTATTGAAGCTGCCTTCATGAAACCGGAATGAAATGGTCCAGATACGTTGAGCGGGATCACGCGTTTCGCACCGGCTTCATTTAATCGTTGTATTACTTCCTGGAGTGCTGCAAACTCACCACTGATGATGGTTTGTTGGGGCCCGTTATAATTTGCAATCCAGACCTTATCTACCAGACACGCCTCAATATCTTCCGGAGGGTATCCCATAATAGCTGCCATGCCACCTTCAGGTACATTTTCACTCATCAACCGAGCACGTTCCAGTGTAAATCGTAGCGCATCTTCAAAGCTGCACACTTCTGCGGCAACCAATGCCGATATTTCACCCAGACTGTGACCAGCACAACCGATTGGTAAAATATTCTTAGCAGAAAGATGGCGGGAAATTGCGGTAGAAACCGTCAACAGCGCAGGTTGTGCCACACGAGTGTGGTTAACTGTGTCAGATTCACCTTGAAAAATAATATCGAGAAAGTTGCCTGGGCAAATGGTAGCAGCCAAATCAAAAATTTCCCTGGCTACCGGTGAGTTGTCGTAAAAAGATAACCCCATCCCTGACACCTGGCTTCCCTGGCCAGGAAACAAATAAAACGACATGATTACAGGTTCTCCGCTACTTTTGGTAGTGTCGTGACCTCAACCTGGCGCTCTACATCACGTAAAGCAGTAATGTTTTCTCGAATATGTTCTATCAAGTTGTTTTCAAGGGCTATCTGTGTGCCAAAAATAGCATTGGCTACACCCTGCGCGTTGGAAGACCCATGCAAAACAACTACATGTCCATCTATGCCAAGCAGAGGCGCACCGTGCGTTTCATTGGGGTCAACTTTCTGCTTGAGTTCATGTAATGATTTTCGTGCGATCATGGCTGCAAGCTTGTTCTTGGTTGAACTTTCAAACTGATCTCTCAACAGCCCGGATACAAGACTCGCAACCGCTTCGCTGGTCTTTAAAATAAGGTTGCCCACAAAACCATCACACACAACCACATCGGCTGTGCCGTTAAACATGGCCTTGGGTTCAACATTGCCAATAAAATTCACATGGCATGCTGCCTTTAGATTCCGGTGTACTTCCTTGGCAACGTGGCTGCCTTTTAAGTCTTCCTCACCGATATTTAACAAGCCAACCTTGGGTGATTCAACCCCTAGTGTAAATTTTGAATAGGCTATGCCCATTTCTGCAAATTCACAGAGTTGTCGTGCGGTGCAATCTACATTGGCTCCCAAATCCAGCAAGACAACGTGACCTGCACGCGTAGGCAATACCTGGCACAATGCCGGGCGGGCTACGCCTTTGATTGAACCAAGCATGGTTCGGGCACACACCATCACAGCGCCAGTGTTACCTGCGCTTATTACAGCGTCAACCTCCCCATTTTTCATCATTCGCATAGCAACGCACAGCGACGCGTCTTTTTTTCTGCGCACTGCCATGACGGGAGACTCATGCATACCGATAGACTGTGATGCATGCACAACAGAAATTGTGTCACTGATTTTTTTATGGGCCTCCAGCCTGGGTTTCAAAATAGATTCATCGCCAACCAGTAGAATCTGGTTGGAGGTGTTCATGGCCGCTAACACGGCCCCCTCTATCTCTACGTCCGGGGCATTATCGGAGCCCATGGCATCCAGGGCTATACGCATGTACTCGGTCCAAACTATATATTTTGATTGGTATGATTAAAACAAAGAAAAAAGTACTGTTAGTCTTTTTCTATGATTAAGCGGTCTTTGTAATGACCACATTTGGGGCATACACGGTGTGGCAAAATAGGTTCACCACAGCTTTGGCACTCGGTAAGATTTGGTGCAGTTAAGGCATGATGGGAACGTCGCATATTGCGCTTTGTTTTACCTGTTTTTCTTTTGGGTACCGGCATGGTGATACTCCTTGTCTCGCAATTGATTATAGCCAGGTGCGATAGTGTTTTTTGATAATTGATTACTTAATTGTTGGTGCTGCTATCCGGTAAATCCGGAAACAGGTCCGCTAATTTGGAAAATGATGATGCACTGCTTGAGGCATCAATGTTTATACTGGGACAATCACAAGGTGCTTTGTTTAGATTGTTTCCACAACTTGGGCACAAACCTTTGCAGTCCTCTTTACATAAAAATTTAAAAGGGATTGCAAAGCATATTTCTTCCCATACATGAGGGGCCAAGTCGATTTCACCATGCTGATACGTACGATAATCCGGTATCATGGCGACTTCCACAAGTTCAGAACCCTCTTCAGCATCGTCGGTCATGGCATATGGATTTATTTCAGGTCCTTCTTCAAAATGCCAATATACCTCGATATCAAAATCACAATGCGCATTCTCAAGACACCGATCACATGGATGCTC
>Ga0334884_1006789_pt1 | contig 10138 bp, 8 predicted proteins | sample GraSluR1_MG_7_FD_207215 | JGI IMG/M metagenome (GOLD analysis project Ga0334884, IMG submission 207215) | Sludge microbial communities from methane-producing bioreactor in Wageningen University, Netherlands - Granular Sludge_12_05 R1 | ecosystem: Engineered > Bioreactor > Anaerobic > Unclassified...
AAAACTATGTACTGGCTATGTATTTCAGAGAGGTGATTCGCAGAGCTTCCATCCATCTCTCCAGGATGTCCGAAGGAAGATATTACCTGAAGCCCGAGGAAGGGCAATCTTCGGGACGGGGGAGGATAGGGCTGGGCTTGAGGGTTCTGGACTCCTGGACAGGCCAGGATAGGCCCAGCGGCACCCTTTCGGGCGGAGAGAAGTTTTTGACCTCGATCAGCCTCGCCCTGGGCCTGGCGGACTCCATGAGGGAACAAAGCGGCGCGGTGAGCCTGGAGTCGGTTTTTATCGATGAGGGCTTCGGGTCCCTGGACGAGGAGTCCCTGGACAGGGCTATACGGGTACTCGATAAGATACGGGGCTCGAGGGTTATCGGCATCGTATCCCATGTGCCCGAGCTCAAGACGCGGATACCCGCCCGGATCGAGGTCGAAAAAAGCAACGCCGGCTCAGGCCTGCGGCAATACTCGGGGCTTAGGGCCGGCGATGTTTAATTATTCAGTCACAGACCCGGACCAAATGCGTAGGTACAGCGCGTATAGTTCCTCGTCGCTGTAGAGCCTCGGACTCTGGCCTCTGCGCTTGTAGCCCTTGGCATCGTCGAAAACCATGTCCCGGAGAGCCTCGTCCAGTCCGGCGGCGCTGAGGTTGGGCGGTATGCCCAGGTTCGATCCCAATTCGGCGACAGCCTTGGCCGATTCCGGGGCGCTCATGGTCGAAGCGCCGGTGAGCGCCCGGCCTATGGCTATGAGTCTGGATTCGGCCACGGGCAGGTAGGATTGCATCATAAAGGGCAGGATGATGGCGTTGGCCAGGCCGTGGGCAAGGCCGCCCAGGGCTCCCGCGGCGTGGGCGAAGCCGTGGACCATCCCCAATCCTGCCTGGGACAGGGCAATGCCAGCCAAGGTCGAAGCCCTGGCCATGGCCTCCCGGGCTTCCAAATCCTCCCCGTTTTCGTAGGCTTTTCGCAAGTTCGCGCCGATAAGCTTGATCGATTCCAGACAGACCATATCGGCCACGGGATTGGCGCCCCGGCTCAAGTAAGCTTCCACGGCGTGGGTGAGGGCATCCATGCCCGTGGCGGCGGTGAGGGCGCCGGGCATGGATACCTGCAACAGTGGGTCCACCAGGGCGAGCCTGGGAAAAAGCGTGGATCCCGCGGTTCCCTTTTTAGCTTTTTGCCCCGCCGACTCCAAGCTGAATACCGCCGCGTTGGTCACCTCCGAGCCCGTGCCCGCCGTGGTGGGAATGGCCACCAGGGGAGGCAGGGGCTTGGTGAAGGCCAGGCCGGTGCCTATGAAATCCTCGATCGGCCTTCCTTCCGCGACCGAAACTCCTATGCCCTTGGCACAATCCATGGGGCTTCCCCCGCCGAAGGCCAGGATCGAGTCGCAGCCTTCCTGTTTGAACGATGCGGCCCCTCTGGCGACTGTGGCGATGCTGGGATCGGCCTCGGCCTCGGCGAAGTGATAATGCCGCAGGCCCTCTTTTTCCAGGCCCGATTTCAGGGCGCCGAGGGCCTCGGATGAGGCCGTGCGGCCCGGACCGGTCACGATAAAGACCCTGCGAACACCCATCGCGACCAGCTCTTTAGGCGCCAGAGCGGCCGAACCTTCACCAAAGACAATTTTCGTGGGGGAGTTGAATGTGAACAACGATAGCTCCTAAAAAGGCTTTCCTGAATTGCCGCGCCGCGAATTTCCTTGGCCCGGCTTTATTTACTATAGCAGACGCGCGCCGTGATTTGAAGCCGCTGCGCTAAAGTCGGCCGGTATATCGTCTGCGCAGGGCGCGACGGCGGCAAAACCGCCCCCTTCGCGCCCGCTTCGCAGAAAATTGTTGCATTCCTAGTTTCATGAGTATATAGTTCATTGAGTATCTTTTTTTAGGAGGCACTGATGAAAAAGAGTCTATTTGTATTTCTTGCGCTCCTGGCCGTTTTTTCGGTGGGAGCCCAGGATCTCATCATCGCGAACGGAGCCGAACCCGCTTCGCTCGATCCGGCCTTGATGACGGACACCACGTCCTCGAACATAGGCTTCGCCCTCAACGAGGGGCTCATGGTCTATGATCCGCGCACCAGCAAGGGTATTCCCGCGATGGCGGAAAGCTATTCCACCAGTCCCGATGGCATGGTCGTAACCTTCAATATCCGCAAGGATGCCCTCTGGTCCGACGGCACCCCGGTAAAAGCCCAGGATTTCGTGTACGGATGGCTCCGCACCCTTAATCCCGACACCGCTTCCGAGTACGCCTACATGCTCACCATGGTCATCAAGGGAGCAGCCGCCTACAACGAGGGCAAGGGCCCTGCGTCGGACGTCGGTGTCAAGGCGGTGGACGACAAGACCCTCCAGGTAACCCTGGTCGGCCCCGCGGCCTACTTCCCCGACATGACCGCCCATCACGCCTTCGAACCCGCTCCGAAATGGGCGATCGACAAGCACGGGTCCAACTGGACCAAACCGGGCAATTATGTGGGAACCGGCGCCTACATTCTTAAAGAGTGGAAGCCCCAGGACTACATCCTCGTCGAGAAGAACCCCAAATACTGGGATGCCAAGAACGTCAAACTCAAGAGCATCAAGTATCTGGCTTCCGACAATTCCACGACCAACTACAAGATGTACAAGGCCGGAGCCGTCGACTGGCAGGTGGGCATCACCGTCGACCTCATCGACGAGATCATGCTCCGCAAGGACTACCAAGTCTCCGCCAGGTTCGGCACCTACTATCTCTCGGTCAACAACACCAGGGCCCCCTTCGACAACGCGAACGTCCGCAAGGCTTTCGCGGCGGCCATCGATAAGAAAACCCTGGTCGACAAGGTGCTCAAGGGCGGACAGATTCCCACCGACGCCTTCACCCCCGCCATGGTGGGCTATACCCCCCAGCCGGGCGTAGGCTACGATCCCGCCGCCGCAAAGAAATACCTGGCCGCGGCAGGCTATCCCGACGGCAAGGGCTTCCCCCCTCTCACCTATATCTACAACACCAACGAAGGCCACAAGAAGATCGCCGAGTACATCCAGCAACAGCTCAAGACCAATCTTGGAATCGACATCACCCTCCAGAACATGGAGTGGAACGCCTTCCTCGACATGCGCTCCAAGCATGACTTCTTCTTCGCCCGTCACGGATGGATCGGCGACTATCTCGATCCGAACACCATGCTCGACCTCTTCATCACCGGCAGCGGCAACAACGACGGGCTGTATTCCAACCCGAAGTTCGACGCCGCCATCCAGGCTGCCGTACGCTCTTCCGGCGACGCGCGCATGAAACTTCTGATGGATGCCGAGAACCTGCTCCTTACCCAGGACCAGGCCTTTATCCCCATCTATCACTACTCGAACCAGGACATGATCGACACCAACAAGTGGGGTGGCTGGTATCCGAACCCCCTCGGCTATCACCCGCCGAAGTTCATTTACAAGAAGTAAGAAAACAGTCTAGCCGTAATTTTCAAGTGGAGGTATAATTCTCCCTTGGACGGGGAGGCGCTCCGGCGCCTCCCCGTTTTTTTGCCCCGGTTAGGGGACTACCACTCAAGCCGTCAGGCGGCACAGATTTCTCCCTTGTTTCAGGGAGCTTATTCCCTATTTGGAGGGTATGATGTCGAAGTACATCATCCGACGAGCTCTGAGCCTTATACCGACGATGTTCATCATTGTCACGCTCAGTTTCTTTCTGGTGCGGTTCGCCCCCGGCGGTCCTTTCTCCAGCGAGAAGAAGGTGACCGAACAGGTGCTCCAGAACCTGCTTAAGAAGTACCACATGGACGAACCGCTGGGGAAACAGTACCTGCGGTATCTCGGCGACGTGCTAAGGGGCGATTTCGGCCCCTCGTTCCGCTACAGAGACAGCACGGTAAACCAACTCATCGCCCAGACCCTGCCCAATTCCATGATGCTCGGTACCATCGCTCTCAGCATGGCCCTGTTCGCGGGCATTGGAGTGGGTATAGTCTCGGCCTTGAAACAAAACCGATGGCAGGATTACCTGGCGATGTCCTTCGCCGTCGTGGGCATTTCGATTCCCCTGTTCGTCATCGGTCCTCTTCTCCAGCTCATTCTGGGGCTTAAACTACGCTGGTTGCCGATCTCGGGATGGATTACCAGCAGGGATGGGTGGAAAACGCTCATCCTGCCCGCGCTCACCCTTTCCTTTCCTTATTTCGCCTATATCGCCCGGTTATCCCGCGCGAGCATCCTCGAAGTGCTCAGGTCCGATTATGTGCGGACCGCCAGGGCAAAGGGCCTTTCCGAGAGGGTCGTGATAGGAAAGCACGTGCTCAAGGGCGGCCTTCTGCCCGTCGTATCCTACCTGGGTCCGGCGTTTTCCGGCATAATCACGGGTTCCCTGGTCGTCGAATCGGTCTTCGCGATTCCGGGCATAGGTCGCGTCTTCGTCCAGTCGGCGCTCAATAGGGATTACACCCTGATCATGGGCGAGGTGATCATGTATTCCCTCATCCTGGTGACCATGAACTTCATCGTCGACATAGTGTACGGGTTCCTCGACCCGCGTATTTCGTACAAGTGAGGAGGAGCCGTATATGTCACAAAAATTGAATAGCGCTGTAAACGAATTCAATCAGGAGATGAAGCCCGTATCCCTCTGGGCGGACGCATGGAAACGCCTGCGGCGCAACAAGATGGCCCTCGTCAGCCTCTGGGTGGTGGGATTCTACGCCCTGGTGGCCCTGGCCGCGCCTTTTCTTCCCCTGCACGATTACAGGACGCAAACCCTGAGCCACACCAACCTGCGGCCTTCGTTCAAGCCTGCGGGGCAGATCGCCCTGGAGGCGGTGGAAGCCCAGGTCATTCTTCTCCAGGAACGGGTCGACGCGGGGGTCGAGTCGCTCAAGCCGAACCTCGAGAGGACCCTTCTGGAGGTCGAATCCCTGAAAGCCGCCCTCGTCAACGATCCGGCGAGCAAGAACGTGTACATCTTCGGTACCGATTATCTTGGACGGGACATGCTGGCCAAAACCATCTACGGGGCGAGGATTTCCATGATGGTAGGGCTTATCGGTACGCTCACCGCTGTCCTTGTCGGCGTGATCATCGGAGCCATATCCGGCTATATAGGCGGTTGGCTGGACAACCTCCTGATGCGCTTTGTCGATATCATGTACGGCCTGCCCTACATGCTCATCGTTATCATTCTGATGGCCCTCTTCCGCAAGGAAGGCCAGAGTTCGATCGTCATCCTCTTCGTCGGCATAGCCCTCGTCTCCTGGCTCACCATAGCCCGGGTCGTCCGCGGGCAGATCATCAGCCTCAAGAATTCCGAATTCGTGGAAGCGGCGCGGTCGATGGGCGCGGGAACGGGACGGATCATTTTCCGCCATCTGCTGCCCAACGCATTGGGCGTCATCATCATTTTCACGAGCCTTTCCCTGCCCAGTTTCATCATGAGCGAATCCTTCCTTTCCTTCCTTGGCCTGGGCGTGTCGGCTCCGCTCTCTTCCTGGGGCTCCCTGGTCAGCGAGGGCGCGAATACGATGGAACTCTATCCCTGGCAGCTCCTGGCGCCGGCGATCGAGATGACCATCTTCCTGTTCTGCATGAATTTCCTGGGTGACGGCCTTAGGGACGCCCTGGATCCGCAGAGCAAGAACCGAACCTGAGCAAGGAGCAATGAAACCATGACCAATGAAGTCATTCTACAGGTCAAAGACCTGAAAACCTATTTCACCGTGGACGAGGGCCTGGTAAAGGCGGTCGACGGTGTCAGCTTCGACCTGCACAAGGGAGAGACCCTGGGAATCGTGGGGGAATCGGGTTCGGGCAAGAGCGTCACGAACCTATCGGTCATCAACCTCATCCCCACCCCTCCCGGCAAGATCGCCGGAGGACAGGTCCTTTTTCACGGCAAGGATCTTCTCGCCATGCCCCAGGCGGAGATACGTCAGATACGGGGCAACAAGATTTCCATGATCTTCCAGGATCCGATGACCTCCCTCAACCCTTTTTTGAAGGTCTCGACCCAGATGATAGAGACTATCGTTCTCCACCAGGGCCTGGATAAGGACGCGGCCAAGCAGAAGGCCATCGAAATGCTCAAGCTGGCGGGCATCCCCGCTCCGGAAAAGCGCATCGACCAGTATCCGCACCAGTTTTCCGGCGGCATGCGCCAGCGGGTGATGATCGCCATGAGCCTCTCCTGCAATCCCGAGATTCTCATCGCCGACGAGCCCACCAGCGCCCTGGACGTCACCATCCAGGCCCAGATACTCGAGATCATGCAGGAACTCACCAAGAGGCTGGGTACCGCGGTCATTCTGATAACCCATTCCCTGGGCGTCGTGGCCGGCACCTGCGATACCCTCTGCGTGATGTACGCGGGACGGATCGTTGAGCGAGGACCCACGGACGTGATTTTCGAAGATCCGAAGCATCCTTACACCAAGGGCCTTATCCGTTCGGTTCCCCGCCTCGACGTGGAAAACTCCGAACGACTTTATTCCATCCAGGGCCAGCCGCCCAACGTCATCGACCTGCCGGACTGCTGCCCCTTCTATCCGCGCTGCGAAAAGGCGATGGACATATGCAAGAAAAAATATCCGGCGATAGCGAACTTCGAGCAGGGCAGGACTGTCTCCTGCTGGCTCTATTCGGGGGCCAAGGATGAGTAAAACAGATCTGCTTTTGGATGTGCGCAACCTGAAAATGCATTTTCCCGTGAAGGGGAGCTTTTTATCGAAGACGCAAAACTATATCTATGCCGTGGACGGCGTGGATTTTTCGATCAGCCGGGGAGAGACCATGGGACTCGTCGGCGAGTCGGGCTGCGGCAAGTCCACCACGGCCAGGGCGATCGCCCAGCTGTACAAGCCCACCGGCGGCGAAGTTTACCTGAAGGGCAAGGATCTGATAAAGGCCTCCGCGGGCGAGCTCATGGAAGCCCGGAAGAACATGCAGATGGTGTTTCAGGATCCCTACGCCTCCTTAAATCCGCGCATGACCTCCGGCGACATCATCGCCGAGCCGATTCGGATATTCCAGAAACGCGGTCTCGTGGACATGGGCAAGGACGCCATGAACGAGAGGGTGGAACAGCTTATGGAAAGGGTGGGCCTCTCCCGCTTTTTCAAGAACCGCTATCCCCACGAGTTTTCCGGCGGCCAGCGCCAGCGTATCGGCATAGCCCGGGCCCTGGCGCTGCAGCCCGAGCTGATCCTCTGCGACGAGCCGGTCTCGGCCTTGGACGTTTCCATCCAGTCCCAGATCCTCAATTTGTTCAAGGACCTTCAGCAGGAGTTCGGCCTGACCTATCTCTTCATCGCCCACGATCTGGCGGTCATCAAGTATATTTCCGACCGGGTGGCGGTCATGTACCTGGGATTGATCGTGGAGATATCCGGAGCCAAGGACCTGTACAAGAAGCCCCTGCATCCTTATACCCAGGCGCTTTTGTCCGCGGCGCCCATCCCCGATCCCAAGGTCGAGGCCCAGCGCAGGCGCATCATCCTCACCGGCGACGTGCCTTCGCCGGATAAGCAAAGGCCGGGCTGTTATTTCTACGACCGCTGTTCCAAGCGCATGGACCACTGCAAGACCCAGCGGCCCAGGCTGAAGGAAACCGAGGACGGTCACCAGGTGGCTTGCTTCCTCTACCACGATCCGGAGTGAGCCCAAACCATCGGCCATAAGGCGCGGGTGGCCAGAAAATCTCCAGGGGCTGCCCCGGATGCATCCGGGGCAGCCCCTGTTTTTTCCTTCGCGAAGAATGCGATGCCATAGCGCCAACGGGCCGGCGGCCCTCCTTATCGAAACTCCTTTGCGCTCGCGCTGTTTCCGAATTCGGTGCCGCAGGCCTCGGCGAAGGCGGCGCCCACCTTTTTCAGCCTTGCGGCTCTTCGGGCGGGCAGGCCGTCCACGAGATAGGCCCGATCTTCGATCGTATCGACAATGAGGTGGATGTAAGGTTTGCGGTGACCCATGCCTAGGATGGACTTCAGGCTCGTATCGTGCTTGTCCCTTCCTTCCATCATCGCGTAGGCCCTTGCCTGCTCGGCTTTTTCCTCCGCCGAGCCTTGCACGGTGCCCCGGGCGAAGGCGGAAAGGCGGAATCCTTTCAGTTCGTCGAAGCGCAGGTTGGTCGTTTTCGCCAAGGGCCAGATACCGCCGGCGTGACTCAAGGTCTTTTTCGAAGGATCAACGGTCCAACGTTCTTCGTATAAAAGCCCTAAAAGCAGGAGAATCAGGATTATCCAAGCCACGATGCCGGGAGCCCCTCCGGAGGAGAGGAGGGCCGTGACTATGGCCACGAGCATGATCGCGGTGATGGCGCGATACCAGAGCGGAATGGTATAGACAAGCCTGCCCGAAGGATATTTTTTCAGTTGAAGAGGTATTTCCACCCCGACAGGATATCAGGATCGAAAAGGGTTCGCAATAATCGCAGAACCAGGGGCCGAATCGGATATTCCCCCGCCCCGAATCGCGCCGCCCGGTCGGGCGGTTCCCTTTCCATCCAAGTATGCTGAATGCTTTTAGTGTATATAAATACAACATTGCCCGATAAAATCCGGAAATCCCCGCCGCTTTGCCGATCTTTATGCAGGCCGGTGAATATAGGTTGACGAGAATCCAAGGGTTCGATACTCTTGACCCTCAAATCTCCTATGGTATGATTGTCGCTCAACCGAACAATTATACTTATTGCGAAGGGAACCACGATCCAGGAGGCCCAGGTGAATAAGACGAGCGAGTCCTTGCTAGAGTTTAAAAACTATAGCATGGGATTCAAGGACGAGGGCGTCACCTACAATCTGCTCGACACAGTCTCTTTCTCCGTACGCCGCGGGGCGGTGCTGGGGGTCGTGGGCGAGTCGGGCTGCGGCAAGAGCATGACCTCCTTGTCCGTAATGCGGCTGTTGCCGCCGGAAGCTGTCGTCCAGGGCGGCGAGATCGTTTTCGACGGCGCCAATCTTCTGGGCAAGGGCGAAGCCGAAATGGAAAAACTCCGGGGCAGAAAGATCGGCATGGTATTCCAGGAGCCTATGACTTCCCTGAACCCTGTCTTCACGGTGGGCAGGCAGATAGGCGAATCCTTGGCGATCCATTTCCCGGCTATGTCCAAGGACGAAATCCGAAACGAGGTATATCAGCTTCTGGAGCATGTGGGAATTTCCAACGCCGCCAAGCGCTTCGATCAATACCCGCATCAACTTTCCGGGGGAATGAGGCAGCGGGTCATGATCGCCATGGCGGTGGCCTGCAAGCCGAAGCTTCTCATCGCCGACGAGCCGACCACGGCCCTGGACGTTACGATCCAGGCCCAGGTTCTGGAGCTCATGAAAAAGCTGGTGAGCGAAAGCGAAAGTTCCATGATGCTCATCACCCACAATCTGGGCGTGGTCGCGGAGACCTGCGACGAGGCGGTGGTGATGTACGCCGGCCAGATAGTGGAAAAGGGTTCGGTGGATCACATATTCAACCGCCATTCCCATCCCTACACCGCGGGGCTCATGGCTTCCATTCCTTCTCTTTCCCATGGCGAAGGGGATTTGTATTCGATTCCCGGCACGGTGCCCACCATCGACAAATTCGTCAAGGGATGCAGATTCGCCTCCCGCTGCGCCCACAAAAAGCCTGGCTGCGAGGAATCGGCTCCCCCCCTGGCCGAGGTCGATCCGGGCCATTTCGTGGCCTGCTGGGATTTCGGGGGTAAATGAATATGGACAGCATGTTGCAGGTTAGAAATCTCAAGAAATATTTCCCGATAAAAGGTTCCCTTTTCGGCGCCGGTCCCAGCTATGTCCACGCCCTCGAAGCTGTGGATCTGGATCTGTATAAGGGAGAAACCTTGGGCGTCGTCGGAGAGTCGGGTTCCGGAAAATCCACCCTGGGAAGAACGATCATTCAGCTGGAACAGCCCACGGCGGGAAAGGTGCTTTTCGAGGGCAAGGACGTCTCGGCCTTGAAAGGCGAGGAGCTCAAGCGTTTTCGCACGAATATCCAGATGGTCTTCCAGGATCCCTACGCCTCCCTGAATCCCCGCCTCTCCGTAGGCTACGCCATCGCCGAGCCCATGATCGCCCACAAACGCTTCGCGTCCAAGGCCGAGACGAAAGAAGCCACCGAAGAGCTGATGAAAAAAGTGGGTCTCCAGCCTTCCATGGCCT
>Ga0334884_1006800_pt1 | contig 10126 bp, 2 predicted proteins | sample GraSluR1_MG_7_FD_207215 | JGI IMG/M metagenome (GOLD analysis project Ga0334884, IMG submission 207215) | Sludge microbial communities from methane-producing bioreactor in Wageningen University, Netherlands - Granular Sludge_12_05 R1 | ecosystem: Engineered > Bioreactor > Anaerobic > Unclassified...
GGGGCGATCACGATTTCATCCGGGAAGGAAAAGGTGCGACCGCAGTATCATTGCCGGGGCGCATATATGTGATCAGCATGGAAGGGCGCATCGTCTCGGACAATCCCGTTGCCGTGGTGAATCAGTTCATGGACAGCCTGGCCCGCGCGGAAGGCTTCCAGGGTTTGTTGTCCGGTGTGCGCATGCCGGAAGGTTTGAAGCAGGAATCGTCGCAATCGGAGGTTCCCGAGGCGCGGTTCATCGTTGAGGCGACGACGGAGAGGCTTGCGTTCTGATGAATTTCAGCCTGTCAGAGATGAAGAAGGAGCACAAGCAGGCGTTGCTGCTGGTGGGCATGTGGATCGCCGGCGGGCTCTTTGCGCTCTGGCAGTTTGTGCTGGCGCCTTTTTTTGCGGACCGGGGAGAGTCTGTCGGTGAGCTGGAGGATTTACGAACGCAGATATTCAAGGCGCAGATGGCGATGAGCGGAGAGGCCAAGGTTCGCGCAGAATACACCGAGGCGATGAAGCTTTATACCGAGGCCGGGAACAATTATGCCGTGCCGGAAAACAATCCCCTGGCCTGGGTGCAGGACAAGCTTTACACGTATGCCCGCGAGGCGGGCGTGGGTATTCAGTCCATTTCTCCGGTGGGGAGTTCGGCGCCGCCCGCGTGGGATGGGTTGATCAAGTCGGGGCGGATTTACAGGCCGTACACGGTGCGCCTGAACACGGAATGCAGTTATCCACAACTCATCGCATTGATCGGCTTGCTCGAACGCAACAATCCCTATGTCTCGATCATGGGGCTTACGGTGAACGCGCAGGAAGTATCGCGGACGCGGCACAGCATTACCATGATTGTTGAATGGCCGATGTGGGGACAGCGGCCCAAGTTCCAGATAAAGGATGGCGGCGTGGCGGATAAGAAAGCGGACAAGAAATCAGCCGCGCGCGCGTCAGTGAAGGCTGCGCGGAAGTGATTTTGCGGTAAGGCAAAAGCGGAAATGATTCAGGTGGAATTGAGCAACAGAAAAAACGGATACGGTGTAAAACCCGGAATCGGTGGAGGTTTGGGATGAAGAAATATCATGTTATGCGATTGATCCAGGTGCTGGTTCTTGTGTTTGCGTCCTCCCTGCTGTTCGTGGGATGCGAGGATGAGGATAGTCCCGACACCGGCGGGTTGGACGATTGGTTCAGGAGAAATCCTTACGTGAGCGATCCCCGGACGACTTCGCTCCGCGACATCTCGATAACGCCTGCATCGGTCACGATTACATTTGCGGGGCAGGCGGTTAATTTCCGCGCGTCGGGGGGCCAGGGCGAATACAAGTGGGATGTGGCCGATCCGTCGGCAGGAACGATCACACGGCTTGCCTCAACCTTCGAGGCCGTTTACACCGCGTCGGCTGTTGCGCCGAACAGCGTGGTCGCTTTCGACACCAGGGGGCAGGCCGGCATTGGAGAAGTGGTCGCGCAATCGTCGCCGCTGGTGGCGGTGGCGGTTCCGGATACGATCACGCAGCCGGGCGGGCGCGCAATCCTGACGGCGACAGGCGGTACACCTCCTTACACGTGGACCGTGGCGGATATCGCGCTCGGAAGTATTGATGGTCCAAGCGTGGGGAACAGCGTGGTTTACAAAGCGAGTACGGTGGGGTCTGGAGACAACACCGTGCGTTGTGCGGATAGCGCAGGGAATACGGTCAATGTTCTGATCATGCAGCCTTGATCAGCGGGAGTGACACCATGAAGACTTATCATAACAGGTGCCGCGCGGTGCTCGGCGGCCTGTTGATCGCCGCAGGGGTCATGCTTTGTTCGACCGCGTACGGGCAAAGTGTTTCCGGTTTTGCGATCAACCGGTCCACGTGGGATGACAGTGCGCCGCCGCCGGGAGATGGGGATGGGCTTGGCGACCTGGTGGTCGGCGTATGGGCCGGCGCATCTACGATCAGCGGGCCGCCCCTGTCTGCTTTCGTCGTGGCTTCGGGCGCATTGCCGTTTGCATATGACTCTTCCTATCCCTATACCAACACGGTTCCGGGGGACGGAAGTTACCAGGTGGTAGCCTGGGTGGACGGCAATTCGGATGGCGCGTACAATGATGGAGAGCCCAGAAGCACAGCCTCCTTCTTTACGATTTCGGCGACGAACGGAACCTTGTCGGTCCAGGGGGTGAACCTGGTGGTCGAAGATCCGGCGCAGCCGACCAGTTTCTCCATTTCCGGATTTGCGATCAACCAGTCGCGATGGGCGGATGCCAATCCCTCCATGAATCCGCCGGGTGACGGCGACGGAGCGGGCGACATCGCGGTGGGTATTTGGGCAGGCGGATCGGAGATCCTGGGTCCGCCGCTGGGCTTCCAGGTGGTTGCTTCCGGCGCGATGCCTTTTCCCTTGAGCGCATCGTATCCATTTACGGTCACTTTGCCGACGAACGGGAATTTCCAGGCGGTGGCCTGGGTGGATGCGGACAGCAGCGGTTCCTACGAGATCGGAGAACCCCGAAGCGTGCCGTACACGTTTTCCGTGGCGGTGGGGACCGGCGGGCTTGTGACGATCGTCGGCGTGACGTTGCCGGTGCTGGATTCGACGGACGGCGACAATCTTCCCGACTGGTGGGAAGCGTTCTGGTTCCAGGGCTCGCAAGACCCATTGCGATGGACGGATGCCGATGATCCGGACCAGGATGGCCTCACCAATTTCGATGAGTATCGCATCTCCATCGCGGGATTCGGCATGGACATGATCAGTCCGGCCAACTGGGACTCCGACGGTGACGACATGGATGATTATTGGGAATGGAAATACTTTTTCCAGTCGCTTTCCATCGGATTGGATCCCACGGATCCCACGGACACGACGGAAGATCCCGACGGCGACGGGCTTTCCAACTGGCAGGAGTATTGCGGTGTGGATGGACATCCCCGCATGGAGGCCGACGTGGTTGTGGACGGCGTGTCGCGAGGCAGGCTTACGGCGTATCCGGCCGACGATTTGAATCCCCTGGACATTGATACGGACTTCGACCTGCTGATAGACAGCTTTGAAGCGGCGTGGTACGACCCGAACAACGATATAGATCCCAGGGTCGGCGTATTGACGAACCAGCCGAACATCAGTGCGGACTACAATCTCAGCATTGCTTCGGGCGATCCCGACGGCGATGGTTTAACAAGCTATCGCGAGATGTGCCTGCACCAGGATCTGCGTGAAGGCAGCGCGAATGGGCACATGTGGGTCTGGGAGAATCTCGTTCCTTTTCCACAGACCGATTATTATGCCGACACGCAGAGCAAGGAGAGGGTGCGCGTATGCCTGATGAGTACTGCGGGCGCCGACCTCAATCTCGGCTTGGTGATGGACCAGACCATTCCCGCGTTCACGAATCGCTATAACCTGCGGAATCATGCGTGGACCGATCCGAGCCCCGGCACGGGTTATAATTATGCGGACGAAACCATTCCTCCCGGATGGGATTCTGATGGCGACACCTTGCCGGACGGTTGGGAAGTTCAGTTCGGGTTGGATCCGCGGGATCCGGGTGGCCCGTTAAATTGGGACAATGGCCCCTTTGGAGATCCGGATGGCGACGGGATTATGAACTGGGACGAATATGTCGGCCCGGACGGGTTGCGATCGGCGACCTTCCCGTTCATCAACGGCACCGGCGACGAAACCAATCCGAACCAGTATAATCACAGGCCGGATTCGACTTACAAGTGGCGGTGGTATCCCACCAACGCACCGCACTCCACGTTGGTGAGTCCGCGCGCGGGGCTGGGCATCAGCCGGGCCGAGACACTGGGCAGTGCTCTGCCCACGGCCAGCCTGGGCGTGGACAGCGGGCAGGATTCCGATGGTGACGGATATACCGACCTTGAGGAAATTTATATACTGCGAACGAGCCCCGTCCATTCCGGCGATCCGTTCCATCCGAAAGCGGCGCTGATCACGGACGCGGACGGAATCATCATTCCCGATCCCGAGCCTGAGCCGGGGAGCGGTTCGATGCCTGCCGGTGTGCGTGAAGACCTGGTCCGTCAGAATTGGACAATCGAGTGTTACGTGAAGCTGCTCGACACGGGGCTTTCCGGACACCTGTTCCGTTACCAGACCCGCCTGGGCGCGCAGGCGAGCCTCGTCTATGGATTGGAACTGACCAACAACGTTCCGATCTTGTGGGCGCAATTCGCGACCATCCGGACCAACGTCACGGCGAACGCGCTGCCGACAAACCAGTGGGTGCATCTCGCGGGGGTATGGGACAGCGTCAATCGTTCGATGAGCCTGTATCTCGACGGCGTGCTCCAGATGTCGCTGAACATCAACAGCACGGATAATGCCGGCAAGTGGATGTACCCGGCGACAAACGAGCTGGCTTTTGCCGTTTCACCGGACGGCTCATTTGTTGACAACCTGATGCTGGACGAAATACGCATATGGGGCCATGCGCGCACGGCGGACCAGATCAACCGCTATTCACGCCAACTGGTGCCGCAGAACCTGGCGGATGATGTGTGGGTGGATGTGGATGCCGAACCGGGCCGGCGGTTATTCACCGGCCGCATCGCCGGACCGGATTTTGTGCTGGTTAACGGCGGTTCCCTGTTTGAAGGGCAGCCGGGTACCGTGTTGTCCAATGTGTTGACCACCTTCATCTTTCATCCCGGGAGCCCCGGGGTCTTTGATGAGCGGGAAAGCGTCTGGATTGATAAAAACGAGAACGGCGTTTTTGACACGGGAACCGATGTGCTCCTCTGGCAGGGAGAAAACCCGATGAAGGAGGGGGAGTTGGGCGTGCCGTTGAACGCCTTGAGAGAGCCGCAGGTTCTGGCGAAGGTGCTCTATACGGACAAGGACCAAAGCGGCGGATTCACCCGGAACCCGTTGCTGGCCTATTACAGGTTCGACGATGGCGGCGATGATGCCGAGGATTTCGTGCGGAAGGCGAAGAACAGCCTGACGGGCTCGCATTCCGAAAATTATGCTTTCGGCGACCGCGGCTATGCATTGCCGACCAATAACTTTTCATGGGTAACGGTTGACGCAGCTCCGACCTACGGCGCGACCACGCGCCATGCCGATGATTCGGACGGAGACGGATTGCCGGATTCCTGGGAAATCATGTACGGATTGGATCCGTACGACGACGGGACATTGGGCGAGTCGGCCCCCGGCGCCAGGAATGGACCCAATGGCGCGCAGGGCGATCCGGACGGGGACGGTCTGATCAACCTTTACGAATACTGGTCAAGCACGAATCCGCGCGAGGCGGACACCTCCGGTAACGGAGTCCTTGACGCGGAAGAGGACTTGGACGGCGATGGCTTGTCCAACCTTCTGGAACAGGAGCAGGGGTCGCGTCCGGACCTGGTGGATACGGACGACGACGGGCTCATAGATTTTGAAGAATACGTGATGGGCACCAATCCGGCGGATCCATCCGATCCTCCCGTATCGAGAGCGATCGAACTGGGGGGTGGCGTTTCGGATTATCTTGAGCTTCCACCGGCGCTGAAGCAGCGGCTTCCGGAATGGACGGTCGAGGCATGGGTCAAGCCGGCCAGCGTGGCAGGCGGCGAAGGGATTATTGTTCGGCGGGTGGTCGAGCAACTACCCAGCGGGTCCAACGCGGTGAACTATGCGTTGGGTCTTGAGTCGGATGGTGTCGGCGGCTTGCGGGCGTATGTCGAATACTCGACAGTTCTCGGGCAGCGGCGTGTCGTGCGGGGTGGCGCCGTGCCGACAGGAGTGTGGACCCATGTATCCGCTCTTTACAGCAATGCGACGCTGGCCATTTTCACCAACGGCGTGCTGGCTGTTTCGAGCAACAGCGCTCTTTTCAACTCGCCGAAGATCAATGGCCGCGGCGGCCACACCTTCCTGCGCATGGGCGAAGGATTTGCGGGACGGATTGATGAAGTGCGCATCTGGAGCTCGGGGCGCACGGCGGGCCAGATCGCGACAAACTGGAATCGCACCGTACCGCGATCGAGCGACGGGCTTGTTCATTATTTCCGTTTTGATGACGGGCAGGCGGTGACGAACATCCTGCCGTTCGGTCCGTTCCATCAACCTGCCGGCGCGCAGGACTTCACTTATACGAACGATTGGAACAAGCACTGGCGGCACGCGGCGGTCCTGAAAGGAAACGTCGCGTTTGTTGAGCCGGACGGAGTTCTTGGTCCACCGTCCCTGCGCGTGTTGTTGAGTCCCGCCGATGCGGTTGTCGCGGGCGCGCAGTGGTCACTGAACGGAGGCGCATGGCAGAACAGCGGAACGACCCTTTTCGATTTGCCGGCCGGCATACACAGCATTCTTTACCGGACGCTTTCGGGGTGGACCGCGCCGGGAGAAGAGGTCGTGGCCCTGAGCAATGGGGTGGCTACGGTCATAACCCGGAGTTACCTGAGGAACGGCGCGTTGTCCATCGTGATCCAGCCCACGGAATTGCAGGACGCGGTGCGCTGGAAAGTGGATGGCGGTGCCGCAAGGACCAGCGGTGAGATCGTCGAGAATCTGTCGCCCGGCGGTCACCTGGTGGAGTATACCTCGCCCTCGGGCTGGATTCCGCCGACGTCCGAGAGCGTGTTGATTCCCGCGGGGACCACGGTTTCTCTGGTGCGTACGTACTCGCCAAACATCGGCTTCATCCGGGTTAACATCGGGCCGACCAACGCGTTGGTGGATGGGGCGCAATGGCGCGTGAACGACGGGTTGTGGAACAACAGCGGAGCGGTAGTCGCTGTGCCGGTCGGAACGCATACCATCGGTTATCTCAAGATCCCGAACTGGATTCCGCCGGCGACCGACGTGGTGACCGTGGCGTACAGCGTGACGACAACGTTGACGCGGGTCTACACGGAGAATCCGAATGAAGATTCCGACGGCGATGGATTGCCGGATTGGTGGGAGGTTCTTTACGGGCTCGATCCGTATGATGCGACCGGGATCAACGGGGCCGACGGCGACCCGGACGGAGATGGGTTGAACAACTACTATGAATACCTGTCCGGCACCGACCCGATGAATGTGGATACAAACGGGGATGGAACATGGGACGGAGACGAGGATCTGGACGGGGACGGGCTGACAAACATTGAAGAGCAGCATTGGAGAACGCGGCCGGATATCGCGGACACCGATGACGACGGGTTGACAGACTTTGAGGAACTGGACTCCTCGCTGTTCAAGCCGGACGAATGGCATGGCCGGCGGATTACAAGTCCCGTGTTCTCGCGGTCGCCCTGGATACAGCGGGGCATGCAGTTGACCGGCGCTCCGCAGGAAGCATCGCCGACCGTTTCAGAGTATCTGAATCAGTCGGAATGGCTTGTGGATCTGTGGTATATGCCGACGAACGCGGCGGTCAGCGGAGTGCTGGCGCAGCGCGTGACCACGGCAGGCTTGACGAACTTCGCGCTCAGGCTGCAGGCCGGGGTACCGGTGGTCGAATTCCAGACGCCGACCGGTGTGCGGCAGCAATTGGTGGGCGGTGCGGCGATCCCTGTGAATGCATGGACAAGGCTGGCCGCGGCTTGGAACCAGGAAACGAAGTCCCTGGAACTCTCGGTGAATCAGCGGTCTTACCAATCTCAATTGCTTGTCTCTTCCTGCGCGCGCGGTGAAGGCCGTGTCGAAATCGGCGGCACCGGCGTGCTTGGATATATGGACGAAGTCATCCTTCGTAATCCGGTCGTCCAGGACGTGGTGTTCGTGCTGGATGTGTCGGGGAGCATGGCGGGCGAGCGCATCGAATCGCTCAAGCGGACCACCAAGCTCGCGCTGGACCTGTTGCCGACGGATATTCCTGTGGCCATCGTCACCTTTGCAACCGAGGCTACCAACATTACGCAGGGGTTCTCCCTGGATCGTCGCCAGGCGAAGCGCCTGGTGGACGAACTCAAGGCGGAAGGATCAACGGCCTATCGTGCAGCATTGAGTGAGCTGACAAACACCGTTGCGAAGTGGTCAACCTATGAGCGCCATCTGGCGCTCTTCCTGTCGGACGGTGAACCGTTCCCCGAGGAGGAAACGCCGACGTCGCAGGACATCCTGGGCGTGAGCGACAAGCAGATCACGGTGGATACGATCGGGTTCTTGCTTGAGAACCCCGACGAATTGCAGCGCATTTCGACGTTGACCGGCGGCACCTACTATGAGGCGGCGAGCGAAACAGGTCTGCAGGAAGCGTTCGGAAGCATCCTGCGCAAGCTGTACAAGGTGCGGTATGTGTTCGATGACGGGGGCGTGACGGCGGAAGATGTTGAGCATCCGTTGAACTGGGATTTCGCCCTGAGCAACGTGGTCTTCACCACCGATGCCTACGTGGATGCCGCCCTCACGGGTGACATCGAGACCGGAATGCCTGAATGGTGGCAGAGCCTCTTTTTCGGCGACCAGGATGTCGAGCAATGGGGCGATGCCGACGGCGACGGATTGAGCAATCTGTATGAGTACTGGTGCGACACGCATCCGTTGAAGGCGGACAGCAATGGGGACGGCATCCTGGATGGAGACGAGGACTACGACGGTGATGGGTTGAAGAATCTGGACGAGCAGATTCACGGCAGCGATCCCCGCCTGGCCGATACCGATGACGATGGGCTGGACGACCTTGCGGAAAAGGTTGCCGGAACGAGTCCGGCGAACTCGTTGATGCCGCTGAAGCTGCAGGCGCTGGTGCTCGGCGGCAGCGCCACCGATTACCTGGATACGCCCAACCAGTCGCGATTCGCGCTGAAGGACTTCACGATCGAGGCGTGGGTGAATCCAGATGCCGGTTGGGGTGGCGATGGCTATGTCGTTCGCCGCAACGTGGAGGCGGGGGTCACGAATTATTTCCTGTCGGTGGACGGATCGCTGCGCCCGAGCGCGGGCTTCGGGGAATATCGGGTGACGGCGCCGTCGGCCATCACGGCGGATGGGGCCACGTGGACGCACCTGGCGGCGACCTATGATTCGGTGGCGCAGGAGTTAAGGCTGTATGTGAACGGAACGGAAGTGGCGGTGCAGGTCTGCGGCGCGAATCCGCGGCGGAGCGGGGTTGGACCGCTTATCCAGCGCGTCGGCGAGGGCTTTGACGGGCAATTGATCGAAGTGCGGCTCTGGAATGTTGTGCGCAGTCCGTCGGCCATTGCCACGCGGATGTGGACGACATTAAGCGGCTCGGAAGAAGGGCTCGCGGCCTATTACCGATTTGACGACGGGACCCGCTGGCGCACGGCGCCTTCCGTGATCGGCACCAGCGGAAACAACCTGACGGGCGGACTGCCGGATCCTTCCATCAACCCGTGGCTGTGGGGTCAGGTTGAAGATTACGCCTTGAGCCATGTGCAGAAAGATTGGCAGAAGCGATGGCGCAACTCGGCAACCATTCGCGGAAGCGTGTCGTTTACGAACGCGCCCGGTGTTGTGGCGCCTCTGCCGGCGGTTCGGGTAATGCTGATGCCCGGCGCCGCGGTCGGCGCGGGCGCGCAATGGTCCATGAACGGCGGCCCCTGGCAGAACAGCGGTGACACCGTGACGCTGTCGGACACGAACAACCTGGTGGTCAACATCACCTACCGGACCATCTCCGGCTGGACCGCTCCGTTGTTCGAAACGTTGACGATCAGTAATGGCGTTACAACGACGCTCACGCGTCATTACGCGGAAAACGGAAGCCTGACCGTTCATCTTGAACCGGGCGAAGTGACCGACAGCGCAGGATTCAGCGTGGACGGCAGCGAGTTTGTTCCGAGCGGAAGTTCGATCAGCAACCTGAGTCCCGGACTGCACCTGGTGGTTTATCAGCCCCTCGATGGATGGGCGCATCCCGATGCGGAGTACGTTTGGATTGAAGAGGGCGAACACGTGGAAATCGTGCGTTCCTACATTCCGAATTACGGCTGGTTGCAGGTGTTCATCGAGCCGGCCGGGGCACGGGCCGCAGGCGCGCAATGGACCGTGGACGGCACGAATTATTTCAGCAGCGGATCTGAAGTTCTGCTGGTGACGGGCGAGTACACGATCGCGTTCAGCCGGGTGGCCGAGTGGGATGAGCCGGCGGACATCAACACCTTCCTCACCCCGCTGCTGGTGACAAACTACACCGGCACCTACACCTTTGTGCCGGACAAGGATTCCGACGGCGATGG
>Ga0334884_1006810_pt1 | contig 10114 bp, 10 predicted proteins | sample GraSluR1_MG_7_FD_207215 | JGI IMG/M metagenome (GOLD analysis project Ga0334884, IMG submission 207215) | Sludge microbial communities from methane-producing bioreactor in Wageningen University, Netherlands - Granular Sludge_12_05 R1 | ecosystem: Engineered > Bioreactor > Anaerobic >...
ATAAGCATAATACTAGCACATAAATATAATCATCCCTGACAACCCAACCCGCCTGCGCGCGCACGACGGGAAGAGGGCATGACGATTGCGTAGGTATGACGGTGCGGGTGGAATTGCGTTTGGGGTGATCTATGCCTGGCGCACCTGTTCCTATCCCGAAGGGATTACATCGCCGTAGCGCGGGGTAAGGTCAACGAGCCGCCACCCCGGGTAAGTAGCGCTCCCTAAACGCTGCACCCCGTAGGGCGTGCCAGCAAGAGATACCCGCCTGCTTTTCCCAAATAGCCACCCACTGCATAACCCCCTTTCCGTCATTCCCGCGAAGGCGGGAACCCAGATAAGCATAATACTAGCACATAAATATAATCATCCCTGACAACCCAACCCGCCTGCGAGCGCACGACGGGAAGAGGGCATGACGATTGCGTAGGCATGACGGTGCGGGTGGAATTGCGTTTGGGGTGATCTATGCCTGGCGCACCTGTTCCTATCCCGAAGGGATTACATCGCCGTAGCGCGGGGTAAGGTCAACGAGCCGCCACCCCGGGTAAGTAGCGCTCCCCTATCCCAGCACCCCGGAGGGCGTGCCAGCAATGACAAACCCCGTCGCGCTGTGCGCCCCTCTGGTTACACCTTTAGTGGATATGGCAGGATGAGGTAGGTATGCCACTGGTCTGCTTCCTTATACAGAAAGCAGACCCAATGGCTTATACCAACTTAATATTCGAACACATATATCCGTTAAAAAATGTGGCTCAAATTAATTGGCGTTGATTTTATCAACCCCAACCACCAGCCAGATGCATCCAATGAGTTACCGCGGTGACTGCAAGAGCACCTTCATAAATATTATCGCCTGCGGTTGGTGCCCACACAGGATAACCCTCATTCAGCCGTACCCAGCTCACATGGCCATCCATATACAATACATTGCAACCGCCAGGGACATGATTAAATCGCAAGGTTGCCTGATCCATGCCAGCCCCTGTGTAGCCTTCATGAGCGAAACTTGAATTACCCCAAGCATCAAACATAATAGCAAATTCCGATTGCGCTGAAGCTGCTCCTCCAGGATTGTTTATATCTGTTATGAAGAATCGCTCAACACCTTCACGCATCCGTGGATAAGAGGAAGGCAATACCGTACCGTCATCATCATATCCTCCCATGGTTGCCAATCCACTGCCAAAGATAGCTTCCAATACGCTGGTTGACAAATCTTCACCCGCCCAATACCGTATTGTATTACTCCACTCTGCAGGGCAGTTTCTATCGGTTAAAGCAGGTTGGGTGTAACTCGCAATAGCACCCTGAACACGGTGTCGCAAACCAACGGCTTGAATTACATGCATCAGTTGCGACATGCTACGGGTAGGATACCCTATGTATAAATACGAAATGGGATGCGACAGAATTGTTGCTCGGCATGCTGCGGTTATGGCATCATCTCCAATCAAGTTTTGTATCTGTGCCTGAACATCATCTTCGATGCCAACACCAAAACCTTGCAGTCCACCTCCTGAATCACGTGAATCCGATGGACAAATAGCAATTTTAACGTCATTCCAATAATCAGGATACAATGCTTCACCTGCAAAACCCATCAACGTGTGGGCATTGTTCATTTGCCAGTTTTGCTGTGGAGGAAAGTAGTCCTTGTTTTCACCAGAATACATTTTGAAAACAATCCCAAACTGCTTGAGATTGTTGGCACAAGAAGAACGCCGAGCTGCTTCCCGGGCTCGTGCCAGTGCCGGCAGTAAAATTGCAGCCAAGATACCAATGATTGCAATAACCACCAGTAACTCAATAAGTGTAAATCCATTACGTTTGTTTAGCATACGGATAACTCCCTGGTAAAAGTGCATAAATTACTGATTATTTTTTAGATATATCCCATGATATATCACAAAGCAATGACCTGTGTGGAACTCCCATCCAACTGTGTAATTCCTCCTGAAAACAGACCGGATTGTATAATTTTATTAATTTGAGTATAAATATTATAATATAAATAAGTACATATATATTTATCTCTAATATAAACTAAAGCAGTTTGCCTTAAAAGTCAATGTATATTTAAAGCATTATTTGTAATATAAATGCAAAATTTTTCAAGTTGTACATTTCTTAACTTACTGATGACCAAAACATATAAAATTATCTCCTCAATATTGCACTTGTTGCCAAAAACGCATAAATCATAGTACTGCTCAGTGTATTCAAGATGTACGGTTTAGCTTTTGGAAAAATAACCTTGTCTCTATCCCGAAGGGATTACATCACCGTAGTACGGGGTAAGGCCGCAGGTCGCCACCCCGGGACAACGCGCCACCCAATCATGCAACCACACCTGTCCCTATCCCGAAGGGATTACATCACCGTAGCGCGGGGTAAGGCCAACGAGCCGCCACCCCGGGACAACGCGCCACCCAACGCAGCACCCCGGAGGGCGTGCCAGAAGGAGATATACCCGCATTCATTTACCGAATATCAACCCACTGCATAGCCCCCTTTCCGTCATTCCCGCGCAGGCGGGAACCCAGAAAAACATAATACTAGCACAAAAATATACTATCCCTAACAACCAAACCCACCTGTGGGCCCAATAATATGCAAGCCAAAGTTGTGCCCTCGTCTCCTTTATTACCCCTCTGGATACCCACCTTCGTGGGTATGACGGTGAGAGGTCGCTCATTGCGCTCCTGCTGGATACCCACCTTCGTGGGTATGACGGTGAGAGGTCGCACATTGTGCTCCCTCTGGATACCCACCTTCGTGGGTATGACGGGAAGGGTGGGAATGGCGATTGGGGTGATGTATGCCCGCCACCTGTCCCTATCCCGAAGGGATTAAAGCACCGTATCGCGGGCTAAGGCCGCAGGCCGCCACCCCGGGACCATGACACCCCTAACACCTCACCCCGGAGGGCGTGCCAGCAGCGCTATAACCCGTCGCCTCCTCGTATACCGGATTCCAATATTAATTTTGGTGTAGTTTCTGATTGTCAAACCGTATTTCATGATGTATTACTTCTGTTTCATTTAGCATCTGCTTTTTCTGGTGTTCCTGCATATAGCGACTGATCTCGATGATGTCTTCAGGACAACACCCCCAGGCTTCCAGGAAACCCACCAGGTTACCTGCCATACGTATCTGCTCCATTTTTTCCATCGTACTTGCTCCTTTTATTCAGGCCAGCATTTTCATTGCGTTGTTGTCTTCGGGCATTTGGATACTGGTTTCTGGAAAATCACTGCACACGTCGAGGTAATCACCGCTTTCAATCTGGACTCCTGGTCCGTCAGGCTGGAAGTACATCCAGGCAGATATGATCTTTCCGCCTAGCAACTCCACAGGTACTTTTTCACGACATTGGCAATCCGGATGGTTCAAAATAAGGTCCAACAGTTCTAGCGTTTCGCTGTCCACCAGGTACACTTCGCCATGAATCTGGCTTACAGGAATCTTGCTCGTTACGAAGGGGTATGTTGAGACCTTCAAACTGTATCTACGCCAGGTACGTGCTTTGCCTGCATATATTGCGCAGTTCATCAGAAATGTACGTCCTGCACCAACTTGAAACCGACCGTATACAAATATTGGATTACGATTTTTCATATCATCCCCCTCGGTGACCACGTCTATTGCTTTAATTTTTACTTCAGACTTACGATGCTCTTCTTATGGCCAGAATTGTGCCAATATCTCGCGAACAATTTAAGTGCTTTGTTCACAATGTATTAAGGCGTAAAGGTTGCTGCTTGTCTGGTATGTGGTTCAAGAGGTGCATGCTCAATTTTTTAATTGGTATACTCAAGGAAGACGCAGTGCAGAGATATTTCAGCAGCAAGCATACGGCAACTCATGGAATATGGGGGGAGACTTACCTATTATGGCAAGCAAAAAAAAGATAGCAATCCTTACGTACTTTGGCATTGATGGTGCTTGTGCTGCTGCGGTTGCCTTTCTGAAATATCCCAAGGCACGCGTGTGCGCGACCAGTGCAAACAGGATAGCGATCACACTAACCGAGCTGGCCGGTGAAGATGTTCAAGAGATTCACATCTGTGGTGTGGGCGTGTATTGTCTTTGGAGTGACCTTGAGCAGGTCGCCAATCTGCTACGGAAGAAGGGATGCACGGTTTTCTGGCATTGTGGTCGTGGATATCTGGATGATGAACAGGATCGTTTTAACGCCTTGGTAAAACCGGTTTTTGCGCACTATGGCAGCAATACGGCAGCCCTGGCGCATTTCATGTTACTGGATGATCAGCTTGAATGCCAGTTTCTCCTTGAGCTCGCACGCCTGGACCCCAATATACACGATGTGAAATCGCCACCGGACAAGACCGAGTTGCAAGCTGAATGGATAGATTTGATTAACGCGGCACTCGCGCAATACCTGAAATTTCAGGATGACACGGTGTATCCCGAAGTTATTCGAAAGCTTTCCAGGATAGAAATGGACAGCCGGGACCGCACCAAGATTCAAGTGTTCAGACGAATGGGTTTCAAGTACCTCCTGCATGGCAGGACGCCAGATATACGTCGGTTGAAGGAGCGTATTCAGCTTTGCGCAGATGCCGACCGTGCGCTGTTGATTACCGGTGAGTCTGGAGTGGGGAAGGAGCATGTGGCGCATCTGGTATGGGAACGCAGCAAACGTGCGACCGGTCCGATGATAGCAGTTAATTGCGCGTATTACGCCGGCAGCGCGAACATGGCAAATGCAGACTTGTTCGGGCATGTCAAAGGCGCATACACCGGGGCCTCCGGCGCACGCGATGGTAAACTTGTTGCCGCAGATGGTGGAATTCTGTTTCTTGACGAGTTGGGCGAATTACCTTTGGAAGTACAGGCCAAGCTCTTACGTGTCATTGAAGATGGATGGATTACACCGGTTGGCGCGGAACGTCCCACACGCATAGTTGACATGCGTATCATCGCAGCGACCAACCGGAACCTGTATGAGCAAATCGCTGAAGGCACCTTTCGGGAGGACCTGTATCACAGGATAAGCACCTTGTGTATTAATGTGCCGCCTTTGCGTCAACGTGGAGATGATATTCCCGTGATTGTGGAGGAGCGTTTGTCACAACTTCTGGAAGAAGGGTACACCTGCACCTTTTCGGAATCGGACTATGCGGCGCTTATGCAGTATGAATGGCCAGGCAATGTACGGCAATTGATAAAGATTGTGGATCGTGCTGTGATGTTGCACATGACGGTGGTGGAAGCTTTACAGGAAGAAGAGAGATCGGGTGAATTGCGGGTATATGAAGGAGTCGGGGAGGGCAATCAATCAGGCGAAACTGCTACAGACGACAAGCACGTCAGGAATCCCGATGATAATGGAGAGCGTAATGCAGTATTGGATTTGCCATGTTCGATCGATGAGGTAGTTCCCATAAAAGATATACAGGGTATGTATGCCAGGCATGTCTGGAATTTGATGGGACAGAATTACTCGGCTGCGGCGCGCGCGCTCGGAGTACAAGCCAACACCTTGCGGTATAGCTATTTGAATGAAAAGCGTGAATGAGGAGGTGCGCTTACAGGCGGATGCCGAACCCTATTGCAACAGAAAATTTGACTGAAGATAACTGGCAAGGCTGTTCTGCTGCTAACAACCCTTTCCGGATCAATCGTATTCATGCCCTTGAATACACCGATTCCACCCTGGACTGGGAAGCACTTTTTCTGCGCTTGAAAAAGACTGGGAACCGGGGTGCTATTGTCGGGCCACATGGCTATGGCAAAAGCACATTAATGTGTGAATTGGGTGTCAGGTTAACCGCCGCAGGCTTTCCAATCCATGCCATGCAACTTACAGAAGATGCCCCTCGTATTACTTCCAAAATGTGGCAAGTGCTTGATGCACTTACTTCAGAAACCTGGTTGTTATTGGACGGCGCGGAACAACTGGGTTTTTGGGCATGGCGAAAGTTTTATCATGGAACACGCCGTTTCCAGGGAATGATCATCACGCTGCATACTCCAGGCCGCTTGCCGGTGCTCTATACCTGTCGCACCTCACCTGCGTTGCTGGACTTACTTTTGACCCGCTTGTGTCCGGTGGTTTCACGACAATTGCATAAAACCGCGCATACGCTGTACAACGAAAAAAACGGCGACCTGCGTGCAGTTTTCCTGGAGCTTTATGACCGCGTAGCGGACGGGAGACTCAGGATTGTACCCACAGATCGCCATTGACCAAACAGGTCGACCAAGCCAATGTTAAAACAAATTGCCGGGCTTCTTCTTACTGGTTATTACTAGTTACTGAGCTGTCTACCGACAGTCAGGAGGTTTGCGCGTTCAAGACCTGGAACATCCCTTTACAGAAGTCCGGCAGATCATCCGGTTTACGGCTTGAGACAAAATTGCGATCGACAACCACAGCGGCATCTTCCCATATTGCCCCCGCGTTGACCAAGTCATCCTTAATCCCGGGTGAGCCTGTCACGCGTACATTACGATACACGCCAGCTGAAATGGGAATCCAACCACCGTGACAAATGGCGGCGACCAGTTTTCCAGACTCGGCGCATTGTTGTACCAGCTCCAGAACCTTCGGATCGCGTCGCAGCTTGTCGGGCATAAACCCACCCGGACAAATGACACCATCAAAATCGGCAGCATTCATCTGGGCGATGGCCGCGTCGGAGCGGCAGGGATACCCATTTTTACCCTTGTACACGGTATTGGCCTCAGGACCCGCGAGCACCACCTCGATGTCGGCTTCTTCCAACCGCAGCTTGGGATACCAAAGTTCCAAATCTTCATATATATCGCCTACAAAGACCAGTATTCGCATGTTTTTAACGTCTGTGGATGCCACCATGCTTACGACCCTCCAGTTCCTGTTGTGTTTACTCCATCAATTGTTTAATCTGCGCGACTGCGTTCGGGTGGTTTTTTGACGTGCCGGACGCTTCAGTCGCTTGACTATTTTTGCTATCCAAGTATCCACATGGTGCCGGCCAATCGTGTCAAGCAGTTCAACACCCCGTTCACGTGCGATAACAATCGCTTTCTCCCGGGCAGCCAGCCGCGCGCGGCGTTTTTCATCGGCAGTCAATTGCCCGTCTTCACGAGAGGCCTTGAGTGCCTCAACATATTCATGATAGGTTTTGTCTACTGCCGCTTCAAGTGCTTGCAACGCTTCGCGGTAGCGTTCTCTGCGAAGTATTCGGCCCCATTCGGATGCCTTGAACAAGGCCCAGACACTGCCAAAAATCGTTGCTGCCAGTGCCAGGCCTGTATCAGAATTTAACAATGATTCGAACCACATATTCCCAAATGCTCCTTAAAAAGTGTTGTGCTACAGTGTGCGTCTGTAAAATGCGGCTTGGTTTACTGGGTAGTTTCAGAAATCGCGTTCCGATTGTCGGCGTGGACATGCCCATCCTGGTAATCGTCCTTAACCCAATCGAAATAGCGCCTGCATATCTTGCCGACTACCTCTTGCGGGACACGTGTACGGTTACGGGCCAGTACCGCGATCAGATCAACGGCTATGCCGCCATAGCGGGCAAGATGTCTGGAGTTTCTGGATACCAGACCGCCCTCATCGCTCCAACCGAGGCTTGCTCCCAAGCGGGCGTTGTCTGCTTCGGTTCGTACTCCGTTGGTGATGTATATCCACACCGTCTCTCCAAAGACGATACCCAAATCCCGGCGCACCTGCTCCAGTGCGTACAACACGGAACTGTGTACCATGGCCAGGCCTTCTGCGTTTTCAAACTCCCGTAATTTGAAGTTGCTGACTGTTTCACCATCCAGTTCCACAAGCAATGCGATATCATTACGTCCTGACACTTTCGTTCCTCCCAGCATCTTTTCTCCCTGTCTGAAATACAGTGCGTTTCATATTTACCTTAAAATAATCTGAGTGTGCAGACTGGATGTGCAGACTGGAAGCCCAGGCTTCGTCTATTGGTTTCAATAAATCAACCCGGGCCTCCAGTTTCCGTCAGATTAATCCCATTCGTTGCTCAGCAAAATGCGCGCCTTGTCATACAGGATTGCAAAATCCGTCACGACAGTGAGGTAAGTGCGCTCCCATTGCTGGTGAATGAGCTTGTCACTTTCCACAAGCAGTTCCTGCTCGGTAACTTTCTGGGCTGCGTATTGCGCATCCAAAATGGTGATGTGTTTTGAAGGCTGGTCAGGTGACACCACCATGTTCATCCCCAGGGGAGCTGGAAGTTTGCCGGATTTCGTAAACTCGAATATGCCGGCGTCTTTGATTTCAGGAAGGTTCAACAGTTTTTCCGCGGAACCCATGTCAACAATGAAGTGGGTTGGGGTGAAGTAATTTCGCTGTCCCAGATGGAGGAACCCCTTGATCAGGTCGTCATAATTCCACTGACCAAATTCCCTGCTTTCCAGAGACTCCGGCAAGGTGCCACTGGAGCCATCCCCTTCCACCAGAACTTGCACGAGACGGGCATCCAGGTCACGGCCAAGACGTTCGCCAATACGTTCGAGATGAACACGCAGCATGTCCATGGACATGCGCCGAACAACTTCATAAGAGGCAATAACCCCACGACCGCGCTTGTCCAGACGCACAACCCGGTCCCCATAAGTGATGGAAGACTCCGGAATCGCACCGCCTTCCGCCAGGGTTCGCATGGATTCCTCGTCGGCATCTTCCTGTACATAGGGAAGATTAAAGGCGCCGCCATTAATGTGTTCATCACCGGAGATTAACCCAGGGTAAAATGGTTTGCGCCGCAGTCCTGTTAAAACTGATTCACGTACAATGTCCGGAAACAACCATTTCGCGTTGGGATCAGACTGGAAGAATCGGTCCACCGTGATGCGGTCCAGGTCAATTCCAAATTCCTGTGCGCAATAGGCTTGCACATTGGTATCCAGCGCGCGGAAATAATGGGCATGACATAAGTCCAGACTTCTCAATTGCTCATACAGTGCCTCACCCCGTAAAGACCGTAGGGCTTCTGGTGCCTGACCTAAAAAGCGTACTTGTTCTTGAATCAAAATATTTACTCCTTCATAAAAAATTTCGTGTTTACATCAACAGTCTGGATGGATTGATTACAACAGGACTGTCACACGCTGTCTTGTGCTGTCCACGCGCAACACAATACCGTGCCCTGTGCCCTCAGAAGGTCGCATGACTTTTCCCGCCTCCCCTGACAAGGTTACCCCGGAAACCCCATCGACTTGGGGCGCGGTGCCTGTGTAGAAGAAGTCACACACCCCCCGTACTTTAACCGGCAGTGCGGTTCCATTTTGCTCGAGGGTCGCCAGAGCCTGTCCGAAAAGTGGAGCACCAGCTCCCGCAACTGCGTTTACCGCATAGTTGCCGGTCAGCCGGACGGCATCTCCTTTATGAATCATCACATTCCCTGTATCAGGTGTCTTGCATGTAATTACCATGGCCGTTACCGGGCCACCTACATCGCCAAATGCCATTGTTTTGTTTCCTTTTAAGTTGAAGTATGTAACAGTAGTAGCAGTTGAGTGTTATTTGTTTGTTGTAAGAGAAATAGGCAGGTCATCAGCTTGCCCTGACGTCACCCAGAGACGTCATCCAGGGACATCACTCAGAGTTGTTGCCCAGAAGCATCGCCCAGGCCTGTGCAGTCTGTGTGTCGTCGTTTTGCTCTGAAATTGGTGCGGGTTGTGCGCAGGTGTTGGGAGCAAATGCGGTATCAAAGCGGGCCTCGAAGCGTTGCAGATGCGCCAGTATGGTTTTCAAATCCGCGTGGCGTAAATGTTCTTCCCAGTAGGTGACATCAAATTCCGATTGTTCCAAGACGCGCCCCAGGCCCAGGAGTTGGCGTACCGCATGTTTTCGTGCCTGGTAACCATCTTCAACGAGCGCGGGCAAACTATCCACGGCCAAGTCATGTTCCGCCAGCCACGCATGAACACGCATGGATACTGCAGGCGCCAACATGGTCTCACGCTTAAAATGCAGCACTCTTTGTCCATCCCGGCCATTCAGATGCAGAATCCCCGACTCAGCATCATGTTGAACCCAGGCGTACTTCCCCTCGTCCAGTCGTTCCGCGGTGCCATCCTGATCCAGCCATCGAAGTGGGTGCGGCGATTTTTCTGTAGCCCAGCTTCCGGC
>Ga0334884_1006828_pt1 | contig 10083 bp, 5 predicted proteins | sample GraSluR1_MG_7_FD_207215 | JGI IMG/M metagenome (GOLD analysis project Ga0334884, IMG submission 207215) | Sludge microbial communities from methane-producing bioreactor in Wageningen University, Netherlands - Granular Sludge_12_05 R1 | ecosystem: Engineered > Bioreactor > Anaerobic > Unclassified...
TTCTCGACCACCTGAGTGCCATCCGGCAATTTCTCGACCACATAATAAATCCCGTCCGTATTCGCCACCGCCCAGAATCCATTCACCTTGATCGAAGCGAGAATCATTCCTGTTTTACGAATGCGTGCCACTATATGATGATCATCTTCAACATCGCTGACGTTCAGCCTGAACGCCAACCCTCCACTCTCGTTGGGATTGCCGACAATGTGCGTCATGGAATCGAATTCAATAACAACATCCCCCTCGCTGCCAATATGCGGACAAGTCCATGTCCTCTCTTTTCCGCGCCATACGGCAGGCGAACTCGTCGGAAACGTCGCTTCAATCACACGTACCGAGATCGCATTTGAAAGAACACCTCCATCGATACAAACCCCGGACACATGAAACAACCCTGCCGACTCAAACAGATGGGCAACCGGCTCGCCTACCGTAGTCTGATAATTGGTGACACCTGCTACACTTATAAAAACAGAGCCGTTACTTGTACCGACGGGACACGCCGTCAGGAGCAGACTGTCATTCTTTCGAATGACCATGTTGCCATCATAGAGAATGTTGTGAGGATTCCACCAAAGAGTGCTCGATTCAACATGTCCACCATCTTCAAACGAAATAACAATGTTTGTCGCCGATCCTGCCGCAAGCGGAATATTCGCATACCATCGGTTCCCCGCTCCATGACGAGGTTGGACACCACAGGAGAGGGTCATCATGCTCACAAACCGCGCATTACCTTCCATGCAATATGGCGAGACTTTGCTGGTAACGGAGTGTGAACCAACCGTTGCAAATCGCATAAAGCGTTGTTCAATCCAGTCCGGAATGCCATTCGCATTGGCGTCCTCGCCGCCGACCTGCTGAATCCGAAGGCGGCTGATCCGTAATCGAGGGTGGGTATGAATATTGTCCCAATACACTCCAATCCGGTGTGTCCCCTGTGTAAGCCAAGGCGTAAAAAAGTGGCACGCATTGGTAGCTGTGATTCCAAGTCTTAACTGGGATGTGCCAACGTATTGAGAATTCACGTACCCATGCAGTTCTGTTGTCAGATCGCCGTATCCCCAGCCAACGAGTTCGACGCGATACACTCCAGCCATAGGTATGGATATATCATACTCCAACAATCCCCGTATTCCTCGCGCGTACGCATCGCTCCCCCAAACTCCCCAATCTCCAACTGCACGAACGAACGCCGACCCCTCAACTTCGACTATTGTCGAAATATCGCCATTAATATCTTCCGAGAGCGGATCCGAGCCAAGATACTTAACTTCGACGCCATCGGTTACACCATCGCCATCCGTATCCGCATTCGTCGGATCAGTGCCATGCAGATACTCCTCGTAGTTGGTAAGGCCATCACCATCGGGATCGCCCCATTTGTCGGAAGAATCTTCGGGATTCAGGCCGTACATGAGTTCCCACGAATTGGGCATGCCGTCACCGTCGTTGTCCAAAAGATCGGGTTCCTCAGTTTGGACAGTCATGGCGTCCATATAGACCGACGGAGTCAAATGAGACGCTTCCGGAATTTCCACTCTTATTCTGGAGAGAGACCGTGTTGAAGAGTGCAAAAAGGGCACATTTCGAAATACTCGCACACTGTCTATGTAAAGACACCACTCTCTGCGGCGATAATCGAGCCGGATAACAACACGAGTCCATTCATCAGCGAACGTTCGATGGTCCAATGATGATACCCGCCATTCGCCAAGCTCACTATCGTAAGCGCAAGGGAGACTATCTGCATTGACCGCAAATAATGCGGCGTGGGTATTCGGGAAGCTGTTCGGATCGGGCAATACGCCCGGCCGCAAGCGGACATAGGTTTCGAACCAGACAATGGGTTCTCCCTGTGCGCCGAAATACTGCGTCATATGCGCGCCTTGCTCCTCAACGGGCTGGAGTTCGACGGCTTGATTGCCCGCGAAAACAACATCCCCCTGAACGGTCACTCCAGAAGCCGCCAACCAGCGTTGTTGTCCGTCCAGAGAGCCGGCTTGATAGCCTTCGCTCGTTTCGAAGTCCGCCGTCCACGGGAGACGCGCAAAGTCGTTCGATACAAGAGGCTCGAAACCCCAATCGAGTTCGCGGCCATCATCCATGCCGTCAGCATCCGTGTCCGGATCGTACGGGTCTGTCTCATAGCCGGGTTCGAGGGCGTTTGGAATGCCGTCGTTGTCGTCATCTATGTGGTCGGGCATTTCATACGTTATATCTATCGTGTCCAGAAACTCGCCCGCGCCACCGCCTTCGACGCGGAAGAGGGCCGGACGCTCAACCGAAGTGTCCGCAAAGCCCAAGTCTTCAAGGATGGGCACGCCGTCCCGATACAACGTCCACGTCTTCGCGCTGTAATCTCGCTTCGCGGTCAGATGCACCCAGGACTGGAATTTCACTGGCGGAGAGTTGGTTGCCGACACCCAGCTTTCCGTAACGCCATCGTAACCCGCGAGGGAATAGTTGCCGTCGAGCCGGATCAAGGCCGTTGCATAGAGAACAGCCGGAGGCACTTCGGGCAAAGGCTCGGGGATCATGCGCATGCGAAAATCAGTCCAAACAATCTGTCCGGAAGCGCCCAGAACGATTTGTTGCAGACGGGCAGGACAGGTCCGGCTCTCAGCTTGAAGCGCGGCCGCTTGTGCACCGCCAAAGGCCATATCCGATTGAACCACCGCACTTCCCTGGGGAACAAGCCACCCCTGTTGTCCGGAAAGGGAACCTTCCTGATAGCCCTCTATGTCCTCGAAATCGCACGCCCATGGCAGGGAATGCACGCTATTGCTGACCAGCGGATCATATCCCCATGCAACTTTCTCTCCGTCCGTGAGCCCGTCTCCTGTTGTATCGGCCAACATCGGATTGGTTCCGAGCAGATATTCTTCCAGATTGGTCAGGCCATCTCCGTCCGGATCTTCGGCGGAATCGTCGCGGTCCACATCCAAGCCATAGAGGCGTTCCCAATAGTTGGGCATACCGTCCTGATCGTCATCGAGCTGCAGGGGTTCGGTGTCGGTAACGCCGATATCGTCCAGATACGACGGGAGCAAACCGGAACTGCCGGTCCATTGCGCCCGGCTGAATTCGCAAAGGGTATTGTCGGCAAAGCCAAGGTCCGCAAAGCAAAGCAAATCGCCGACGTAGAGACTCCATTTCCGTGTCCGATAGTCCAACAACACGGTAAGAGGCGTCCACTCACCGGAAACGGGCGGCACGTTGGTCAGCACCACCCATTGGGAAGCAATGCCATCCCACCCGCAGAGAAAGCCCGCCTCATTCACGGCGACAACGGCGGCTCGGTCCGCCGCATTCCCCGCCATATCCGGCAGACTTCCCGGCACTGGGCGCAGCCACATGCCTATCCAAACCTGTTCGGTGCCGGCCGCGCCATAATAATGCCGGAGAACAACGCCACCGGCCGTTGCGCCAAGCTCCAGCGCCTGCAAGCCGTTCTTCACCATGCTCGTTTGCACAATCGCCGACTCAGACGGCGCCGCGAACCATTCGTTCTGCTCATGCACGGAGCCCAAAGCAAGCGACTCGAAATCCTCTTCCCAGGGAAGCGTTGCGTACGCCGTCGTCGTAGTCGGGCAAAACCCCCAACGAAGCTCGGAACCATCTCCCATGCCATCGCCATCGCTATCGAACAAAAGCGGATCGGTGCCGTGGACTTCGAGTTCCTCCGCGTCAGACAGGCCATCGCCGTCCGTATCGAAAAGCAGCGGATCGGTGCCGTGGATCAGGACCTCCCGCCCATCGGACAGGCCATCGCCGTCACCGTCAAAATCCTGTCGGCTGACGACGTACACGCGGCTGAAAACGGAGGTTACAGGCAGTCGTTGGACTCCGTCGGCATCCTGCCACACAAGATTGGTTTCGCCCAGTGTCGCCATGCCCTCAGCCGCAAGACGCCATTCGCCGGCGCTATCAAAAGAACCCTCGGCTTCGATATCCTGGAAGAATATTTCGATGAGTTCGCCGTCCTGCCCCGTGCAAGCGAGCTTTAATTCGACGGCATCGAGTTGCGGCGAAGGAACAATGCTCAGGATGCGCGGCGTGTTGGAACTGTCGGAAAACGCATCTACGGCAAACGGCCGGGGAACCGACCATGCAAAGCCGTTGGTGGGCAAACGTTGGTACCAGTAGCCCCGTCCCTGCATCAGCATGGTTTCGGAAAGCGAGCCCGTGCTGTCCAGCCATTGATTATGCCATGCATGACCGACCGACTGAAACAACCAGTTGGTTGACTGCGTTTCCGGGCATACGACCCAATCGGCCTCAAGAATGCCGGCGCCCCCCTGCGCTCCATCGGCGGCAAAGGTTGTTTCCCCCAACGGCACACTCGCAGGGAAAGGATAACCGAATGCGTTCAAACCGGGCAACAAACTCTCGCTGTGAACCGGATCCAACAGCAAGGCGCCACAGAGGAAAACATGCTGGTCGGAATGCCTGTTCTCGATCCAGAAACCGATTCCGGGTTCGATCGTCCGCGTCGCGGGCGTCCAATTCGTTCCGCTTTCGAACCAGAACCCGTCCCGTTCCGGATTTCCCGTATTGTCTGCTTTGAAGGAAGCCCTGTATGCCTGCATCAGACGATCCCAGTGCAAAATACGGTCGGCAGCGGCTTCTTCAGCGGCACCCCGCAGTTGATTGGAAAAAACACCGTTCAGCGTCGGATCGCAGGGACCAAACGGCATGGAAACCATCCGCGTAGACTCGCCGGGGACGGTCAATCGAATGAAACCTGCCGGTTCTGAAACTTCGGCTTGCGTCGGGGATAACGTTATCAGCCATCCCCATGCCAACACAACCAGCAGAACGCACGATGCCGGGGCGATAAAGCGCCGGCTATTATTCGGGTCAAGGCGCCTCTGAATTCTCATGCCCTGCCTCCTCCTTTAGCTGGAAATACCGGAATCTGTTTTCAGCCCCGGAAAGACCATCGGCGACTTACACACCCCAAAAGGACCGCCCCCAGAAAAACCCCCGGAATGGACGACAAAATAATTACCGTGCCGGGCTCAGCCACAATGGAGGTATCGTCGAAGTGCAGCGCTCCCTGGTCGCCCACCTCGTTCACCCATATAACCGCCCGCACCCACTGGGCGTTGGGCGGAGCAACGGCGCTGACGGTTTTCTGAACCCACACATCCGGCCCGACACCATCGAAATACAGACGCTCATCACTGATCAGCGTTTGGCCGTTTTCTTCTCCGATGAAAAATTCGATTTTAATGCCCTGATCCGCTTGATTGGTCCAGTTACCGTCTGCTTTGAACCAGCCTGAAAAAGTATATGTGACGCCCGGCGTTGCAGGCACTTCCTGCCACCAACCGCCGCTGAGCTCACCGGCCCATGAACCGAGAATCGTCCCGCCCCAATCGCCGCTTCGCACATGCCACTGTTTGCGAGCCGCGGTGCCCCAGCGTCCGCCGTGGATATCGGGGTTCCCCCACTGCCAATGCTGCGCTTCATCCGTTGTCGTCCCGGCGTCTTCGAAACCGCCGTTACTCAACAGGTTCGCGTGAACCGGATTCACCATGATAACAAGCAATAAATACATCAGGACTGGCGTTAACTTCCTCATGACAGATCCTCCCATGGAACTCGATTTCTTGTGTGCCGGAACCAAGCGTCACCGGTTTCAACTGAAGGCAGGTAAGCAAAGTCGAGTAAGTGAAGTAAAGAGCAGCGATCTTTCAATTCGTGCTATTTTCTTCCAATCCGTGCTCGATAGGCTGAGGGCGACAATTTGAAGTGCCTTCGAAACCACGCGGAGAAATGATTCTGGTTCTGAAATCCACAGCGCTCCGCGACTTCCTTGATCGCCATCGTGGGATCCGCAAGCAGTTGCCGAACCTGCTCCTTTTTCAGGATAATCAGGTATTCCGTCGGACTCTTACGTGTAACAGCTTTGAATGTACGGGTGAAGTGTGATGCACTCATTCGAGCTTCCCGTGCAAGCTTGTCTCGGGTCGGGCATTTGGAGGGCTCCGCATTGAGATTCGCGATTATGGTCCGGATCACCCATGCGGCCCGGGGTTCATTCTTCATTTCTCCCTCGCGCCACTCGCTGCCAGGCTGGATGCTTTCCTGCATTACCACAGCCCCTCACTTCCGGACTGAATGGATTTTCTGGCAGCGGTCGCTACTCCGCGCAAGCGCACATTGCTTGAAGACGAAACAGGCAATGCCCTGACAACCCCCGTTCTCATAGCTTCCCCCTCATCGAATTCGGAATCCGCACCCAATGACTCATGGCGAACACAGGCAGGCGCGCACCACTACCTCAAAACCAAAAATGCATGAACAACATTAAGAACGTCAAGCGTTTTGTATGCATAGAGTTATGACGAGGACTTCTTTCGACAGGATAAAAACCCTTTACTCACTCCCCGTCAAGCGGACATCGAACCGGATGACGGCGATGCGTTGATCGCCCTGATCCACTGTCGCATACACCTCCCCTTGCCCGGCACGGCGGGCGCGTATCGGCAAGCCAACCTTCTGTGTCGAGAACGGAGCCAGCTCCAGCGGCTGCATGCCGCCCCGGAAATCGCCTCTCCATGTCACCGTGAATGACTTCGGGTTCGCCGAGTGATTAATCGCAACCAACTGCAAGTCCGTTTCCAATCCGCCCGCTTCAACCTGCGCGGGCGACGCGCGAAACTCAACGGAATTCACGACGCGCGGCCGGATGAATCTTGTGCAGACCAATTCAACATCTTCCTGTTTGACTGTCCAGAGGGAAAATGGGGATACCCATTAAAATATAAAGTATAATCATTTTTCATTCAGCAGTAGTTCCAACCGCTTCGCTATCTTGATGCAGGCTGGTCCGCGTGGAAAAGAACACGCTATTTTATATTTTAACACCCATCCCCATCCGCTTCCGAATCATCACTTCAGGGTCAATTGATGGACGTCCTGTGTGGCTATAAAGAGCCTGAGTCTTTTCGTGAATGATCGAGAAGTCTATCAACCGATCGATCCGCCTCAGAATATGCGTCGAGGGCACCATATCCGCTATTCGGATACAGGCGAACAGGGGTTCTTCGCGTCTTTGTCGGCCCTTCATCTCTCACTCCTTCGGTTGTCGCACGGCGCCAACTATACAGAACGAGAGTGTAAACTTTTTCCGTTGAGGTTCAATTCTCCCGAGGCTCTCAGAACCGTGTTTTTCAACAGCCACTCAAGGCCTGGCCCCTGTGCTGCCCGCTTTATCCCCATCCGCTTTCGTGTCCCCATTCGCTTTACCCCTATTCGCGTCCTGCACACACGATGCTGCGGCTAAAAGAAGACACCCGATGATAATCAACATTGGAAACGCTACTTTCGAAGCAAGCCATGCTCCGAAAATGAGTCCTAATGAAGCTCCCTTAACGAGCACCAGCAACGATTGAAAGCCTGTGGTTCCGCTCTTCATGAACTACCTATAACCTGGGCCCACTGATAGGATCGCTTATTGGCCCTTTGCCAGCTTCGCGCGCCATGCAAAATGGTGCGTTGCAGATTGCGTAGAGACCACCAACAAATACCGCTCCCCCTATGCCTCCAATTATACCTGCCGGAGGTATAAGTCCAATCAAGCCGCCTAATGCAGGTACCCACGGTGAGGTACCCGCCAGAAAATCACCCACGCAGTCATCGGGATTGCTGTACCCAGCGGCCTCGTAGAATGGGACTTTATCGCCTACAAATGCACCGGCGCAACATTCTGTGGCCAATTGGAAAGGCTGTTCGTTGCAGCATCCCTGGCTCAGAGGGTCAATATATCTGCCCCCGCATGGAATCTTACATATCTGTGCAGGTGGATCATTCTGCCCTCCAGTTAGATTATCCAAGCCGACAGGGTCACAGCCGTTGAGACTTGTATTGTCCACAAAGAGATACGACTGCTTCAATCCTGCGCGATTAAGCCGATTGTGTTCCCGTGGCGGCCGCTGCTGAAGATATCTCGATATGAAAGAAATATCCCCAATCGGATCCCGATTGATCCACCGGCCCAATTCAGGGTGACAGAATCTGTAGCCGTAGTACACCAAACCAGTTTCATCGTCCGTGTACTTGGTCGAGAAGCGGAACGGATTGCTCCGTGCCTCCGTGCCCTCCGTGGTAATTGCATTCCCGTATGGATCGTATTCGTAGCGGGCGACGATGGCGCCGTTGGTGTCTACGAGCTCGGTGACGTTGCCGTTAGCGTCATACGCTATCGCGTAGTGCTTGGTGCTTTGTGCTTCGTGCTTTGTTACGGAAAGGAGGCCGCCGATGCCGCCGGCGCCTTGGAGAGTGCCGGAGAGGTCGAGGCCCCAGACGAAGGAGGAAACCTGAGAGCTGAAACCTGAAACCTGAGTTTCCCGGATCATATTCCAACCATCATACAGATATTCGTTCGTCTGTGTGGCGGTGGCTTTCATGATGCGTCGGCTCATGTAGTCGTAGTGACTTTGTACCACGGTCACGCCGTTCGAGGCAACTGCGACAAGCCTGTTTTCGCCGTCCCATGTGAAGGCCAAGTCTCCGTATTCGGTCATGTTGCCGTCGTCGTCGAAGACCGGAGAAACCGCGGATGACGCGGATGTCACGGATAGGTATTGGTTCAGTTCGTTGGCGGTGTAACTGTTTGTATTCGCGTTAATTAGCGTTAATTCGCGGTTCCCTATCGGGTCGTATTGGTACGCGAAGTTGTTCGCGCCCATGACCGCTTCGATGAGCTCGCTCCTGATGTTGTAGGCGAAGTCATTGGTAAGGGGCACGGGGGAAGCGGCAAGGGTGTCGGTGCGGCGGGTGCGGCGGCCGATGGCGTCGTTTTCGTAGTCGAAATGGGAGATGAGGGTGGAGTTGTGTTGGTTGAGGACCTGGGTCTTGAGGTTGCGGTGATCCTCATAGGCATGTGAAACGGTCAGCGAGGCCGCTGACCCTCCCGGGGTGAGGACGTAGCCGGCGAGCAGGTCGGAAGAAGGAAGATAAGAATAGTTTACCACGGAGGACACGGAGAGCACGGAGGAGGAGACGGAAGAAAAGCGGCCATAGTCGTCGTAGGCGTAGGCCACGGAATAGTCGCTGCCGAGATCAATTCCGGAAGGACGGCCGAGGGGATCGTAATGGCGATCAAGGGTTGTGCCGTCGGGGAGTTTTTCGGCCAAGAGCTGCAAGGTCGCCGCATCGTATTCATTGGTGCGGGTGCCGAGGATGTCGGTGATGGTGCGTTGGCGGCCCAACCGGTCGTAGGTGAAGGAGACGGAGGGGGTGGTGTCGGAGTAGTTGATTCCGGTCAAGCTGCCTGCCGTATCGTAGCTGTAGGCGGTGGTTATGCCACGCGCCCATGTGCGGGAGGCGAGGCGTCCGGCGGTGTCGTATGTGTAGGCTGTGCCCTTGCCGTCGGCATACAACTTGTTGGTGAGCAGGCCGGTGGCGGCATCGTATTGCCATGTTGTGCGGTCCATTTCCTCTTTGCGGGTCTCGAAGTCGGAATAGGCGAGGAATTCGTTGGATCCGCGATAGGTGTACATGGCGGTCATGCGGCCGTGGTCGTCGTATTCATAGGCGACGGGATAGGTGGCGCCCCATGCGGCAAGGACACGGCCCTGGACGTCGTATGCAGTGAAGGCGCTGTTTGTGAGCGCATCGGTTACCGCGACGCGGCGGCCTGTATTCGGGTCGTAGGTGAAAGTCGTACGGTTCCCTGCCGCATCTTCGGTGTAGTCCACCCAACCGCGCTGGTCGTAGTGAGTCCAGTTCGTGCCGGTGCGGGGATCAACAACGGCAATCTGGCGGCCAAGGTCGTCGTAAAGAAAGCGATATTCCAAGCCGGTTGACGTCTTCCTGTATTGCGGCAGACCGTTAACAACGATCTGCACTTCGTTATGTATCGACCGGGAATCTTCCACAGTTCTCGTAAGGGTCCGTTCTTCCGGATTCACTTCTGTTTTGGTTCGTACTACATTGCCGTGGACATCAATACCGATGAATTCATCGCCTTTGCAGCCGCAGCCCGCGCCGCTGATCGCTTCGCGACGAATGGAGACGGTCACGCTGTTGGTGCTTCCGTCTTCGGGCATGACTTTCTGCGTTGTT
>Ga0334884_1006831_pt1 | contig 10082 bp, 9 predicted proteins | sample GraSluR1_MG_7_FD_207215 | JGI IMG/M metagenome (GOLD analysis project Ga0334884, IMG submission 207215) | Sludge microbial communities from methane-producing bioreactor in Wageningen University, Netherlands - Granular Sludge_12_05 R1 | ecosystem: Engineered > Bioreactor > Anaerobic > Unclassified...
GACGCCACCGCCGCCAGCAGCAATCCTCGCCACAGACCTTCCAGCAGATTCCGCCATGGGAACGCCCGATTGCTCCGACCGTAGAACCACAGCACCGCCAACGACTGCGCGACCATCCCAGCGCTCGCCGCGCCAGCCAGACCGTAGACCCCCCAGCGCGCACCCAAGACCAGGTACACAGGCACACTCAAAACCGTAATGCCTGAGCTCAACAACATGGGCGTCCAAGTGTTTTGCTCCGCGTAGAATGCCCGCACCGCCACCATCTGCACCCCCCACGCCCCAATCCCGAGGGCGAAGAGCCGCAAGATCACCGCCGTCCGCGCCGTATCGCCAGCGGCAAAGGCGCCACGCTCGTAAACCGCCACCACCAGTGGCTCGGCCAAAACCAAGGTCACACCGGTCGCCACCAAGGCGAGGAGCAAGACCACCCGCAAGGTCTTACTCAACAACAGGGCCAGCTCCTCCCGCTTGCCTTCACCCGCCAAGCGCGACAAGAAGGGCAACGCCGCCTGACCCGCTGCCTGGCCAATCACCGCAATGGGAACCAGCATCAGCCGGCGTCCGTAGTTGAGCCAGGAGATGGAGCCCTCCTCCATGGACGAGCCCAGAATGCGCCCAAGCCACTCATCCACCGTCGTCAAGCTCACCCCTAACATCAGCGGCACACTCAGCCACAAATACCGCCGAAAACCGGGATCCGACAGCGACAGCAGCGGTCGAAAGCGCACGATGCCCCGCGCCTGGTAAAGGGAGAGGCCAAAGGGACCGGCGATGGCGCCCACCAGCGCCCCGACGGCGAAGGCCTTCATCCCCATGACCGGGCCGAGCAGAAGGCCGAAGACGATGATGCCCGCGTTGTAGACCAGCGGCGCAAAGGTCGCTGCCAGAAAGCGCCCCTGTGCCATCAGGGTCGCCAACATCAGACCGCCTATGTAGTGAAAAAGCTGCGCTGGCAACACCACCCGGGTCATCTCGACGGTGAGGGCCACGCTCTCCGGGCCAAAACCAGGGAAGAGCCACCGCACCAGGGACTCGGCAAAGATCTCCGCGACCACGATGCCCGCCGTGAGAAAAAGACCCATGGTGGTGCCGATGATCGAAAAGAGGCGCCAACCTTCATCCTCGCGCCCTTGCGCCAAAAATGCGCCAAAAATGGGAATGAAGGTGATCGACAGGGTCCCCCCTGCCAAAAAATAGTTCATGAGATCTGGCAACAAGAACGCCGCGTTGTAAGCGTCCGTCGCCGCACCGGCCCCCTGCTGATAGGCGATCACCGCCTCGCGCACATAGCCCAAGAGCCGCGACAGCAAAATGCCCACTGACAGCATCGCTGCCGCCAAACCCATTCGCTGTGCACCAAAAGCGTCGTTCGCCATCCCTGCCACGACCTCCTCCCCGCGCCTGCCCATCCCCCCTGCTGCTTGTACTCCACCCGGCGCGCCGCGTCGATCTATGGTGCTTTGTCCTTTCGTAACGCCGCACCTCCATTTCTTTTCTTCGTTTTCCACCCACGCCGTGCTATTTTCTACCCGATGTGCTCCCACCCTTCGCGAGGTTTTGCGTGCGCCTCACCACCCTGGAAAAGGTCCTCCACCTCCGCCGTGTCCCCCTCTTCTCCGAAATGTCCGGACGCGAGCTGCGCCAGATCGCCGAGATCGCCGCCCAGGAATCCTTCCCGGCCCAGCATCTCATCTTTCGCGAGGGTGATCCCGGCTCCAAGCTCTACCTCGTCGTCGACGGCGAAGTGGAAATCTTCCTCGAAAGACAAGGGGCGCGAACCCTGCTCGCCAAGGTCCAACCGGGGGCATTCTTTGGCGAGATGAGCATCTTCGACCTCGAGCCCCGCTCCGCCTCGGCCGCCTCCGTCGGCCCCCTGACCTGCCTCACCTTGAGCTGCCGTGCCTTCCGCGACCTGGTCTTCACCTTCCCAGCGGTGGTCTTCCCAGTCCTCCAGCACATCAGCCGCAACCTGCGCAAGGCCAACGAAGCCGAAGTCAGGGCACGACAGAACGCAGCGCCCTCATCCTCCTGACCCGCACCACTGAGGCACCCATGCGTCTCGCTTCTGCCTGCTTCCTCGTACTCGCGGCCCTGACCACGGCCGCCCTCTGCGCCTCCGCTGGCGAAGCGCCTCTGGCTTACGGCGTCAGCGTCCAGATCGTCGACGGCGAACCCGCGATGTTGGTCCTGCAAGCCCAAGCGGATCTGCGCAAGGTCAAAGCGCAGATCACCCGCCGCGCCGACAAGAAACGCCATCTCTTCGAGGCCAAGAACCTCCAGGCAGGGGACGAGAAGACCTTCACCTGGGAACAGAAGCAGCTACAAGCCACCTACGACCTCCGCATCGACATCGACATGCCCGACGGCGAGAAGCACAGCATCGAGGGAGACTTCGAGGTGATCCTGCTGCGCACCCTCGACGCCCATGTCGACTTCAGCGCCACGGATTTGCAGGACGGCTATCTAACCCTCACCTCAGAGCGCAAAATCCAACGGGTGCTCCTCGAGGTCTACGACGGCGCTCGCCGTCCCATCGCCGCCCAAGAGCAAGCACTCACCCCCACCAAGCGGGTGCGCTTGGAATGGGACAACGCTGACCACACCGCGGTCTATGTCCGCATCGAAGCCTACGAGAACGACGACACCTGGGCGGAGGTGCAGCTCTTCGCCATCGACGTGCCCCACGAGGACGTGGTCTTCGACAGCGGCGAGGCGGTGATTCGCCCCGATCAGGTGGGCAAGCTCCAACACACCCTGGATTTCATCGAAGAGACCCTCGCCACCTACGACGAAGTGTCCCTCGCCCTCTATGTCGCCGGCTACACCGACACCGTCGGCAGCAGCGCCGATAACCTAGCCCTGAGCGAGCGCCGCGCCCGCGCCATCGCGACCTGGTTTCGCCAGCACCTGCGCATCCCCATCGCCTACCAAGGCTTCGGCGAGGAGGTCTTGGCGAACCCCACGCCGGACAACACCGACGACGCCCGCAACCGCCGCGCCGTTTACTTGCTGACCAACGCGACCCCCGGGGTGACGGCAGACTTTCCACGCGCCGCCTGGAAGAACCTCCACTGATGCACGAGCCAGCGCAACAAGAAGCCTCCTTGAGCCACACCTTGGTGGCCATTCAGAGCCAGATAGGTCTCCCAGCGGAGCGCTTCCCCCACCTCATCGAGACCCACGCCCCGTGGCTTCCTGTGCCCCTGTGCCCGTCTCTACAGGCCTGGATGATCGACGATCCCATCCCCCTCTGGGAGGCCCTCGAGGCAGAGACAGGCCGCGAGGAGGAGCCCCCCATGTTCGCCTTCGCCTGGCCCGCAGCCCAGGCCCTGGCCTTGCTCCTCGCCACGGGCGCCATTGATGTGCGCCACAAGCGCGTCCTCGACCTCGGCTGCGGTTCGGGTGTCGCGGCGGCAGCAGCCGCGCGAGCCGGTGCCGCCGAGGTCATCCTCGTCGACCTGGCGCCCATGGCGTTGCTGGCGGCGAGCCTCCTCTTGGACCGGCACCAGATCACGACGCCGCGCCGCTACTGGTGTGGCGACGCCTTCGACGACGGGCGCATCTTCGCCGACTGTGATGTCGTTTTTGCTGCCGACCTCTTCTACAGCCGCAGCCACGCCGAACGCGGACCACGCTGCATCCGCCAGCTTCTGGGCGATGGCAAAGAAGTCTACCTCACCAACGCTGAGCGCCCCTACTTCGACGCCTGCGGTCTCCAGCCGCTGTGGGAGGGACAGGTCGCGGTCCCCCGCGCCCTTGAAGGCGTCTGCCAGCGTCATATCGTCATGTGGGGCCTCGCCCCTGCTTGACGTCGGGGCCAAGCCAGCGTAGACGATCCAGGCCCCCATGGGGCGCTTTCGACACCCTTGGCCCCCGCAAGGCTGGCCGCGACCACGGAGTAGAAACATGCCCAACCCTCGCGTTTTCTTTGACATCTCTATTGGCGGCGCGCCTGCCGGCCGGGTGACCTTCGAACTCTTTGCCGACGTCGTCCCCAAAACTGCCGACAACTTCCGCGCCCTGTGCACAGGTGAACGCGGGGTGGGCCAATCAGGCAAACCATTGCACTTCAAAGGCTCTGGCTTCCATCGCATCATCCCCGACTTCATGTGCCAGGGCGGTGACTTCACCCGCGGCAACGGCACTGGCGGTGAGTCCATCTACGGCGCCAAGTTCGCCGACGAAAACTTCAACCTCAAACACGGTGGAGCAGGTACCCTCTCCATGGCCAATGCCGGCCCCAACACCAACGGCTCTCAGTTCTTCATCTGCACCGCCCAGACGCCCTGGCTCGACGGCAAACACGTGGTCTTCGGCAAAGTCATCGCCGGCTACGACGTGGTGCAGAAAATGGAAGCCGTCGGCTCGCAAGGCGGCAAAACCGCCAAGCCCGTCGTCATTGAAGACTGTGGCGAACTCTTCTCATAGGCCAGAACAAATCCATGCGATTCTCCCAAGCCTTCATCCCCACCCGCAAAGAAGACCCCGCCGACGCCGAAATGCCTAGCCATCGGCTCTTGGTTCGCGGGGCTTACATCGAGCAGCTCACTGCCGGCATCTACAATCTCCTCCCCCTGGGTTGGCGTTCAGTGCGCAAGATCGCCCAGATCATCAGGGAAGAGATGGACCGCGAAGGCGCCCAGGAGTTGCTGATGCCCATGGTCCAGCCCGCGGAAATCTGGCAGAAGTCTGGCCGCTGGGACTTCTACGGCAAAGAACTGCTGCGCTTCCAAGACCGCAAGAATCAGGACTATTGCCTGGGGCCCACCCACGAAGAGGTGATCACCGACCTGGTGCGCCGTCATATCCGCTCCTACCGCGACATGCCCTTGAACCTGTACCAGATTCAAGCCAAGTTCCGCGACGAGGTGCGGCCCCGGGCGGGCTTGCTGCGTGGGCGCGAGTTCATGATGAAGGACGCCTATTCCTTCGACACCTCCTACGAGACGGCCAAGTGCAGCTACGACAAGATGTTTGCGGCCTACAATCGCATCTTCACCCGTTGTGGCCTTCGCTTCCGCGCCGTCGAGGCAGACACGGGCAACATCGGGGGAAGCCACTCCCACGAGTTCCAGGTCTTGGCGCAAACGGGTGAGGATCGCATGGTCGCCTGTCCCTCCTGCGGCTACGCCGCCAACGAGGAGAAGGCCGAGTTTCTCCGCAGCGAGTCGCTGCAAGCTCTCAAAGCGTCGAATCGACTCGCACCCAGCGCCGGCACCCCGGCGCTGGAGCAAGTCGAGACCCCCAACCAGCGCACCATCGAAGAGGTCGCCTCCTTTCTCGCCTATCCCAAGGATCTTTTCATCAAGACGCTGGTCTATCTGGCAGACAACCAGCCCATCATCGTCTTGGTCCGCGGCGATCATGAGGTCAATGAGGTCAAGCTCAAGCGACTCCTCGGTGCCCAAGAGCTATTCCTCGCCACGGACGCCGTGGTGCAGGAAGTCAGCCGTGCCGAGGTGGGCTTCGCAGGACCCGTGGGCCTAACGGCACCCATCTACGCCGACCTCGCCGTGGCGGAGCTCCACGACGCCGTCACCGGCGCCAATGTCGCGCACCACCACCTCATCCATGTCGAGCCTGGGCGGGACTTCCAAGTCAAGGCCCTCGCCGATTTGGTCATGGCCAAAGCGGGACACCCTTGCTCACACTGTGGGGCCCCCTTGGAAGAGTTTCGCGGGATCGAGGTCGGACACGTCTTTCTCCTCGGGACCAAATACGCCGTCCCCATGGAAGCCAACTTCCTCGACACCGCCGGCAACCAAGTCCCAGCCGTCATGGGTTGCTACGGCATCGGCGTGACCCGGGTGCTCGCCGCGGCCATCGAACAGGGGCACGACGCCAACGGCATCCAACTGCCCCTGGCCATCGCGCCCTACCAACTGATCATCTCGCCCCTACAGATGCAGAACGAAGCCGTCGTCGCCGCGGGTGAACGCCTCTACGCCGAGGCCTTGGCGGCCGGCATCGAGGTCATCCTCGATGATCGCGATCTCCGAGCTGGCGCCAAGTTCAAAGACGCCGACCTCATTGGTATCCCCCTCAGGGTGACCATCGGCGCCCGTGGCCTCGAGAGGGGCTGCGTCGAACTCAAGGCGCGTGATCAGGATGCCGCTCAGGATGTGTCCATCGATGAGGTCATCGCCCTGGTCCAGTCCCGCATCGCCGACGCCTTGGCCGTAGGATGAGAGGTGGCGATCAGCGAAGATCCAACCCGCGCGACCTGGTGATTGGCACCCACCCCGTGCTCGACCTCCTGGGGAGCGCCAGCCCGGAGCACCTGGCTGGGGCCAAGCTTTACTTGGCCCAAGGCCGCTCGGCGACCATGGCCCAAAAAATCCGTGACGCTGCCCATCAAGCGCAGGTGCCCTTCGAGACGGTCAACACCAGCCAGCTCCAGCGCCTCTGCCCCGACGCCAACCACCAAGGGGTGGTCTTGGTGGTGCCTCCTTTTCCGTACACCTCGCTCGAAGACGTCTTCAACCGAGAGCCCGCCGTCAAAGGCTCGGCGCTCTTTCTCCTCTGCCTTGACCAGGTGCAAGATCCTCACAACCTCGGCGCCCTCATCCGCTCGGCGACGGCCTTCGGTGTCGACGCCGTGGTCATCACCCGCGATCGCTGCGCCCAGGTCAACCCCACAGTGGTCAAGGTCAGCGTCGGCACGGCCTATCGCACCCCAATCGTCAGGGTCACCAACCTGGCCACGGCCCTGCGCGAGCTCGCTGAGCGGGGCTTCCACATCTTCGGAGCCGCCGGCGACGCCGAGAGCGTGCCCAGTGATCTCCACTGGGTAGGACCCCTCGCCCTGGTCATGGGCGCCGAGGGCCATGGTCTGCGTCGCCTCACCCGCGCTTACTGCCATGCGCTGGTCCGCATCCCCCACCTGCCCATGGCGGAGTCCCTCAACGTGTCCGTGGCCGCAGGCGTCCTCCTTTACCACGCCCACCTGTCCCGCTCGAGCCAAGTCAGCGGAAAATAATGCCTCGCGCCCAAGCCGGCCGTGCCGCGCAACTTTCGAGAAAAGTTGATTATTGCTGCCTTGACACGCGCTCGTGACCCATTAAACTCCGCCCGGTGTTGCACAATCCGTGCTCAGCACCTCAGCCTACCGGAAGTAAATCGCGCGACGGTTGTTCTACCTTCGCATGCCCCTCGCGGCCGCCCTGCCCTCCTCGCAATCCTCCTGCCTACTTCCCACCTTTCCCCTTGGGATCTGTCAATGCACGTCAAAGAAATCAAGCGAATGCACATCACTGAGCTGCTCCAGCACGCCAGTGAGATGAAACTCGAAAACGCGACCTCCATGAGCCGGCAAGAGCTGGTCTACGCCCTGCTGCACGCACAAGCCGGCCGAAGCGGTGAAATCTGGGGCGAAGGCGTCCTCGAAACCCTCACGGACGGCTTCGGCTTTCTGCGCTCGGTCGACTACAACTACCTCCCCGGTCCCGATGATATTTATGTCTCCCCCAGCCAAATCCGCCGCTTCAACTTGCGAACGGGTGACACCGTCTTCGGACTCATCCGCCCCCCCAAGGAGAACGAGAAGTACTTCGCCTTGCTCAAAGTCGAACAAGTCAACTTTGAAGACCCCGAGGTGGCGCGATCGAAAATCATTTTCGACAACTTGACCCCACTTTATCCCGAGAGACGTCTCTGCCTCGAGCACGACCCCACCAACTTCTCGACTCGGGTCCTCGATCTCTTGACCCCCATCGGTAAGGGCCAGCGTGCGCTCGTCGTCGCGCCCCCCCGCACGGGAAAAACGGTCTTGTTGCAGAATATCGCCAACGCCATCACTGCCAATCACCCTGAGGTCGTCCTCATCGTCCTTCTCATCGATGAGCGACCCGAAGAGGTGACGGACATGCAGCGCTCGGTCCAGGGCGAGGTCATCTCCTCGACTTTCGACGAACAAGCCCAACGTCACGTCCAGGTCGCAGAGATGGTCATCGAGAAGGCCAAACGCTTGGTGGAGCACAAACGCGACGTCGTCATCCTCCTCGACTCCATTACCCGCTTGGCCCGCGCCTACAACACGGTCGTCCCGGCCAGCGGCAAAATCCTCTCGGGTGGTGTCGACTCCAATGCCCTCCACAAACCCAAACGCTTCTTTGGGGCCGCCCGCAGCATCGAAGACGGCGGCAGCCTGACCATCATCTCCACGGCCCTCATCGACACCGGCAGCCGCATGGACGAGGTCATTTTCGAAGAGTTCAAAGGGACGGGCAACTCCGAGCTGCACTTGGATCGCAAGCTCATGGAGCGGCGCATTTTCCCCTGCCTCGACATCTCCAAGTCGGGCACGCGCAAGGAAGAGCTCCTTCTCGACGAAGCCACGCTCAATCGCGTCTGGATCCTGCGTCAGATCCTGCAAAATCTCAACGCAGTCGACTCCATGCAGTTCCTCATCGACAAAATGGCCATGACCCGAAGCAACCAAGACTTCTTGGATTCCATGCAAGCTTGAGCCACGACACACGTGATCCGGGGCTGCTGTTTTCGGCCCCGGCTTACGCCCGTCAGGCTGGCGCAACCAGCCTTGCACGGCTGCACAAGTGGCTGAGAGCGACCGACAATGCTGCGCGCTTCAAGCCACCTCCACCGGCGACCTCGTCCAGGTATTCATTTCATGCTCGACCCTTACGTCCCCATTCTCGGCCTGCGCGACACCGAACGGGCCATCAAACGCGTCAAAGACCACTTCGAACGCACCCTGGCGCAAAGCCTCAACCTGGATCGCGTCAGCGCGCCACGCTTCCTCGAAGTGGGGACGGGACTGCAGGACGACCTGGCCGGCACCCAAGTCCCGGTCTCTTTTCGTGTCAAGCACAGCAAGCATCCCATTGAGGTCGTCCACAGCTTGGCAAAGTGGAAGCGCAATGCCCTGGCCAGCTACGGCTATAGCCCTGGCACGGGTCTCTACACCGACATGGACGCCATCCGCAAAGACGAAGACCTCTCACCAGTACACAGCATTTATGTCGATCAGTGGGACTGGGAGAAGTGGATCACGCCAGAGCAACGCACCACGTCCTACCTGAAGACCACCGTGCGCCAGATCTACGCCGCCATCCGCGAGACCGAAGCCGCCTTGGCCGAGAACTTCTCCGGCCTCAGGCCGCGCCTACCACCCGAGATTCACTTCCTCCACAGCCTCGACCTCGAGGCCAGCTACCCCGACGCCACTCCCAAGGAGCGCGAGCACCGCGCCGCCCGCGATTTCGGCGCCTTCTTCCTCATTGGCATCGGCGCCCCACTGGCCTCGGGGCAACCCCATGATCTGCGCGCCGCCGATTACGACGACTGGATCAGTCCAGGCGACGACGGCCGCCCGGGCCTCAACGGCGACATCATCGTCTGGAATCACACCCGCGGCGAGGCCCTCGAACTCTCCTCCATGGGCATTCGTGTCTCACCTGAGTCGCTCGCCGCGCAGCTCGCCGCCACGGGTCTCGAAGAACGCCGCCAAATGCCTTTCCACCAAGCCGTCCTGGCGGGAGAGCTACCGCCGTGCATTGGCGGCGGCATTGGCCAATCGCGCCTCTGCATGCTCCTGCTCCAGAAGGCCCACATCGGCGAGGTGCAAGCCAGCATCTGGCCTGATGAGATGGTCAGCGCCTACGCCTCCAAAGGTGTTCGCTTTCTCTGAGGCGACCCCTGTCAGGGCGGCAGATCCGTCGCGAAAAGGCGCTGATCGGCCGCACACCACCCGCAGATTCGGTCCATGACCGTGAGGATCGCCTCATAGCGGTGCTCATCCACATCGTCTGCGTGCCGAGCCCGATGCGCATCAAAGCACGCATAGACCGTGGCTTGAGACATCCCCTCGGCAGTCATGGCCAGCACCAATCTCGCCAGCTCCTCCTCGGGTTGCGCCGCAAAAGTGGCAACCTCGAGACGAAGCGTAATGTCATCATCTCCCGCCATTGTTCGCTCGGCATACATTTGCATGTCCTCAAGCACCAAGGCTGGCGAGCAGCGCCGCATTCATCTCGTCGGCGCTCTGGAAGCGCTCCGCCGGCTTCTTGGCAAGGGCTTTGTAAAGCACATCGGCATAAGGCAAGTCCGCCAAAGCCTCG
>Ga0334884_1006837_pt1 | contig 10070 bp, 9 predicted proteins | sample GraSluR1_MG_7_FD_207215 | JGI IMG/M metagenome (GOLD analysis project Ga0334884, IMG submission 207215) | Sludge microbial communities from methane-producing bioreactor in Wageningen University, Netherlands - Granular Sludge_12_05 R1 | ecosystem: Engineered > Bioreactor > Anaerobic > Unclassified...
GTTCCACTCCTGAAACTGACCCCAAAAGGTGTTTTTGGTACACCTTTTGGTACAGTTGCGATGTGACATGCTGCCGGTTTTTCCGGTGAGCTACGCTATCTCCTTACAACGTAAGAAGTAATTCTTTGGGCCCAGAAGGACTTGAACCTTCGACCCACGGATTATGAGTCCGATGCTCTAACCAACTGAGCTATAGGCCCGAAAAGCTGTAAGTAATCTAAAGGATTTTTGGGAGAATGTAAAGAACGTTTGTATGTTCGGGTCTTGGGCTTCTTGGTAGGGGTGAATCTAGGTTGTGAGTGTAGAATTCTTCTCAGTTTGTCTTGTTATCAGGGTATAATTCCTGTCAAGAAGCATAGGCTCATGCTATTATGCTTGCATGCAGAGGAAGATGGTGGTTCGGCGAAAGACAATTTGTATAAGCATCTTTTTGCTATTTCTGTTGCCATCTCTGCTGTTTGCCTCCTTCTCCTTCGCCTTTGACAGCTGGGAAGGACATCCCCGCATAGGGTCTGGACTGATCCCAACTGGTATTCGGGCAGGAGCAGCCGTGAAAGGGATCCCCCTTTTTGCTGAGTGGGATACTTCCATTCTCATGCTGGGAAAAGTCGGCTATCACGAACGAATGCTCTGGCAAGACCCGGTGACAGGGATAGTGCGTAGCACCGGCCCTGTCATCTACGATTATTTTGGGTTTGACTGGACCCTGGGAGCACAGCAATCCTTCGGAGCTGAACAAAAACACAACCTGTTCTTGGGATATCGCGGCTCTTTTGAATACAGCCTTGACTCCATGATTGCTGGTGATGCCTTGTCCACCGGTACCGTACAAACGCTCTCCTCCTATTTAGCAGCAGGCAATGCTTATTATGGTCCGCTTACCACGTTTGGAACCAGCTTGGGAATTTCGTACCGCTATGACTCGTTTGTTGATCTTCTGTCTGTGCTTGATGGCTATCGTCTCTCTACAGTCCTTTGGTTCGGCCCCAAACTTTTGAACAGCAATGCCTCCTATACCTTGGTGAAAGCTCAACTCTTGGGAGCAAAAACACTTGCCTCCGTTCGTGAGAGAGACGACCGCAACCTCTATTCCATCGTGCTCGTTGACCGACTCTCGGCAAGCGCTGCCTTCGGCACCAACATTCCCCTCCCCGTGCAACAGGTTTCGTCCCTCGGCAGCAAAGTCAGGGGCTTCGGGACCTTCGAGTACCTCGGGGATATGTCCATCGCAAACCAGCTTGACCTGCGGTTCAACGGACCCGAGTCCTTCACCAAGGGAATCTTTCCCCATTTCATCTGCTTCTATGACATCGGATATGGGTTCGGAGATGCCTACAATACCGTGGTTGCTGTCTCAGACCTCCTTTCCAGCGTTGGCGTGCGGGTGTCATTCTCACTGCTAGAGTATTTCGACATCGGCTACCAGATGGCTTACTTGTTGTCAGGAACAAGCAGAACCCAACCTACCCATGTAATGGTCGGAGAATTGGTAGGGCGCATCACGTTCTAAGAGGATTCACTCCCTTCCCAGAAAAAAATATCCCATTTGTATTGTGTATGATAGAATATATGAAACTATCAATCGGTTGGAGGTTGGGATATGTCCAAACACATCATCGTCATCGGAGCAGGCATTGCAGGGCTCAGTGCAGCATCCTACCTCTTGCGCAATGGCTATCAGGTAACCGTATTGGAAAAGCACACAGAACCTGGGGGACTCTGCACCTCTTGGAAACGCAAAGGCTACACCATCGACTACTGTATCCACTGGATGATGGGAACCCGGGAAGGAACCGAGTTCTATCCACTCTGGCAGGACCTGGGAGCCTTCACCAATGCTGATGGCTCTACCGTGCCCATCGTAAACTTCGATACTTTCACCACCTTGGAACTCTCCACCGGAGAGTCAGTTTGTCTCTCAAGCTCCCTGGAGGAAGTACGCGATACCTTCCTCGCCTTGGCCCCGGAGGACGAGAAAGAAATCCTCAAGTTCTACAAGACGCTCAAGACCATGGCAGGCACCACTAGCACCAACCCCTTGGTCAAACGGATTTCAGGTTTCCGTCAGCTCATGGCTCTGATGAGCCATCTGCTTCCCATGCAGGAGTACGCCAAGCGCTTCAAGAGTCCCAAGCTGCAAGAACTGTTCCTCACCGAAATCCCTTCCGATTGGAGCTTGGTCTCCCTCTCCATGGGCCTATCCCAGCAACCGCTCAAGAGTGCAGGCTATCCTGTTGGGGGTTCTCTGAACATCGCCAAGAATATTGCCCGACTCATCGAAGAAAAGGGTGGGGTCATCCGGTACAAGAGTGATGTTCAGAAGATTGTGGTCTCTGAAGGCAAGGCGACAGGAGTAACCCTTTCCGATGGGACCACCCTGTCCTCCGACTATGTGATCAGCGCAGCTGATGGCTATTCCACCCTCTACTCAATGCTCGACGGAGCCTATGTGAGTAAACCTTACAAAAAGGCCTTTGCCGAGTACCCGCTCTTTCCCTCCAGTCTTATGGTAGCCTTCGGCATCCACAAGGATCTTTCATCCTTCACCCATGCCTCATCACTCTATCTGAAGGAGCCCATTGTCTTCCCGAACGGGACCAGCCAAGATAGGTTGAACCTCAACATCTATCACTACGACCCGACACTTGCTCCCAAGGGATGCACGCTGGTTACTGCGCTTTTCAATACGTGGGAGACGGAAGCATGGGTAACATTGGCAAAAGAGCATCCTGCCAAATATAAGGCTGAAAAGAAACGCATTGCTGATGAGGTTTTGCAGCGTCTTGAGCAGGTATTCGGCTCACTTGAAGGGCTTGTCGACATGGTCGATGTCTCAACACCGTACTCCGTTGTCCGCTACACAAGCAATTGGAAAGGAAGCTTTGAGGGCTTTGCTCCTACCAAGGCTACTCTTTCTACGCGACTTCCCAAAAAGCTTGCCGGACTTGCCAATTTTGCTATGATAGGGCAATGGACCACCCCAGGAGGAGGCCTGCCCACCGCCGCGAAGGACGGGCATGATATAGCCAAGATGCTCTGCAAGGAGGATGGCAAGCCATTCAGAACGAGTTGGAATGGTCAGCGATAGGGGTTGGCCTCGCTCTTCTTCAGCACATTCTTCTCTGCAAAGCCCAGGGCTGAGAGGGCCTTCATCGTTCTGTCCAGCTGATAAGCCGGGATCCAGCGAACGGTCAGTCTTACTGCCTTCGAATCGGGCAGCAGTTCTGCATAGGGCTTGAGCCCTGCATTAAGCAGCCTGTCATACTGGGCATAGGCAGTGAGCAGGCTTGAATACGCACCAACCTGGATCTGATACCAGCCGGTATCGCCTGCACGGTTGTACTTCGACTCGGGAATCTCCGGTTCGAAGATCAGGGTGAGGTTTACATTTGCAATACCGCTGGTAAGCATATCAATTTGTTTTGCAGATGCAGGAGTCAGGTCGATGATCCTTCCATCCACATAGGGACCCCGGTCATTGATCCTGACATCGACACTCTTGCCGTTGGACTGGTTCGTCACACGAACGATGGTACCGAACTTGAGGCTCTTATGAGCGGCAGAGAGGCTGTTTGGGTCGAAAATCTCCCCGTTGGCCGTCAGGCTTTCGCTCTTGTCGCTTGTGTACCACGAGGCGATGCCTTTCTCGATGACTGTCCCCGGCTCAAGCGGAGCATCGGCTGCCAAAAGGGCAGAGAAGGCGAGAAGCAACAGGATAAGCAATGCCATCAATCGTTTCATACCCAAGAGTATAAGGTCTAGGTCTTTGTTTTGGCAACCAGCAGTTGAACTGATGGATATGATTCACTATAATCACCACCTATGAGTGAACAGAACGTATCTACACATTGGGCGGATATATACGCCGACAAAATCATTCGTGAGAAAGGGGAGAAGGACGTATACACCTGCGCTTCCGGCATCACCCCTTCCGGCACGGTCCATATTGGGAACTTCAGGGAGATCATCTCTGTAGAATTGGTGGTGAGGGCTCTCAGGGCCAAAGGCAAACAGGTCCGGTTCATCTACAGCTGGGATGACTACGATGTCTTCCGCAAGGTACCCAAGAACATGCCCCAGCCCGAGTTGCTGCAGACATTCCTGCGTAAACCCATCACCTTGGTGCCCGACACCACCGGAAGGGCGGAAAACTATGCACGTGCCAACGAGCTGGATGTCGAGAATATCCTTCCCACCGTAGGAGTAGAGCCCGAATACCTCTATCAGGCCGACCGCTATCGCAGCAGCCTCTATGCAGAGGGAATGCGCACCGCCTTGCAGAAGAAGGACGAGATCCGTGCCATCCTGGACGAGTTCCGCACCGAAGCACTGGAAGAGAACTGGTGGCCTGTCTCCGTTTTCTCCTCATTCACCGACAAGGACACCACCACCGTGCTCGATTGGGACGGGGAATGGAACATCACCTACCGCGATGATGAGAACGGCAAGACCGAAACCATCGATTTGAGGAATACCCCCTATGCCAAGTTGCCTTGGCGCATCGACTGGCCCATGCGCTGGGCACACGAAGGTGTGGACTTCGAACCTGCAGGCAAGGACCACCACAGTGAGGGCGGCAGTTTCGATACCTCCAAGAAGGTCGTCACGGTCTTCGGCGGACAGCCGCCGGTATCGTTCCAGTACGACTTCATCAGCATCAAGGGAAGGGGTGGTAAGATCTCTTCCTCCAGCGGCGAGGTCATCTCCCTCTATGATGTGCTTGAGGTCTACACTCCTGAGATCACCCGCTTCATGTTCGCCGGCACCCGCCCGAACACCGAGTTCGCCATCTCCTTCGATCTTGATGTCCTCAAGATCTATGAGGACTACGATACTTGCGAGCGAATCTACTTCGGTCTGCAGGAAGTGAACGAGAAGCGCAGGGCAAAGGAGATGAGAATCTATGAGCTGAGCCAGGTTGGCGAAGTGCCCACCGAAGCCTCCTTCCAGATTCCCTTCCGCCACCTGTGCAATCTCCTCCAGTTGCATGAAGGCGACATCGAGCGGGCAATTTCCACCCTCGGCGAGATGACAGACAGCCAGAAGCAGCGCCTCAGAACCCGCTGTGCCTGTGCATGGAACTGGATCACCACCTTTGCCCCCGAGGACTTCAAGTATCGCCTCAGCAATGAGAACGACCCCAAAGTTGAGCTCACCGAACAGGAGCTGAAAGCAGTGAAGGCCCTCTACCAGGTGGTTGAGGTCATGGACCAGCTTGAGGACAAGGAGTATACCACCCGCCTGTACGATGCAGCCAAACTCAACGACCTCGATACCGGGGAGTTCTTCAAGCTCGTCTACCGAATCATGATCGGCAAGGATCGTGGCCCGAAGCTCGGACCCTTCCTGCAGACCTGCGGCAAGGAGAAAGTGCTCTCAATTCTCGGTCGCTACTAAGCAATTTGCTATATACTACAACAGGGAGCCCAGGCTCCCTGTTGCTGTTTCAAGGAGTCACTCATGCATGTTTTGATGATCAACACCAGTCCCCACCGCCAAGGGTGCACTAATCGTGCACTGCTCGAGATTGCCGCCACCTTGGACAAGAAGGGCATCAGCAGCGAGATCCTCTGGATCGGGACCGAGGCCTTGCATGGCTGCATCGACTGCGGCTACTGCTTCAATCATGGGAAATGTGTCTTTGGTGATGACAAGGTCAATGAGGCTGCCGAAAAGGCAATTGCTTCCGATGCCCTGATTCTTGGTGCTCCAGTGCACTATGCAAGCATTGCCGGAAGCGGCAGTGCGTTCCTCGATCGTCTTTTCCGGGTGGTATCCCGTCAGATGTCCTTCAAGCCAGGAGCCTCGGTGGTCTCTTGTAGACGGGGTGGGGCCAGCGCTTCCTTTGACCAACTCAACAAGTATTTTACCATCAGCGGCATGCCTGTGGTCTCCTCGACCTATTGGAATTCGGTGCATGGGAATACGGTAGAGGAGGTGGAGCAAGATTTGGAAGGGCTGCAAGTAATGCGCAACCTAGGCTCCACATTGGCTTGGCTATTGGCTTCAATTGAGGCGGGAAATGTACAGCGCCCCCGTCTTGAACGGGAGCACTACACCAACTTCATCCGCTAGCGCAGGATCCTGTCCAGCACCACGGAGTTGTTTCTCCACTTGTCCTGTGCCTTGACCCTGAGGTCGAGGCGCAGCTTCTTGTTCGGGAAGATACTGCGGATCTCAGGCTCGGCACCCTTGCGGATCTTGGCGATATTTGCTCCGCCTTTTCCCACCACAATACCTTTCTGTGTCTCCCGCTCGACAATGATGAAGGCTCTCACCCAGATGGTGTTGGCCTTCTCATCGTGCTCAATGTCGGCAATCTCCACATAGATGGCGTGCGGAATCTCCTCAGTCACCAAATTGATAGCCTTCTCACGAATGATCTCGCTGATGCGGAACTCCAGGTTCTGGTCGGTGTATGCATCGGCAGGGTAGAGCAGTTCGCCCTCGGGTGCCAGCTTGAACAGTTCGATCAGAATTTCATCCACGCCTTCATCCAGCTTTGCAGAAGCTTTGATGACAGGACGTCCGGGCAGGAATTCTTCGAGAAAGGCTCTGGCAGAGGCTTCCTCAGTGTCTCGAATGATGTCTGCTTTGTTGATTACACACACTACCGGTGTCTTTATTTTCGCGATGTGTGAAACCAACACCATCTCCTCTTCTCCAGCACTTCGCTTGGAGTCGATGAGGTAGAGCACGACATCGCTCTCTTCCAGACTTCTGAGGGCAGTATCCTGCAGACGCTTGTTCAGCGTCTTTTCACTGAGGTGAAAGCCCGGGGTGTCGGTGAAGATCAGCTGTCCGCGGTTGTCGGTATAGATGCCCCTGATCGCATTACGTGTGGTCTGCGGTGTTGAGGCGGTGATGGAGACTTTCATCTCACAGATTGTATTGAGCAAGGTGCTTTTCCCTGCTGATGGGCGGCCGATAATGGCTACCGTGGCACATTTCATCGTTGGTGGATCCTCCAAGGATGAGTATACCGTACACAGCCTGCTCTGCCTACCGAGTCATCTCCTTGGTGCTCTCCCGGTAGACGAGCCCGCTTCCGATCTTCACCTTGATGTCGCCGGCACTTCCCTGGCAGATAACCTCATGCAACATGCGGACTGCCTGACAACCGATCATGGTGCGTTGTACATGCAAGGTGGTCAGTGGGGGCGAACTGGTGGCGCTAAGATAAACGTCATCGAATCCTACAATCTGGATATCGTCGGGTATCCTGTATCCGGCTTCAGCAAGGGCGCGCATCCCCCCGATTGCCAATGTGTCGTTGTCTGCAAAGATGAGTGACGGGAAAGATGCTCCCTCTTTGATATATTGCTTCATCCCCAGATATGCACCCTTGAGCGTAGGCTCAAGCAGGTAGCAGAACTCCTTGCGGGTTTCCCGACCCAATTTAGCCATGGTGGAGTGAAAGCCATTGGATCGTTCTGTGAAGTTCTGGGCGTCAAACTGACTGTGGATGTATCCGATGGGACCGTCCCCCAAAGAAGCAAGATACGTGACAGCACTGTGCACCATCTCCTCATTTGCCATGGTGATTGAGTGGCAAGAAAAGTTCGGCATGGAATTATCGATGACCACATACGGAAGCTTGATCTTGTGGAGCACCTCGTATTCGGAGGGGTCGATCTCTGTACCGATGACCAGAAGGCCGTCTAAGTGAGAGACATCCAATGTGTTGATGGCATCGGCAAGGCTCTTTTTCTCCACCTGGATACGAAGGGAATAGGAGAGCTTGCTGCACTCCTGTTCCACTGCATCCAGGATTTTGGAGATGAACCCTGCATTCTCCTCCACCAGAAAACCGGTCTTGATATATTTTAGGAACAGAATGGATTGCGGCGTCGAAGAGCCGGCTTTCCCTCGTTTGCCTCTTGCATAGTTTAGTTTGTTCAGTAACGCAAGGATCTCCTGGCGCTTGGCCTCACTCACCCCTGGCCTGTTGTTGATTACCAGGGAAACCGTTGCCGGGGATACATTGGCTATTTTTGCGATTTCACGAATTGTCAAAGTAGGAAACCCTCTCTCAATGTACGGAAATATAGCTTTTGTTTCTAGGCCAAAGGAAACGATGGAACTAAACAAACCTAAGCTTGTTTAGTATCATACGCCAGCTTCTTCTCTTTGTCAAATCTGTTTCACTGTTGATTTTCCTTCGCCTCTTTGGAGGCAAGATTGAAGAAAATAGTGTTTGACAACTAAACAATTCAATGTTTTACTATTTATAAACGTACATAAATTACTAAATTTTTAGTAAAATGTTTAGGAGGAGTTTTATGAAAAAGGCATTGATTCTTGCTTTGGCTTTGCTCATGCTCGTTTCGAGTGTGGCATTTGCGGCCGGTTCTAAGGAAGCTGCAGCTTCTGGAAAAAAAGACTATCGCATTGCAGTTGTTCCCAAGCTCACCAGCATCGCATGGTTCCAGAGAATGGAAGTTGGTGTAAAAGAGTATGCAAAAGAGACCGGTATTGACGCATTCTACACTGGTCCTTCCGAAGGTGACGGCGCTCTTCAGGCCCAGGCCATTGAAGACCTGATCTCCCAAGGTGTTGATGCAATCTGTGTCGTTCCTTTCTCAACCAGTGCTCTTGAGCCTGTGCTGAAAAAGGCTCGTGAAGCTGGCATCGTGGTCATCTCCCACGAGGCTTCCGGCATGACCAACATCGACTATGATATCGAAGCTTTTGACAACGCAGAGTATGGTCGTCACTTCATGGAGACCTTGGGAAAGGTTACCGGCGGGAAGGGAGAATATATCTTCACCGTTGGTTCGCTGACCAGCGAATCCCACAATCAGTGGGTAGATGCAGCAAAAGAGCTGCAGAAGCAGAAGTTCCCCCAGATGAAACAGTACGGAGACAAGATCGAGACAGCAGACAACCAGTCCACCTCCTACAACAAGGTCAAGGAAGTCCTCACCGCCAATCCGAACATTGCTGCCATCCAGGGTTCTGCAATGCCCGACGTAGCTGGTGCAGCCCTTGCTGTTGAGGAACTTGGTCTGGCTGGCAAAGTCAAGATTGCCGGTACTTCCTTGGTTTCCGTCGCCGGAAAGTATGTAAAGAACGGCACCATCGAGATGATCTCTTTCTGGGATCCGGCTCTTGCAGGCAAGGCAATGGTTGAGCTCGCTGTCCGCGTGCTTGATGGCGAGAAAGTCGGCACCGGTCTTGATCTCGGCGTTCCTGGTTACGACAAGCTCACCCTCAACGGGAAGGTCTTCTATGGACAAGCTTGGATTGACGTGACCAAGGCCAATGTTGATGATCCTGCCTACGCTTTCTAAGTGAGGGATTAATCATTTGTCTGAAACTGCTTGGGGTGGAGACATCCCAAGCAGCTCTGATTATCCTCGAATCGTAGCGAAGCAACGATTCGATAGAAAACCACAGGTTATACCTGTGGATAAAAAGACTTGGGGCTTTGCCTAAGCGGAAAGAAGCCTCCTGTGGTAGAGTGTTTGTGGTGCCAACCGCAAACACGAAAACACAAGGAGGCCATCCATGGATGAGAGTAGCCTATCACATACGAGGTGGAATTGCACGTATCACCTCGTATTCACCCCGAAGTACCGGCGCAAGGAGATATACGGGAAACTGCGCAAGGACATAGTGCAGTACCTGAAACTGCTGTGCAGCTACAAGGATGTGGAGATACTGGAAGGAAGCGCCTGCATTGACCACATCCACCTGTGCTTGAAGATTCCGCCGAAGCTTGCGGTAAGCAGTTTTGTCGGGTACCTGAAAGGGAAGAGCACGCTAATGATATTCGAGCACCACGCGAACCTGAAGTACAAATACGGGAAGCGGGAGTTCTGGTCGCGCGGGTACTATGTGAGCACGGTGGGGCTGAACAAGGCTACCATCAAGAAATACATACGCGACCAGGAGGACGCTGACCAGGTGATAGATAGGGTGAGCGTAAGAGAGGCGGAAAACCCCTTTAAGGGGTAGAAGAGAACAGCCGCGGTTGGCAGATCTCAAACAACGCCTTAAGGCGTGGCTAGTAGGAGCCCCTTATAGGGGCTGTTTAAAACCACCGGTTTTACCGGTGGATAATTATT
>Ga0334884_1006852_pt1 | contig 10051 bp, 9 predicted proteins | sample GraSluR1_MG_7_FD_207215 | JGI IMG/M metagenome (GOLD analysis project Ga0334884, IMG submission 207215) | Sludge microbial communities from methane-producing bioreactor in Wageningen University, Netherlands - Granular Sludge_12_05 R1 | ecosystem: Engineered > Bioreactor > Anaerobic > Unclassified...
CTACCATGAATTTTGAAAACGAAGAATTTTCACTGAGGAGGATAAGCATGTCAAAGGGGTGGAGAAGTTCGGAGGTTTTCGCCGGTCCCCAGAACGCAGGGGCGCGGGCGCTGTGGAAATCCATGGGGTATTGCGACGGTGATTTCGGGGACAGGCCGGTGATCGGCATCGCCAATTCCTGGAACACTCTCGTTCCGGGCCATTTCAACCTGAACATGGTCAGCGAGCAGGTGAAGAAGGGGATCCACAGGGCAGGCGGAGTGGCGGCCGAGTTCGGCGTCATCGCCTCCTGCGACGGTGTCTGCGAAGGGCACCGGGGAATGCACTTCATCCTGCCCCAGAGGGAGGTCATCGCCGACTCCATCGAGCTTGTGGCCGAGGCGCACCACCTGGACGCCCTGGTTCTCGTGGCGTCCTGCGACAAGATCGTTCCCGGAATGCTCATGGCCGCGGCACGGCTCGACATCCCCGCCATCATGATCACCGGCGGTCCCACCCTCGGCGGCGTGGTGTTCGACGGCCGGAAGACCGACGAGACATCCCTGCACGAGGCCCTGGGAATGCTGACCGCAGGCCGCATAACGGAGGAGGAGTTCCGGTCCCTGGAGAATCTGTGTGCTCCTACCTGCGGGTCCTGCTCTTTCTTCGGCACGGCCAATACCATGTGCTGTCTCGCGGAAGTTCTCGGCATGGCCCTTCCCGGTTCAGCTCTCGTTCCGGCCGTGTACTCCGAGCGGTTCCGGCTTGCGTGCGAAACGGGAGAGAGGATATGCCGCATGGCCCGGGAAGGCCTCACCGCCCGGAAGATCCTCAACGGACTGTCCATCGAGAACGCCGTCCGGGCCACCCTCGCCATGAGCGGGTCCACCAACGCTGTGATGCACCTGGCGGCCATCGCCGCCGAGGCGGAGGCCGGCGTGGATGTCATGGACCTCTTCTCCCGCCTGGGGCCGGAGACCCCCCAGATCGTGCGGGTCAACCCGGCGTCGAAGTGGAATACGGAAGATTTCTGGATGGCCGGGGGCATCCCCAGGATGCTGAAAAGAATGCTGTCCCTGCTGCAGAAGGACGCTCTCACCTGCACGGGCCGTACTGTGGAGGAGAACGTGTCGGGGTATGTCTTCCCCTTCCCGGAGAACGACGAGGTGATGAAGACCCTCGAGGCACCCTTCTCGCCACGGGGAGGCATCGCCGTCCTCAGGGGGAACCTCGCCCCGGACACGGGAGTGACCAAACCGGGGGCCATCGACCCCTCGCTCCACGTGTTCACCGGCGAGGCCCGGGTGTTCGACAGCGAGGACGACGCGAACGCCGCCATCCTGGCCGGAAAAATCCAGGCTGGAAACGTGGTGGTGATCCGCTACGAGGGGCCCAAGGGCGGCCCGGGCATGCGGGAGATGTACCGGGCCATGAAGTACCTTTACGGCATGGGGCTGAACAAGAGCACCGCCCTGGTCACCGACGGCCGGTTTTCGGGAACGAACAACGGGTGCTTCGTGGGGCACATCTCTCCCGAGGCGGCGGAGGGCGGCCCGCTGGCCATCGTCCGGGACGGCGACAAAATCACCATCGACGTGATCGAAGGCACCCTGCACCTCCACGTTTCAGACGGGGAGATCAGGGAAAGGTTTGCATCGTGGGAAAAACCCGCCCCCAAGGTCACCCGGGGACACCTGGCCCTGTACTCCAGGCTGGCGTCCTCGGCGGCGAAGGGGGCGGTGGTGAGGGCGGAGTAGGGCCTGCCTCAGATACCGGCGCCCATCCGGAATGCCTTTTCGAGGATGGGCGTGTTTTCCTTCACGGCGAGAGACCCTGAACAGGCGCCGAGGCTGCCGCGGAACTCCATGCCGAGAAAACCGCAGACGTCCCGGAAGGTCCGCTCCACAATATCGGGGCCTGAGTTGGGGTCTTCTCCTCCGTAGGTGGTCAGGAGGTACATTTTCTTTCCGCTGAAGAGGCCGTAGTCAAGAGCGTAGAGCCTGTCCTGGAAGAGCTTCGTCTGGGCGGGCATGGACCACCAGTAGACGGGAAAGGCATGGACGATGACGTCCGCTTCGAGCACCATCGGGTACAGGCCGCCCATGTCGTCGGTGAGGACGCATCTGCCCGTTCCTTTCCCGTCTTTCTTGCAGCCGTTGCAGCCGGTACAGGGCAGGATTTTCTTTTCCTGGAGACGGACAGTGCGCACAGTATGTCCTTTCGAGGCCGCCCCGTCCAGAAATGAGGTGAGGAGGGCGGCGGTGTTGCCGTCTTTTCTCGGGCTTCCGAGCAGCGCAAGGCAGTTCATTTGTTTTCCCCCTTACGTAAATTTTTACAAGTCTAGCGCGAAATTTGTTGTATTGCCACTTGCGGATTTCAAACTTTAGTTTATAATGCTAGGGCAAATTTACCAAGATTTAAAAGAAAGGTCGGAGAGAGAAGATGAAAAAAATGGTGAAAGTGTTGTGCGCCCTTGTCCTGGTAGTGGCCCTGGCGGGAGCCGCCGCCGCCGAGAATTTTACCCTGAAGCTGGCCAACGCCGGACCGGCGGACCCGGAGGACCGGACAGTCATCGCCGTGGAGCTGTTCAAGAACCACGTGCAAAACAAAACCGGCGGTTCGGTGAAGATCGAGGTGTTCCACGCCTCCCAGCTCGGCAATGAAAAGGAGATCCTGGAAGGACTGAAGATGGGGACCATCGAACTCGGCACCATCACCACGGGTCCTGTTCCCACCCTGTTCAAGCCCATCATGGTGTTCGACATCCCCTACCTCTTCCCGAACCAGGTCGTGGCGTGGGACGTCCTTGACGGGCCCTTCGGCAGAAAGCTCATGGAGGAGATGCGGAAGGTTACCGGCATCCGTACCCTCGCCATCAGCGAGAACGGCTACCGCCACTTCGTCACCAGCGAGAAGCAGATCAAGTCCGTGGCGGACATGAAGGGCCTGAAAATCAGGACCATGGAGAACCCCGCCCACATGAAGATGGTGGAGGCCCTCGGCGCTTCCCCCACCCCCGTGGCCTTCGGCGAGCTGTACATGGCTCTCCAGCAGGGCGTGGTGGACGGCTGCGAGCTTCCCATGACCCTGACCAACAACGGCAAGTACTACGAGGTGCAGAAGCACACAATCCTTGACGGCCACCTGTACAACCCCCTGATCATGTTCGTGAACGATAAGGTGTGGGGGAAGCTCTCCGAGGACCAGAAGGCGGCCCTGTACGAGGGAGCCCAGCTCTTCAACATCGCCCAGAGGGCCATTTCCGAGCGGCAGGTCCAGTCGGGCATCCTTAACGTGACGGAAAAGGGCATGACCGTCTATGTTCCCACGGCGGCCCAGCTCAACGAGTTCCGATCCGTCTCCCAGCCCCCTGTGCTCGACTACGTGAAGTCCCAGGCCGGGGAGCAGTGGGTGAAGGAAGCCCTGGAAGCGGTTGCCGCTGCCGAAGCCAAGATGGCCGGCATGCTGAAGTAGCCGCCGGAATAAAGAGCGTTTTCCAATATCTGCAGATGTGCGGGGGAGGGGCGGACGACCGCCCTGTCCCCCTTTCGTACTGAAGGAGAGGTGGAGAAGTGAAACTGCTGAATGGATTTCTCGAAGTGTTTGACCGGGCAGCCTTCATCCTTGTGGCAGCCCTCATGGGAGCCATGGGAGTCATAGCCTTTATGGCGGTCTTCTACAGGTTCGTCCTCCATGACCCCATTACATGGTCCGAAGAAGCGGCACGGTACATGATGGTCTGGGTGACCTTTCTCGGGGCGGGGTACGCCATGGGAAAAGGCAGGCATATCGGCGTCACCATGTTCGTGGAGAAGCTCCCCGAAGGTGCCCGGCGGAAAGTGACCTTTGCCGCCGAGATCATCATCATGGTCTTTCTCGCCGCAGTGACCGTGCAGGGGATCAAGCTCATGATCGGCCTCTGGGGCCAGACGTCGCCGGCCATGGATTTTCCCATGTGGATGCCCTACCTGGCGATTCCTGTCGGCTCCGTGTATATGTTCATGCACCTTCTGTACCTTGTGCTGAGCCGGTCTTCCCAGTCCATATCCACGGCGGACCTGGAGCTTGAAGCGGCCCTGAAGGGAAAGGACGGTGCCGGGCAATGACATACCTTATGACTGCCGCATTTCTCGTCTGCTTTTTCATGGGCATTCCTCTCGCTCTCGTGATGGGAATCACGGGAATCGTCGTCCTTATCGCCATGGGCGTTCCCCTCGAAGTCGTCGCCCAGAGGATGTTCACCGGGATCGACTCCTTTCCCCTGATGGCGGTTCCATTCTTCATTCTTGCGGGAGACCTGATGAACCGGGGAGGAACCACGGTGAGGATCATCGGTTTCGCCAACAGCCTGGTTGGCCATATCCGGGGCGGGCTGGCCCATGCGTGTGTCGTGGCAAACATGATCTTCGCCGGAATCAGCGGTTCATCGGTGGCCGACGCTTCCGCCATCGGCTCCATCATGATCCCCTCCATGGAGAAGAGCGGCTACGACCTCGACTTCAGCGCTGCCCTCAACAGCGTGGCGGCAACCATCGGCCCCATCATCCCGCCGAGCATCATCATGGTCATCTACGGCGTGTCGGTGAACGTGTCGGTGGGAGGACTCTTCGCCGCGGGGTTTGTTCCGGGAATCCTCATGGGCCTTGCCCTCATGATCGTGGTCACCCGGGTGGCGAAGAAAAAGAACTACCCCACCTCCGAGGGCTTTTCAGGAAAGAGGGTTGCCGCCGAGTTCAGGTCATCGGTATGGGCATTGATGGCTCCCATCATCATCCTGGGAGGAATCCTCGGCGGCGTGTTCACCCCCACGGAGGCAGCCGCCGTTGCGGTGATCTACTCCTTCTTCGTCGGCAAGTTCATTTTCCGGGAGATCGCATGGAAGGACGTTCCCCACATCCTGTTCCAGAGCGGCATCACCACGGGGGCCATCCTGCTGATCATCTCCCTCGCCAACGTGTTTGCCTGGGTCATCGCAGCGAACCAGGTTCCCGTGAAGCTGTCGGCCCTGTTCCTCTCGGCCACGTCAAACCCCTATGTCTTCCTTCTCATCGTGAACATCCTGCTTCTCATCGTGGGGATGTTCATGGAGACCGGGGCGGCCATCATCCTCCTGGCTCCCATCCTTGCGCCCATCGCGGCGAAACTGGGAATTAACCCTCTCCATTTCGGTTTCATGATGGTGCTCAACCTTGCCATCGGGATGGCGACGCCGCCGGTGGGGGTGTGTCTTTTCGTGAGCTGCGGCATCACGGGCCTGAGCCTCGAGAAAGTCTCCGCCGCGGCGATGCGGTTTGTTCTTGCCCTTCTCGGAGTGCTCCTTCTCGTGACCTACGTGGCGCCCATCTCTCTCTTCCTGCCGAAACTGCTGGGGTTCATCCGGTAAGGCGGCTCGCCGGTTCTCCTGGAAACAATCCCGGACTGCACAATCTCCCGCTCTTCGAGCGGGAGATTGTTATATCCCATCGACTTGCTTTTTTCCTGATATTCCGTATCATAATAAAAAACGCAAGAAGGGGTGGGGATGGATTGCGCCGGGATATCCAGCGGATGCTTGACGCTCTGAAAGAAGGAGCCTATTTCGTGGACCGGGAGCGGCGGATTACCTACTGGAACAAGGCTGCGGAGCGGCTTACCGGGTTCCGGAGCGAAGAAGTGGTGGGACACCGGTGCAGCGAAAACATTCTCGTCCACGTGGATTGCCAGGGAAAAAATCTCTGCAAAGCAGGATGTCCCCTTCTCGCCACTATGGAGGACACGCTTACCCGGGAGGCGGAGGTGTTCTTCCATCACCGGAGGGGCCACAGGGTTCCCGTCTCGGTGAGGACCACCCCCCTCGAAGACGACGAGGGCAACGTGGTGGGCGGCATCGAGCTCTTCGCCGAGATCAGCCCCGAGGAAAACCTCCGGGAGCGGATGGCGGAACTGGAGCGGCGATCCCTTCTCGACCTTCTCACCGGGGTTCCCAACAGACGCTACCTCGATTCGGAGCTGGCGGCCCTTTTCGCTCTCTGGCAGAAGAGCGGCGTTCCTTTCGGGGTCCTCTTTTTCGACATCGACCATTTCAAGGGGTTCAACGATACCCATGGGCACGACATAGGGGACAGGGTGCTTGAAACGACAGCGAAAACCCTGGTTTCTGCTGTCCGTTCCTTCGATGTCATAGGGCGCTGGGGAGGCGAAGAATTTGTCGGTCTTTTCCCCAACGCGGAGAGGGAGACTCTTGCATCTATCGGGGAAAGGCTTCGCTCGGCGGTTGAAGCAACATGGATAGAAGCGGACGGGCAGCGGCTTTCCGTGACGGTCTCCATCGGAGGAGCGTCTGCGGCGAAAGAAGACCTTTCTGCCGCTGCCGTGGTCAAGCGGGCGGACACCATGATGTACAGGAGCAAGCAGGAGGGCAGGAACCGGGTGACAGTGGGCTAGTAGGGGTCCCGTTCAAGGATCAGCCTGTCGACACGCCCGTCCATTCCGAACCGGATATGGATCCGGCTCATGCCCGAGTGATAGGTCCATACCCTGTTCCTCACCCCGTGGGGGGGCCCGAGGAGTTTTTCCACTGCATCGACCCCGGCCCCGAAAGTTATATTTCCGAAGCCGCCGATTCTTCCCGTGAAGTCGGCGGAGACGAGAAAGCTGCCATTTTTCGGAATCCAGAAGACCACGTTTCCCTCGGGGTAGGTCAGCACGGTTTCAGTAACTTTTTCCTTCCGGTCTTCCGGGAGGAATGTACGGCTTTGCCTGTTTTCCGGTTTTCCCAGGCGGTTCTCCGTCATGTCAGGAGTGACTCCCAGATCCCGGCGGATTCGTGCGGCGAGCCGCCACAGAGGATCATCCAGGCCCTCGAATCGGAGAAAATCGCCCCTGATCCACCCTTCGCCGACTTTTCCCGAAAGAACCAGGTACCAGATTTTGCCGTCCTCTCCCGTTTCGGCGTCGGTCGCCACGAGTTCCTCCGATGCCTGTCCGTCAAGTTTTCCCAGGCTTCTGGAGGCTGTGGACGGACCGGTTCTCACGTTCACTCCCGCTCCCGTGACGAATGCCGGTGCGGGACTCAGCCGGAGTTCCTCTCCTGATGGAACTGACGCTCCGGCCTGAGCAGCGGTGAAAAACAGAATTCCTGCCGACAGAATGCAGAGCAGAATCCACCCTTTTCTTCCGTTCACCGGAAAGCCCCCTTCCCTTGAGCTTCAACGGACCGGATGATATTATAACATTGAGTTAATTTCAAAAAGTAGCCTCGTTTTATCTTCCGGTCCTCCGTGGTTATTCTCCCGAAGCGGGCAGAAAAAGTTTATCCGGGAGTGCGCCCGTGAAGAAAAATCCGAACACAGGGGAGGGGGAGTAATTGAAAAACTGCAGAGTTGCCGCTTCTGTGCTTGTTTTTCTCTTAGCAGCCTTCTGTTTTTCGGCGGAGGGCGTGATGCCGCCGGATGTGTACGCCCGAATGTCGGAACAGTCGAAGATCAAGGCGACGGCGATGGTGGAATCGGTAAAGACGCTTGAGACCACGAAACAGAGCACCTGGAAAACTGTCGTTTTTTCGTTGAGACATCCGATGTCGGAAGGAGTGCCGGAAAAGTTTTCCGGGACGTGCTATTCGGTGGACCACGAGTGGCAGCAGCCCCCGGCGGGGGGAACCATCTATTTTTACCCCGAAAAGGGCGACCTTGTCTACGTGACGGTGGCCGCGGACGGCGGTTCCATCACAAGCTACACCTATCTGAACGATGTTATGGAGAGCCTGTTCATCGACAATGCCGAGAAGATACGATACGGCATGGGGAACGCCTGGCTGGATCTTTAAGAGACGGTTGCGCTCAACCCCGGAAAGGAGAGCGATATGAAAAGAAAGAGAATCCTGAGAGTTTCCCTGCTTTTCCTGGTCTCGGCGCTGTTTCTGTGTGCTGCGGCAGTTTCTCCATCCTGTGCGGATTATTCCACATCGGGTACCGTCGGCGGCCCCCATCCCGCCACCTACACCATCAAGTGCAACCCCGGCGACAGTTTCACGGTCAGCGTGGGGTCGAACTATCCCACATCGGTGGATATCCTCTTCATGACCCCCGCGGGAAACGAATGGGCATACAATTCCGTGGCTGGTAGTGACCAGAGAACGTCCCACGAGCTGAGCCACACGGCCCCCTCCGGGAAACCGGCCAACAAAGCCGCCTACCATCACTACAAGGTCAGCATTCTCGCGTCGACGAACAAGCAGACCCGGTTTTCGCTGAAAATCATCCAGCGGGGGAACAACAAAAACCTCGACAGGGAATACTTGGAGCGGGCCAAAAAACAGCTGGATGTCCTGGCAAAGGCCATATCGAACGAGCGGAAGCGCCTGAGCGGCGCAATGAATCAGCAGGCTGAGAGGATAAAAGGCATAGACGAACAGCAGAAGAGCTGGAAAGCCCGGCTCGACACCGAACGGGCCGAGCTCGCCAGGATGGCGGACGCGATCCGGAGCGAACAGAACAAGGCGGCACGGTCGTCCATGGTCCAGACGTACAAGTTCAGGCAGGCCGATTTCAACGCGAAAGTGGAGGCTTTCAACCGGGAAAACGCAAAACGGAGGGCGCTCTACAACGACTGGAAGGGAGTACGGGAGCAGCGGGACACACTGGACAGCTTTGCGAAATCCATATTAGAGGCCTGGAAGCAAAACGACATCGACCGCTGCGTCCTCATCGCCAACGGGAGCCGTCTGGCCAAGTCCCTCGGCTGGAGGTTCATGAAGCGGTAGCCGGAAAAACAGCGGCGGCATATTCGCCCTTTTTCCGGGCAGGCAACGGTGTTAAGATGTCCCTATCCTGCCGAAAGGGGTTGTGGAATGGCTACGCTGCTTTTGGCCTCCATGCTGATGCTGAACAACGCGGAACTGTATTACGAGGTGCACGGCGTCGACGGGCCTCCATTGCTGCTCGTTGCCGGTCTGGCGTCGGATGTTTCGAGCTGGCAGACGGTTTTGCCTGTCCTGTCGGAGCATTTCCGGGTGATCGTTGTGGACAACCGGGGAATCGGCCGCTCGCTCCCGGAGGACGCGCCGGTTTCCGTGGATCTCATGGCGGACGACTGCGCCGCCCTGATCGACCATCTCGGGTACGGTCCCGTCCACGTGCTGGGCCATTCCATGGGGGGATTCACCGCCCTGAGTCTTGCCGCACACTATCCCGAAAAGGTGAGAAAGGTTGTAATCGCTGCATCGAGCGAGAAAAGCTCCTCCAGGAACACCCTGCTTTTCTCCGACCTGGCCGACCGGTACGGGAAAGGTGACGATCCGGCCGGATTCTTCCGGATGGTCTTTTACTGGATTTTCTCCCCCGCCTTTTTCGAGGACGAGGGTACGGTGAAAGGCGCCGTGGAGTTCGCCCTCTCCTATCCCTTCCCCCAGGCTCCCGTCTCGTTCCGGAACCAGGTGAATGCCATCGCGGCCTTCGACGGCCGGGGCCTTGCCCGTTCCGTCAAAGTACCCGCGCTGGTTCTGGCGGGCACGGAAGACCTTCTTTTTCCCGCCGCTGCAGGACGGGAACTGGCAGAAAAGTTTCCCCGGGGAAAGTACCTGGCCATTGAAGGAGCCGCCCACTCCATCCACGCGGAAAAACCGAAGGAATTCGCCGAAGCGGTGCTTTCCTTTCTGAAAGAGGGAGACAATCCATGAAGAAGTATATTTACATCGACTACGAGAATCTGCCGGGAGTGCAGGTGGAGAACATCGAGGACGCCAAGATCCTCATTTTCCTCGGGGAGAACCAGAAGAAGATTCCTACCGAAACCATCCGGAAGACCCAGCCCATGGGCGACCGGGTGGAGTGGGTAACCATCAGCGGCGTGGGGCGGAACGCTCTGGATTTCCACATCGCCTACTATCTTGCGAAGAACCACACCGACCCGTCCTCCTGCCACTACATCGTCTCAATGGACGCCGGATACGACCCGCTGATCAAGCACGTGGCCCTCTTCGGCCAGAAGGTCAAGCGCATCATCACCCTGGAGGACATCAAGGAAAAGCCTACCCTCAGCAAGGACCTGGCGCCGAAATACGCCAAGGTCCTTGAAATTCTCAAGAAACAGGATA
>Ga0334884_1006857_pt1 | contig 10049 bp, 8 predicted proteins | sample GraSluR1_MG_7_FD_207215 | JGI IMG/M metagenome (GOLD analysis project Ga0334884, IMG submission 207215) | Sludge microbial communities from methane-producing bioreactor in Wageningen University, Netherlands - Granular Sludge_12_05 R1 | ecosystem: Engineered > Bioreactor > Anaerobic > Unclassified...
GCGGCGCGGCGGTGGTGATGAACTACCGCACAGGCGAGGTGCTGGCGCTGGTGAGCCTGCCGGTTTTTGATCCGCAAAACCTGACGGAGAGCGACCGTACCAACGCGCAGCACCCTTTCTGGAACCGCGCGCTACAAAGCACGCTGGCGCCGGGTTCTACGTTTAAGATTATTACTGCCGCATCGGCATTTGAGAACCTCAGCGATATTGCCACCCACCAGTTTACCTGTACCGGAGCGACAAAGGTCCTGGATCAAACCATCCATGACTACCGCATGGCACAGCATGGCAACCTGACGCTGGAGCGTGCCTTTACGGTAAGCTGTAACAACGCTTTTGCCCAATGCGCGCTCATCCTGGAGGATGCGGCACTGCGTAAAACAGCGGAGAGTTTCGGCTTTAACGATAACTTTCTGTTTCGGGATCTGGTTGTGGAAAACAGCGTTTATCCCACAACGAACCGAAACCTCGTTGAAGTGGCCTGGAGCGGGGCGGGGCAGAGCCAAATCGGCGCGACGCCGCTGCATATGTGCATGGTGGCCGCCGCCATTGCCAACAACGGCGTGATGATGGAACCCCGGCTGCTGCTGCAGGTCAAAGGTCCCGGTGGGGTGGTGCGTATGCGCTTTACCTCCAAGGAATACCGCCGTGCGGTGAGCACGGATATCGCCGCCACGCTGCAAACGTTCATGAAAAATGTGGTGGCTTCGGGCACAGGCACCGCCGCACGGGTAAACGGCCTAACCATCGCGGGCAAAACCGGCAGCGCCGAGGCGGCGGTGGATGGGCAGGCGGTCACCCACGCGTGGTTTGTTGGGTATATCGAGAGCAGCAAACTGCCATACGCCTGCGCTGTGCTGGTAGAAAGCGGCGATAGCGGCGGCAGTGTAGCCGCGCCGCTGGCGGCAAGCATTTTCAAGTACCTGCTGGATACCTATGGCAAGTAAACAGCAAGACGTGAGGCTTTTCCTGCGCAAATGATTGCGATACGCGCAAACAAAACCTCATGCGCAGGCGATATCACCACACTGAATACAATACAAAGTAAACATGGCATGGCGGCGCAAGCCCCCCATTGCCGGAATGGGGGACGTATTTTTGCTTAAGGATTTGTTGTTTTCGGTGGGCACAGTGGCGCCGCTGTTGTTTGTGATGGCGGCCGGCTATGTGGCGCGGCGGCTTGGCATCATGCGCACCGAAGGGGTAAAGCAGGCAAATAGCGCGGTTTTTCATGTTTTTCTGCCAATCATGCTGGGGCTGAATGTGATGGAAACACAACACAGCCAAGCGATGGAGGGCGGTGTGCTGCTGTATGCCATGGGCGCGGTGTTGCTCACCTTTATGGTGATGGCTTTGCTGGCAAGGCGGGTAAGCGGGGAAGCGCGGCTCAGCGGCGTGTTTATCCAAGGCGTGGCGCGCAGCAATTATGCCATCTATGGAATTCCGCTGGTTATGCAGATATACCCCGCGGCGGATATTTCCCTTGCGGCGCTGATGGTGGTAGCCGTGGTGCCGCTCTTTAACGTATTGAGCACCATCGTGCTCATGGTGTACAGCGGCAAGGCGGTGCGGCTTACCGGCATCATCAGGGGCGTGCTGCTCAATCCGCTGATCATCGGCACGTTGCTGGGTTTCTTACTGTGGCAGTTGGGCGTCACCCTGCCCGCCGTGGTGCATACGCCGCTGAAAATGCTGGCCAGCATCGCAACGCCGCTTGCGCTGTTCCTGCTGGGGGCAAGCCTTGATTTTGCAAAGGCGCGTGTAAATGGCCGCCTGCTGTGGCTGGGGGTCATGGGCAGGCTGGTGATGGTGCCGCTGATCTTCCTTGGCATTGCGGTGGCGCTGGGGATACGGGACATGAGCCTTGCGGTATTGATTGCTGTGTTTGCTTCGCCTACGGCGGTCAGCAGTTACCCGATGGCGCAGCAGATCGGCGGAGATACGGATTACGCCGCTGCGCAGGTGGTCTTTACAACGGCGCTGAGCAGCCTGACCGTGTTTTTGTGGGTGTTTGCGGCCAAGGCAGCGGGGTTTCTGCGCTGAACGTGAAACTGGCTCCTACCCTGCATCGGCCGTAACTACCCTTTGACATCCGGCGCAGCCTGTGGTAAGATACGCACACCCCATAAGGGCAGATGGATGAACCCTTCCCCAACCCGAGCTGGAAAGAGAGCCGCCTCATCGGCTGAAAGGGCGGTCATGCGCGGCGGGCAGGTTCCCCGCATCCATGATATCGGCTAATCCCCGACGGCTGCCGCCGTTATCTGGCATTGAAAGTGAAAGCGCGCAAGCGTTTTAAGTCGGGTGGTACCGCGAAGGCTCCCTTCGTCCCAACAGTGGCAGTTTGCCATGTGTGGGAGCGAAGGAGCCCATTTTTGATTCGCGAAAGGAGAAAACCCATCATGGCGAAACAGGATGAGAAGAAGTTTGTCACCCACATTACGCCCCGCAGCGAGGATTTTTCGCAATGGTACACCGATGTGATTTTGCAGAGCGAGCTGGTGGATTACGCGCCCGTGCGCGGCTGCATGGTGGTGCGGCCGTATGGCTATGCCATCTGGGAGCGCATTCAGGAGGAGATGGACAGCCGCTTCAAAGCAACGGGTCACCAGAATGTGTACATGCCCATGTTGATTCCCGAAAGCTTGCTGCTCAAAGAAGCTGAGCATGTGGAAGGCTTTGCGCCGGAGGTGGCGTGGGTCACCCAGGGGGGCAATGAGACCCTGACCGAAAGGCTCGCCATCCGCCCCACAAGCGAGACCATCTTTTGTGCCATGTACTCCAAATGGGTGGGAAGCTGGCGCGATTTGCCCATGAAATACAACCAGTGGTGCTCGGTCATGCGCTGGGAAAAAAGCACCCGTCCCTTCCTGCGTACCAGCGAGTTCCTGTGGCAGGAAGGCCACACCATCCATGAAACGCCCGAAGAAGCGCAGGCGGAAACCATGCAGATGCTGGAGGTCTACCGCGAGGTAGCCGAAGATGAGCTGGCACTGCCGGTGCTGGTGGGTCGCAAGAGCGATAAGGAAAAGTTTGCCGGCGCCAAGGCCACCTACAGCATGGAAGCCATGATGCAGGACGGCAAAGCCTTGCAGGCGGGCACCAGCCACAACTTCGGCACCAACTTTGCCGAGGCGTTCAACATTCAGTTTTTGAGCCGTGAAGGCAAGCTGGAATACGTGCATGAAACCAGCTGGGGCGTGAGCACAAGGCTCATCGGCGCCATTATCATGACGCACGGGGATGAGCGCGGCCTGCGCCTGCCCCCGCGCATCGCGCCCATTCAGGTGGTGATTGTCCCCGTTGCGGCGCACAAAGGCGGCGTGATGGAGACCTGCGATGCGGTTGCCGCGCAGCTGAGGGCGGCTGGACTTCGTGTGAAGCTGGATGACCGCGACACCCTTTCCCCGGGGTACAAGTTCAATGACTGGGAGCTAAAGGGCGTGCCGGTACGGCTGGAAATCGGCCCCCGCGACATTGAAAATGGCGTGGCGACGGTGTTTCGCCGTGATACATGCGAAAAGTCGACCCTTGCATTGGACGGCTTGCAAAACGAAGTTCCCCTGCTGCTGGAAACCATCCAAAAAGAACTGTTCGCACAGGCGAAAGCTTTCCGGGATACGCACATCACGGATGCAAGCACCATGGAAGACCTGAAAACCGTTGTGGAAAGCGGTTTTGCCAGAACCATGTGGTGCGGCGGGCGCGAATGTGAAGATAAGATCAAGGAACAGGCGGGCGCTTCCAGCCGTAACATGCCGTTTGACCAGACGCCCATTGGCGAAACCTGCGTATGTTGTGGAAAACCTGCGCAAAAGTTAATTTATTTCGCCAAGGCCTATTAACCCGATAGCAGGAAACGCGCGTAAGGACGCGCGTTTCTTGTTGCTTGCAAAGGCGCGCGGAGACCTTTGCCGATTCGGCGCTGCCTGCGCGTAAGCCGACGCGCTGTGCCTGCCATCCAGGAAGTAAGCCGCACGCAAACCAATGCCTTGCATCCAAGGTGTATGAAACAGGAGGTACACATGCTCAATGATCGCAAACCCGCCCTCATCCTGTGGGATTTTAACGGGACACTGCTGGATGATGTGGCCTATGCCATTGCGGTACGCAACCGGGTGTTTCCGCGCTTCGATCTGCCCGTGATCACCTCTCTTGCCCAGTACCATGAGCAGTTCACCTTTCCCGTGAAAGAGTACTACCTGCGCGCAGGCGTGACGGATGCGAATTTTGTCGCGGTGGCAAACGCCTGGATGGCGGAGTATGTGCGCGGCTGCGAAGCCGTGCCGCTCTTTCCGGATGTGCCCGCCGCGCTGGACGCGTTTGCCGCTGCTGGCGCAAAGCAGGCGGTGCTCAGCGCCAGCAAGCTGGATACATTGCAAGCGCAGCTTACGTTTGCGGGCATCCGTGAGCGGTTTGACGCGGTGCTGGGGCTCAGCCACATCTACGCCACCAGCAAACAGGCGGTGGGCATAGCGTACCTGCGCGAAATCGGCGTTGATCCGCAAGCTTGCGTGATGCTGGGGGATACCTTGCACGATGCGCAGGTGGCCGCGGCGCTTGGGTGCCCATGCGTGCTGGTGGCGCGCGGGCATCAGAGCCGCGAGGTGCTGTTAGCCGCAGGCGTGCCCGTGGTGGATTCGCTTGCCCATGCGACAGAACGCATTCTCGGCAGGAAATAGCCCCTCCTTTGAAGAATTATTGACCCATATGATAGGCGAAGCGCGGGAGGGTTGCGGATGGACAGCGTATTGCGTTTGCTTGCCAAGCCCGGCCTCCACAGCATAGAAGCGCTGTGCGCTGCGCTGGCGCTGACGCCGGAGCAGCTAAGCGCGCACATGGATGCGCTGCGCCAAAGGGGATACCGCATCGACGAAGCGGGCGGGCAGGGCTATACGCTTTTGCCCAAGGCGGATACGCTGTTGCCCGCCTATGTATGGCGCGGGCTTGAAACAGCCGTGTTTGGGCGCGGGGAGATCCTGTACGCGCCAGCGATGGATTCTACCAATACGCAGCTGAAACACGCCGCAGCCGAACGCGTTTTGCCGGAGGGAAGCCTGGCCGTATGCGAACGGCAAACGGCAGGGCGCGGGCGTTTGCAGCGCGTCTGGGATGACCCCGCGGCGGGGGAGAGCCTTACCTGCTCGCTATTGCTGCGGCCACAACTTCCGCGTGAACAGGTGCATCTGGTTACGCTGGCGGCAGCCGTTGCGGCAGCGGAAGCGCTGGCTTCCTTTGGGACGGATGCGCGCATCAAATGGCCGAATGATGTAGTGATTCGCGGGCGAAAATGCGTGGGCATCCTTTGCGAAACGACGATGGATCCATCTGGCGCGCTGTGCGTAGTGGCGGGAGCGGGCTTCAATGTAAACCAACGCGCTTTTACGGGCGAACTGGCCGATAAGGCAACCTCGCTTTGGCTGCAAACAGGCGTAGTGGGCGACCGTTGCCAGCTATTGTGCCGTTACCTATTGCATCTGGAAAGCGCGGTGCGCCTGATAGAGCAACGGGGGTTTACGGCGCTTATGCCCGCCTACGCGGCAAGATCGGTCACGCTGGGCGTTCGCGTGCGGGTGATCGGCGCTGCGGAAGCCTTTGTTGGCATGGCTCAAAGCATCGATGCGGACGGGGCGCTGCTGGTTTTGGATGATCGGGGCGTATTGCATCGGGTTATCAGTGGGGACGTATCAGTGAGGGGAGTGATGGGGTATGTCTAAACCTTTGTTTGAGGGTGTAATCACCGATGTGCATGGCATTCGGGTAGGTCAGGCGGAAAATCGAACGGCCATGACGGGCGTTACGGTGGTGCTGGCGGGGCGTGACGGCGCGGTGATCGGCGCGGATGTGCGCGGCGCAGCCCCCGGCACGCGCGAGATCGCGCTCACACGAAGCGAAAACACCGTAGAGCGCGCCAATGCCGTGATGCTCGCCGGGGGCAGCGCTTTTGGGCTGGATGCGGCTTCGGGTGTGATGCGTTTTTTGGAGGAAGCGGGCGTAGGCGTGGATACGGGTCTTTGCAAGGTGCCCATCGTGCCTGCCGCCGTATTGTTTGACCTGGGCGTTGGGGATGGGCACATCCGTCCGGATGCAGCCATGGGCTATGAGGCCTGCCGCAATGCCGCGCGCATCGTCCATCAGGGCGCGTATGGCGCGGGCACGGGCGCAACCGTGGGCAAACTGGTGCCTACCGCCTTACCCGCGCCCGGGGGCACAGGCTCGGCCAGTATTACGCTGGCAAACGGGGTCACGGTAGGGGCAATTGTATGCGTAAACGCCGTGGGCGACATTTATCATCCCCACAACGGCAAACCGCTGGCGTGCGGTCACTTGAGCGATGGCAAGCCAGTGCTGTGCGAAAGCCTGCTCTACGGTGCGCAACCCATGGCGGAACCGCTGAAAATCAAGCATACGAATACCACGCTGGCCGTAATCGCGACGGACGCGGTGCTCACCAAAGCGCAGACAAATCGCCTGGCGACCTGCGGGCATGACGGTTATGCGCGCGCCATCCGCCCTGTGCATACGCAGATGGATGGGGATACCATCTTCGCTCTGGCTACGGGAAGGGTAGATGAAGATGTTAACATGGTTCAGCTTTGTGCCGCGGCCGCCGAAGTGGTGGCGCGCGCCATCGCCAATGCCGTAACGGTGGGGGGCAAACCGTGATTGGTCTGGGCATCGACCTGTGCGAAATCGCCCGCATACAGGCGGCGATGGAGAAGAACGAGAGCTTTGCGCGGCGGTATTTTACGCAGGAAGAGCGCGCCTACCTGAGCACGCGCGGGCAGGTTATGGCGCAGAGCGCCGCGGCGATGTTCGCCGCCAAGGAAGCGTTTCTCAAGGCGCTTGGCGTGGGGCTTTCCGGCGGCATCGCCATGGGGGATGTGGGCATTGCGCATGATGCGCTGGGATGCCCGCGCTATCTGCTGTCGGAAAAAGCGCAAAAAGCCATGGCGGAGCGGGGCGCGCATACCGCGCATGTAAGCTTGACCCATGATGCGGGCATGGCCGCCGCTGTTTGCGTGCTGGACTGATACGAACCGGCTTTCATCCGAAACCAAAAACGAATAAGGGGGGCGCGCTATGCTTCAAACCATTTTGCCGGAGGAAATGAAGCGCGTGGAACAGCGCGTGATAACAGAAGGCGGGATAGCTGGCCTTACCCTCATGGAACACGCCGCAACGCACGTGGCCAACGTGGCCGCGCCATACCTGAAGGAAGGCGGGCGCGTGCTTGCTGTATGCGGCGCGGGCAACAACGGTGCGGACGGCCTTGCAGCCGTACGCATCCTGCTTACCCGGATGCCCTCGCTCAAAGCGGTGATCTGGAAATTACCGGGCGCGCCCACGGCGGAAACCGCCAAGCAATGGGCTCGCCTTGTGCCTTTGATGGCGCGCATCAGCGTGTACGCGCTTGCGGAGGAAGCGGCTGTGCCGACCGTGCCCGTGGATATCGTCTGCGTGGTCGATGCGATGTACGGCACGGGGCTCAGCCGTCCGCTGGCAGGCGCGGCGCGCAAGGCGGCACAATGCCTGGCTAAGGCAAGCGTGCCGGTGGTGGCGGTAGATAGCCCAAGCGGCTTATGCGGAATCACTGGGCAAGTACTGGGCGGAGCCGAAGGCACATGTGTGCGCGCTGAGGCAACCGTCACCTTCCATCGCCCCAAGCCCGGGCTGTTTCTGGCGGAGGGATTGGATGCCTGCGGACGCGTAGTGGTCGCGGATATCGGCATCCCTGCCGCTTTGGATGATGCTCACGGCATGGCGGTGCTGGTGCGGGGGGATACCCTCTTGCCCCCGCGCAAGCGCAATACCCACAAGGGGGATTATGGCCGCGTATTGCTGCTGGTGGGTTCCCACGGCATGGCGGGCGCGGCGGCGATCAGCGCGCTTGCGGCGTTGCGCGCTGGCGCGGGGCTATGTACCGTGGCCTGTGTGGAACGCATTGTGCCAACAGTGCAAACGCTTTGCCCCTGTGCTACCTGCCTGCCGCTGCCTCAGGAGGATGCGCCCGCAGCCTGGGGGTTGCTGCTGGCTGCCACGGCAAAGGCGGATGCGCTGGTGATCGGTTGCGGGCTTGGGCAGGATACGTTCTCGTATCAACTGCTAACGCGATTATTGCCATGGCTGGCGGCGCATCCGCTGCCTGCCGTATTGGACGCGGACGCGCTCAACCTGCTGGCTGCGCACAAAGACGGTGATTTTGCAGGGCTGCGGTTTCTGCCGCAAACCGTGCTTACCCCGCATATCGGCGAAGCGGCAAGGCTGCTTGGTGTTGCGGCGGCGGAGGTGGAGCAGAATCAGCCTGCGGCTGCGCAAGCCGTGCAGGCGCGTTACGGCGCATCGGTGGTGCTCAAAAGCGCAAGTACGGTAATCGTTGCGCAGGGGGGACAGGCAATCAGCCTATATGGTTCGCCCGCCATGGCCAAGGGCGGCAGCGGTGATGCGCTGGCCGGGGTGCTGGGCGCGCTCATGGCGGGACAAACGGCTTATGGCATCAGCGGTGTGAGGCTGATGCAGGTTGCCTGCGCGCTGCATGGGCTGGCTGGCTTGCTAGCGACCGAGGTACGCGGCGAGCGCGGCATGCTCGCGACAGATCTTTGCGAGGCGCTGGGTCGTGTATCAGAAGTAGCACAGCGCGGAGAGGTGACCATCGCCCCGCTGCAGCTTCCTGAAAAGGCGATTTATGATTCCAGTACCGTCTCCATGCATGATGATTCTGATGAGTTGGCGGCGCTGGGGTACAGGGAAGAGGGGATCGTACCGCACGCAAGCACCGCGCACGCAGCGCATGGCGCTGCGGCGGCGCTGGGGCGAAAGGTGCGCGTCACGGTGGATAGACCCTTGGGAAGTCGCCACCCCGAGCGGCGGGATACGGTCTACCAGCTCAACTATGGCTATGTGGCCGATGTGCTGGCCGCAGACAATGAATGGCAGGATGCGTATGTGTGGGGCGTAAAGGAACCCATAGCGGTGTTTGAAGGCGAGGTGATCGCCGTGATCCATCGCTTAAATGACGCGGAAGATAAATGGGTGGTGGCTGCCGTAGGCACCCGCGTAACGGCGGAGGAGATACGTACAGGCACAGCGTTTACGGAGCAGTACTATCAATCCAGAATTTTGGTTATCAAAGATACATAAAGCCAACGCGTAAGGGCGTTTGCAAGGTGCAGGCAGGCGGAGCGCACGCCATGCATACCATGGGGAAGCGTCTCTTGCCAAACGAAAACCCCGAACGCTGCACGATGGGAGCGTTTGGGGTTTTTGAGTGCTGTTGATAGGTGTGCACTTCTTATCAAACCAAGGTGGAGATAATCAACCAGAGGCCATACGCGATCATCAAAATGCCGCCGATGCGCCGCATCTGTTGCTGGTGGGTGCGCAGCCATGCCAACGCGCCTTTGAGCCATTGATACAGCACCATGAATACGATCATCGGCAGCGCCAGCCCCAGCGCGAAAACAGCCAGCGAAACCATGCCTGCGCCTGCCGTTGCGCTGGCCGAAGCCAGAATGAGGGCGTTTGCCAGCACGGGCGTCAAACAGGGCGTCCAGGAAAGGGCAATAACCAGCCCAAACACCGCAGAACTGATAAAACTGGTAGGTTTGACGGCGGTGTTGCTGGCCCATTTGGGGGCGCTTACGCCTTTGAAATGCAGAAAACCAGCCGTCCATAACCCGAAAAGGATCATCAGCGAGCCGGTAACGCCATTGAGCACCCGGCGATCCATGCTTTTCAGCGCGCTGCCGATGAAGCCCGCGCCTGCGCCGATGAGCGTAAAAAACGTCACAAACCCCAGCAAAAGACCAAGCACGCGAAGCATCAGACTGAGCCACGCGCCTTTGCCCTGCTCGCCATCCGCACTATTGCCTACAAGGTAAAGCGCATATACGGGCAGCATGGGCAGCACACAGGGGGAGAGGAATGCCACGAAACCACCGATAAGCATCTCCCAAAGCGGGAGTTGCGTCGCGGTGGTGGCAAATACTTCATTCATGGCGTAGCCTCCGCGGTAGCCTCGGGCGCTTCCGCGGCGGCATCTGCACGCT
>Ga0334884_1006867_pt1 | contig 10034 bp, 9 predicted proteins | sample GraSluR1_MG_7_FD_207215 | JGI IMG/M metagenome (GOLD analysis project Ga0334884, IMG submission 207215) | Sludge microbial communities from methane-producing bioreactor in Wageningen University, Netherlands - Granular Sludge_12_05 R1 | ecosystem: Engineered > Bioreactor > Anaerobic > Unclassified...
ATATCTGCTTCGGCTCTACTTAACAAATCATGATCTTTGATATTACCACGATTTTTCAATATATCAACATCATCATATAAATAAGGATCCCTCATCTTACTCCTCCGCAATAAAGCCGTACATACTTAGTGTGGATTGAAATATAGAAATAAAAGATTCCTCTCCGACCTTCCACTTATCAATATTCTTTTGCGTAGTTTTGCTAGCATATACACCCTCAATGGCATTTAGTGCATTGGCAAAGGACGCACTACGTTCTTTTTGCTCATTACTTAGAGAATCCATACCACAAGATAGTTTAAGCAGGGTAAGTTGTCTGGCAATGCTTTTATCAATTAGTTTAGCTGCTTGTTCCAGTTCTTTTAAGCGTACTTCAATTTGAGGAAGTTGTACTCTATATTGTTTACTAAGCTGCACTTGTTTTTTTACAGTATCGATCTCATTTTCTTTCAGGTATTTACTTATCATTTTCCCATCTATTCTATTCTGAAGATAATAATATTGGTTTTCTTTAATAGTTTTCTTAGAAAGATATCCTTTCGGAAGAGAAGGGAGTATTTGCTCTATTCTATTTTTCCGGAGCAAAAGCTCTTTATACTCATTTATAATAACAGCTGACACCCTTATCACCTCACTATATTCATATGTGTATTATATCATATGTTAACCTAATTATCAATATAATATTCACTTGTAGGTTAATTGTGTGCAGAGGACTATTCGACAAATTACAGCAAGGAGAAGAGTTCATTGGGACAATCATGGTAAGAAGTCCATCGTCTGGCGTTGTATAAGCCGACTCGAAAACACTGGTCGATTCTGAGTAGTAAGAACTGTTTCTGAAACAGATCTTGAAGAAACGCTAGTGAAAGCAATCAATAAGGTGTTATGCGATAAGGACGACTATCTTGAGATCTTGCTCCTCTCGCTTTTTGGCAATATTCTTCAATTTCTGCTCTGACCATTTTCTTATATATATCAATATTCGGTTCCCATAACTCTATATAATTACCAAATGGGTCCGTAAAATGAGCAAACTTTCCATAATCATAGTTAACAATATCATCGGTTTCAAGATTGAGTTTCTGAAGCGATTCCATCATTTCAACTAGGCTATCGACTCTGAAATTAACCAGTGGTGTCTTATCAGACTCTCTCTTAAAAGATAATAGCATCAATTGTTCTCCAGCAAGAAAACCCGATCCATAATCGGTCATTTCCAATTTAAGATGCTTCTGATAAAATTTGTGCAGCTCTACCTTATCTCCTTTAAACTCGAGAAATAAGCCACCAATACCAATTGCTTTCGCCATCAATTTTGCCTCCACACTCGTTTTTTTCCGCCTATGAAACCTATACAACCTTCTTAATGTTACAGAGCCCGTCAAATTGAATACTTTCGTTAGTCAATTGGTTCTTTCTCAACACTTCTCATTCCTAAAGCGAACTTACTAAATCCCAATTTCTCGTAGAAATGGATCATATCTTCTTCACAAAAAAGTTGTATATGAAGGTTCGCTTTCCGGCAATAATCCACTAGTTGCTCAATTATTCGTGTTGCAATCCCCTGATGTCTATAATCGTTATGAACCCCTACTCCGCATATATAAGCATTTGTGATACTATCTGAAATCACTCTACCTGTAGCTACCAAAATTTCTCCTGAGTATGCATATACCGAGTAGTACGATTCAGACATTGCTCTCATTAGTGTTGTAGAATCTAATTTAAGAAACTGATTCCATCCCAACACTTGATAAAGTTCATAAAGGTCTTCTTCCCCAGGTAAAGCTGAGGTAATTGTAATCTCCACTTGCAACCTCCTTGTTCTTGCACTAAATAAACATTGGTGGAAATTAAAGTGATCCTTTAGTAATCATAACTGCATGTGCTTAGCTTCCACAAAGACGAGATATTAGTGATGAGATGGTTTTTTTTTAGAACGCAAAACCATAAGATCTTTATACGCAATGAAGATATCACCCCAACATCTAAAATCTGCTGACATCTAACTCGACTTCTTGCGAGTCCCCATAAGTGCTTCAAATCCATCTTACACTCTCAAAGATTACGAAACAGCATAGATGTACTCCAACGAGTGCTAAACACCCCTCTAAAAATCGTTGATTTTCACCCAAAAACGGCCAAATATCTGCGATTTTCAAGGCTTTTCTGCCCTATTTCCCCATCCTTGACATCAATACTACCGTCTCAACGTGGAACGGGCCCCCCAGGATTGATGTCTTGGGTGGGGTTACTATATTGGAGTAAAAATATCACAGTTCTATTATGTTGTCAGTCCTCCGTCACCATGGCATTTTCAATAGAAAAAACCTGTTCATCATCAGGAATATCATCCAGATTCATATTGTTAATGTGTTTCTGATGAACAAGATAGGCGATTCCGAGAACGATATAAGCTGCTGCAGTTACGTCATAAGCACCGTAACCGATTTTGGAAAACATCCACAAACCCAAAATTCCACCGAGAGTAAAGACTGCGAGTCCGCTGGCAGGAACAATTCCCATCCATACATCTTCCTTAATTTCCCCGCGTAGTCTGTAGCCAATGTAAACGCCAAGGTCTGTAAGGTAGCCTGTCATGTGTGTCATACGCACAAGAACACCTTTGAAGCTAACAATCATACCGTTCTGAATACCCATAAGAAGAGCAAACAGATAGACTATCATTCTGCCTTCACGGCTGAGGGTGTGAACTCCAACAAAAAGCATAACGCCAATAGCAATGACAATATATCCGTAAATACGCCTAAGGAAGAACTTGCGTTCTCCCGTAATGTATGCGGAGATAATTGCACCCGCAAGAAAGGCTCCAACAACAGATAGAAGCCAGCCTGCATTTGCAGGGGTTCCATTATATATTGAAATAGCCGTGTTGGAAACAATACCGGTTATATGTGATACAGTTATTGCGAAGTTTCTGATGGAGAGTGTATTGATAAGACCCGCTAACACGGTCAATGCACACATCCAAATAAATATTCGTTTCTTTTCCATTTAAAAACCTCTGACGTATAATTTTTAATGATAATCAAAAAACAGTTACTTAGGTTCGATTTGCAGACTTGTCCACGATATCACAATTTCAAGGTAAGGTTCAAAGTGGCTTCACCCTTGACATCCAAACTACCGTCTCAATATGGGTAGAGATTAGTCAACTGCTGCCAGATTTATTTGATTTTTGAAAATCACCGTTGAGTGTGAATTTTTTTCCATCTGTCGCTAGGGTGCCATTGAAGTTAAGAACGATATTCTTAACAGTTAGATCTTCTTGCCCAGGTATTTCTATTTTCAGCATATTCATTCTCCGATAGATTTTTCCATGAACACATTGTTCCGACCAAACCTCTTTGCTGCATAAGCGGCATTGTCTGCACGCTCTAATACTTTTTCGTAATTTGTTACTTGCTCTTCGCCACAATATGCAACTCCAATACTAACAGTTGTGCTATAACCTTCCATTTCTGCTCTTTGTACAGCGACACGCAGACTTTCAGCTATGGAGAATAAATCGTCTTGATCATAACCGTATGCTATTGCCACAAACTCCTCACCGCCATAACGATAAAAGTGTAATCGAAAAGCCTTCGTGAAATTAGTCAACACTTCGGCAAAGAGTCTCAAGCATCTATCACCGGAAATATGTCCATACTTATCATTGAAATCTTTAAAATGATCAATATCGAGCATCATGATTCCAGTAGGCTTTTCAGCATCTGAGCCCTGTATCATCATCAAAGTCTCAAATAGTTTTCGGCGATTAGGTAACCCTGTTAACTCATCTGTTTCTTTCTCAATTACAAGCAACCGTCTTGCTTCAAAACTTTCCAACCGTACCCTCATCAAAGTGTTACCGAGATAGCATCCCAGAACAGCTGCAATGAGGCAATTGATTGTATCATCAAGTACCAATAGAGGTTTCAAATAATAAGCCACTAGGGTATGAACCACTAACCAGAAAGCAAGAAATAGTATTGTCCGATGTAATCGGTCAATAAAAGTAAGCGGCATGAGAATGAAACCACCAAGTAAAATGGTCGCACGCATATTGGGGGAGTGTATAACACTAAGATATATCCCTAAAAGAAACAAAACAGAAAAACTGGTATACGCCCCTGTTAATGTATGCTTTTTTATGCTTGGAACCTTATATAGAAAAAACAAAGCGAGAAATGTTGCGAATGTTAGCAGATATGCAGGAATAGCCCCCGCCTTAGTATTGCTAAAGGGAACGGCCATTAACGGCAGTAAAATAAGCACCCACCCCATTAGCAAGAGTGCAGACAGCGTCTTTTCATTATAGTCCTCGATACCCCTGAGATTATTCGACATAAGATTTTCAACTGTGTTTTCTTTTATAGAAAGTAATTTCTTCTCTTCACTCATGCATAAACCCCTCAATCAGACCATTTCAAATATTGACATTCTTATCGGTGGAAAGCAGAACATCCAACACGACCACTAGCATTCTCTAAAAATAGTAGAAAATCTAACTTGACCTCTCGTAAACCCTCAAAAATACAAAACATCTATCTTACTCTGTCAACCGAAAATCACTAAATTGGATATTTACCACTTACCCGGAAACCATACAATGCTTTTCGAAATTTTCACTCAAAACGACCTTGTTTTAGCGATTTTCAAGGCTTTTCCGCCCTATTTCCCCACCCTTGACCATACTACCGTCTCAACGTGAGTCGGAAGTTTATTTAACTGACAACAGTTATTAAAGTGGCTCATTAGCCAAAAAAAAATGTGTTCTTTAGTGAACCCGAGACATAACCGAGTTTGCTCGAATGTTTAATTCAACTTTGAATTCTCTCTTGTTTGAGAAACTCAATATATTCATGACCGGTAAACTGGCTTCCCTGATTAGAGTTCAAAATAAGAGGTTTAGCTGCTTCAAGTGCTATAATGGTCAATATTATACTTATTTATGAAGTTCATTCTGTCAAAAGTGGAGAATACATCATTATCGCAGAGTTTTTGACAATGAGTTCTTCCTCAATCAGACAACCATCCATATCAATCTTCTGCTTATATAACTCGTTATGTCTGCTATATCCGCCCCAATACTCTCCTTTCATTACATGATTTTTTTCAACTATTTCATATCTGTACTCGCATTTGGCTGACGATCGCCAAACCCCTTCAAGATAATCTGTTCCTACACAAACACTTAATTGATAATCATCTACGGTGTCGTTTCGTATCATTAAATCGACGTAAGGGTAAAAACAGGTAGCACCACTTCCAAAAGGTTGTGTTCTATTAGAATCGGGGAAAACATCATACCCGTGTCGATGCCTCTCTATGACCGTCAGGGGTGTATGAATCGTCATCCAAAAAATCAAATTGGATAATTGGCATAATCCTCCACCTGTTCCAGCGGAAAATGTGCCGTTATTAAGTACCATCCCATCAACATAGCCTTTTCGCTTTGTCGGCCTCCCTATCAATTTCCAATAACTAAACACTTCGTTCGGATGAATGATGATGCCGTCTATTTTCTTTGCCGCAATTTTTAAATTGATAATTTTATTATATTGCATCCACATATCAACATCTTTCAATTGTCTCAATAGCGGAGTTTTATGTGAAGAAAAACAGAACGGAAGTAGTGCAGGTGATGTCTGAGATGCAAAAACAGCGTTCATTTTAATCCACAGAATTTTCCGCAAAATTCCATAGTAGAAAATCCCCATTTTCATCCTTGCAGCAGAACGTCTTATAGGTTTTTCGATATTTCTATTTGTTTCCATACCTACTACCTCGCATCATATTCATTATTCGAAATTAAAGCTGACCTATATTCAAATTTGCTGATCTACTTAGGCGCCCTACTAATACGAATTAATTTACTGAGCAACATCATGCCTAATAACCGTTTAGAATATATTGCGGTCATGTTGGTTAGCCTATTTCACAACTATTTAATTCACTCATCCTTAAAAAGCAATACTGACCACACAACCTCGAAGAGCCCTTATATCAAGGGCAATTTCACACCAATTTTTCCTCCCTTGACATCAAGACAACCGTCTCAACATGGAACAGAGTTTATCAGGTTTTAACTTTCGATTCCACGACATATCCCCATTTTCAACCATCTTAGAATCTTCAAAGTGCATTGCGATTTTCACATCGTAATTTTCTCTAAGAAACTTACAATTTCCAGCATGGTCAGAATCGCCATGAGTCAAAATAACAAGTTTTATCTTTTTAGGTATTTCTCCGGGCTTATTGAGTGCTTTTTTCAATACTTCATCAAGAAACATTTGTTTAGCTAAAAATCCGGTATCTATAAGCACAAAACCATCATCTGCTTCGAGTAAATAACAGTTCACCCCACCTACATCGATAATTTCTATACCTTTTAACATGGCTTTTCTCCTTCTATTTACAGTAAATCCTTCTAGTTCATTATATCACGAATTAACACAAAATAATAACAAACATTTGGTGTCAACTCCGACCGTAGAACAACCTACGGTCAACTTATATGAACTATCACTCCCTAGCTCTACATTTTTCACGTTTTCTGCATTTGTGGGAACATCCCCACAATAGTTTACACAACCTTTTTGTTCTATCTGTTTTCTTACATTTCATGGTCTAAATTTTACATTTCAAACCAAAAATGGGTTTCAATATTTTTTTCTGATAAAATATAGTCAAACGTACTCAAAAAAAAGAGAAAGGAGTTTGTGCGTATGAATGTTGAGATTGCCTATGAATGATTGAATGGTAGGGTTTAAAACGCTCTAGGATGACCGATACAAATCACAATCGTATTAAAGAAAGAGGGAAAAACATGATAACTAGGAGAACGTTGTCTTATATTTTATCCATATCCATCCTATTTACAATACTCCTTACATTTTCCAACAAGGTGTATGCGTATCAGGAACTAAGCTCAGTATATTACGATAAAACAAACACGTACGGTTATCGGCTGGACGAAAACGGGAATGCCCTCCTGGCTTCATATAAAGGAAGTGGACCAACCTTTGTGATTCCGAGCAAAGTGGATGGTTATCCGATTACTTACATCGGTACTGAGGTTGTTGTAAATTCTGACGAAATCAAAAGCATAACAATACCAGGTAGCATCAAAGATTTTGATGAATGGGCTTTTGCAGGACTTCCGAACCTAGAAAGCGTTGTCATATCAAATGGTGTTACTTTTATAGGAAATGGAATGTTTTCCGGTTGCGAAAAACTTACCAGTGTTTCCTTACCCAGTAGCTTAAAAAAAATCGGTAGTAACACCTTTGAATATTGTCCATCGCTTCAAAGTATAACAATACCCAATGGTGTAACTCACATTGGGGAATGGGCCTTTGCCGAATGCAGAGCTCTTAGTAGTTTGAATATTCCAAACTCCGTCATAGAAATTGGGGACTCTGCTTTCCGTAACTGCACCTCACTCAAAACCTTAAGCATTCCAAGTTCGGTAACCCTGATTGATTACTACACCTCTCCTTTCGCTAGTGAGAATACCACTCTTCATGTGGCGGATAATAGCTATGCCTTATTATTTGCAAAAGAAAATAACCTTAAATACACTGTTGTTGCTGAACCAAACAGAGTGGCTGTGTCTTCTGTAAGCCTTGAAAAAACTTCGTTAAACATTGGCATCAATGAAATCTATAAACGCACAACTCCTATATTTAGTCCAAGCACTGCTACCAATAAAGCAGTCACTTGGAAATCCTCGGACAAGAGTATTGCTACCGTTGACGAATATGGCAACATAGAACCCGTTTCTTTGGGCACGGCAACCATCACCGTAACAACGCTCGATGGCAACAAAACAGCAACTTGCACAGTAACAGTTGTGCCTGAAGTGGTAACCACGGATACAACATTATACGACCCAACTGACAAAGCAGTTATTGATGAAATGGTAAGAAGTTTTGGTAACATCATTAACGTTGGTGTAGTTTGGAGTGAAAGCGAACCCAAAACAGTCATTGAAATGGATTTATATGGACTCGGTGTGAAGGGAGCTCTTGATGTTAGCGGACTGAAGCACTTGGTTAAGTTTAGTCTTAAGGAAAGTCAGCTGACATCCATTAATGCGAGTGGATTGACATTGCTCAAGGTATTGGACGTTACGAATAACGCAGTAACCGCAATCAATGTTAGCGGCTGTACCGCACTCACCGTTTTAAACTGCAGTTATAACCGACTGGCTACCCTTGACCTTAGTGGGTTAACCTCTTTAAGGTCGATGAATTGCTCCTTTAATTATATCACAACAACAAAATCATTGATCGGGCTCGATCAGTTACGACAATATGTTATGGTTGAGTTTGCTCCACAGTATGTAAAATTAAGCCCGTATACACCACCGGTTAAAACAACGCCACCCGTAAACTTATCGATCTATGAGAAAAACGAATCCACTACCTTTACGGATGCGGCTTATGTGACAAAAGATGGTGACCTTTGGTGTACAAAGAATCTTTATGGAAAGCCTTTATCGAGCAAGTCCATGAGCGATGTCGTTGCCATCTCTTCCAATGGCAAATATGGCACATTGGCAATTAAAAAAGATGGTAGCCTTTGGGGCTGGGGTATGAATAACACCTCACTGTTAGCAGGAAAAGCAGATCCATTCTATTTTGATGGGACCGTTATTAAAATAATGGACAACAATGTCACCTCGGTTTCAGTAGGTGGCGGTTATGCATTGGCTGTTTTAAAAGACGGTAGTCTTTGGGGCTGGGGTTCCAGTTTGGAAGGCGTCCTTGGCAATGAGGTGGAAGTAAGAGATGTTGAACCCTTTAAAATCATGGATGGAGTTGCTTCTGCTTATGCGGATGATGAGGGGACATGTACGTTAATCATTAAGAAGGACGGCACTCTTTGGGGCATGGGCAGAAGAGGATTCTTCGGTTTAGAAGAATATGATAGCACCGGCTGCGGCTACATCTGGACGCCTATGAAACTCATGGACAATGTGGCTTCTGCTTCCATAGTAAAAGGTACCATAATGGCAATCAAAAAAGATGGCACTCTTTGGGGTTGGGGAAATAATGCTGAAGGCGAGTTAAACCAAATGCTTCCGATGAAATATGGTATTTTACCGACCTTGCTTATGCACGATGTGGTCTCCGTAGCAACCGAAGAAGGCACTTCTATCATACTGAAATCGGATGGAACGCTAATTAAGATGGGTTACACACCAGACGTAAAAGAAAACATCCTGCTCCCAAATGCCAGCCCAACTCCACCTCTCACCGCGACACCCACCGCTTCAAAGGTGTTGGTCAATGGCACAAAGATTAGCTTTGATGCATACAACATCCAAAGCAACAACTACTTTAAGCTCCGTGATTTGGCAAAGGTGCTTTCCAGCAGTGAAAAGCAATTTGAAGTGACTTGGGATGGTGCAAAAAATGCGATTAATCTGATCCGTGGCAAAAGCTACACGGTCTCTGGCGGAGAGCTTGCAGCCGGCGATGGCAAAGCAAAAACACCCACGCTTTCCACTTCTAAGATTTATATCGATGGCACAGAGGTACAGCTAACGGCCTACAACATTAATGGCAATAATTATTTCAAACTGAGAGATGTGATGCAAAAGTTTAATGTGGGTGTTGGTTGGGATGGCGCAACAAGCACCATTACCATTGATACGAAAATAGATTACACGCCATAAAAGTGAGGTTTTAACGGTAGTAATACTTCATTGCTCTGACAGATATTCATAGAATGACTAAAAAAGAGGCTATGTTGTGTCACAATTATGCTGACACAACATAGCCTCTTTTTCTAGAGTTAAAAACAACTTTTATCCATCTTTCTTTTTTCATTATGTTGTCAAACCTCCGTCCCCACGGCATGCTGATGAACAAGATAGACAATTCCGAGAACGATATAAGCTACTGCAGTTACGTCATAAGCACCGTAACCGATTTTGGAAAACATCCACAAACCCAAAATTCCACCGAGAGTAAAGACTGCGAGTCCGCTGGCAGGAACAATTCCCATCCATACATCTT
>Ga0334884_1006868_pt1 | contig 10033 bp, 5 predicted proteins | sample GraSluR1_MG_7_FD_207215 | JGI IMG/M metagenome (GOLD analysis project Ga0334884, IMG submission 207215) | Sludge microbial communities from methane-producing bioreactor in Wageningen University, Netherlands - Granular Sludge_12_05 R1 | ecosystem: Engineered > Bioreactor > Anaerobic > Unclassified...
TGGCGGAGGCCCGAGCCGATGAGGACTTTCTTGACCCCGTCGACGTCTCGGGCGGCCTGATAGAGCTGCAACAAGGGGCGGTGGTCGCTGTCGAGATGGCGACAGGGCTTGGGCACCAAGCAGGAAGGGCGCTGGCAGCGGCGGAAGGCTTCGGGGTTGCGGCAACCCATGCGGTACATATTGGCGCTGGGGCCGCCGAGATCGGAGATGACGCCGTTGAAGGTGGGGTCGGTGTCGCGGAGGTGGGCGATCTCTTCGACGATGGCCCGTTGGCTGCGGCTCTGGATCTGACGTCCCTCGTGGAGAGCCAAGGCGCAGAAGGCGCAGCCGCCGAAGCAGCCGCGCATGATGGTGACGGAGCGCTTGATCATCTCAAAGGCCGGGAGGGTCTGGCCGGCGTAGCGGGGATGGGGTTGACGGGCGTAGGGCAGGGCGTAGACCCGGTCGAGCTCGGCGGTGGTGAGTGGGCGCGCCGGTGGATTGACCCAGAGGATCTGGTTGTGGTGGGCCTGGGCGAGGGGGGGGCTGACCTCTGGGCGGCCATGGAGGAGCTGGAGGCGCGACGCTGCGGCGAAGGCCTGTGGATCTTGGCGCACCTCTTCCCAGCTTGGCAGGAGGAGGGCGCGCTCCGGGCCGGGGTCGCCATCGCCTGGGCTTGCGACGGCGAATGGCTCGGGCAAGTGCTTGGTCTTCCACGCGGTGGCCGGCAGACCGAAGAAGTGTTCCAGGGGGTGGCCGGCGGCGAGTCCATGGGCGAGCTCGACGATGGCGCGCTCGGCGTTGCCGTAGAGGAGGACGTCGGCCTTGGCGTCAAAGAGGATGGCGCGGCGGACTTTGTTGCTCCAGTAGTCGTAGTGGGCGAAGCGGCGCAAGCTCGCTTCGATGCCGCCAAGGACGATGGGGACGTGGGGGAAGGCCTCGCGGCAGCGCTGGGCGTAGACCGTCACGGCCCGGTCTGGGCGTCGCCCGGGCTGTCCATTGGGGGAGTAGGCGTCGTCGGAGCGCGGCTTCCTATCGGCGGTGTAGTGGTTGACCATGGCGTCCATGTTGCCAGCGCTGACGCCAAAGAAGAGGTTGGGTGGGCCGAGGGCAGCGAAAGGGGTGGCATCGTGCCAGGGGGGCTGGTCGATGATGCCCACCCTGAAGCCGTGGGCCTCTAGGAGGCGTCCCATGATGGCGACGCCAAAGGAGGGGTGGTCGACATAAGCATCACCGTTGACGAGGATGACGTCGCAGCTCTCCCAGCCGAGGTGGTCCATCTCCGCGCGGGTGCAGGGCAGGAAAGGGGCGATACCGAAGCGCTTGGCCCAGAATGGGCGGTGGGAGAAGAGGCTGGTTGGCGTCGTCGGAGCGTTGGCAGGCACGTCGCTTTTGTGACCAAAAAGGATAAAGGGCCTTGCGTTGAGGCCAGTGTGGGGATAGTCTGCGCCATCTTTTGGGGCTGCGCGGGCGCGTGCTGGCCCCTGCATCCAGCGCCTTGCATGTTGGCCATGCGGGGCGAAAACGCAAGGAAAACCTCACATGGACGATCCTTCTAGTTGGTTATCCAGGCCGTGACGTTTCACCGTACAGGAGATTCGCCTGTGTAGTGAAGCGCAAGGAGATGAGCAAATGCGCGGCACATGGCGAGTTTTTGTACCATTGTTATGCAGCTCCCGCTGGGTCATGCGTGTGTTGGGCCGACGAGGCGTAAACAGAGACCTTCAATGCTGGAGACTGCGAAATGAGTTTGGGAGCAGCGAAAGCCTATCTGGATGTAGATGAGCTCTGGGGCATCTGGCCGGGGCTGGATCAGGATGAGAAAGCCGAGTGGTTTGCCCAGGTCGATCCCGAGGACGCCGAGGACTTCTTTCTGAGCTTGCCGCCTGAGGATCAGGCGGCGGTGTTGTTGGCTTTGCCCGAGAAGGCGCGTCGTCTGTGGATGCGCAGCCTGGACCCGGACGACGCGGCCGACGTCTTGCAGGAGGTCGACGAGGAGCATCCTCGCCAGGGCCTCTTCGGCATGTTGGAGGACGCGACCCGGCGTGAGGTCACGGCCCTGCTCGCCTATGCTGAGGACCATGCCGGTGGCTTGATGAGTCCGCGCTTTGCGCGCTTGCGGCCCGAGATGACCGTGGACGAGGCCATCGCCTACTTGCGCCGCCAGGCGCGGGAGCGGGTCGAGACCATCTATTACGCCTATGTGCTCGATGCCCGTCAGCATCTTCTCGGGGTGGTTTCCTTTCGCGAGCTCTTTGCGGCGGCGGGCGGCAAGAAGGTCGCCGACGTCATGTGGGACGAGCCGATCACGGTGCGGGACGACGCCGATCAGGAGACCGTCGCGGCCATCATCGCTCGGGAAGACTTGATGGCTCTGCCCGTGGTCAACGCCGAAGGGGCCATGATCGGTATCGTCACCATCGACGATATCGTCGACGTCGTGCAGGAAGAGGCGACGGAGGACATTCAGAAGTTGGGCGGTATGTCAGCCCTGGATTCGCCCTACCTGCAGACGGGTCTGTGGGAGATGGTGCGCAAGAGAGCGGGCTGGCTGACGGTGCTCTTTGCGGGCTCCCTGCTGACGACTTCAGCCATGTCCTATTACGAGGAGGCCATGGCCAAGGTGGTGATGCTGACCATCTTCGTGCCGTTGATCATCTCCAGTGGGGGCAACTCCGGTTCCCAGGCGGCGACCTTGGTCATCCGTGCCATGGCTTTGGGCGAGGTGCGGTTGCGTGACTGGCTCAAGGTCATCAAGCGCGAGCTGATTTCGGGTCTGTTGTTGGGCCTGATTTTGGCGGGCTTCGGCCTGGCCAGGGTCTATTTTGGCGAGTGGTTGTTGGGGAGCTATGGGAGCCACTATGTGCTGTTGGGGTTGACCGTGGCGTCGTCGCTGATTGGCGTGGTGACATGGGGGACGGTCTCTGGCGCCGGTCTGCCCTTTTTGTTGCGGCGCTTGGGCTTCGACCCAGCGAGCGCTTCAGCGCCCTTTGTGGCGACCTTGGTAGATGTGGTCGGTATTATTATTTATTTTTCCATCGCTCAGTTTTTCCTGGCAGACCTGTTGGGGTGAGCGAGCCCGAGCGAGGCAGGGGCGTGAGCGAGCAGCAGCATCGAGGGCGCTGGTGGCGTTACGCTGGGTTGGCGTTCATCCTGATGAGCGCGTTGGCTGCCTTGGCGCTGGTGCTCAGTGGCCAGGTGGGGGTCGACTCATTGCAAGGGCTGCTGCCGCGCGCGGGCTGGCGCGGCTACCTCTCGTTCATCGCCCTGGTGGTGGTCATGCAGTTGCTGTGGCTGCCGCGGATGTGGGCCCACATGATCGGTGGGGCGCTCTTTGGGGTCTTGGGGGGCGCGGGTCTGGCGATGCTCGGCGACACTTTGAGCGCCGTGGTGTGTTTTGGTTTGGCCCGTGGCAGCGGCAGCGCGTGGGTCTTGGCGGCGCTCCAGAAGCGCCGCAAGGCCGAGGCCGTGCGGCGCCTTCTGGCGCAGCGCCACCCGGTGGTGGCGATGATCGTTTTGCGCTGTCTGCCCATGGCCCACTACACCCTGGTCAGCTATGCCGCGGGGCTCTCTGGGATGACCTGGAGGCGTTTTCTCCTGGGCAATAGCCTGGGATTGGTGCCGGGTTCGTTGGTCTATGGCATGGTGGGAGCCTACGCCATGGCGCCGAGTGATCCTCGCTTCATGGTCGCCGTGGGGGCGATGGTGGTGGCCCTGGTGGTGGGAACCTGGTTGTCGCGCCGTGTCTTGCGTGCGACCTAGCTGGGAGTGTTTAATGCTGGGCAGCGTGTTGACAGCCGTAGGGAACTAACGCCCCATGGGCGAAGCGGGAAGGCAATGGATCCGATCAGCGACGATCTCTTTCGCACGATTCTTTACAGCATCGGTGACGCCGTCATCGTGACCGACGCCGAGGCCCGGGTCAAGAACATGAACGCCGTGGCCGAGTCGCTGACAGGTTGGCGTGAGGCTGAGGCGATGGGGCGGGAGATCGGTGCGGTCTTTCACATCATCAATGAGGACAGCCGCAAGACCGTCGCCAATCCAGTCCTGCGCGTGCTGAGCGAGGGGAAGGTGGTGGGCTTGGCCAATCACACCTTGCTGGTGGCGCGCGATGGCACGGAACGCCCCATCGCCGATAGTGGGGCGCCGATCCGCGGCGCTGGCGGTTGCGTCCAGGGGGCAGTGCTGGTTTTTCGCGACCAGAGCGCCGAGCGTGAGGCCGTGCAGCTTCTCCGGCATCGCTTGTCCATGCAGTCCTGTGTCGCGACCTTGTCCATGCGGCTGTTGAACGCGACGTCCGAGGATGAAGACGAAGCGGTGCAGGAAGCGCTGGAGTGGATCTGCGCCCTGACCAGCGCTGACCGCGCCTATGTCTTTCTCCTGGACAAGTCCAGCCAGACCATGAGCAACACCCACGAAGCGTGCGCGGCGGAGGTGGTCCCACAGAAGGGCAACCTCCAGGGGCTGCCCCTGGAGGTCTTCCCGTGGTGGATGGCCAAGTTGCGCGGGCGCGAGAAAATCAACGTCCCCGATGTGAGCGCGCTCCCGCCCGAGGCCTCGGTCGAAAAGGAGATCCTCGAGGCCCAGAGCATCCAGTCGGTGTTGGTCGTGCCCCTCGAGTGGCGCGGTGACGTGCGCACCCAGCGCACCTGGGGGCGCGAGGATCTGCTCTACCTGGAGACCTTTGCCAACCTCCTCAGCTTGGCCATGCAGCGGCGTCAAGTGGAGAACTCCCTCAGGCTGGAGCGGGCGCAGCTCTTGTCCCTCTTCGACAGCATCGATGAGCCGATTTACGTCGCCGATATCAACACCTATGAAGTGCTCTATGCCAACCAGTCGTTGGTGCGACGGGTGGGGCGCTCCGTCGTCGGGCAGATCTGCTACCAAGTGCTCCAAGGGCGCACCACGCCTTGTGAGTTCTGCAACAACGAGCTGTTGCGGACGATGGGGCACGCCCCCCACCATTGGGAGCACTACAACCCGCTGCTCGATGCGCATTTTCACATCATCGATCGCGCCATTCGCTGGCCCGATGGCCGGGTGGTGCGTTTCGAGTTGGCCATCGACATCAGCGATCGCAAACGGGCGGAGACGGAGCTGCGGGCGAGCGAGGAGCGCTTCAAAGGTATCTTTGCTCAGGTGGCCGATGGGATCTTGTTGATCGATCCGCTGACTTTGGGCGTCGTCATGACCAACGGTGCCATGGCCAAGCTGCTCGGCTACAGCGAGGCTGACTTGTTGGCACAGGATCTCTACGCGCTCCACCCACCGGAAATCGCAGCAAGTCTGCGGGACGCCTTGGCAACCCTCGATGAGGAAGGGGTGACCTTGGAGGACATCGCCTTGCTCCGTGAAGACGGGCAACGGGTCTTCGCTGACTTGCGATTGGCCAAGGTCTACATCGACGGGCGCCATGTCGTGGCTGGCTCCTATCGGGATGTGACGGAAAAACGCGCCATCCAGGCGCACATCGCCCAGTCCGACCGCCTGGCCAGCATGGGCATGCTCGCCGCGGGGGTGGCCCACGAGATCAACAATCCCCTCGCCTATGTGCTCTTCAACATCGAGAGCCTCGAGAAGGACATGCAGCAATTGACGGAGGTCGTGTTGCGCTGTAGCAAAAGCATGCGCGCCCACCTCGGGAACGAGACCTTCGCGGAGATCTTGGGGGATGGCGCGGAGATGTTGCAGTCTGCCATGCTGGAAGACATGCAAGAGCGCCTGCGCGAGGCGCTGGATGGCACCCAGCGCATCAAGGTCATCAGCCGCTCGCTGAGCACCTTCGCCCACATCGAGCGGGAGGAGGAGTCTGAGGTCGACGTCAAGTATGCCATCAACTGCGCCATCAACATGGCCTTCAACGAGATCAAGTACCGGGCGCGGGTGGTCAAGATTTTCGAACCCGTCGTGTCAATCTGGGCTTCTGAGGGGAAGCTGTCCCAGGTGTTTCTAAACCTCCTCATCAACGCGGCGCACGCCATCGACGAGGGAGACGTCAACAACAACCACATCACCATCCGCACCTGGACCAAGGATAACGCCGCCTACGTGGAGATTTCCGACAGCGGTCGGGGGATCTCGCCCGAGCACCTGGGGCGGGTCTTTGAACCCTTCTTTACCACCAAGAGAGCCGGGGTGGGCTCTGGGCTGGGGCTGGCCATCTGCAAGAACATCGTCGAGGGCTATGGTGGGACGATCCGTGTCGAGAGTGAAGTCGACAAGGGAACGCGTTTCTTGATCCGTTTGCCGCCGCGCCCGCGCAAGCACAGTCAACCGCGACTGGCCCAGGTGCCCCAGCCGAGCGCCCCGGCGCGCTGCGACGTGCGTGGCCGAGTCCTCGTCATCGATGACGAGGAGTCCATCCGCAATCTCCTCAAGCGCCTCCTCGGTGAAGCGCACGAGGTGATCACCTGCGATTCAGGTGCAGCCGCGCGCAAGCTTCTGACGGCGGACCAGGATTTCGATCTGCTGCTCTGCGACATGATGATGTCTCCTGTGACCGGGATGGATTTGCACGCCTGGCTTGCCGACGCGTACCCTGCCCTGAGCCAAAGGATGGTCTTCATCACCGGAGGCGTTTTTACCCCGCGTGCGGCTGAATACCTGGAGCAGGTGAGGGCCACGCGGCTCGAGAAGCCTTTCGACCCCGACAAGGTGCTGGATTTGGTCCGCACTCGGGTCATGGCACGGCACCCTTCGGCTTAGCCACGGCTTGGCATCTGCTGGATCACGGGACCTCTCTGTGCTGCCGGTGGGGCCGTGCGCCGTTGACGTTCAGCCCCAGTCCCGAGTGGAGGCGGCGCCTCTTCCCTTGACACGGGCGCGGTTCGGTCCCACTCTCCCAGGACGCGCCTCGGCGCTGTTACAAATTCCCGAAGAAGTTCCAACGTCTATGCGTTGCCAAGCTGTTAGACTCCTGGCGCTCGCCAGTGTCACCCTGATGCCTTCGTGGGTGGCGGCGGAGCCCCTGTGCGCTACAACCCCTTCCCCTGCGGGGGCATGTAGCGCAGGCCCGGTCCTCGTCGTGCCGACGGAGGTGGAGCCCGTGCCTGAGGGCGACGTCCTGGCAGAGGCCTCCCTCGTCGAGGCGACTCAAGCGGCCACTTACCAACCTGGGTGGTTGCCTGCGTTGGCTGCCGTCGTGCCTGGCGCGCTCTTACATGGCAGCGGCGTCTTCGCCGCAGGTGATCGCCAGGCAGCCTATCGCTTGCTTGGCATGCAGGGCGCGGGGGTGGCGGCCCTTGGCAGCGGGATCGCGATCCTGGCGCTGAGTGGCGCCTCGCGCAAAGTCGCGGGACCGGCAATTTCCTTGACGGGCCTGGGCGCCGGGCTCTTTTTTCAGAGTTGGATGGCCGATTTCTTTGCCGCTGCCCTGGGCCCGGACCGGCTCGGGCGTCCGCGTGCCGAGAGCGACACCGTGGCGCTGCGCACGGGCTATCGCTACGTCCACGATCCCGTGTTCGCCTACACGAGCTTCTGGACCAGCAGGCTCGATCTTCATTGGGGTGGGTGGCGCTTGAGCCCCGGCGCTTGGGTCGGTCTAGACGATGATCACCAGCGCACGGCCCTGCATGTCGCTTACCGTTGGTGGGGTTGCACCCCTGGGGTGGCTTGCTCCGATGGCAGCCGCTTGGAGCTCGAAGGGGGAACGGTCTATCACCGCCACGGCCGCGAAGGTTTTGGCTTCTGGGGATGGGAGGGGAGCCTGCGGGGGCGGCTCGACCTCGAGCGCATTGCGCCGGTCCTGGCCGGGGCCTTCATCGAGGGAGAGTGGGGCTGGGGCATGGATTTCGTCTATTACCAGCATGCGGATCTTGGCGAGGACGCTATCGATCGCTTGCTGCTGGGCTTTGCCTATGGGCTTTATCTGGGGCGTCCCGAGGCGGGACACGGTGAGGTCGCGATTTATTACGATCATCGCCGGGAGTCTTTTGCCGGCGGCTTCGCCTGGGCCGGGGTGGGGAGTGGATCCATCGGGCACGTGGGCCTGCGCGGCGAGTGGTCCTTTCCGCCGCTGGGCCACGGGCACCGGCTGGGCTTGGGCTGGGATGTGCAGGTCGGCTCGGCCATCGTCGCGGGCTTGGATGTGGTCTACCGCTGGCTTCCTGGTGCGGCGGAGGTGCGGCCATGAGGTGGCAGGCGCCGCGTCTCTCGCTTCTGATTGCCCTGGTCTGCGTGGCTGGCTGTATGCCCCCCGACGGGGCCCACTGCCGCCAAGATGACAAGGTGGGCCAGGCCAGCCAGGCCGATGGCAGCGCGGTGGAGGTGGCCCAGGGGCTGGCGGCGGTGCACGTCTTCACCGAGGGCTATCTCGAGCTGTGGGCCCAATCTCCGGTGCTGCACCTCAGCTACGAGGTGGGGGCACGCGCGCCAGCGACCTTGCGGGTTCGGGTGCGCAACATCCCCGCCGATGCGGTGTTGTGGCCCTTCGCCGCGGCCGAGCCCGTGCTGCGCCTGCCCGGGACGCGTCCTACCGTTGGTGAGTGGTTGCTCCCGGTCTCCCCGGGGCAGCGGCTGGAGCTGGAGGTGGCGCCTCCAGACGGGGCGGCGGCGGGAGACTTTGCCTTTGGCGTGCTGAGCGACATTCAAGAGGCCCTGGATCGCTTCGGCGACTTCGCTGAACCTCTCGAGGCCGAGGCCGGGCTGCGTTTTGTGATTTCCACGGGCGATCTGGCGCGCAACGGGACGGCGGCCTCCTTTCGCGCCGTACAGGCGGCGCTGGAGGCCTTGCCCGTACCCTTCTACAGCACCATCGGCAATCACGACCTCCCGGGGGTGGTGCCGCACTGGGGCGACATATTTGGGCGCACGTCTTTTCACTTCCGCTTCAAAGGGGTGGCCTTCAGCCTCCTGGACACGGCGACGGCTTCCCTCGACGGGTGTGTCTACGAGGCGCTGCAGGGGTGGCTGGCGGCCTCTCGCGGAGGCCTGCACGTGGTGGCCATGCACATCCCCCCTTTCGATCCCGTGGGCACCCGCAGTGGCGCCTTTCGCAGCCGCCGCGAAGGACTGCGGTTGCTCAACACGCTTGGTGCGGCTGGGGTCGACATGACCTTTTACGGTCACCTCCACACGGCCATGTTCTTTGCCAATGGTGGGATTCCGGCGTGGATTTCCGGCGGGGGTGGGGCCATTGAAGAGCGCATGGACGGGATCGGGCGCCACTACCTGCGGGTCGACGTGGGTGGGGTGCCAAGGGACTTGCAGGTGGCGATTCGCCGCATCGAGTGATGGCGGAAAATGACGGTGTTGGTGAAAAAGCGCTTGCCAAGGTGGGGAGCGGCGTATAGGGTTTTTGTTGCGCTGCACAATTTTATTGTGTCGGCGAGTAGGGTGGATGCTCTAAACATGTGCTGCGTATGGATTACGTGCTGATTTTTGACGACAGAAAAATTGCTGCGCCGCACACAAGCAAGGATTGAACATGGCAATAGCTGAACTACCGCAACGCGCCGTAGCGCGGATGACCGCCCAGGTGGTCGAGGCGATGCAACGTTCTCAGTACTTTCAGGCGCGCTTCTTCGAGGCGGCGCTCCAAGGGCCGGAGAGCTGGCGGCGCATGCTTGAAGCGGTCACTCAGGCCAAGGAAGCGAGCGACTGGGTGGCGTTGCGCAAGCGCTGGCAGTCGGGTCTGCGTTACCGCTCGCTGGTGCAGACGCTGGGGGCGGAGCTTTTTGGTAGCGCTGTGTTGCCTGGTGAAGTGCTGCTCGCCGAGGATGGCCATTTTTCGCTGACCTATATTCCCCCCAAGGCGGGCGTGGCGCCATCGGAGCATGCGCTCTTTCACGTCGGTGGCGTGCTCCCCTACGGTGACCCGCTTTTCCGCTTGATGCCAGGCGTGTGTTTCTTCGAGCGCTTCACCGAGCGGGGCATGGGGGTCTATGCCATGGCGCTGCGCGGCGACAAGCAGCAACAGAACTACCGCAAAATGCGGATGTCCACGGTCATGGAGAGCTTGGGACACCTCGCCGGCGTTGCCTTCCAGCACAACCAGGGCCGCAAGATGATCGCCGAGGGCTACTGCGGTTTGGGCCCCCACCTCTTGACCTTT
>Ga0334884_1006871_pt1 | contig 10022 bp, 6 predicted proteins | sample GraSluR1_MG_7_FD_207215 | JGI IMG/M metagenome (GOLD analysis project Ga0334884, IMG submission 207215) | Sludge microbial communities from methane-producing bioreactor in Wageningen University, Netherlands - Granular Sludge_12_05 R1 | ecosystem: Engineered > Bioreactor > Anaerobic > Unclassified...
TCTCAGTTCCGCGTTCAATAAGGTGAGCTGGTATGGACGAGGCCCTCATGAGAGCTATGCAGATCGAAAAGACTCGGCATTTGTAGGCTTGTACGAAGCAAACTTCACAGAGCTGTACCATCCCCACATCACGCCACAAGAAAATGGCAACAGGGCTGATGTTCGTTGGTTCACATTATCGGGAACTGCCAGTAAATCAATGACAGTCACAGGCAACCCCCTTGTTAACTTCAGTATTCAACATTATACGCTCGAAAACCTCACGCAGGCTAGGCATATTGATGAACTTAACTGGATGGATGAGCCTTATTTATATATTGACTATGCGCAATCCGGTCTGGGCAGCAATGCGTGTGGTCCAGATACGCTTCCTCAATACCGTCTCTCACCTCAGACCTATCGTTTTAGCTTTTTCCTGTCTCCGGGACTCAACCAGGATTGAAACATGAGCAGGAACAAGATCATGCTCGCCATCCTCATTTTCTTTCTCATCGGATGGGTAACAACCGCCTGTCAGGGTCAGCCTGAGATATCAATGCCGGTCAGGTCTGAGGTTGCCGTCACAGGTTCACCTTCCGCAATCCCTTCAGCACCTACTGCTACCAGAACTTTAACCCAAACATCTACCCAGACGCCAACCCTGACACCCTCAAACACACCGACATTGTCTGAGCCGCCAGACTGCCGGATACCCTCAGATGATTATTCAATCCTAAACATCAACGGACATAAACTCAACCAGCGCACCTACGACATGCTGGAATACGCAGCCACCCTGTACTCAGGTTTGATTGACGTCACGGGGGTCTCTATAACACAAGGCTCGTATACAAGTGCTGTTGAAGCCAGCTTCGGCACGCATGCAGGGGGCGGTGCGGTTGATATATCCGTCATGGAGCCCGGCACCTATAACATCGTTTACGATGAGATTGAACCTTTGATTCAGGCATTACGCCTGGCGGGTTTCGCTGCCTGGTTCCGGGATTTTGACGACCTTTATCCCGGATCACCCGTTCACATCCATGCCATTGCCATTGGAGATCGCGAACTTTCCATGGCTGCCAGAGAGCAACTGGCCGGCCCGCATGGTTATTTCTGGGGTTATAACGGATTGCCTGTTCAATCCGGATTGCCCAATCGCGATCCACATGGCGGGCCAGTTATCTGTCAATGGATGATGGAGATGGGTTATCCGAATAAAACTGCGACGCCATCCATAGATGAGTAAAAGGTTGATCAATGCTTTGGGATGAATTTACCTGATTTTCTTGACAAAGCCCACTTTATACAATACAATCCTAAACCTGATGCGGGGTAGAGCAGTGGTAGCTCGTCGGGCTCATAACCCGGAGGTCCTTGGTTCGAATCCAAGCCCCGCTACTAAAAAACAACCAGAGTCCGTCGGGCTCTGGTTGTTCGTTAACCTGGCGCACAAATGATCTTATTGCAGATCAAGTTGAAAAACTGTGAAAACCTCAAAATCCTATTGGTGTGATCAGTGATATCGTTACCTTCCCGATGTAACAGGGACCTTTTCTTGCTTGGAAATTGCTGACAGTTTATGCGAGAAATGTCCTAATGACACCTTAACTATTAGAGGAAACATCTCGGCTGATGTCCCTGGTACTTTTCTGAAGTAATGCAGGAATAATACTTTCGACGGATTGCGTCGCCTAACTAGTCAAGCAGTTTTCAAGCCATTGCAATTACTTGCTCGCAGGTGTTTGAATCTTAATAGTCGTTATTATATAATCTGCTTAATAATAAATCACAGCCATGTCAAAAAAATCCAAGCACAATTACTGTACAGTATACAATAAAATCACGGCTATACGAAGCTATTATTGTTTATCACCAATTCTTGTGATTAATAGTTGACCAACTTACATGCCAATAGAAAGAAGTGATACAGAATGGATAATGGACAATTCCAACTATTGAAACAATATGTGGGTCCAAATTTACTAAATTACGTACTGAATTACGATAAAATCACAAACGATAGCTCTTTTGATAAGCTAGAACTTCTTCCTATCCAGGTCGATGTACTTGATGCTCTGCACGCCAGGATTAAACAGTGTCGATTTCAGTGGATAGAACAAGGTGGCTTCGGAGATGGAGTTGATATTTTTCTGAGATTACTTACTTCTAATGGTACATCCCTATTTAATCATTACTATCAGAATTGTGGAGGCCATCTAGTCTCACCAACCTCTGCTGACCCATTAGTATCGTATCTTCAGCAAATTTGTATAGAGGCGTACCCCAATTTCCTGATGAAGTCATTAGGGCTATCATACATGATGGGAATGAGTATAAGTATGGTAAAAAACAACGATGAAATTGTCCGTTTAGTAAAAGATGATGTTCTGGATAAAATTACGAATAAAAAGGAAGGTTATGATTACGCCTTTCAGTTTTCTACAATCGATGGCTTAGAGTTTAACCAACAAATCAGTACGGCTTTTTCGTCGATTATTGCAAGATCATTTTTTGATTCATGCAATCGTATGGATTACTCTTTATCTTCTGTTCTAAAGGCAATTGATGTAAATATTGATGTAATGCGCCGATTAGCAAATGATCAATCTGCAACATACAGCAGCTTTATCGGAATCCAAGGTTTGCGATTTCAAGGCTTTGATGCAATTGAACTTCCGGGTGGGGTGTTGAGGCAATTTCGTGACATTTCAAACCCGGGAATGCATACTGGTCAAACAGTTGTAAGTCATTCAGATAACATGGCAGGAGAATTCAGTGGCCATGTATTCGAGGTCTTTCATTCTACGAAGATTTCATCCACCAGAGGAGCAACCAACACTAGCAATAGCATCGAGACCAATCGAGTCCAAGAAAATGAATTTCACAAATTACGGTTTTCTGTTGTTTTTTCCTCACTGGCAAACCGAGGACCTGTTCCAACTTTTTTTGAGTTCGGCTTCCCCCTAATTAATCCAGGTAATTATGGATTTGGCAATGATTTTGTCAGAGACTTCATATTGGTAAATGAAGTAACCAAAGAAAAATTGATAGAGTGGTATAACGTCCTGAGCAATAAAGATTTGAAGCGTGTACAAACACCACTTAAAAGACTTCAGTATGCGATTTTCGAAAGAAGGGACCCCGAAGATGCTATTGTAGACGCAATTATTGCTTGGGAGGGAATGTTTAGTGAGGCATTTGAGACAACTTTCAAGGTTGCAGGAAGCATAGCTAAATTCCTTCGCTCTGGTTTAGAGCGAAGGAAACTCTTTACACGATTAAAGACGCTGTATAAACTGCGAAGCGATATTGTTCATGGTAAAGACAGCAAATTATTAAAAAGAGAGAACATAGAAGACGTCCGTGCAGAAGTTATCAACATTGGTCTGGAATGTATGATGAAAATAATCAATAATAAACGCCTACTTTCGATGAGATCGGATGAAAGAGTGCACGCAATATTGGTTCTCGATGAGTCTGGTAATGGTTCTGCAACAGGCTGCTAAAATGAATCCCGTTTCCCTCACCGACTGTTTTCAAATCTGATATTAACAGACCGTCAACAACTTGTAAGGATTTGATTATTGATTTTTTTTAAAATTTCCTTATAATGGAATTAGTTTATTGCCCCAATAATCTAATCCAACCGAATCGCAATAGGCAGGGGACCCGTGGGGAATACAGATCAAAAGACAGCCGATCAGACCTGGGTGCGGAAAATGAATCGCAGTCTTACCCTCGCGGCTTTCCGAACCCATAAACCCCTCTCAAGAGCTCGCCTTGCAAAAGAAACTGGACTCAATCCCAGTACCGTTTCCAGCATTGTCAATGAACTCATTGAAGATAACCTGATCCGTGAAACGGAATTAATCCAAAATGGCATCGGCCGTCCCGGGCGGCTGCTTGAGCTAAATCCCAAAGGCGGGTGTGCACTGGGTATAGAAATTAATGTCGACTATTATGAAATCCTGGTTGCAGATTTCTCAGCAAATATCATTTGGCACGAAAAACAATCGCTGACCCCTGAAATCGGTCAGGAAGATATTATGGCTCAGGTCCTGGCTCTTGCGAAGGATGCACTGAGTTTTATCCAAGCGAACAACTATCGCCTTCTTGGTGTGGGCGTGGGTGTCCCTGGCCTGGTGGATGTGTCAAGTGGTCTTCTTCGAATCGCACCCAACTTACACTGGGAAAATGTTCCGGTGAGAGATGTCCTTGCAAGTACCTTCGATTGCCCGATATATGTGGAGAACGAAGCCAATGTCGCCGCTTTAGGCGAATACTATTTCGGTGCTGTTCAAAACATCAAGGATTTTATTTATCTGAGCACCGGCATTGGATTGGGAAGCGGCATTGTTATAGAAGGTAAATTGTTTCGGGGGATGTTCGGTTACGCAGGTGAAGCTGGGCATATGACGCTTGACGTTAATGGCAATCTTTGCGGTTGCGGGAAAAAAGGCTGCTGGGAAACATTTGTCGGACCCCGGGCGGTTGTCCGCCGCGTTCAACAATTATTGAATGCCGGGGAACATTCAGCCCTTTTGGAAATGTCAAAAGGAAATATTGAGAATATTGTGATTGATGACGTCATCAAAGCGGCACATCTGGGCGATAAAATCGCTATTGATGCACTCAGTGAAGTTGCATTCTATCTGGGTATCGGGATCGCCAATCTGGTGAATTTATTTAATGTTGAAGTAATTGTTCTTGGCGGCGCCCTCAACAAAGCCAGCAGTTTGATCATCGATGAGGTTAGAAATGTTGTCCTGCAAAACACACTTGCACCAGGGAGGGAACAGCTCAGGATCATACCCTCAGCCCATGGAACGGATGCCTGCATCATGGGAACGATTGCGCTTGTATTCGATGATATCTTACGAGATCCCATTTTCATGTAAGACGGAGGAAACCACATTTTAGACTGACAAAGGTTCTTGTCAGCTCAGGAAGGGAGGCTAAACCATAGGGATAATAACATACCAAATACCAACATCGCAGTTTCATCGAGGCATAAGATCTGTCAAATGTCTAGTACTTTAGGGAGAACTGAAATGAAAAGAAATATCGCACGAACTATACTTCTCATCATGGCTGTGGTGGTGCTTGCCTCAGGCTTGACAGGCTGTCAGGGAAGCGGAGATGAGAAAATCAAAATTGGCTTATCCTTTTCCGACTTTGCAACAGAGCGCTGGAAACCGGAATCCGAACTTTTAGCCTCTCTGCTTGAGGAGAAGGGGTATGAGGTTCTCATTCAGGAAGCCAATCACGATGTCAAACTTCAAAACGATCAGATTGACAACATGGTTTCTCAGGGTGTCAAAGGCTTGATCATTGTTGCTGAGGACGGCGAGGCTGCTGCAACTGCTGTTGACAAAGCGGCTGCCGCTGGTGTGAAGGTGCTTGCATATGACCGTCTTATCAAAACTCAGAACATTGCCGCCTACCTGTCCTTCGATAACGTGGAAGTCGGTCGCAATCAGGCGCTCGGAGTCATAACGGCACTGGGTATCCCTGGAAGCACCACGTGGACAGTAGATAATCCAGCTAAGGTCGTCCTTTCTGGCGGCTCCCCCACTGATAATAATGCTGTTCTGGTTCGCCAGGGCCAAATGGAAGTCCTTCAACCCTATATCGATTCCGGCGTCATCACAATCGTTGCCGATCAATGGGTCAATAACTGGGATACCAACGAAGCTCTCAAGATGATGGAAAACATCCTCACTGCTCAAAACAACGAGATTGATGCTGTCGTTGCTTCCAATGATGGCACAGCCTTGGGAGAACTTGAAGCACTTAAGGCGCAGGGGCTTGCTGGTGTTGTTCCCATTTCCGGCCAGGACGCTACTGCTGATGGCTGCAACAGCATTGTCAAAGGCGAACAAACCGTTACGGTTTACAAAGATATCCGCCTCCTTGCACCAAAAGCTGTTGAGTTGATGGATGCTTTGATCAATGATCAGCCGATTTCTGGCGTGACCAATTATTCACTGGCAATCCTCACAGGTCAGGACCTGGAAGGTGAAATCCCCTGTGTCTTCCTGGATGTCGTTCAGGTAACCCAAGACAATGTCTACGAAGAGATCGTCGTTAGCGGCTTCCAATCCTACGATGACGTATACCGTGACATCCCAGAGGATGACCGGCCTCCAAGGCCTTGATTTTCCGGGGATACTCAGGGTCCAACGGCTCAGTAAAACTTTTGTGTTAGGAACGCTACATCAGCACAGAAGATTATAACGAAGGGGATTACGGACTTGTCAAAGGCGTATGACAATCATAATAATCATACGCCTTTGCAACCAAATTATTTCAGTTGTTATTAGGATCAATCAGAGTCAAACCAATGACACATGATAATATTCTTGAATTTACGAACATAACAAAAACTTTTCCCGGTGTTACAGCCCTTGATGACGTCAGTTTTGAAATAGAACGAGGAACCATTCATGGACTGTGTGGTGAAAATGGCGCTGGTAAATCAACTTTAATGAAGATACTTTCCGGTGTTTATCCCTTCGGTGAATATGAGGGGCACATCACCTACAATGGTGAGCACTTTCAATTGGAAGGAAATTCTATCCAGCAGGCAAGAGAAGAAGGTATAGCCATTGTGTATCAGGAATTGACTCTTGTCCCCGGCATGACCGTGGGTGAAAACATTTTCCTTGGCAAAGAACCTGTTGAAATGGGATCCATAAATTGGGACAAAGTCTATTCAGAAACACAAAAAATACTGGATAAATACAAACTGGATATTCATCCGCAGGATATTGTGAAGGATCTCGGCGTGGGGAAAATGCAAATGACTGAGATAGCCAAAGCTCTCTCAGAAAATGCTAAAGTACTTATCCTGGACGAGCCAACCAGTGCACTTGCTGAAACCGAAGTGATCAAACTGATGGAAATCCTGAGGACCCTGAAAGAACACGGAGTAACCTGCATCTATATCACCCATAAAATCGAAGAATTCTTCCAGATTGCGGATAAAGTCACGGTAATGCGGGATGGAAAAGTTGTGACAACGCAAAATATTGAAGATCTTAATGCCCAGAAATTAATCCAATCTATGGTAGGCCGGAAAATGAATGAGCGTTTCCCTAAAGCAGACCGTTCTCCGGGTTCCGTGATTTTTGAAGTAACCGATTTGCATGCAAAAGATATTGCAAAAGAGCGTGAAATCATCAAAGGCGTATCATTCACACTCCGGAAAGGCGAAATCCTTGGGATTGCAGGCCTAATGGGGTCTGGACGCACTGAGCTGGTCATGACCATTTTTGGTGAATATGCAAAAATCACTCAAGGGTCCATCCAGCTGGAAGGTAAGGAATTATCCATAAAAAATGGCCATGAAGCCATGAAATGCGGAATTAGTCTTGTTCCAGAAGACCGGAAAAGGCACGGCCTAGTGCTGATCCAGTCGATCATGAATAATATCTCACTGCCAAATCTTGAGAAATTTGCCGGCTTCATGCGTATCAATAAAGACGCTGAACTGATTGAATGTTTGAAATATGCAAAAGAGCTTGAAATAAAAACGCCTCATTTATTCATACCCGCTGAATCATTATCCGGCGGCAACCAGCAAAAAGTGGTAATTGCGAAATGGCTGATGTCGGGTCCCAGGATTCTAATTATGGATGATCCAACCCGAGGGGTGGATGTAGGCGCGAAATATGAAATTTATAAACTCATGAATGAGCTAGCGAAGAGCGGCATTTCCATCATCCTGATTTCAAGCGATCTTCAGGAAGTGCTTGGCATGAGCGACAGGATCATGGTGATGTGTCAGGGGCGCTCAAAAGGAATTTTGGAAAAACACGAAGCCAGCCAGGAACGAATCATGACTTTGGCTACAGGAACGGCTTAACTGAATTATCAAACAATGAGGTGAACCAATGAATTTCTCCACTCTTCTCGATCGTGTCAGGAAGAACATCCAAACCTACGTCATTATTATCGCTTTGGTGGTTATCTGGGGGGTATTTGCCATCGGTACCAATGGCCGCTATCTCTCGGCCCAGAATATCTCCAACCTTTTCAGACAAATGACGGTCACGTCCTTCATGGCGATTGGGATGGTTCTTGTGATGGTTACTGGCGGAATTGACCTCTCCGTAGGAAAAATGGCTGGGTTCGTGTCGGTTATTGTGGCACTTTTCCAACGAGATGTCTGGTTTAGAATCATTCCTGATCAACCCATCCTGGCAGCATTCCTTTCCGTACTCGTAGGTCTGCTGGTCGGCATTATGTTTGGATCTTTCCAGGCTTACATCACGGCTTACCTGGGCGTTCCCTCGTTTATTGTAACTCTCGGCGGTCAGTTCATTCTGAATGGGGGAATCCTACTCGCAACCCAGGGAAAAACGATTGCAGCCAACCAGCCTGGGTTCAGCACAATTGGTCAAGGATATTTAGAATCACCAGCTAATTGGGTGGTAGGCATTATTGTTGTGATCGTTTTATACGGCTTACTCTTTTTAAACCGAAGAAATAAGATTAAATATGGCTTTGAGCTGAAACCTTTATACTCAGACCTTCTCCGGACATCTTTTTTCTCATTGCTGATATTGCTTTATATTTTTATTGTCAACAATTTTAATGGTGTGCCCATCCCTGTTATCATCCTGGCTGTTACTGCCATTATTGTTTCGTACGTCTCGACGAATACAAAATTTGGCCGGTATGCGTATGCGATCGGGGGCAACCGGGAAGCAGCCCGACTCTCAGGGATCAATATTAAGAAACAAACCTTTCTTATTTTCACCTTAATGGGTCTATTATGCGGCGTCGGCGGGATCGTTCTTGCATCCTATGTCGGCTATGGAACCATTTCCGCAGGGCAGGGATATGAACTTGACGCCATCGCCAGTTGTGTACTGGGCGGCACATCAACCTTGGGCGGCTCTGGGACGATATTCGGCGCCCTAATTGGCGCACTCATCATGACCAGTTTAAACACCGGACTGCAAATGATGGATGTGGCACCTGCCTGGCAATACGTGTTACGTGGTTTTGTTCTGGTGCTTGCCGTCATCATAGATGTTTATTTCAAGAAGTCCAATAAATAACAAGGATACGATTAATGAATACTTATGCGCCTAAACCGGAACATAAATTTACTTTTGGATTGTGGACAGTGGGAAACCGCGGACGTGACCCCTTCGGGTCAGAGGTACGAGAGGCCAAAACTCCTGCGGAACTGGTCTACCTTCTTGGAGAAGTCGGCGCATATGGTGTTAATTACCACGATAATGACCTGATTCCCATTGATGCAACACCGCCTGAAGCCGACTCGATAAAACGTGAGTTTCGCAGGGCATTAACGGACACTGGCCTTGTTGTCCCTATGGGAACAGTAAACCTCTTTTTTGATCCGGTATTTAAGGATGGCGCTTTCACGAGTAACGACCCTGAGGTTCGGGCCTATGCCCTGCAGAAAACACTCATAGCAATTGACCTGGCAGCAGAGTTTGACGCTGAAGTTTTTGTTTTATGGGGAGGCCGAGAGGGAACTGAAACTGATTCAAGTAAAAACGCGCTGGATTCAATAAAACGCACTCGTGAAGCTGTTAACTTTCTCTGCAACTATGCCTTGGATAAAAAGTATAAACTTCGGTTTGCGCTTGAAGCCAAGCCGAATGAGCCCCGCGGGGATCTCTATAATGCGACAACAGGGCACATGCTGGCCTTTATTGAAACATTGGACCATCCTGATATGGTAGGAGTTAACCCTGAATCTGCTCATGAGCAGATGTCAGGGTTGAATTTCATGCATAGTGTTGCTCAGGCCTGGGAGGCTGGTAAATTATTCCATATTGATTTAAATGATCAATATCCGGGGCGCTATGACCAAGATTTGCGTTTTGGTTCCAGAGATATCAAAGCAGCTTTTTACCTTGTGAAATTTCTTGAGGATGTCGGTTATCAAGGACCACGGCACTTCGATGCCCATGCCTATCGGACTGAAGACTATCAAGGGGTGAAAGAATTCGCAGCCGGCTGTATGCGCACGTATCTGATATTGAAAGAAAAAGCCAAGA
>Ga0334884_1006872_pt1 | contig 10020 bp, 6 predicted proteins | sample GraSluR1_MG_7_FD_207215 | JGI IMG/M metagenome (GOLD analysis project Ga0334884, IMG submission 207215) | Sludge microbial communities from methane-producing bioreactor in Wageningen University, Netherlands - Granular Sludge_12_05 R1 | ecosystem: Engineered > Bioreactor > Anaerobic > Unclassified...
CGTGAACAGACCCCGCGACGTGAACACCCGCGCCGTCAGCTCGGGGTCACCCCAGTAACCCTCGGCCACACTCGGACCGGCGAAGACGATCTCACCCACACAACGATCGGGCAAGCGCTGACCCATTTCGTCGACCACATAGACCTCGTGCCCTGGGAAGGGCCAACCACAACTGACGTACTCCAGCGTCTCCAGCGCCCCGTGCACCATCGCGCTGGAAGACTCCGCCGCCGCCAACGCCACCTCGGCATCACCACCTTGGCCATTGGCCTTGCCGTTACCGTTGGCCTTGCCGTTACCGTTGGCCTTGCCGTTACCGTTGGCCTTGCCGTTGCCGTTGGCCTTGCCGTTGCCGTTGCCTGCGCTCATCCCAGCGGGACTGGCGTCCATCACCATGGCGGCGCTGTGCTCACCCAGATCAACCACATGCAAGGTGCCCGAGCTCATCAGGGTCCGCCCCGCGTCGGTCAACACGGCTGGCGCCGCCCGGCCTTCCTCGGCGTAGAGGGTCGCATCGACCACGTCCGTGCGCATGGTGTCTTCCAAGCGCGTGAAGGTCATGGCCAGGGTCGCTTCGGCCATGCCGTAGACCGGCAACAGGGTCACATCGCGGAGCCCTTGCGCGGCAAACTTCTCGACGAAGGCGCGCAGCGTCCCCGGGTGGTTGGGTTCGGCGCCACAACCAAAGGCCCGAACCGAGCTCAAATCGAGCTTCGCCGCCTTCGCCGCGCTCGTCCGCCGTGTGGCCAAGGCGTAGGCAAAATTGGGCGCGAAGGACAGGGTCCCCCGCACCCGCGACATGGTCTCCAACCACAGCGTGGGGTGCTTGACGAAGGTCAGCGTGGGGATGAAATAGGTCCGAATGCCCCAGCACAGCGGTGCCAACATGAAGCCAATGAGCCCCATGTCGTGATAGAGCGGCAGCCAGCTCACCGCCACGTCCGTGCGGGCGTCCATGCGCAGACCATGCTCCATGATCCCGTGCAGGTTCGCCCCGAGGCTGCGGTGAGACACCACCACGCCCTTGGGCGCCGAGGTCGAGCCGCTGGTGAACTGGAGGAAGGCCGTATCCTCTGGCGACACCGCCGGGAGCGCCACCGCCGCCCCGCCCTTGGCGAGGTCCTCGACGCACACCAGTGACCGCAGCGTGTCCACGTCGTCGACCAAGGACCACAGGATCGACTGCGCCTTACGCGACGTCAACAAGGTCCGCGCCCCCGACGCTCTGAGGACGCGTCGGGCCCCTTCCAGGTAGGCGTCGATCTTGCCAAAGCTCAGCGGCGGAAACATCGGCACCGGTACCATGCCAGCGCAGGTCGCGGCGAGGAAGCTCAACACGAAATCTTCGCCCTCGGGCACGACCATCCCCACCCGATCGCCCTTGCGCAGTCCGTGGGCCAGCAGCGCATAGGCGCGCAATTCCACCTGGTGCCACAGCTCTGCGAAAGAAAAATGATGCTCCGAACCATCGGCTTGCATGAAGGTAAAGCCCGCCGTCGCATCGCCTTGCTCAGTGACCACGGTGCGAAATGCGCCGGGGATGGTCCACGCTGGATCGTAAGCCTTGCTGATTCGGGTGTCGTTCACGTCTTTTCCTCATTGCGCCTGGCAGCAACCGTCCGCCGGCCCACAAGCATTGCCATGGCGCCAGGGGGGCTGCTGCGCTCCCCTTGTGCCTGCAAAAAAAAACTGCAGACCCACCGGACGCGGCATCATCGCCCCCCTCGCGGGGGTTGTCAATGGCGCGCCAAGTGGTCAACCACTTCCGCACGCCCCAGCGCCCGTGGATCCACAAAATCAACCCTGGCGACCCGCATCAGGGACCGATGCGGCACGGCGCCGGTAACGCATCAAGTCGCCGTCGATGAACCAGCGCACCGTCGTGGGGAAGTGCCTCATCATGAAGTGCGTGAATTTGCTACCAAAGCCTGGCAGTATCCAGAAGCGGCCGCGGCGGATGCCCTGGAGCATCTCCTGGGCCACTGCTTCGGGGCTGAGCACCTTGACGTTGCCGGCGATGGCCTTGGTCTCGGCCGGCTTGATCTGGTTCTCGGCTGCCAACTGAGGGGTGTCCGTATCGGGGGGAAAGACCAGGCTGACGCGCACCTGGTGGGGCAGCATCTCCTGGCGCAAGCACTCGGAGAAGCCTGTGATGGCGAACTTGGACGCCGCATAGGCCGTGTAGCCGTAGATGCCCATGAAGCCCAACATGGACGAGACGTTGCAAATGTGGCCAGCCTTCTGCCCAATGAAGTGCGGGAGCATGGCCCGGGTCATGTGGACGGTCCCCATGTAATTGATGGCCATCATCTGATCGAAGACCGCGTCCTCGATGTCTTGGATGAAGCCGGGGTGGGTGACGCCAGCGTTGTTGATGAGGACATCCAGCCCCCCGAGGGCCGCGAGGATGGTCGGGGCCACGGCCTGCACCTGCGCCCGGTCCGAGACGTCCAGCGCGAAGATCGGGAAGCGACCTTCAGGCTGCACTTCGAGCATGGCGCGCTGCACCGCTTCCAGGCGCTCGGCGCCGCGAGCGACGAGGGCCACCTCTGCCCCGGCCTTGGCCAGCATCATCGCCGCTGCCTGCCCGATCCCACTCGAACCGCCCGTCACACACACCTTCTTGCCACGAAACCATTCCATCGTCTTCTCCATCGCTACAGACGAAAGCGCCCAGCGCAGCCAAGGCTCTCTTGGCCCTGCAGCTCCTACCACTGGTGCCACGAAAAGCAAAGGGGCAGCGGCGCTCTCTTTGCCGACCCGCCGGCGCGCCCCCATCTTGTGCGCTAGCTCAAGGAAGAGGCGGCCACGGTCTGGTTGCGGCCCAGCATTTTGGCTCGGTAGAGCGCCTTGTCGGCGCGGCGGAAGAGGGCCGCCCCATCGAGCTGGTGCGCTTCCAGGCTGGCCACCCCAGCACTCGCCGTGACCCGGCCTGCTTCCAAGGGTGCAAAGGCGTGCGCGGCGATGGCCCGCCGCAGCTTCTCCGCCACTGCAAAGGCATCCCCTTCGCCCACCCCCCCGGTCAGCAACACCACGAACTCCTCGCCACCATAACGGGCGACCACGTCTTCCGCGCGGAGGTGCTGCTTGAGAATGGACGCCACCCCCTTGAGGGCGAGATCACCGACCTCGTGCCCGTGTTCATCGTTGAGGCACTTGAAGTGATCGATGTCGAAGACGATGAGGGACAGGGAGCGACCCAAGCGCGTGGCGCGCTGCACCTCGTCGGCGAGGCGGGTCTCGTAGTAGCCGCGGTTGAGCACCCCCGTGAGGCCATCCCTGCAGGCCATCTCCTTGATGTGGGCGTGGAGCTGGGCCTTGTCGATGGCGATGCCGGCCAAGTTGGCCAAGGTCGACAGGGCACGCAATTCCTCAGGCTGCACCAAGCGGTGGTTGAACGCGTTGTCCACCAAGATGACGCCCACCACCTGGTCATGGAGGAGGATGGGCACACAGGCCAAGCAAGAGAAATGCACCGTCTCACCGTCGGGTGTGGGGTACACCGCCACGACGTCGTTGGAAAAGAAGGGGAGTTTGGCGTTCGCACAGTGGGCCACGACGTCGCTCAGCGGTAAAGCCTGCGCCCCCGGCGCGAGAGTCGGCGGCGGTTGATCGAGGCGCACCGAGAAGGCCGAGAGTTGCCGGGTCAGGGTCTGCACGCTCGGGTTCTGCCATTCGCCAAAGCGGTTCAACAAGCACTCCAGGTCGAGGCCTTCCGCCTCGATCTCCTCCCAAATGCGATGCGCCTCCGCCTGGTTGACCGGCCCCGCCGCCGCCGACACCCGCAGCTCGGCCCGCCGCTCACGCGCCAGAAAGAGGACGGCGCGGTTGAAGTTCAAGCCCTCACCATGGGTGATACCCGAGAGGATGATGTAGAGCACTTGGTCGAGGTCGAGCGCGCCGAGCATGGCCCGCGTGACCGTAAGCTGAAAGGTCAGCTCCTTGAGATGTGAGACGGCTGTGTTGCTATTGCTCATGCGAGGACCCCTCAACGCGAGACCTTCCCGCAAATAAGCGCCATGAGAGGCGCAACCATTCCCAGCACACAGACGTGCCCACCCTTGGGTCGCAGCATACTAACCAGCCCCCCCGGCAACTGGCAACCGCACACCGCGCGGGCCGCCCCACCCGCCGCTCACTCGCCGCCCGCGCCTGCCAGCGCCTCTGAGAGCTCCTGGAGGCTGCCCGAGAAGCGCACGCCATCGATATAAAAGCTCGGGGTCCCCGTCAGCCCAGCCCGCTCGCCGTCCAGGCGATCCTCCTGGACCTGAGCCAAGAGCGCCGGGTCATCCAGATCCTGGAGGTAGCGCGCCATGTCCAGACCAAGGGCCTCGGCGTACTCCAGCAAATCATCCCGCTCCAAAGCATAAGAAAAATCAAAGAGGGTGGCATGCATCTCCCAAAAATGACCCTGCCGATGCGCGGCCAGGGACGCCACCGCCGCCTGCACCGAGACGTCACTCATGCGCAGTGGAAAGTGCTTGAACACCAAAGCCACGTCCGGGTGCGCCTCGAGGAGCGCGTCGATCAGCGGCTGCACCGTGCGACAATGGCCGCAGCGATAGTCGGCGAACTCCACCAGGACCACCCGCGCCTGCTTCAGGGGGGCACCCTTCACCGGCCGCCCCTCGAGATGGAGGTGGTGCACCCGACGCGCCGCCTCGAGCTGGGCCGTGACGCGGGCCATGGCCACATCATCACTCATGCCCTCTGCCACGGCGCGCCACAGCCCTCGCAGCACCTGGTGCGCCTGACGGCAATCCTTCCCCTCCTGCCGCACACAGCCGTTCAGCGAGGTCGCCGCGCCCTTGCACGGGCAGAGCACGGCGTCACCGAGACGCACCAACTGCGCGCGCTGCTCCGGCGTCAGGACGCGCCACTGCGCCTCGTAACCGGGAAAGTCCTCCTCGACGTGCGGCGCCGGCGTCGCGCCGGCACGCACCGTCGTCACCCCGCGCGCCCCCGCTCCCGTCGCCACCTCAATGGCGACGCGGCGCTCCACCCGCGCCACGCTCATGTCGTCGCCCAGCTCCACCCCATTGATGAAGACGGCTGGCGTCCCGGGAATGCTGGCTGCCTCCCCCTCCGCCAGGTCCACCGCCACGATGGCCCGCACGTCCTCATGGCGCGCGTCCGCTTCGAGTTGCGCCAAGTCGGCCCCTGACGCCGTCAGCAGCGCCTCCATCGTCGCGGCGTCCAGTCGGCTTTGGTGTGCATAGAAAGCGGCAAAGAGCGGCCAAAACAAGCCCTGTCGGTGTGCCGCCGCCCCCCATATGGCCGCCTCCTGGGCCGCCACATGCCGGGGCAGAGGGAAGTGCTTGATCACCAAGCTCATCTCATCTGGCCAAGCCTGCTGCAAGGCCTGGAGCCGTTGGCTCATCTGCCGGCAAGAAGGACACTGCACATCCACGAAGAGCACCACCTCCACGGGCGCTGCCGCCGAGCCCATGCGTGGCCGATCCGCCGTCGACAATTGCGCCGGTGCACGCAAGCCTTTGGCTTCCAGGGCGATGGCTTCTTGGATCCACGCCCGCGGCCGCTGCGTCGTCAAGTAAAAGGCCAGAGAATCCGCCAAAATCAACGCCTCCCGGCACACCACGTCGGCCCCGAGGCACTGCGCCAAGACCTGGTCCGAATCACCGCATGGGCAAGCGACCTCTTGGCTCAGCGCGTCGAAGTCCGCCCGGCCGCGCTCAGGCAAACGCTCCCAGGACCAAAGCCCCGGCTGCCCTGAACCACCGCACCCGAACAACACAAGCAACCACCACCACTGTCGCCACATGCCTCGACTCCCTCTCCACAGCCCCACCAGTGGGCTCAGTCTTCCAGAGGTGATTGCGTCGCCGGCGCGTCCAAGGCCGACGGGTCTCCCAGCGCCTCCAGCGGCTCGATCACCCCTTGCCAGCGCCGGCGCTCGGTGCTGGTGATCTGCCAGCTCTCCCCGACATTGTTCAGGCGAAAGGTCAGCTCAGCCTCGTCGAGCATGGGCTGGTCGTCTTCACCGATATAGGTCGCGCGCTGTACCACCGTCACCACGGCAAAGCGTTCCCGGATGTGGCGAAACTCTATGCCCACCATCTCCACCTCTAACTCGGGCAAGGCCATCACGCGCGCGACATAGGCCCGCGTGTTGGGGTCGCGCTTCAGCGCATCGACCAAGCCCCCGAGATAGGCATCGATGTCGCGCCCGTTCACGGCGGCGACGTGGCTCTCCAAGAAGCGACTGATGCTGTCGCGCTGCTCTTGGGTGCCTGGCAAAGCGTCTCGCTTCCCGCCACCGGCCGGCGCCTTCTGAGGTCCCTCGTCCGCCACGCTCCACGCCGGCGCACCCCACAGCGCCAAGGCCATGAGCCAACCCAAACACACCGCCAAAACTCGCCCCATAGCCTCACTCCCGTTGCTGGGTTCGCCCCACCGACGCGCCGTGAACTCCTCATTAAACCAAGCGAGCGGCTTGAGCAAGACCCGCCATTCCTACGCCCACCCGCCTGTTCTTGCTTGTTTCACTCGCGCCAAAGTGCTAGAGCTTGCGCAAAGCCATCACCGCGCCAAACGGTCATGGCGTCGTCTTCGCACCGTCGCATTTTGCTTCGACCAGGGGAAGCTAGATGAGAAGCACTAAGGCCACACCTTCCTTTTCATTGGCCCGAGCCACCTCCCGCGGCCTCGCCATCACCGCACTCCTCTGGGCCCTGGGTGCCACCTCTGGATGCAACGACAACCTCGAGAAGATCCGCGCCAACCAACCCATCACCAATGTCACCGCGGAGAACACCATCCTGCTCTGTTCCGATGGCGTCGACAACGACAACGATGGCCTCATCGACTGCGACGATCCCGACTGCCTGACCATGGGCACCCTCGAGAAGCCCGGACCGGGACGCGTCGTCTGCGCCACCACGGAAGACACGGACATCCTCTGCTCCGATGGCATCGACAACGATGGCAATGGCTTCACCGACTGTGACGACTTCAGTTGCTCCCGCAATCCCGCCGTCCGGGTCTGCGGGGTGTGCGTCCCCACGGTCCAGCAAGAAAACACCAACGAGCTCTGCTCTGATGGGATCGATAACGACTGCGACGGTTATATCGACTGTCAGGACAACAGTTGCAGTCGGGCCTACCCCGATGTCACCGTGTGCTGTACCCCCACCAACGTCTGTGTGCCCAAAGATGACTGGCAGCCCAACGTCTGCCTGCCGCTCCAGGTGGGACAGACCGAGCGCTTCTGCAGCTTGATTCTCCTGGGCGAGGCGGATCCCTGCACCAGCGACGACGATTGCCCGCAGATCGCTGACGGCACCTGCCATGACACCAAGATCGACTGCTTCATCAACACCTGTGCCCCCCCAGCCGCCGGGCAGACCCAGCGCTTCTGCACCGAGACCCCGACCCGGGCCTGCAACAACGACGATGATTGCCCAAGCACTGAATGTGTCATCGCTGAGAACTCCGAGGCGCTCTGCTCGGACGGCATTGACAACGACTGCAACGGCTATGCTGACTGCAGGGACAACTCCTGTCGCGGGACAGGGAGCACCCCCGCCCGTGCGGTCTGTCGGGTCTGCACACCACAGCCTGAGAACACCGCCGCGGCCTGCTCCGACGGCATCGACAACGACTGTGATGGCTATGTCGATTGCGATGACTGGGACTGTGACCCACCGCGAGCCCAACCCGAGCTGCCGACGCGCCCCGTGGCTGAGCTCTGCCCTACCGTGATCTGCGATGGCCAATGCTGCCCCAGAGGCTCACAGTGCATCGAGAACAACTGCGTCGATCCTAGCTGCAGCACCGTGCGCTGCGGCGTCAATTGCTGCCAAGAAGGAAAGCTCTGCCGCAACGACACCTGCGTCGACGCCTGCGAACTCAACGAAGATCTCTGCGATGACGTCTGCTGTACCAACGGGACGGCCTGCGACCCCATCCTCCGGATCTGCTTGCCCGCCTGTCCCGATGGCCGCGAGTCATGTAACGGTGCGTGTTGCGAGGCCCCACGCGAATGTGGCCGTCACGGCTGCGGCTCGCCCTTCACCTGGTGCCAGGACAAGCAACCCGAGCCCGCCGAAGGCAACCTGGTGCAGAAGGTGCTGAGCTGCATCGACGGCATCGACAATGATCGCAACGGCCGGACCGACTGTGACGACTGGGGCTGCTGGGAGCTCCACTTGGAATTGCTGGAAGTGAACCTCGAAGCGCACCCCGATCGTGAGTTTTTGCAGAACCTGGTTCCCCTTTGTCGGTGAGACCGCGCTCACTCACGCGATGAAGAACCACAGCCCGCTCCACACCAAATAGCCGGCCAAGCCAATCCCGAGCGCCACCACCACGCTACGAGCCCGAGTCAGGCGCTGGCCACGGCGCCGCTGCCCCTCCTCCCACGCCAGCGCCGCGCCAAGCATTGGGAAGAGCCAGAAAGGCTCCAACCATCGCCGCCAACTACGGCGATGGCGCGGCGCAGCCTCGACTTGGCCCACCCACGCGTCTCCATGATCTGTGCGCTCCGGGCACTCCCAAGTCGCCGCCGTCGCTTCGGCGCGCGGCCCGGAACTGGCGCGCCCCATCGTCGCCGCGCCCTGTCCCGCCACGCCGACCTCTGCGCGCTGCGCCAGGGCGACGCCGCTCGAGAGCAACAACAACGGCACCGCCAACGCCGCCATGAGCCAGCGCCGCTCCATTCCGAGAGAGGCCGCGCCCAACCACAGCCCTTCGGCCCGCAGGGCAGCGCCATAATCGACCACGGCGACCAACGCGACGAAGGGGTAGATCTCGAAAAACCAGCGCCAGAAGGCCGCCGCCACCACCCACTCACCCTGGAGTAAGCCAGCGCTGGCCCCTTGAATCGCCACGCCGCAGCCGGCGGCCGCCGTCAGCGCACAGAGCACCCTGAACAGCCCATCAAAGCTCAGTATGAGTAGAAAACGCCACAACGAGACCACCACCTCATCCCCATGCGCCGACACCCCCACCGCATGGCCATTATCGGCGAGTGGCCAGCGTGGTGCTAGCTGCCTCGGGTGCACCGCCCTGGGAACGACATCCCCAAGGCTCAAACCGTTTACAGGCCAGGCCAGGCAAACTATTAAGATTCCCGCCGTCTCGTCGCTGCACACCGCCGAGTCCGGCCCGATCACGAGGACTATTTTGCCTTCGTCTCCTGTTGCTGCTGCTCGGCACTGGGGGAGGGCGCGGCCAACACGCGCTGTCTTAGGGAGTCTTGCTTGCGCCAGCGAATCAAAACCTACCGCGATGGTTGGAGCCGCGTCGCCTTGTGGAGCGTCATTGGCCTGGGAGCCCTACTGGCCTACCTGCACCACAACCCCATCGAGTTGTCGAGCGAAGACCGCGAGATGCCGGGCACCTTGATCACCCTTGACGCCGTCAGTGATTTCCTCCTCGTCGTCGACTACGACAACATGAACCCGGCGCCCGACGCCTTTGAGAGTATCGACTTCTCTTTAGCCTGGCTCAACACTCTGCAGCAGGAAGTTGGCCCTGTGGCCCTCATCGACGCCCCAAGCATTCCCGAGCGCGATCTCGGGCGTTACCGGGTCGTCGTCCTCACCCGCTCCGCAGCCAGCAACAGCTCGTGGCTCCCCAAGCTCAAAGGCTACGTGGATCGCGGCGGCGTCCTCATTCTCGAGATGCCTACCGGCGCCCTCCGCGAAGCCTTCAGCGCCGATGGCCAGGGAGGCCTGCGCGCACCCCAGCGCATCACCCAAGCGGTGGGCCTCGAAGCCGATGCCCTCAGTGCCCTGGAGCCCCTGCAACTGAGCACCATCACCCGGCTCATCGGTTCAGCCGGCCCCTTGGACAAAGCTGAGACCCTCATGACCATGGACGGTGTACCCGTGGTCTATCGCAAGCGCCTCGGCGCCGGCTGGGTGATCACCGTCGACTTCGATTACGGCATGCTCCTGACCGCCATTCAGCAAGGCCGCCCCATCGAGGGCTTCCGAGTCCGCAATGTGCGCGGCTCCTCGGCCATTGAGACGGCGGACCTCGCCATTCAAGAGGAGC